>Ga0209958_1001436_pt1 | contig 18229 bp, 15 predicted proteins | sample ThiBio_inoc_plan_FD_183942 | JGI IMG/M metagenome (GOLD analysis project Ga0209958, IMG submission 183942) | Wastewater bioreactor microbial communities from Cape Town, South Africa - Thiocy_inoc_plan (SPAdes) | ecosystem: Engineered > Bioremediation > Thiocyanate > Unclassified | place: South... | reverse complement strand
CCGTCCGGGCAGCGCGACGCCGCGCATTAGGATCGGCCATGACCCAGGTTTTATGCGTCGCGGGCGCACGTCCCAATTTCATGAAAATCGCGCCGGTGATGGCGGCGCTGGCCGAGACCGGCATCGCCGCGCAACTGCTGCATACCGGCCAGCATTACGACACGGCGATGAGCGACAGCTTTTTTGCCGATCTCGGCATTCCGCGCCCGGATCACCATCTGGAAGTCGGCTCCGGCAGCCACGCGGTGCAGACGGCCGAAGTGATGAGACGCTTCGAGCCGGTGCTCGGCAGCGTGCAGCCGCAGGCGGTGCTGGTGGTGGGCGACGTCAACTCCACCCTCGCCTGCGCGCTGGTGGCGGCCAAGCGCGGCGTGCGCGTGATTCACGTCGAGGCCGGCCTGCGCAGCTACGACCGCAGCATGCCGGAAGAAATCAACCGCGTGCTGACCGACCAGATTTCCGATCTGCTGTTCACCACGGAGAAGAGCGCACTCGCCAATCTGCAGCGTGAAGGCATCGATCCCGCGCGCGTCGAGTTCGTCGGCAACGTGATGATCGATACCCTGCACCGCAATCTCGAGCGTGCGGTGCCGGCCAGCCGGACCCTCGGCACGCCGCTGCCGCAGTATGCGGTGCTGACGCTGCACCGCCCGTCCAACGTCGACGACCCGGCCACGCTTGCCGCGCTGCTGGATGTGGTGGGCGAAATCAATCGCCGCCTGCCGGTCGTCGTGCCCCTGCATCCGCGCACGCGCAGCAACATCGAGAAATTCGGCCTCGCCACCAGGCTCGATGGCCTGCATGTCCTGCCGCCGGTGGGGTATCTGGAAATGCTCGGGCTGATGCGCGACGCCAGGCTGGTGCTGACCGACTCCGGCGGCATCCAGGAAGAGACCACGGCGCTCGGCGTGCCTTGCCTCACCTTGCGCGAAAATACCGAACGCCCGATCACGATTGCCGAGGGCACCAATACCCTGGTCGGCCCCGATCCCGCCGCGATCCGGGCTGCGTTCGGCGAGGTGATGGCGGACGGCGGCAAGAGCGGGCGCATCCCCGAATACTGGGATGGCCGCGCGGCGATGCGCATCGCCCACACGCTGAAGGGCTGGCTGCCGATGCAGAAAGGAATCCGGGCCGCCTGAATGAAGAACGCCATGTCGATCGACGTCGAGGATTATTTCCAGGTGTCGGCGTTCGCGCCGCACATCCGGCGCGAAGACTGGGACACGCTGCCGTGCCGGGTCGAACGCAACGTCGATGCCATTCTCGGCCTGCTCGACGAGGCCGACGCCAAGGCCACCTTCTTCACCCTCGGCTGGATCGCCGAACGCTATCCGCAGCTGGTGCGCCGCATCGTCGACAACGGCCATGAACTGGCCAGCCACGGCTACGGCCATCAGCGCGCGTCCGATCTCACGCCGGCCGAATTCCGCGCCGACATCGTCCGCGCCAAGCGCATCCTCGAAGACCTCGGCGGTGTCGCCGTGCGCGGCTACCGCGCGCCGAGTTTTTCCATCAACCAGGCGAACTGGTGGGCGGTCGAAGAGCTGGAAAACGCCGGCTATGTATACAGCTCCAGCATTTACCCGGTGCGCCACGATCACTACGGCATGCCCGACGCGCCGCGCTTTCCGCACCGCCCGAATGGCGCGGACGGCATCCTCGAACTGCCGCCGACCACCCTGCCGCTGCTGGGGCGCAATCTGCCTGCGGCGGGCGGCGGCTGGTTCCGCCTGCTGCCCTACGCGATGTCGCGCTGGATGCTGCGCCGCGTCAACCGGCAGGATCGGGCGCCGTGCATGTTTTATTTCCACCCGTGGGAGCTCGATCCCGGACAGCCGCGCCAGGCGGGGCTGCCGGCCAGGACGCGCTTCCGTCACTACGTCAACTTGCAGCGCATGCCGGACAGGCTGCGCCGCTTGCTGAACGATTTCGAATGGGACCGCGTCGACCGCGTGTTCCTGCCTGCCCATTGAATACACCCGCCGAACCCCTTGCCATGCCCGTTGCCGCCGCCGAAGTCACGGTGCGGACGCTGCAGGCGAACGACGTCGCGCGCTGGGATGCGTATGTCCAGGCGCACCCCGACGCCAGCTTTTTCCACCGTGCCGGCTGGAAGCGCGTCATCGAGGATGCGTTCGGCCACCGCAGCCACTTCCTGCTGGCCGAGCGCGGCGGCGAACTGGCGGGCGTGCTGCCGCTGGCCGAAATCGACAGCCGCCTGTTCGGCCATAGTCTGGGATCGCTGCCGTTCTGCGCCTACGGCGGCATCCTGGCCGATCACGACGCGGCCTGGCGTGCGCTCGACGAAGCCGCGCAGGCCCTGGCCAAACGGCTCGGAGTCGGCGCGCTCGAATACCGCAACCAGAGCGCGCAGCATGTCCACTGGCCGACCAAGGATCTGTACGTCACGTTCAAGAAGGCCATCGAACCCGAAATCGAAGCCAACATGACGGCCATTCCGCGCAAGCAGCGCGCGATGGTGAGGAAAGGAATCAAGGCCGGCCTGGTCAGCGAGATCGACGCCGACACCGCCCGCTTCTTCAAGGCGTACTCGGCGAGCGTGCATCGTCTGGGTACGCCGGTGTTTTCGCGCAAGTTTTTCCGCGTGCTGAAAAGCGAGTTCGGCGACGATTGCGAGGTGCTCACCGTCACGCTCGATGGCCGGGTGATCTCCAGCGTCATGTCGTTCTACTTCCGCGACGAGGTGCTGCCGTATTACGGCGGCGGGGTGGAGGCGGCGCGGGCGGTGGCGGGCAACGACTTCATGTACTGGGAAGTGATGCGGCGCGCCTGCGAGCGCGGGCTGAAAGTGTTCGATTTCGGCCGCAGCAAGCGCGGCACCGGCTCGTTCGATTTCAAGAAGAACTGGGGCTTCGAGCCGGCGCCGCTGTATTACGAGTATTTTCTGGTGGGCGACAAAAGCGTCCCCGAAATCAATCCGCTCAACCCCAAGTACCGCCTCTTCATCCAGGCCTGGAAAAAAATGCCGCTGGCACTCGCCAACGTCATCGGGCCGCATATCGTGAAGAACCTGGGGTAGGGCATGGCTCAAGTCTTAGACGCCGCCGGCCCTCACCCCGCCCTCTCCCCCAATGGGAGAGGGAGCGAACGTCTCGCTGCGCGAGGCCCAAACCGATGAACGAAGGGCTGCTGTTTCTTGCTCACCGCATTCCGTTTCCGCCCAACAAGGGCGACAAGATCCGCTCGTTCCACCTGCTGCGGCATTTGAGCGCACGCTATGACATCCATCTCGGCGCCTTCGTCGACGACCCCGCCGACTGGCAGTACCAGGACGCCCTGCAGCCCTATTGCGCATCGCTCAGGCTGCTGCCGTTGCATCCGCGCCGCGCCAGGCTGGCTAGCCTGGGCGGACTGTTGACCGGCGAAGCGCTGACGCTGCCGTATTACCGCAGCCGCGAGCTCAAACGCTGGGCGGCCGGGCTGGCCGCTTCCGGGACGGTGACCCGCGGGCTGGCGTTTTCCTCGGCGATGGCGCAGTTCATGCCGGAAAACCTCGCGCGCCGCGTGCTCGACATGGTCGATGTCGATTCCGATAAATGGACGCAATACGCATCGACGCAGCGCTGGCCGCTGTCGTGGGTGTATGCGCGCGAAGGCCGCAGGCTGGCCGCATGGGAGGCGCGGGCGGCATGCGATTTCGACGCCACGCTGCTGGTGTCGCGCGACGAGGCGGCCCTGCTGCAACGGCGCGTGCCGCTTGCGCGCCATAAGATCGGCGCGTTCGAGAACGGCGTCGATGCCGACTATTTTTCGCCGCTGCGCGACTACCCGGATCCGTATCCGCCCGGCGTGCAGGGCGTGGTCTTCACCGGCGCCATGGACTACTGGCCGAATGTCGACGCCGTGACCTGGTTCGCCGAGCGGATTTTTCCGGCCATCCGCGACGCGGTCCCGGGCGCGCAGTTCACCATCGTCGGCAGCCGTCCCGGCGAGGCGGTGCGGGCGCTGGCGCGCCAGCCCGGCGTCGTGGTCACCGGCAGCGTGCCCGACGTGCGGCCTTATCTGGCGCACGCCGTCTGCGCGGTGGCGCCCTTGCGCATCGCCCGCGGCATACAGAACAAGGTGCTCGAAGCCATGGCGATGGCGCGTCCGGTGGTCGCCAGCGCGCAGGCCGCCGAAGGCATCCGTGCCGAAGCCGGGCGCGATTTCATCCCGGCGCAGGACGCAGCCGGATTCGCCCGCGCGGTGATTGCCCTGCTGCGGGCGCCCGCAGCCGCTGCGGCGGCGCGCGATTGCATCCTGGCCCACTACGACTGGACGCGCAATCTGAGCGCGATCGACGGACTGTTCGAAGCGGCGCCGGCCGCTGCCGCTCTGGAGACCTGCCCCGCATGAACGCCCTGCCCGATTCCCTCCCTTCGACTGCGCGCAACGGATGGCTGCTGCCGGCTGCGCTGACCAGCGGCGTCCTGCTGCTGCTGGGCGCCGCGTTCTGGCCGACCGTGCATTCGATGATCGAGGTGTGGGACCGCTCGGAGACCTTCACGCACGGCTACCTGGTCTTTCCCATCAGCGCCTGGCTGGTCTGGCGCAAGCGCGATGCGCTGGCGCAGATCCGGCCGCGTCCCGATCTGCGCGGGCTGCTGCTGCTGGCGGCGGCCGGCGCCGGCTGGCTGCTGGCCGATGCCGGCAGCGTCAACGTCGCTGCGCAATATGCCTTCGTCGTCATGCTGATTGCCGCAGTGTGGTCATTGCTCGGCGCGGCTTTCGTGCGGGCCGCCTTCTTTCCGCTGATGTTCCTGCTGTTCGCCGTGCCGATGGGCGAGTTCCTGATCCAGCCGCTGATGGGGGTCACGGCCGACTTCACCGTGGCGATGCTGCAGGCCAGCGGCATTCCGGTATACCGCGAAGGCACGTTTTTCAGCATCCCCAGCGGCGACTGGTCGGTGGTCGAAGGCTGCTCCGGCCTGCGCTACCTGATCGCCTCGGTCACGCTCGGCGTGCTGTACGCCTATCTCACCTACCGTTCGTGGCAACGCCGGCTGCTGTTCTCGCTCGCCGCCATCGTCGTGCCGATCTTCGCCAACAGCGGACGCGCCTACCTGATCGTGATGATCGCCCACCTGTCCGATATGAAGCTGGCGCTGGGCATCGATCATTACATTTACGGCTGGGTGTTTTTCGGCCTCGTCATGCTGCTGCTGTTCTGGGTCGGCAGTTTCTGGCGCGAAGACGGCCAGCCCGAGCCCGCTGCCGCGTCCGGGCTTGCGCCGTCCGCAGGCGGCGCCGCTGCGCGCCCGCTGCTGCCGGCGGCGATCGCGGTGCTGGCAGTGGCCGGCCTGTGGCCGGCCTACGCCGGCTGGCTCGACGCGCGCGCGCTGCCGGCCATGCCCGCATTGCAGATTCAGGCGCAGGGCGGCTGGCAGCCCGGCGAGGATTTCACCGGCTGGACGCCGCACTGGATCGGTGCCGACCGCCAGCTGCGCCGCGCCTACACCCAGGCCGGGCGCAATGTGCTGCTCGAGCTGAATTACTACGCCACCCAGCGGCAGGATGCCGAGCTCATCAACTCGCAGAATTTCATGATCCGGCAGAAAGACCCGCTGTGGTCCAACGTCGGCGAAACGCTCGCCACGGTGCAGATCGGCGGCATGACGCGCCAGGTGCGGCAGGCCAGACTGCGCGGCAGCAATGGCCAGCGCCTGCTGGTGTGGCAGTGGAACCTGATCGGCCGGCATGCCACCGTCAACGATCAGTTCGCCAAGCTGAGCCTGGCCTTCGAGCGGGTGCTGCTGCGGCGCGACGACGGCCTGTCGGTGCTGATCGCCACGCCCTACGAGGATGCGGAGATCGAGACCGCGACCGCCGCGCTGGCGCGCTTCGCCGCAGACATGGAGCCCGCGATCGGGCGCTCGCTCGACCAGGTTGACGGGCCGTGACCGCACACATCGTGCATGTCGTCCATCGCTTCGACACCGGCGGCATGGAAAACGGCATGGTCAATCTGTTCAACGCCTTGCCGCCGCGGCGCTACAGGCACACGGTGGTGGCACTGACCGACTACAGCGATTTCCGTCAGCGCATCAGCGCGCAGGCGGTCGAATTCCATGCGCTGCAGCGCGCACCGGGGCACGGCCTCGGCTGGGCGGCGCGGCTGTGGAAACTGCTGCGTCAGCTCAAGCCCGACCTGGTGCACACCCGCAATCTGGCCGCGCTGGAAGCGCAGTTCGTCGCCGCCGCCGCCGGCATCCGCGCCACCGTTCACGGCGAGCATGGGCGCGACGTGTTCGACCTCCATGGGCGCAACTGGAAATACAATTTGTTGCGCCGCGCGGCGCGGCCTTTGGTGTCGAACTACATCGCCGTGAGCCAGGACCTCGAAACCTGGCTGCGCCTGACCATCCACGTGCCGCCGCACAAGCTGCACCAGATCTACAACGGCGTCGACAGCGCGAAATTCCATCCGCGCGCGGGGGCGCGGCCGGCGTTCGCCCACCCCGAGAGCATCGTTTTCGGCTCGGTGGGGCGCATGGTCGAGGTCAAGGATTACCCGATGCTTACGCGTGCTTTCATCCAGCTGGTGCATCGGCAGCCCGAGCGGGCCGAGCGCGCGCGGCTGGTCATCGTCGGCGAGGGCCCGGCGCGCGAGGTCTGCCAGGCCCTGCTGCAACAGGCCGGCCTGGCGCATCTGGCCTGGCTGCCGGGCGAGCGCCACGACATTGCGGAGATCATGCGGGCGTTCGACGTATTCGTGCTGCCCTCCAAGAACGAGGGCATCTCGAATACCGTCCTGGAAGCGCAGGCGAGCGGCCTGCCGGTGATCGCCACCGCCGTGGGCGGCAATGTCGAACTGGTGAAGACGGGCGTCAACGGCATGCTGGTGGCGCCGGGCGACGTCAACGACATGGCACAGGCCTTGCTCGGCTATCTGGACTCGCCGGCGCGCATCGCCGAACACAGCGGGCAGGCGCGGCGGCAGGCCGAGCAGCGCTTCAGCATTGCGGCCATGGCCGAGGCCTACGCCAGGGTATACGATCGAACGCTGGGGCGCCGTCAGGCAGCCTGAAAACTCGACAGCAACAGGGACAAACGACAAGCTATGTGCGGCATCACCGGCATTTTCGACACCAGCGGGGCGAACGAGATTTCGCGCGAACTGCTGCATCGCATGAACGAAACCCAGTTTCACCGCGGCCCCGACGAAGGCGGCCTGCATCTGGAACCCGGCCTCGGGCTGGGGCACCGGCGGCTGTCCATCATCGACCTGTCCACCGGCCAGCAGCCGCTGTTCAACGAAGACGGCTCGGTGGTGGTCGTGTTCAACGGCGAAATCTACAACTTCCAGCAACTGGTGCCCGAGCTCGAAGCGCTCGGCCACGTCTTCCGCACCCATTCCGACACCGAAGTCATCGTCCACGCCTGGGAGGCCTGGGGCGAAGCCTGCGTCGCGCGTTTCCGCGGCATGTTCGCCTTCGCGCTGTGGGACCGCAGGCAGGAAACGCTGTTCGTGGTGCGCGACCGCTTCGGCGTCAAGCCGCTGTATTACGCCTTTCTCGACAGCGGCGAATTCATTTTCGGCTCGGAACTGAAGTCGCTGATGGCGCATCCCTGCCTGGCGCGCGACATCGACCCGCTGGCGGTCGAGGAGTATTTCGCCTACGGCTACGTGCCCGAGCCGCGCACCATTTTCAAGCGCGCGTACAAACTGCCGCCGGGGTTCACGCTCACCCTCAAGCGAGGCCAGGCGCGCGCATTGCCCAGGCAGTATTGGGACATGCCTTTTACGCCGGTGGCGGTGAAGGACGAGGCCGACGCGATGGACGAGCTGGTCGAGCGGATGAAGGAATCGGTCCGCCTGCGCATGATCGCCGACGTGCCGCTCGGCGCGTTCCTGTCGGGCGGCGTCGATTCCAGCGCGGTGGTGGCGATGATGGCGACGCAGTCGGCGGCGCCGGTGAACACCTGCTCGATCGGCTTCGACGACCCGGCCTTCAACGAGATCGAATTCGCGCAGCAGGTGGCCGACCGCTACCGCACGCGGCATCACGTCGAAACCGTCGCCGCCGACGACTTCAGCCTGGTCGGCAAGCTCGCCCAGGTATACGACGAGCCCTATGCCGACTCGTCCGCGCTGCCGACCTACCGGGTGTGCGAACTGGCGAGGAAGCACGTGACAGTCGCGCTGTCGGGCGACGGCGGCGACGAACATTTCGCCGGCTACCGGCGCTACCGCTGGTTCCGCTACGAGGAGCGGATGCGCGCTGCGATGCCGCTCGCGCTGCGCCGCCCGCTGTTCGGCACGCTCGGCCGCCTGTATCCCAAGGCCGACTGGGCGCCCAGGGTGCTGCGCGCCAAGACCACCTTCGAGGCACTGGCGCGCGATACGGTCGAGGGCTATTTCCACGGCGTTTCGCTGCTGTCGGATGCGCAGCGCAGGCAGCTGTTTTCGCTGTCGTTCAAGCGCGAACTGCAGGGCTACCAGGCGGTGGAGGTGCTGCGCCGCCATGCGGCGGTGGCGCCCACCGACGATCCCCTGTCGCTGGTGCAGTATCTCGACATGAAAACCTATCTGGTCGGCGACATCCTCACCAAGGTCGACCGTGCCAGCATGGCGCACGCGCTCGAAGTGCGCGAGCCGCTGCTCGATCACGAGCTGATGGGCTGGGTCTCCGGGCTGCCCACCGATCTCAAGCTGCGCGGCACCGAGGGCAAATACCTGCTGAAAAAGGCGATGGAGCCGTATCTGCCGCGCGACGTGCTGTACCGCAGGAAAATGGGATTCTCGGTGCCGCTGGCCGCCTGGTTCCGCGGCCCGCTGGCCGCCACCATCCGCGGCGTGGTGCTGGGCGAGCGGCTGGCCTGCAGCGGCCTGTTCAACCAGGATTTTCTGCGCGAGGCGGTCGAGGCCCATCAATCCGGCCGTCGCGATTATTCGGTGATCCTGTGGACGGTGCTGATGTTCGACGCCTTCCTGGCGCAGGTGCTGGGCATGGACGACACGCAGCGCGAGGCGGCATGAAGATCCTGCACGTATTCGACCACACCCTGCCGCTGCACTCCGGCTACACCTTCCGCAGCGCGGCGATCCTGCGCAACCAGCGCAAGCTCGGCTGGGAAACGTATCACCTGTCCGGCCCCAAGCAGCTCGATTGCAGCGTGCCGGAAGAGGACGCCGACGGCCTGCATTTCTACCGCACCCCGAAACCGTCCGGCCTGCTCTCCCGGCTGCCCGGCGGCGACCCGTTCGCGGTGATGGGAGCGATTGAAAAACGCCTGCTGGGATTGGCGCGCGAGCTGCAGCCCGACGTCATCCATGCGCATTCGCCAGTGCTCGACGCGGTGCCGGCGATACGCGTCGGACGCAAGCTGGGCATTCCGGTGGTGTACGAAATCCGCGCTTTCTGGGAGGACGCCGCAGTCGACCACGGCAGCACCAGAGAGGGCAGCCTGCGCTACCGGCTCACCCGCGCGCTGGAAACCTGGGCGGTAAAAAATGCCGACGCGGTGACGGTCATCTGCGAAGGCCTGCGCCGCGACCTCGTCGCGCGCGGCATCGCTCGCGGCAAGATCACCGTCATTCCCAACGCGGTCGACATCGACCAGTTCGCGGTCGGCGGCAAGCCCGACCCCGAACTGAAAATGAAGCTCGGCCTCGGCACCAGCCGCGTGCTCGGCTTCATCGGATCGTTCTACGCCTACGAGGGGCTGGACCTGCTGATTGCCGCGCTGCCGGCCATCCTCGGGCAGATGCCCGACGCGAAGGTGCTGCTGGTCGGCGGCGGGCCGCAGGATGCGGCCCTGAAGCGGCAGGTGATGGCGCTCGATCTGAAAGAGCGCGTGGTGTTCGCCGGGCGGGTGCCGCACGGCGAGGTGAATCGCTACTACGACCTGATCGACGTGCTGGTGTATGCGCGCCACCCGATGCGGCTGACCGAGCTGGTCACGCCCCTGAAGCCGCTGGAAGCGATGGCGCAGGGGCGGCTGATGGTGGCGTCCGATGTCGGCGGCCACAAGGAGTTGATCGAGGACGGCAAGACCGGCACCTTGTTCCGGGCGGGCAACGCGGAAGACCTCGCCAGCAAGGTGGTGGCGCTGCTGAAGGGCGAGCAGGGCTGGGACAGCATGAAGCGCAACGGCCGCCAGTTCGTGGAGTCCGAACGCAATTGGGCGGCCAGCGTGGCGCGCTATCGGGACGTGTACGGCAGCCTCGTGAAACCGGGCATGGAGGCGGCGCTTGGCTGAGACGGACACAGTCGAGCCGCGACGGGCCGGCCTGGTCGTGTTCAGCTCGCTCTTCCCCAGCGCGGCACGCCCCGGCGCCGGCCTGTTCATTCGCGAGCGCATGTTCCGCGTGGCGCAGCACCGGCCGCTCTGCGTCGTCTCGCCGCAGCCGTGGTTTCCCGGGCAGTCGCTGATCCGCCGGCTGCGCCCGGGCTACCGTCCGCCGGCGCCGGCGCTGGAAATGCAGCAGGGCATCCGCGTGTATCACCCGCGTTTCCTGGCGCTGCCCGGCCTGCTGCGCCGGCTGGACGGCATGGCGATGGCGCTGGGCAGCTTTTTCCTGCTGCGCCGCCTCCGGGCCGAGGGGGCGCGTCTCATCGATGCCCACTTTGCCTACCCGGACGGCGAGGCCGCGATCCGGCTGGGGCGCTGGCTCGGCCTGCCGGTGACGGTCACCCTGCGCGGCACCGAAGTGCCGCATAGCCATGATCCGGCGCTGCGTCCGCGCCTGGCGCGCACGCTCAAGGCCGCCACGCGGGTGTTCTCGGTGTCCGATTCCCTGCGCCGGCTGGCGCTCGAGCTTGGCGCTGCCGACGAGAAAACCGAAGTCGTCGGCAACGGCGTGGATACCGGAATTTTCCAGCCGGTCGACCGGACCGCCGCGCGCACCCGGTTCGGGCTGCCGGCCGGCGCGCGCGTGCTGATCTCGGTGGGTGGGCTGGTCGAGCGCAAGGGCATGCACCGCGTCATCGACTGCCTGCCGGCGCTGCTCATGCGCCACCCGGATCTGCATTACCTCATCGTTGGCGGCGGCGGCCCGGAAGGCGACATGCGCCCCGAACTCGATGCGCAGGCTGCGCGGCTGGGCCTGACCGGGCGCGTGCACTTTCTCGGTGCGCTGCCGCCGGATGAACTCAAGTGGCCGCTGTCGGCAGCCGACGTGTTCGTGCTGGCGACCCGCAACGAAGGCTGGGCCAATGTATTTCTCGAGGCCATGGCCTGCGGCCTGCCGGTCGTCACCACCGACGTCGGCGGCAATGCCGAGGTGGTCTGCCGCGCCGAGCTCGGCAGCGTGGTGCCGTTCGGCGACACGGCGGCCTTGCAGCAGGCTCTGGACGCCGCGCTGACTGCGCATTGGAACCGCGCCGCGATCCTCGACTACGCCCGCGCCAACCAGTGGGACAAGCGCGTGGCGCAGCTGCTGAATGCGTTCGAGCAGGTGCTGGCGGGGGCGCCGGAATCGATCCGGCCAAGCGCCGCAGCCGCCAAATGACAAACCAGCCCAAACCCGCCACCGGCCACGACGCCCGCAGCCTGCCTGTGCGCATCCGGCATGCGCTGTGGCGGCACGCCAAGGCGCTGCGCCAGCGCGTGCTGCCGCGTCCGCTGGCGCAGCACGTGTTCGTTGCCGGGATGCAGCGCTCCGGCACCAACCTCTTGATGGACGTGCTGGATGCCAGCGTGCTGACCCAGGTGTTCCACGAGACCGATCCGCGCGCGTTCGAGCGCTACGAGATGCGCGATCTGGCTGTGATCCGGCAGCTTGCGCTGCAATGCCCGGCGCCGGTTTTCGTGATCAAGGCGCTGTGCGAGCTCGATCGCGTCAAGGCCTTGATGGATGCGTTCGCGCCCGCGAAAACCCTGTGGGTCGTGCGCGACTGGCGCGACAGCGTCAGCTCGGCGATCAAGTCCTTCGGCAATTTTGTGCCGCAATGGCAGCGCCTGGCGCATGGCGATGCGAGCGACTGGCGCGGACGCGGCATGTCGCCCGCCACCCGTGAATTGCTCGCCGCGCTATACCGTGCGGAGGCCAGCGAAGCCGAGGGCGCGGCCATCATGTGGTTTTACCGCAATGCGCTGTTTTTCGAACAGCAACTGGCCGCCGATGCGCGCGTGCGTGTCGTTTTTTATGAAGACATGGTGCAGCAGCCGCTGCGCGAAGTCGCTGCGGTATACGATTTTCTCGATCTGCCCGGCTTCAATGCCGCGACTGCCGGGCGCATCCATGCGCGGTCGGTGAAGCGCCGCCGCCCGCCCGACATTGCGCCTGCCGTGATCGGCCTGTGCGACGAATTGCTGGAGCGCTTCAGGGCGCTGTCCCGGAGGACGCCGTCATGAGCGTTCCCGCCTGGCTCGCCCGCGGCGTGTTTCGCGTCCAGGAGGCGGCGATGCGCCGGCCGACCTTCGCCATGCTTGCCGAACTGGAGCGCACGCAGTGGCTGTCGCGCAGCGAGATGCTGGATTATCAGACCGGGCATCTCAACGTGCTGCTGCAGCTCGCCCTGGCGCACAGCCCGTGGCATGCGGACAGGCTGCAGGCCGCCGGGCTGGCCGATGCCGTCAGGGCCGGGGCGGTGTTGCCGAGCGACTTGCCGCGCCTGCCGACGATGGACAAGCGCGACGCCCGCGACAACGTCGAACGGCTGGTGTGGCGCGGGGTGCCGGGCGGGGTGTTCCCCTACACCACCGGCGGTTCCAGCGGCGAGCCGCTGATTTTCTATTTCGGCCGTGCACGCCAGGCCGCCGACGCCGCCGGGCGGCTGCGCGCGCGCCGCTGGTGGGGCGTCAATCCGGGCGAGCGCGAGGTGTACCTGTGGGGCGCGCCGGTGGAGCTGAACAAGACCGACCGCATCAAATCCCTGCGCGACCGCCTGGTCAACCAGCTGTTGCTGAATGCGTTCGAGATGTCGCCCGTGCGCATGGACGATTACCTGCAGGCGATCAGGACATGGAATCCGCGGGCGATCTATGGCTATGCCAGCAGCCTGGCGCTGCTGGCCGCGCATGCCGAAGCGCGCGGCATCCGGCCGAGGCTGGATGCGCTACGCGTGGTGAGCAGCACCGGCGAGCCGCTGTTTCCGCATCAGCGCGAGTTGATCGAACGCGTGTTCGGGGTGCCGGTCTCGGTCGAGTACGGCGCCCGCGACGCCGGCCTGATGGCGCTGCAGGCGCCGGACGGCTCGCTGCTGCAGATGAGCGAGACGCATCTCGTCGAGGTGCTGGATGCGGCGGGCAATCCGGCAGAGGAAGGCGAGGCGGTGATCACCAGCCTGGTGTCGGCGGCGCAGCCCTTCATCCGCTACCGCACCGGCGACGTGGTCAGGCGTTCGGGGCGGGCCGATCCCGGCGGTCGCGGTCTCGCCGTACTGGATGCTGTGGTGGGGCGGCAGACCGATTTCATCGTCGCCGCCGACGGCCGCATCATGCATGCGCTGGCGGTGATTTACGTGCTGCGCGCAATCCCCGGCGTGGGCCAGTTCAAGCTGATCCAGCACGCGGTCGACCGGCTGGAGGTGCAGGTGGTGCCGGATGCGCGCTGGAACGACGCGGCGCGCGAGGCGATCCTGCATGGATTGCGTGCGCGCCTGGGCGCCACCCTGGTCGTCGATCTGAACCTGCTGGATACGATCGCGCCGGAAGCCTCGGGCAAGCACCGCTACGTCGTCAGCCACGTCCCCCTGCACGGCGCGCTGGCGCAAGCCGTTGCCTGAACCGCGCGCATGAAGCCGGCCGCCTGGTTCGAACTGCCGATGCGCCGCGAGCCCCGGCGCCCGCCGGCCCGGATCAGGCGCAACCGGCGCGCGGCGGGGAGCGAGCCTGCCCTGCGCGCCGCGTCGCAATTGTGTACCCTGAATGCTGGAAACCTTGCCGATGCCCTGATGATGAATATGGCGGACATCATGATTTCACCGATGGCGCAGAAAACCCAATCCGTATGAGAGACCTATTCATTGCCGGCCTGATTTTCGGCCTGCTTCCTTTCGTGTTCAAGCGCCCCTGGCTGGGCATCCTGCTGTGGTCGTGGCTGGGCTACATGAATCCGCACCGGCTGGCGTGGGGATTCGCCTACGATCTGCCGTTCTCCATGATTGTCGGCCTGGTCACCATCGTGGCTTTCATGGCGTCGAAGGAGAAAAAAGAGATGCCATGGACGCGGGAAACCATCGTCCTGCTGATCTTTATCGGCTGGATGCTGTTCACTACCTTCTTCGCGTTCTATTCCGATTCCGCCTGGCTGCAGTGGAACAAGGTATGGAAGATCCAGCTGATGGTCTTCCTCACCGCGCTCATCATCACCGATCGCCACAAGCTGCACTGGCTGATCTGGGTGATCGCCCTGTCGTTCGGCTTTTATGGCGTCAAGGGCGGGATTTTCACCATTCTCAACGGCGGCGCCTACCGGGTGCAGGGGCCGTCCGGAACCTTCATCGGGGGCAACAACGAACTGGCGCTGGCGCTGGTGATGGCGATTCCACTCATCCGTTACCTGCACCTGCAGGAAACCCGCAAGTGGATCCGCATCGGGCTGGCCAGCGCCATGGTGCTGACCGGCGTCGCGGCCATCGGCAGCCAGTCGCGCGGCGGTCTGGTGGCGATGCTGGCGATGGGGCTGTTCCTGTGGCTGAAAAGCCGCAACAAGATCGTCACCGGCATCTACATGGCGGTGGCCGTGGGCATCATGGCATCGGTCATGCCGCAGGCATGGTACGACCGCATGAACACGATCGAGACCTACGAGCAGGACCAGTCCGCACAGGGGCGGATCAACGCCTGGCATACCGCGTTCAATGTGGCGAAAGACCGCATTACCGGCGGCGGCTTCGAGATGTGGCGGCCGCCGGTTTTCCGCCAGTACGCGCCCGACCCGTTCAACGTGCGCGACGTGCACAGCATTTATTTCGAAATCATGGGCGAGCAGGGATTTATCGGGTTCGGCCTGTTCATGCTGCTAGGCCTGATGGCCTGGATCCGGGCGCAGCAGATCATCACGCGATGCAAGAATGACCCCGAAAAGAAATGGGCTTCCGATCTGGCTGCCATGATTCAGGTGAGCCTGGTCGGTTATGCCGCAGGCGGCGCATTCCTGGGAATGGGCTATTTTGACTTGCCGTACCACTTGATGATCGTCCTGGTACTGGCGGCAAAGTTTTCGGGGGTGCTGGGCAATGCCGTGCCTGCCGCGAACCAGGCCGCAAGCGGGCGCTTCCTCCATCCTTCCAGCCGGTTTCACCAGGCCCGTATCGGGCCGGGATCCTGATTTCCCGTGCATTGGCCCCGTCTGCGTCTGCCACCTGGCCTGGGAGGGGCGTTCTGGCTGGCGCTGCTGCTGCTGGCGCTGGTCGAGTCCGCCCTGCACAGCGAGCAGGTGATCCACCAGTTCCGCGCGGTGTTTGCCCTGGGGCGGGCATACGACAAGCTGCAGTACGTGGAACACAACCCGCCACCGGTCCTGTTCATCGGCAACAGCCGGATCGATAATGGCGTGGACCCGCGCACGTTCGGCCGGGCATGGGCGGATGACCACCGGCGGGGTTTCAATCTGGGCCTGCCCGGCGCCAATGCGCTGGTCTACCACGGCGCAATCCGGCGTCTGGATGCGCGCGGCCTGCTGGGCGGAGAGGGGATTCAAGCCGTTGTGCTGGGGCTGGACGAGAGCGCCCTGCAGGATGAGGACTCGCTGGGCTACGTCGGCTTCCTGGCCGATCGCAGCGCCCTGTGGGAAGCCGGACGTTACCGGGACTGGCTGGGCAGCTATCTGCGATTGTGGTCGTACAGCGGCAATCTGCGGCAACTGCGCGAGCCGGACAAGGCGCTGCGTTTCATCGAGGCGAGCATGCGTTCGGTCGACCCGGTAGGCGGCGCGGCGGCAGCCCATCTGGGCTATCGGGCAGGTTTCGGGGCCGCGCAGAACAGGATCCAGCTGGTGCGCCAGGAAACGGCCGCCCAATTGCCGCCTGCGCCCGGCGTCGAGGCCTTTTTGTGGCGCACGATCGCGCTTCTGCAGGCCCGGGGGGTTCGCGTATTCGTAACGATTCCGCCGTTGCGCGACCGCCCTTCCGCCTTTTTCGATGCGAGTCCGGCGGCTGCGCCTTATCGCGCACTGCTGGCGCGGCTGCGGCAAGAAGGGGTGAGCGTGCTGCCCATCGCCACCGGCTACGCACCTGCGGAATTCGTCAATGCCGGCCACCTGAACAACCGCGGGGCGCAACGCTACAGCGCCGAACTGGGGCGCCAGCTTGCAGAGCGGGGAGTTTGACCGGCCATGGTTTTCAGTTCGCCGACTTTCCTGCTGTTTTTTGCCGTGCTGCTGCTGTTTTATGCCGGCGCGCGCAATTACCGCGAGCGCGCCGCCGTCATTCTGGCCGGCAGCCTGATTTTTTATGCCTCCTGGAAACCGGCATACCTCATCCTGCTGACAGCGTCGGTCAGCCTCAACTATCTGATCTACTCCGCGCTGTCGGCCAGCCGCAGCAAGCGCCTGCTGGTGGCCGGGCTGGCGCTCAATCTCGGTTTTCTGGGGGTCGTCAAATACCTCGGCATGATGCTGGAAAGCCTGCTCGGGCTGGGCGCCTGGCTGGGCCTGCCGCTGCCCGGCGCGCCGCCCGGCTGGGGCGACTGGGCGCTGCCGCTCGGCATCAGCTTTTACACCTTCCACATGCTGTCGGTGATGATCGACGTCTACCGCGGCGAATGGACGCAGCGCATTTCATTCCGCGCCTGGTGGCTGTACGTCACCTTCTTTCCGCACATGATCGCCGGCCCCATCCTGCGTGCCTCCGAATTGGTCGAACAGCTGGAAAACCTGCAGCCGCTCAAGGCGCGCGACATCAAGCTCGGCGCGCTGATTTTCATGGCCGGCCTGATCAAGAAGGTGCTGTTTGCCGACAACCTGGCGCCGCTGGCCGATGAACTCTTCAGCCGTCCCGAAACGCTCGATTTTTATACGGCCTGGCTTGCCGCCACGGTGTTTGCGCTGCAAATCTATTTCGATTTTTCCGGCTACAGCGAAATGGCGATCGGCTTGGCGCTGGCGTTCGGGGTCGTGTTGCCGCGCAACTTTCTTTATCCCTACACCAGCCGCAGCGTGCGCGAGTTCTGGCAGCGCTGGCACATCACGCTGTCGCGCTGGCTGCGCGACTATCTTTACGTCTCGCTCGGCGGCAACCGGCGCGGGCTGCCGCGCAACCTGGCCAACCTGATGATCACGATGCTGCTGGGTGGGCTGTGGCACGGCGCGGCCTGGACATTCGTGTTCTGGGGGTTCCTGCACGGCGCCTATCTGGCGCTGCATCGCCTGCTGCTCGCGTTCTATGCGAGGGCGGGCGTGACGGCCGGCTCGCACGCTTCGCGCATCCTGTCCTGGCTGGGCTGGCCGCTGACGCTGGCGCTGGTGTGGATCACCTGGGTGTTCTTTCGCGCGCCGACGTTTCACGACGCGTGGCTCGTCGCGGCCGCCATGCTGGGCTTGGGCGGCACGGCCGCCGCAGCGCCGGCGCTGCGCAGCTATGTGCAGCTGCTGGTGTGGGGCAGCCTGTTGCTCACCTTGCTGGAGCCGCAAATCGAACGCAGCTTGAAACGCGGCCTGCAACGCTGGGGCGCGCTGCACTTCACGCTGCGCGGCACGGCCTACGCGGGATTGGTGCTCGCCGTCATTGTCTTCGGCGGCAGCAGCCAGAAATTCATTTATTTCGATTTCTGAGCTTGCACGGCGGCGCGTCTCAGTGTTCGTTCGCCTGCAGCCATTGCTCCAGCATCATGGTCAGCCAGATCATCACGCCGTAATAGCTGGCATGCGGGCCGCGCTGCATGGCGAGCATGTGGTCGAGATACGCCGGCCGGATCCAGCCGCGCTGCTTGAAGTCGGCCAAGCTGTCGCCGACCAGCTCGCCGAGCGGGGCGTATTGCGTGCTCCATACCCCGAACGGCAGGCCGAAGCCGTGCTTGGTCTTGTTGATGATCTGTTCAGGCAGCAGGTCGCGCAAGGCTTCCTTGAAGAACCAGCGCAGTTTCTGCCCGCGCACCTTGTAATCCACCGGCAGGTGGTTGGCGAAGGCCACCAGGCGGTCGTCGAGCAGCGGATAGCGCACCTCGATGCCCGCCGCTTCGGTCATGGTGCCGACCTTGCGCAGATCGTTGTCCGCCAGGGTGAATTTCAGGTCCAGATGCATCATGCGGTTGATGTAATGGTCCGACGCCGTGCGCTCGTAGGCTTCGCTCAGGGCGGCGCCCGGCGCCGAGGGGTCGACGGCGTCGATGAAGTCCG
>Ga0209958_1001432_pt1 | contig 18264 bp, 15 predicted proteins | sample ThiBio_inoc_plan_FD_183942 | JGI IMG/M metagenome (GOLD analysis project Ga0209958, IMG submission 183942) | Wastewater bioreactor microbial communities from Cape Town, South Africa - Thiocy_inoc_plan (SPAdes) | ecosystem: Engineered > Bioremediation > Thiocyanate > Unclassified | place: South... | reverse complement strand
TTTCTTCGGTACAGTTTGGCTTCGGCATTGCCCGCTCGTTGATCAAGATTCGACACCTGGATTTTCGGGCACACAAGGGCAATGCCGTACTCGTTTGTGGCTCTACTACGGTGAAATATCCGGGCTAATGAGAGTGGGCATCAACGGCATGGGCCGCATCGGGCGGCTGGCGCTGCGCGCGGCCATGGGCGCGGCCGAACGGCCAGCGGACGATCCGCGCGCCGGCAACCGCCTGGAGGTGGTGCACCTTAACGAGACCAAGGGCGGCGCCGCGGCCACCGCCCACCTGCTGGCCTTTGACACGGTGCAAGGCCGCTGGCGCGCCGACATCGCGGCCGAGGGCGATGACACGGTCCGCATCGACGACCATCGACTGCGCTTCACCAGCCACGCCACCCCGGCCGACATCCCCTGGGGCGATCTCGGCGTGGACCTGGCGCTCGAATGCACCGGCAAGTTCCTCACGCCCGAAACCATCCAGGGACACCTGGACCGCGGTGCGAAGCGCGTCATCGTGGCCGCGCCGGTGAAGGTGGCCCATGATCCGGCTTCGGTGCTCAACATCGTGGTCGGCGTGAACCACGATCTGTACGACCCGGCGAAACACCGCATCGTCACCGCCGCGAGTTGCACCACCAACTGCCTGGCGCCGGTGGTGAAGGTGGTGCACGAGGCGATCGGCATCCGCCACGGGCAGATCACCACCATCCACGACCCGACCAACACCAACGTGGTGGTCGACGCGCCCCACAAGGACCTGCGCCGCGCGCGCAGCGCCATGGCCAGCCTGGCACCCACCACCACCGGCAGTGCCACCGCCATCGCGCTCATCTATCCCGAACTCAAGGGCAAGCTCAACGGCCACGCGGTGCGCGCGCCGGTGCTCAACGCCTCGCTCACCGACTGCGTGTTCGAGCTGCAGCGTGCCACCACGGCCGACGAGGTGAACGCGTTGTTCGAGGCGGCGGCCAGAAGCGGCCCGCTGCAGGGCATCCTGGGCTACGAGACGCGCCCGCTGGTGAGCGCCGATTACGCGCGCGACACGCGATCGAGTATCGTCGATGCGCCGTCCACGATGGTGACCGACGGCACGCTGCTCAAGGTGTACGCCTGGTACGACAACGAGATGGGCTACGCCTGCCGCATGGTGGACCTGGCCTGCCACCTCGGCGCCGTCGGCCTCTGACGCGCTGCCCGACATGTACGCCGCCGTCCGCCACTACGCCATCGTTACCGCCGCCTACTGGGGCTTCACGCTCACCGACGGCGCGCTGCGCATGCTGGTGCTGCTGCACTTTTATCGTCTGGGCTATTCGCCGTTCACGCTGGCCTTCCTGTTCCTGCTGTACGAAGCGGCGGGCGTGCTGGCCAACCTCATCGGCGGCTGGCTGGCCACGCGATACGGCATCACGCGCATGCTCACCGTGGGCCTGTCCACGCAGATCGTCGGCTTCACGTTGCTGTCGTTCCTCAACCCCGCATGGACAGCGGCCGCGTCGGTGGCCTGGGTGGTGCTCGCGCAGGGCGTGTGCGGCGTCGCCAAGGACCTCACCAAGACGGCCAGCAAGTCGGCCATCAAGGTCACGAGCGCGCAGGCGAAGGAAGGCGGGGGCAGCAACAGCCAGCTCTTCAAATGGGTGGCCTGGTTCACCGGCAGCAAGAACGCGATGAAGGGCGTGGGCTTCTTCCTCGGCGGCCTGCTGCTCGAAGCGCTGGGTTTCCGGCACGCGCTGTGGCTCATGGCCGCGGCGCTCGCGCTGGTGCTGATCGGCGTGATCGCTTCACTGCCCACGATGATGGGCAAGAGCGAGGCCTCAAAGTCGGCGAAGGAACTGTTCGCCAAGAACCCCGGCATCAACGCGCTGGCCGCAGCCCGTGTGGCCTTGTTCGGCGCGCGCGACGTGTGGTTCGTGGTCGGCGTGCCGGTGTTCCTCTATTCACAGGGTTGGACCTTCACCATGGTGGGCGGATTCCTGGCGGCCTGGACCATCGGCTACGGCGCGGTGCAGGCGCTGGCACCGCAGATCGTTCACCGCAGTACGGATGGCCTGAGCCGTGAGGTGCCCGCGGCGCGCACCTGGTCGGCCGCGCTGGCGCTGGTGCCGGCGGCATTGGCGGCGGCGGTGTTCGCGGGCGCGCCGCACCTGCAGTGGGTGGTGGTGGCAGGTCTGGCCGTGTTCGGCTTTGCCTTCGCGGTCAATTCCTCGGTGCACTCCTACCTGGTGCTGGCCTACGCGGGCAGCGAGAAGGCGGCCGAGGACGTGGGCTTCTACTACGCGGCCAATGCACTGGGCCGCTTCTTCGGCACGCTGATGTCGGGGCTGCTCTACCAGTGGGGTGGCCTCATGTGGACGCTGGCCGGGTCGGCGCTGATGCTGGCTGCGTGCTGGCTGATCACGCTGCGTCTGCCCGTGAACGCCGCGCCTTCGCCCGCCGTCTCGCGCGCGGGCACCTGAGGAGACCGCCATGGACGAAACCGATGCCGTTCAAGCACTCGCCGCGCTGGCCCAGGTCACGCGATTGCGGACCTTTCGCGCGCTGGTGCAGGCCGGGCCCGAGGGGCTCACGCCCACGGCGCTGGCCGAGCGGCTCGACGCGACGCCGACCACGCTCTCCTTTCACCTCAAGGAGCTGCACCGCGCCGGCCTGATCACGCAGGAGCGCGACGGCCGCCACCTGATCTACCGCGCCGGCTTCGCCCACATGAACGCCCTGCTGGGCTACCTCACCGAGCATTGCTGCGAAGGGCAGCCGTGTGAGGTCAGCGCCGGCATCAACGCCACCTGCACCACGTGCTGAAAGGAGCACCATGGAAAACCGGCCCTACAACGTCCTGTTCATCTGCACCGGCAACTCGGCGCGCAGCCTCATGGCCGAGGCGGTGCTCAACCAGCTGGGCCAAGGCCGCTTTCGCGCCTTCAGCGCGGGCAGCCAGCCCGCGGGCCGACCGCACCCCATGGCGCTCGAACTGCTGCAGCGCAACCGCTACGACACGTCCGCGCTTCGCAGCAAGAGCTGGGACGAGTTCGCGCAACCCGGCGCGCCCGAGATGGACTTCGTGCTCACCGTGTGCGACAAGGCCGCGGGCGAGGTCTGCCCGCTCTGGCCCGGGCAGCCGATCTCCGCGCACTGGGGCGTGGAAGACCCGGCCGCCGCCACCGGCCCCGAGGACAAGCGCCGCCAGGCCTTCAACGATGCGCTGCTGGTGCTGAGCCGACGCATCGCCATCTTCCTGGCATTGCCGCTGGACAAACTCGATCGTCTGGCGCTGCAAAGGGAGCTCGGCCGCATCGGCCTCAGCGGAAAACCCGCCGGAGCGGCTGCATGATGGGCTTGTTCGAGCGCTGGCTGAGCCTCTGGGTGGCGCTGGCCATCGTCGCCGGGGTGGCGCTCGGTACGGCGACGCCAGGCTGGTTTGCGGTGCTGGCGTCGGTGGAGTACGCGCATGTGAACCTCGTGGTTGCCGTGCTCATCTGGGTGATGATCTATCCGATGATGGTGCAGATCGACTGGAGCGCTGTGCGCGACGTCGGTCGTCGCCCGCAGGGCCTCGTGCTCACGCTGGTCATCAACTGGCTCATCAAGCCCTTCACGATGGCGGCGCTCGGTGTGCTGTTCTTCAAGTACCTGTTCGCGCCCTGGGTCGACCCGCAATCGGCCAGCGAGTACATCGCCGGCATGATCCTGCTCGGCGTGGCGCCGTGCACGGCCATGGTGTTCGTGTGGAGCCAGCTGGTGCGTGGCGACCCGAACTACACCCTGGTGCAGGTGTCGGTGAACGATCTTGTGATGGTGGTGGCCTTCGCGCCCATCGCCGCCTTCCTGCTTGGTGTGACGGACGTGACCGTGCCCTGGTCCACGCTGCTGCTGTCGACCGTGCTCTATGTGGTGCTGCCGCTGGTGGCCGGCGTCTTCACGCGGGCGCGACTCCTCGCCCAAGGGCCCGAAGCCTTGCCGCGCCTCACGGCACGCCTCAAGCCCTGGTCCATCGCCGGCTTGCTGGGCACGGTGGTGCTGCTGTTCGGATTCCAGGCCGACACCATCCTCGCGCAACCTGGCGTCATCGCCCTGATCGCGGTGCCGCTGCTGATCCAGACCTACGGCATCTTCTTTCTCGGCTGGTGGGGCGCGCGCTGGCTCAGGCTGCCGCACGAGGTGGCCGGCCCGGCCTGCCTGATCGGCACCTCCAACTTCTTCGAGCTCGCTGTGGCGGTGGCCATCTCGCTGTTCGGGCTGCACTCGGGCGCGGCCCTGGCGACCGTGGTGGGGGTGCTGGTGGAGGTGCCGGTGATGTTGTCGCTGGTGGCGCTGGTGAACCGTTGGCGGCCGGGCCTAGGGGGTGAAGCTGCGAAGGGCGTGTCATGAGTGACTACCGCATTTATCACAACCCGGGCTGTGGCACGTCGCGCAATGTGCTCGCGCTCATGCGGCACTGCGGCATCGAGCCCGAGGTCATCGAGTACCTGAAAACACCGCCCTCGCGCGAAGAGCTCGTGGCCCTGTTGCAAAGCATGGGCATGTCGGTGCGCGAGATCCTGCGCCAGCGCGGCACTCCGTATGACGAGCTGCGCCTGGGCGAGGCCCACTGGAGCGATGACCAACTGCTGGATTTCGTCGGCCAGCACCCGATCCTGATGAACCGACCCGTCGTGGTCTCGCCGCTGGGCACACGCTTGTGCCGGCCTTCCGAATATGTGCTCGACCTGCTGCCGCCGCCCCCAGCGCAGGCTTTCCGCAAGGAAGATGGCGAGCCGGTGCTGGACGCAAGCGGCAAGCGGGTCACCTGAAGGTCCCTCCACCCTTGGTGCAACCCATGCCGGTTGACAGCCGATATTTATTCGTTAAACTACGAACAACGAATTTTCTACCTGTCCGCCTTTTCGATGTCTAGACTCCCTGATATCTCCTGTGGCCCCTGCGTCGAGGCGAGCCCGCCCGACGAACTCGAAGCCGAGGAGTTGGCCGTGCTGTGCAAGGCGCTGGCGCATCCGGCGCGTGTGAAGCTGATGCAGTACCTGGCGCAGCAGGGCACTTGCTACTTTGGCAGCCTCGCCGACGTCGTGGGGCTCGCCCCTTCCACCACGTCCCAGCATGTCAAGGTGTTGAAGGAGTCCGGGCTCTTGCTGGGTTCGGCCGAAGAGCAGCGCACCTGTTATTGCGTCAATCCGGATCGCCTGGCGATCCTCAAACGACTGGTTATGGCGCTCTGAAGAGGGCGTCTCTCTTTTTTGCTCTCATTTTCGTACATCTACGAACGACGAAATAGTCAACACGAAAGGAATCACCATGACGAATGCCCAAGTCACGACAGCCGTTTCGCCATTGCCCGTAGCCGTGATCGGTGCGGGTCCCGTCGGTCTGGCGGCGGCAGCCCACCTACACAAACGGGGTCTGCCGTTCGTGCTTTTCGAGGGCGCTGATCGCATCGCCGATCACTTGGCAAGCGTCGCGCACGTCCGTTTGTTCTCGCCCTGGCGGTTCAACGTCGATGCGAGCGCGCGCGAGTTGCTTGCTCAGGCGGGCATCGAAGTGCCCTCGGATGAACAACTCCCCACGGCGGGAGAACTCATCGAGCAGTACCTTCGCCCGCTGAGCGAGTTGCCCGCCATCGCCAGCCAGCTGCACCTGTCGCATCGCGTGCTCGACATCACCCGGCGGGGGCACGACAAGGTGAGGAGCCAGGGACGGCAGGAGGCCCCGTTCCTCTTGCGCGTGGCCACGCCCGCGGGCGAGCACGAATGGCAAGCCCGGGCCATCGTCGATGCGACGGGCACCTGGGGGCAGCCCAATCCGTTGGGTGTGCATGGCTTGCCCGCTCGGGGCGAGCACGCGGCACAAGCTCGCATTGCCCACGGCATGCCGGACATCCTCGGCGCTGAACGACGCCGCTACGCAGGCAAACGCACCCTAGTGGTCGGCGCCGGTCACTCGGCGGCCGGCAACCTGTTGGCACTGACGGCGCTGGCCCGGCAGGCGCCTGGCACGCAGGCGGTGTGGGCGGTGCGTGGCACGGACCTTCGGCGACTCTACGGCGGGGCGCGGCTCGATGGTTTGAGTGCAAGAGGGACCTTGGGGCAACGCCTGCGCGAGGAAGTGGAGCAAGGCGCCATCGAGTTGCACCTGGGCTTCGGCATCGCCGACATCACGCTCAGCGAACAGGGCCTGCTGGTGAAGGCCGTGGACGATGCGCGCGCGCCGATCGAGGCGATCGACCAGTTGATCGCCGCCACGGGTTCGCGGCCGGACCTTTCGCTCACCCGCGAGTTGCGCGTGCGGCTTGATCCCTGGCTGGAAAGCACCGATGCGCTGGCGCCGCTCATTGACCCCAACGAACACAGTTGCGGCACGGTGCGTCCCCACGGTCATCGGGAACTGGCACACCAGCATGAGCCGGGTTACTACGCGATCGGTGCCAAGAGCTACGGACGAGCACCCAACTTCCTGCTGGCCACCGGGTACGAGCAGGCACGCTCGGTCGCAGCGGCATTGGCTGGCGACCTCGCGGCCGCAGATGATGTTCGACTCGAACTGCCTCAAACAGGGGTGTGCTCCACCGATCTGAGGCCCCAGAGCTCGGGCGCTGCAAGCGCCGCAGCATCGCCGGGCTGCTGCGGCGGGCCACCTCAAGTCGACACAACGGCCTGCTGTGTGCGGGATGAGCTTGCCAAGGTGGGCACGGGTCGGGGCTGCGGTTGCGGCACTGCCACCGACAAGTCCGTGCGTGTGACGCAAGGCGCCGATCAAGGTGTCTGAGGCAGGGGGTCTTCGCCGGGAAACACTGCGCCTGGGAGCCAGCCAGACGCTGGCCTGGGCATCGAGCTACTACTTGCCCGCAACGCTGGCGGAACCGATGGCGCGCTCGCTCGGCATGGGTGTACCGACGGTGTTCGCTGCATTTTCAGGCGCCTTGCTCGTTGCCGCGCTGATCGGCCCGGTGGCGGGCAGGGCGATCGACCGGCGTGGCGGGCGATCGGTGCTCATGTGGTCAAACGGGGTGTTCGCCCTTGGCCTGTCGAGCCTGGCCGCGGCGCAGGGGGCTATTGGGCTGTTTCTTGCCTGGGCGCTCATCGGTGTCGCCATGGGCATGGGCTTGTACGAGGCGGCCTTTGCAAGCCTGGTGCGCGCACGCGGCGCGCAGGCGCGATCGGCGATCACCCAGGTGACGCTGATCGCCGGTTTTGCCAGCACCGTCGGTTGGCCGCTCACGACCTGGCTCGCCAGCCAATGGGATTGGCGCACGGCGGTACTGGCCTGGGCCGCACTTCACTTGCTGCTGGGACTTCCCCTCAATGCCGGCCTGCGAAGGCATTCTGTTGCGCCCGAGCGTTCCGTCACGGGCGCTGTGCACACCACGATTGCACCGTCTCATGGTTCACAAGTATCCATACGCCTGGCGCTCGCCGTGGCCATGGGGTTTGCGATCTCGGCGTTCATCGGTACGGCCATGGCAGCGCACCTGCCATCGATGCTCAAGACAGCGGGCGCCAGTGCCGCACTGGCCGTGACGGCCGCCGCCCTGCTGGGCCCGGCACAGGTGGCGGCGCGACTGATGGAATCCTTGTTGCAGCGTCATGGTTCGGTGCTTGTGGTGGCCTGCGTGGCGGCTGCCTTGCACCCGCTGGCCGCCCTGGCGCTGATGGTGCTGGGTCCGATGGCGGCCATCCCCTTCGCGATCTTGCACGGAGCTGGCAACGGCCTCATGACCATCGTCACTGGCGCACTGCCGCTGGCCGTCTTCGGATCCAGGGGCTATGGTGAACGTCAGGGTTGGCTCATGGCGCCGGCGCGCATGGCTCAGGCCCTGGCGCCCTGGGCGTTTGCGGGGCTGCTGGCGCCCTTGGGGGTTCACGCCCTGGTGGTCACCGCCGTGGGTGGGCTCCTGACGTTTGCCTTGTTCAGCAGCATCGCCGTGGGCCGTTCGCGGGAATCTCGCCTCGTTGCCCAGACTCAACAGAACACCTGAAGCCACCTATCGTCACGCCATGTCCCCTGATCACTCGCCTTCCCTCGAAGACATGCCCCAACTGCACGGCGCCAGCTTCCGGCCGCTGGATCCCGAGCGGCTGTTCCCGGCAGAACGCTCGACACACGCCCCGCGAATCCTTCTGATGTACGGGTCGGCACGTCCGCGATCGTTCAGCCGACTGGTCACCCTGGAGGCCGAACGCATCCTCATCGCACTGGGTGCGCAGACGCGCGTCTTTCATCCGCATGGGCTGCCGCTGCCCGACGATGCACCGGAGTCCCACCCCAAGGTTCAGGAACTTCGCGAGGCGGTGCAGTGGGCCGAGGGGATGGTGTGGTGCTCGCCCGAGCGCCACGGCGCGATGACCGCCATCATGAAAGCCCAGATCGACTGGATTCCGCTTGCCATGGGGGCCATCCGCCCGACGCAGGGCAAGACGCTGGCGGTCATGCAGGTCAGCGGAGGTTCCCAGTCGTTCAATGCTGTGAACCAGATGCGTGTCCTCGGACGCTGGATGCGGATGATCACCATCCCGAACCAATCGTCCGTTGCCAAGGCCTGGCAGGAGTTCGGGGACGATGACCGAATGAGGCCTTCGCCCTATCACGACAGGGTGGTGGACGTGATGGAGGAACTGCTCAAGTTCACGTGGCTTACACGAGATGTGTCGCCGTACCTCGTGGATCGCTACAGCGAACGCAAGGAGTCGGCCGAGGATCTCGCCAGGCGCACCAATCTCACGGCCAGCGTGTAGTGGACGGGCGTGCTGGGTAGCCCCATACTCCGCTACTGTTAGAATGCTGCGGTGCAGCAGAAACTGAAGAGCCTCATCCTGAAGCCGCTGGCCTACCGCGGCGCGGGCTTGCCCCGCGGCTATTTCTGCTCGGTCACACCGCCCTGAGATGACATGGCGCGCTGCTGCGCCGCCGCTCTCGCCTCTGACCGAACCGCGCGGTCGCTCCCCCGATTTCCGTTGATCCTGCCGTCGCCCCGCTGCGATGGCCGTTTGCCCATGACGCTTCAAACCCTGCGCCAGGACTGGTTGTCCAACGTGCGCAACGACCTGCTGGCCGGTCTGGTCGTTGCCCTGGCCCTCATTCCCGAAGCCATCGCCTTTTCCATCATCGCGGGCGTCGACCCCAAAGTCGGCCTCTACGCCTCGTTCTCGATCGCCACCATCATTGCCTTCACCGGCGGACGCCCGGGCATGATCTCCGCTGCCACCGGCGCCATGGCGCTGCTGATGGTGACGCTGGTGAAGAACCACGGCCTTGAATACCTGCTGGCCGCCACCGTGCTCACGGGCGTGCTGCAGGTCATCGCCGGCTGGGTGCGCCTGGGGGCGTTGATGCGCTTCGTCTCGCGCTCGGTGGTCACGGGCTTCGTGAACGCGCTGGCGATCCTGATCTTCCTGGCCCAGTTACCGGAACTCACCAACGTCACCTGGCACGTCTACGCCATGACGGCGGCTGGCCTGGCCATCATCTATGGCCTGCCCTACCTCACCAAGGCCGTCCCGTCGCCGCTGGTGACCATCGTGGTGCTGACCGCGGTGGCCATCGCGCTGGACCTGGACATCCGCACCGTAGGCGACATGGGCGCCCTCCCGGACAGCCTGCCGGTATTCCTGATTCCGAACGTGCCGCTGAACTGGGAGACGCTGGCGATCATCTTCCCGTACTCGCTCACGCTGATGGTGGTGGGCCTGCTCGAGTCGTTGATGACGGCCACCATCGTGGATGACCTCACCGACACCAAGAGCGACAAAAATCGCGAGTGCGTCGGACAAGGCGTGGCCAATATCGCCACCGGCTTCATCGGCGGCATGGCGGGCTGCGCCATGATCGGCCAGTCGGTCATCAACGTGAAGTCGGGTGGCCGCGGTCGCCTGTCCACCCTGGCGGCGGGCATCTTTCTGCTGCTGATGGTGGTGTTCCTCGGTGACTGGGTGGCCAGGATTCCCATGGCCGCGCTGGTGGCCGTGATGATCATGGTCTCCATCGGCACCTTCAACTGGGGCTCCATCAAGGGCCTGCGCGAGCACCCCAAAAGCTCCAGCGTGGTGATGCTGGCCACCGTGGTGGTGACGGTGGCCACGCACGACCTCGCCAAAGGCGTGCTCACCGGCGTGCTGTTGTCTGGCTTCTTCTTCGCCCACAAGGTCGGCCAGATCCTGCGCGTGCGCTCGCACAGCGGTGACGAAGGCCGCACCCGCACCTACGAGGTCATCGGCCAGGTGTTCTTCGCCAGCGCCGACCGCTTCACCAACGCCTTCGACTACAAGGAAGTCATCGACAAGGTGCGCATCGATGTGAGCCGCGCCCACTTCTGGGACATCACCGCCGTGAGCGCGCTAGACAAGGCCGTGCTCAAGTTCCGTCGCGAAGGCACCGAGGTCGAGGTGATCGGCCTGAACGAAGCCAGCGCGACCATGGTGGACAGGTTCGGCGTCCACGACAAGGATGGCGCCGAAGACCTGCTGATGGGCCACTGAAGGAGCACAGCGATGAACGACGACAGAAAATGCTGGCCTGTGTGGACCAGTCGGCCTACGGGCAAAGCGTGAGTGATGCGGCCACCTGGGCCGCACGGCGCCTGCAGGCGCCCATGGAGTTGCTGCACGTGATCGATCGCCATCCGCGGCTTGCGTCCGGCCAGGACCACAGCGGTGCCATCGGGCTCGATGCGCAAGAGAGTCTGCTCAAGCAATTGAGCGATGAGGACGAGGCCCGTACGCGCGCCGCGCGCGAGGCGGGGCGCGCCTACCTCAACGGCCTGCGCGAACGCGCGCTGGCCGCCGGCGCCTTCGTGGTTGATGTGCGGCAACGCCACGGCAGCCTGGACACCACGCTCGCCGAGCTGCAGGACGGTGTGCGCCTGTTCGTGCTCGGACGGCGCGGCGCGTCGGCACAAGATACCCAGCGCGATCTCGGTCGCCAGCTTGAATGGGTGGTGCGCTCGGTGTCAAAGCCGGTGCTGGCGGTGCCACAGACCTTTCAGGCCCCCAGCCGCGTGCTGTTCGCGTTCGACGGCTCGGCCGTGACCCGCCAGGGCGTGCGGATGATTGCCGCGAGTCCGTTGCTCAAGGGCCTGCCGGTCCACCTGCTGATGGCAGGCAAGGCGCAGGCGCAAGGCCCACGGCAGATCGAGGAAGCGCGCCAGGCACTGGAGGCAGTGGGCTTCAGCGTGACCACCGACATCCAGCCTGGCGATCCGGAGACCGCGATCGCCAGCGTCATGCGTTCATTGCAATGTGACCTGCTCGTCATGGGTGTCTACAGCCACTCGCCCTGGCGCAGTCTGTTCATGGGCAGCAAGACCACCGATCTCCTGCGCTCGGCCGCCGCGCCCACGCTGTTATTGCGCTGAGCCGCCTGCAGGCCAGTTAGGCACTGCGGAAATCCTCGCTACCCACCGAATCCGCAGTCGCTTCAAGCGCTCCAGTAGGCTCTGTCTGTCGTTTCGCGCAGCAGCAATGAGCTACTGCCGGTCGCGATGACACTGGGCCAAGGTCACGGCGTAGAACCAATGCGCTCCAACTTGCCGATGAGCGAATGTCCTCGAACAGACGTGGATGCGGCGCGCAACTCAAGCTTGATGCTCAGGCGCCCTCGGGAAACTAACGCTGCTGCGGCCACCAATGTCTGCCGCTTTCAACTGACCGCTTACCTCATCCCGATGACACCTCTCGTGCAGGTGCGCCAAGCAGCGTTCGACCCTTCCCCCTGGCAATGGCGACAAGCATCTCGAGTGGCGTTCTCGAATGTGCGTGCTGAACCAGGCGGGCGGATTCCTCGCGGGTCAGATCCACTAAGCGAAGAAGCAGCCTTCCTCCGCTGGGTTGCATGGGGGTAGACGTGATCAGGTGAAGCAAGAACCCCATGCGATTCAGAGAAGGTATTCCGCGGATCGCGCACGGCTGGCTCCAGACTGGGATGTCAGACGCTCCGCGGTCCGCCAGCTCGAAGCGCTCTCCATCAATTTCCACCTTCTCCATGGAAGGCGGCAGTACCGCTTCTGTCGCTCGCGAGATATCGTCTGCCGTCGCGATCGGCACGAGTCCCCTCGTCGGATCGTTGGTCATGCGCCTCGCGGCTGTGGAAACTACGGGACGATCAATGATTGCGATCTCGTGATCCTGACATATTGCGCGCAAGCGAAGCCGCCACTCCGCCACTTCCTTCGCGAAGACCTCATCTCCCGATAGGCAAATATTGCCCTCGAGGAGCATGGGCATCAAGGATTGCTGTGCGACCTCTCGGCAGACCAGCTCAACGCTCAGCGCTCCTTCCTGAGTGGTAAAGCGGAAGTCAAGACAGGTGAAAAACAGCTCACCTTGCCTTTGGATCATGGCGGCAAGTTGATCCACCCACAGTCTCGCAGCTTCTGCCTGCTGCTCTGCGGTTGAGCCAGCTACGATCTCGGAGTCGTAGAGGGGACGATGCACCGCAATTGTCTCATTGCGAAGCGCGCGCTTCATCTCACGCGACATTGCGCTGCTCCCGCAACAGTTCCGACTTGAGATATGCACCAAGGAACAGCCCGGCAAATCCCTGCATCGAATGGGCGCTGCCATCGTGATCGGCATCCACAGAGCCTTGGGCACCCCTTGAACGAACCGACAAGTACATGGGTGGCCGGCCTCCGCGCAATGTCATCGCGCGAAGCTGCACATCGATGCCAAGCTCATGACGAATTTTGGCGAGCGCGTGCCTGGCGTTGCGCTGGGTGTCGGCTGTGTCGCTCACGTAGTGAAGATGCAGCGACGACAGGTTCATGCCGCTCGCGCGGATGACGCGCACCAAGGCGATGAAGGCTGGATCTGCGACGTCCACAGGCAGGTAGGTGTCGCAACCCATGGATTCAAGAACGTAGTCGCCTGCGTTCACAACGTCATCGTCGCTCGCATGGCGATCCAGGTAGGCCATCAAGCGTTGCCACTTTTCTGAAAGCGCCGCCCGCATCACCGGCGCCCAGTGATTCGTCACGAGCCATGCCGCCTTGTTCTTCTCCAGCCTGCGGGGGGACACCACCGCATGAGCAGAACGACTCACCAGCCAGAGCTCCTGAAGTACACGAGCCCAGTCTGCGGCGCCTATACCGGCAAGCCTCGCGATGTCCAGCGCACGCTGATCCGCGTTCTGGGTTGAGCTCGCCAACATCACCAAGCACTGCAGGAGAACCCGCGTTGTCAGCTCACGCGGGCGATAGCCGGTCAGGGGCGATATCGGTTCCTGAAGCGAAATGCCAAACACCTCGTCGGCACCGCGCAGTGGCAACTGCGTGGCGTATGCCTGAATCTCCTTCAAGAGCAGATGTTGACCATCTCCATCACCAGCCTTCGCGCCAGCACGCGAAAGCTTCTTTCGCAGATTAGCATCCAACCTATGAAGATGTGATTTCACTGATGCATGGCTGCGAGCAGTCCAGGCAGCTACGGACTGCGTGCGAATCAGACCATCTTCGATCAGTTGCTGATCAACCCGCACGCGAATGCCCTGGCCAAACTGATGGGTGTACGTCGTGAACATCAAGTCGTTGCCCGCGTGGCCGAGCGCGTTGGCGCGCTGGTCAAACGGATTCTCGAGTAGTGAACCAAGGGTGCAAAAGTTCGCTTCGTTGCCGAAGGTCACCCAGGAGTGGCGTAGGTCGTGTGGCACCGAGCGCAAATCGCCGGTGGCGCACTTCAGAAGAACCGATGTCCACATGCGGACTTCGCTCTCGCACCAGATTGCGCCCGGCTGGTGCGGGTCGGCGAACAGCAGATCGTTACGCTCGGCGAGCTGCGCGTTGAGCTGTTGGCGCGCCTCTGGAGGCAGCTCCAATGGGCGCGCAGGATCTTCGGCCTGCAAGGTCATGTCCAACCCATGACGGCTGGCAAGGTACTCCACCAAGTAGCGGATCACGCGGGGATCTTTCGTCGACGTGAGTCGACGACCCTCCTTGGTTTTGACCCTGGGGTCTGAGCGCGTCGGATTCACGGCCACCTGCAGCCGATCCTCGACGAAACAGAAGTTCTCAAGGCGCAAGCGCAGCGCTTCGCCCATGCGAAAGCCACACTCTTTGACCAGACCAAGAAGCAAGCGTGTCATCGTGAGCGCCGGGCCCTGCTCGCCCCGGCTGATGTGCTCGTCCACCCAGTCCATTGCGCGACTGCATTCGTGCGGGAAGATGACTTGTGCACGCACCGCGATGGAGCCAGATCGCTTCTGAACTCGCTGCAGCTGCGCGGGCTCAATAACCTCCTGGGTAACGAGCAGGTCAAGGATCGCTTGACCCACCGCGCGTACAGACGGTTTGTTCGAATCCTCGACGCTGGCGTGTACGTCCTCGATGCGTCGAACCAGTTCCTTGACGTCGAGGTTCACAAGATCCATGTCCTGCACAGCGACGAACAGCCGCTTGGCTGCACCCGAAAAATATCGGCTGATGCTGGACATGGCGAGGTGGTGCTCATGTACCCAGTTCAAGGCCACCAAGTGCAGCGTCCTTGGCCAGTGGTGCGAATCTCCCATCCGAAGGTGCAGGGCCCTGAGATCACGTGAGACAGCGGCGCGAGCTTCGGTTGTGCCGCTCCCCGCGTGGGTGGCCCGTACGATGTCATCCACCAGATCGGCGGCGCGATCCCGTTCTGTGGTCGATCCACTTGCCGAGCCTTTGGCATGCAGCGGGTGTCGTAGGCGAGCCTGCGCAAGCTTCACCTCATTGATTGCCAGAGCCTCCTCGGTCTCCAGGTCGATATCCCGTGTTACGAGTGCGAGCTGCGTTGCTTCTCGGGCAGCCGCGCTTGGATCGAGCGCCGACATCCTGATCTGACCGACAACATGTCCGCGCAGCGCACCAGGCAAGTAGGTGACGGCATGGACCTGCGCACTCGCAAGCAGTCCCTCCCAGTGCCTGGGCAGGTTTCGCTTCTCGGGGTGCTGATCCATTGCCGATAGCAGTTCGGCAATGGACTCCTCCAGGGACTGCCATGCGACCACTTCGCTGGTAGCGATGTGGGTGAAGTCGCTGATCGTGCGCTCGTCGTAAACGGGCCGGGTTGCGACGCTGGGTGGGGTCACGTCGTCCACGTGTTCGTCGGGCGGTGGTGGAACAACCCATCGAATTGATGGTCGATCCTGGTAGCGATGAACTTTCTGCAGGGCGGCATACGCATGCGGCAAGTCTTCTGCTCGCACAACCATGTCGAATCCCACGAGGCAGCCCAGCGCGAGCGCGCTTGGTGAAAGAAGGGGAGAGGCCTCCAGCAGGAAGGCTTGGAAGTGCTTCAGGGACCGTGGCGATCCCAAGACCAGTGAGGCATTCAGATGGCTGCGCTGGTGTCGCTTGTTGTTTGTGCTCATGGCGTACACCTGCTCAAGCCTTGCGCAGCCCGGTGGCCATGCCCAACCCCAGCATTGCGATTTGCTGCGTTTGCAGCGTCCCCACTTCATTGGTCAGCAGGGCGATGCTGACGTCGGCGTACACGGAGGTTGGGCTGTTGCCGGCGACCATGTGACGCATGAAAAGATCAATCGCCTTGTCCGAGCAGCCCGAGCGGTGCAGGTGGTTGCACCAGTAGTGGCGGCCGACGTTGTCCTTGCAGCGCAGCAAGGGCGGCAGAACGTCCCAGGTTGTCTTGCTGTTGGCAGGCCTCACGCCATTCTTGTAAATGCGAAACAGCGCCGGGACGCGTTTGTGCTGCACCACCTGGGCAAGATGCGCCATCACTTCGGCACCAACGGTGGTCTTGCCTGCCTGGGGATCGCGCTGGTAGCGGCCGAGCAATGCATCGCAGTGGGCGTACCAGTTTCCGAGCAGATCGCGCACCAACGGTGTCAGGACGGCGAATCGACTGCCGGTTTTGGCCGGATCTGATTTGTCCGTCAGTGTGAGCATCTCGACGTCTGCCAATGCCGAGTCTGCGTTCAGCTCATACTCGGTTGACAAGCGCAGGCCCAACAAGAAAGACAGGGCCATGGCGGTGAAGTCCGCGTAGGCGTTGTGAAAGTCGATGACGGTTGACAATGACATGCGCCTGCCTTTCGGGCAGCCGTCCACGCGCTGAACGTAGTGGCCCCAGATGGCCTGCAGCGAATGATCGCGGAGAAGGAATGGAGAGCCGCAAGCCCGTCCAGGCTCGGGCTGTTGAGGCTCGGTGGACCAACCTTCGCCCGCAAGAAACTTGCACCAGTCAGCGACGAGTTCGTCGTTGTCAACGCGCACGTACCAAGGCCGAGCGTGTCCCACCTGGTCCAGTCGCAGCATCGAGTTGGCCCTGTGCATGGCCTTCATGCCTGATTCCCTGGCCTGCGTCGGAAAGGTGTTTCGGGCGCGAGCGGCGGTCGGCGTGAACCCACGGGCATCTGGCTCCTGAACAGAAATGGCCGACGCACCTGCCGTGACTTGATGATCGCGGTCGACCTGGGGGAGGATGTCGACGACGCGAATCACCGACTGCCAGGCATCGGCCGCCATGCGAGTTGATCTTGCGAGGTCACGAAGGGGTGACAGGAGCTCGACGGGCCAAGGCACGAAGTAGCTCGCCTGAACGGCCAGATAGATCTGGCCCGGGTCTACGTCCCAATGCTCACGGTCCACGAGGTGGTTGATCGCGACGTGCAGGCCGCCGCGCTTCAGATCCAGCGTGAGCAACTCGCCGTGCAGCGCCTCTTCACCGATCGCCAGCGTCATGGCGCCACGAGCGCTCAATCCTGTGAGCAGAGAGATGGCCTCGACGATGGCGCCAGGCGACTGCACCGCCAAGCGCGAGCGCAAGTCGTCTTGGTAAGTGGCCATTTGAGGCGGCGTCAACTGGCGGTGGTTGCGTACACCTGAGCGATCCTTGACGTTGGCGCTTAGCGCGGTGGCACGGATATGGGTCTTGTGCTCCTCCCCAACCTCGGACAATCTGAAGTGGGTGAGCACTCGCATGCCGAGGCGCTGGGCCACGATGGCTTGCAGTCGCTTGACCTTTCCTGCGAAGGCCTTGCGCCAGTATTTGCCGACGCCCAGGGCGCGAAGATCGGCTGCCGTCTCTGGTCCTTCGTGACCAGGCGCGGGAATCTTCTTCAGGTCGCGTCGTAGCAGCTTTAGGTAGTCCACCTGCAGGCGTCGGCCTTGCGCCAGTGCCAAGGCAAGCTCTGCACCGAGCGCGACAGGGATCTCAAGGCAGCGGGGATCCAGCTCTGTGCACAGCGCCCAACTCCCGTGAGTACCCAAGCGCCCGGTCATGTGCGCGAGCGGCGTTCCATCCAGTGGGATCAGGCGCTTGGCGTATGCGGCCAATTGGCTCGCCAGTTCGAATTGGCGGACCTCCGCGTCGCGATAAAATTCGTGTTCACGAGCGAAGGCCACTAGTGCGCCAGCCATGGCGTACATTGCCTTGCTGAAATTTGGCTGATCGGGCGGTACATCAATGCAACCGAGCAGCCGTTTGGCAAACCCATCGAGTTCGGACGGCAGGCCTGCAAAGAATTCGTCTTGTGGACTGGGTATGGCTTTCAGGAATCCAGGGTGTGACACGTTGGGATCTCGCGACTGTTGTTTGTCGCTTACCTAATCCCTGCCTATCAGAAGATTCGAACCGCGACGACTCATTAGCTGTCGCGTGAAATCCATCACGGTCAAATCTGGATGCCTTGCAAGGGATCTGCGCGCGTCAGCTTTTTTCAGAGTACCGGGAAAAGTGCGGGTTGTCGCAAATTGAAAAATGCGATGTACTCGCTTTGTGCGTTAACGATATCTCTTTTGCAATCAACAGCTTACGAGCATCGCCGCCTGTCTGGATGACCCCTCCATACTTGATTCGTTGTTATTACAATTTCCGGCAAAATCCGCACATTCATGCGGATTGTGAGAATTTGTTAATGGCCGTTGTGGTTTTGCGACGGAGGCGGCGACTGAGGGCAATAACCTACGCTGATGTGGGGCTATTGCGGTATCGACCTTCGTCCGCCACTTAGGTGGGCTATGGTCAGACTAATCAAGCGTATCGCTGGGGTAGCCGCCAAGGTTTTTGCGGCGAGTTTGTGACAGCCGAAGTGTTGTGGTCATCGACAGGCACTATTTGATGTCACAAGCGAGATGAGGCAAGTCGTTGATCTGATTGAACAACGCTCACGAATCCTGATTAGCGCATCTCAAAATCGCTGCATCTACGCATCGATTGCCTGGGCTCCGAAGCCGAGTCGGCGACCTTCAGCGCTACGGCCTGGACTACGACTCGCTCCAGCGCGTGAACCCGCGCCTGGTCTATTGCTCCGTCACCGGCTTCGGCCAGACCGGCCCCTACGCCGCGCAGCCCGGCTACGACA
>Ga0209958_1001431_pt1 | contig 18264 bp, 20 predicted proteins | sample ThiBio_inoc_plan_FD_183942 | JGI IMG/M metagenome (GOLD analysis project Ga0209958, IMG submission 183942) | Wastewater bioreactor microbial communities from Cape Town, South Africa - Thiocy_inoc_plan (SPAdes) | ecosystem: Engineered > Bioremediation > Thiocyanate > Unclassified | place: South... | reverse complement strand
ACAGACAGCGCCGACCCGGCGGGGAGAGGAACGAAGCGCTACCGCCCCCACAACCCGTCACTGGGTCCATATAACCGAAATGGTTCGCGATGTCAAGATGACGTGCCAATATTACATTCATCGTCATCCCGGGCTTGACCCGGGATCCCGCTATTTCCCTTAGAAAGCTGGACCCCGGAACTAGTCCGGGGTGACTGCTGAGGGTGAGGCCGCCCCATGCGTCATCCCGGCGAACGCCGGGATCGCTGACGACATAGCCCACAATATGCCTCCATTCCCGGAAAATGCATTGGCTTCCTGACCACAGCCGATGCATTCTGCGCACACTCAATCGGCACACTTCAATAGTGGCTTCACATCCCGGCTTGGGCCGAGATGACGAAAAGGGGGAAGGAAAACTGATGAAGACACTCGACCAGTTCGACATTCGCGGGCGCTCGGCCCTCGTCACAGGTGCGGCCAGCGGCATTGGCCTGGCTTATGCGGAATGCATGGCCGAAGCGGGCGCACGCGTGACGCTGACCGATATCGACGGCGCGGGGGCCGAACGCGAAACTGCCCGTCTGCGCGATGCAGGCTACGAGGCGCGCGCCGCGAAATGCGACGTTTCCAAGCTGGAAGAAGTCGCCGCCGCTTTTGACGATCACGCCGCCGCTTACGATGGCTGCGACATCGCCTTCGCCAATGCCGGGCTGGATGTCGGCAACGGCTTCTGGACGCCGGAGGGCAAGCGCAATCCGGCAGGCCAGCTCGACGTTTACGATCCGCAGGCGTGGTACAAATCCATCGGCATCAACCTCAACGGCGTGTTCCACACAGTGCGGGAAGCTGCGCGGGTGATGAAGGAGAACGAAGGGCGTTCCGGCCGCCGGGGCGGGTCCATCGTCATCACCAGCTCCAACGCGGCCGAAGTGAACGAAGCCATTGTGGGCGTGCCCTATATGGCGGCCAAGGCGGGCGTGAAGCACTTCATGCGCCATGCAGCCTTCGAGCTTGCCGCCTATGGCATCCGCGTGAACGCCATCGCGCCCGGCCCCTTCGTCACCAATATCGGCGATGGCTGGGTGAAGAAGGACCCGGCGGCCAAGCAGGCTTGGGACGAATTGTGCCCGCTGGGCCGCATGGCGGAAACTTACCAGATCAAGCCACTTGCCCTGTTGCTTGCGTCCGATGCGGGGAGCTACATGACGGGCAGCCATGTGATGATCGATGGCGGCATGCAGCTGGGGCCGATCAAGCCGCTCAACGACTGAGCGGCGCGATTTGGGGAGCGGAACCGGCGCGAATGAGAGGATTGACATGACTACCCAGGCACAGGCCGCAATCTGTCGCGGCAATTCCGTTCCCTTCACTATCGAGGACGTCACTCTTGACGATCTTCGCCCTGACGAGCTGCGCATCCGCATCGTCGCCTGCGGTGTGTGCCACACGGACATGGCGGTGCGTGACGAACAGCTGCCGGTTCCCCTGCCGGTGGTGCTGGGCCATGAAGGCGCGGGCATCGTGGAAGAAGTGGGCAGCGGCGTTACCGTGGCGAAGCCCGGCGACCGTGTGGTGATGAGCTTCAACAGCTGCGGCCATTGCCCCAGCTGCGATGTGCAGGCGCCCACCTATTGCTATAATTTCTTCCCGGAAAACTGGTCGGGCGTGCGCCCTGACGGCACGCCCACCATGTTCATGGACGGGCAGCCGATGAATGCGAATTTCTTCGGCCAGTCCAGCTTTGCCACCCATGCCATCGCGCATCAGCGCAATGTGGTGAAAGTGCCGGACAGCGCCGCCGCCCTTCCGCTGGACCGGCTGGCCCCCATCGGCTGCGGCTTGATGACCGGCGCGGGCGCCGTGCTGCGCGCCATGAAGGTGCGCGAAGGCATGCCCATTGCCGTGTTCGGCGCGGGCACCGTGGGCATGGCCGCGATCATGGCGGCGAAAATCGCGGGCGCGAACCCGATCATCGCAGTGGACGTGAACGACGGCCGTCTCGCCCTGGCCAAGGAACTGGGCGCAACCCATGCCTTCAACGGGCGGGACGACGCCTTCGGCAAGATCCGCGAACTCGTGCCGCAGGGCCTCGGCTATGCCTTCGATACCACCGGGATCAACAGCCTGATCGAACAGGCTTGGAACCTGCTGGCCCCCATGGGCATTTGCGGCATCGTGGGCGCCAGCGATCCCGCCGCCAACCTCACCTTCAACGAAGCCGCCTTCATGGGCGGCGGGCGCCGGGTGATGGGCATTCTGGGCGGCGACAGCGATCTGGTCACGTTCCTGCCCGAACTGATCGAGCACCATCTGGCCGGGCGTTTCCCGTTCGACAAGCTGATCGGCTATTTCGACTTCAGCGAAATCAACGAAGCCATCCACGCCAGCGAAAGCGGCAAGGTGGTGAAGCCGGTGCTGCGCATTTCGGCGGAGTGACGGGGAGCAATCGTCGTTGCGAGGGCCGCAGGCCCGCGGCAATCCAGGGCGGCACAACGCTGCCCTGGATTGCTTCGCTCCGCTCGCAATGACGAAACAGGATTAGATCATGAAAGCCGTCACCTTCCAGGGCCTCCACACGCCCCTCGCCTTCGAGAACATTGCCGACCCCACGCCGGGCGCGGGCGAAGTGGTAGTGAAAGTGGGCCGCTGCGGCATTTGCGGCAGCGACCTGCATATGACGGAAGATGCCGCCTATGGCTGCCAGCATGGCGACGTGCTGGGCCATGAATTCGCGGGCGAAGTCGTGGCACTCGGTTCCGGCACGCAGGGGCTGAAAACCGGCGATCTCGTCTCGGTCATTCCGCTCAAAAGCTGCGGGGAATGCCAGCACTGCCGCAAGGGCACAGTGCAATGGTGCGAGAAGTTCGGCCTGCAGGGCGGTGGCTATGCCGAATATGCGGTGACCCGGCCCAATCAATGCGTGAAGCTGCCGGGCGATCTTTCCCTGGCGGACGGCGCCATCGTGGAGCCGCTGGCAGTGGCGCTGCACGGCGTCAATCTGTCCGGCATGAAGACGGGCGACAAGGTGCTGGTGCTGGGCGCCGGGCCCATCGGGCTGGCCGTGGCCTTCTGGACCAAGCGTTACGGCGCATCGAAAGTGGCGGTGCAGGACATCGCCACCCACCAGCAGGACCGCGCGCTGGACATGGGGGCGGACATCTTCGTGGTCGATCCTTCCGATCCCATCGGCGGGGCGGAACGGGCGCTGGGCGGCAAGGCGGATGTGGTGTTCGAATGCGTCGGGCTTCCCGGCCTGATCCAGCAGGGCGTCAGCCAGGTGCGCAACGATGGCACTATCGTCCTGCTAGGGCTTTGCACGAAGCCCGATACGCTGAACACCTTCGCCATGCTGTCCAAACAGGTGCGGCTGGTGACCAGCGCCTTCTTCACGCGGCAGGAATATGAAGCGGCATTGGACGCATTGCATCAGGGCGCCATGGAACCGCGCCTGCTGGTGACCGATACGATCACTCTGGCCGATACGCCGGAAGTGTTCGAAAGCCTGCGCAAACGCACCAGCCAGTGCAAGGTGCTGATCGCACCCTGAAGCTTTCGGGTGGGCTCACTCGCCCTTAAGCCGGGAACGAATGCTTATCAGAACCGCGTGTTCCAGCGCATCGCCACACCCTGATCGTCTGGCATGGCTTCGTAATGCCCCGGCTCCCTGCGGTAATAGATGCTGGCAGAGGCCCAGCCGCTCCATAGCGGGCCGCGCCAGGCCAGTTCGCCCATGATCTCCCGCCCGTCAGGCGCAAGCGACAGGGGGATCGTCCCGAAAGTCGCGCTTTGGGTATCGTAGCTATAGGCGACAGGAAGGTTGAGCTTCAGCCCGCCGCTTTCCACCCGCAGCGGCTGGGCGACGCGAAACGCGATCCGGTCCTGACGGGAGAACAAGCCTTCCTTCTGCAGATCGACCGACCAGGCGCGGCTGTAGATCACCGAGCCGTTCTCGATCACGCTGCTCGTCTCGGCGAAGGTCCAGCCATTGCGCAGCGCGCCATAGAGGCTCCAGCCCGGCGCGATCTGCCAGCCTGCGCTGGCATCGACGAACAAAGTATTCGATCCGCCCCCGCCGAATGCCTCGTGGAAACGCGCGCCCAGCACGGTGCGATCTTCCTGCATCAGGTCAATCCCGAGGGCGGCCTGCAGCCCGCCCCATTGCCGGTCTGCCGTGAGCGAGAAACTGCGCATCGGGTCGCGCGTCCGGCCTCCGGTCGCTTCATGCACCAGCCATTGGCCATTACCGCTCATCACCACGCCGGATTCGCCTGCCAGCGTCAGGCCCCAGGGGCCGAATTGCCTGCGCAGGGCCAGCGCCATATCCGGCTGATGGAAAGTACCATCCTCGCTCCCGGCGGAACGGGCGATCAGAAAGGCCGGGCGATCCTGCCCCTGCATCTGCATCACCAGCCCATCCGGTCGTTCCGCATAGGCGAAGCCCAATTGCGTGCCGGGCGCCAGCTTCAGCGCAACCCGCGCGGCCAGCACGCGGGCGCTTTCCGCCTGTTCGGTCGTCAGCGTCAGCTGTCTGGGCATGCCCCGCATCACTGCGGCCGGGTTGGAGGCATCGATCGTATAGGCAATCGCCGTGGACTCGTTCGCCGTCGAAACGAAGCGGGTTTCCCCTCCCACTGCATCGTTCAGCCGTGGCACCAGCGTCGCGCCGCGCATCGTCCGCCCGGCATCGAACCTGTAGGCCCGGCGATATTTGTCGAGCACCAGAGTATTGATCGACGCGGTAGAGAGAGCGTCTCCCATGGCCGGGGAACCTGTGGCCGTGGTGTCATTCAGCGGCAGGGAAGCCGTTCCCTTCTGCGCAAGCGTGGTTGTTCCCTGCGGCTGGAATGCCGAACGAATGTCGAGGATGCCGCGCCCATAGACGCTGTCCGTTCCGGGAGTGCCCACATCCTGAGCGGTGGAGAGCAGCAGATCGACGATCTCCGCACCGGTGAGCGACGGGAATGCCTGATGGATCAGCGCCACGGCGGCGGCGATCTGCGGTGCGGAAAAGCTCGTGCCGCTGATCTTGTAGAAGCCGTCGCCCTCGTATTTCGGGTCGATTTCCCATTCGGAACCGGCGAGATAGACAGTCACGTCCTTGCCCAGAGCGGAAAGGAAAATGCTCTCGCTTCCCTTCGCCCGGTTGCTGAAAGAGGCGATGGCGCCGGTATAATCCACCGCGCCCGCGATGATGACATTCGTAAAGCCCTGTCCGCCGATCCCCTTGGGAAAATCATCGGGCGTCCGCGAGCCATCGTTACCGGCGGCGATCACCACGACCACCCCAGCCTCCGATGCGCGCCGGATGGCGGCGATTTCCGCAGAAGACGGCGATGATCCGCCCAAGGACAGGTTGATCACCGTGGCGCCATGACCGACCGCATAATCGATGGAGGCCGACAGATCGCCAAAGGTACATTCGCCGCTGGCGCAGGTGCCCGGCGTATCGGCCCTGATCGAAAGGATTGTGGCATCATAGGCAATGCCCACCGTGCCCGCGCCATCATTGGCGGCAGCCGCCACCATGGCCACTTCCGAGCCATGCGTCCCCTCCCCCTCGACCGAACCGCGCGATGCGATGATGTCTGTGGAATCAGGCGAAATGCGCCCGGCGAACTCGGAATTGTTCTGGAAGATGCCGCTATCCACGATGCCGATGATGGAGTTCTTGCCGGTATAACCCGCGACCCATGCCGTCGCGGCGCCGTGGAACTTCGGGCCGTTGGAATTGCTGAACTCCTGATCGTTATAGCCGATCGTATCCGTCGGCAGCGGCGGGCGGACATAGCTGATAGGCGTTGGGGTAGGAGTTGGAGTGGGTGTCGGGGTGGGACTTGGTGTCGGAGTGGGGCTCGGCGTCGGGGTCGGGCTGGGCGTCGGAGAAGGCGTAGGACTAGGGGTGGGAGTCGGGACTGGTGTCGGCGTGGGAGTAGGAGGCGTCGTCGGGGTAGGTGTAGGCGTGCTGTTCACTCCCCCGCCGCCACAGGCTGAAAGCAGCGCCAGCGAAACGGATGCGGTTCCCACCGCAGCCGACCAACGAAACAGATGGAATACCCTCATGATTGCCCCCGTCCTGGCAATTTATGTTATATCCGCTGCATCAGCCCACCACAGTAAAAATGACGTAAAGCCCCCTAAGCCAGCATCCTGGGCCAACAGGCGGCGCATCCGCCTGCGGCGTTCCGGCGTCGCCGCCGCCGTCCCGGTGATATCCGCCTTGCCCCCGCGCAAGCGACAGTTTAGGCGCTCGCGGTTCAAGAAACACGTCTTCGCCTGACCGGCAGATGACCGTCGACAGAAACAGGAGTTGCCCTCATGTCCGCCCAGCTCGAAACCGCGATCGAAGCCGCATGGGATGCGCGCGATACCGTCACCCCTGCCAGCGCCGATGTGCGCGAAGTGGTGGAAGCGGCGCTCGAGCTGCTCGACAGCGGCAAGGCCCGCGTGGCCGAGCGTGATGGCGCAGGCGCCTGGACGGTCAATCAGTGGCTGAAGAAGGCAGTTCTGCTGTCTTTCCGCCTCAATGACAATGCCGTGGTTGATGGCGGCGCGGCCGGTGCCCCCGCCTTCGACAAGGTGCCCAGCAAGTTCGCCGGCTGGGGCGAAAACCGCTTCCGCGACGCGGGCTTCCGCGTGGTGCCCGGCGCCGTGGCGCGCAAGGGCAGCTTCATCGGCAAGGGCGTGGTGCTGATGCCCAGCTTCGTCAATATCGGCGCCTATGTGGATGAAGGCACCATGGTCGATACCTGGGCCACCGTGGGCAGCTGCGCGCAGATCGGCAAGAACGTCCATATCTCGGGCGGCGCCGGGATCGGCGGCGTGCTGGAACCGCTGCAGGCAGGCCCGGTGATCATCGAAGACGGCTGCTTCATCGGCGCGCGTTCGGAAGTGGCCGAAGGCGTCGTGGTCGGCCAGGGCGCCGTGCTGTCGATGGGCGTCTATCTGGGTGCATCGACCAAGATCGTCGACCGCGCGACGGGTGAAGTCCATATCGGCAAGGTACCGCCTTACAGCGTGGTCGTGCCCGGTGCGATGCCCGGCAAGCCCCTGCCCGATGGCACGCCCGGCCCCAGCCTCTATTGCGCCGTGATCGTCAAGACGGTGGACGCGCAGACCCGCTCGAAGACCGGAATTAACGAGCTGCTGCGCGACTGATCGCACGGGCGGCCCGCTCCGCCCGGACTTGTGGAACGCTCTCCCCTTCCCACCCGTAAATCGGGTGAGGCCCCGCATCCGGGGCCATGGAAGAGGAGACGTGCGATGACGCAGCCCCTTGAAAAACCGGGCGAACAGGTCCGGATCGAAACTGACGAAGTGCGCGCCGGGTCTACCCCGCATATCGTGCGCTATGTCCTGCTTTTCAGCCTCACCCTGGCGATCATCGCCATGACGATTGCCTGGGTGAGCGCGGCCCTCAGCACGAGTTGAGAAGGCCGCAATGCCTGCTCAATCGAAGAAGCAGCAAATGGCAGCCGGGGCCGCGCTTTCGGCGAAACGGGGTGAGACGAAGAAGTCTTCCCTCAAGGGCGCGTCCAAGGAGATGTATGAATCCATGTCCGAGAAGGAACTGGAAGATTTCGCCTCCACCAAACGCAAGGGCCTGCCCGAGAAAAAGGGCTGACTGACAGACCCCTCAATTTGAGCTAATTCGGCGGATATGGACCCACCCATATTCGCCGAATTCGCCATTTCCGCCGTACTGGTGGTTATCTGCGTGACCGTTCACGGGCTGGGTCTTGCGGGGCTCAGCCGGATATTGCGCAGCGAAGCGGCCAATGAACGGCTCAAGGCGATCAATCCCCTGTCCCTGCGCGGCAGCCTGTTCACGCTCGGCATAGTGGTGGCGATGGTCGCGCTTCACGGCGTGGAAATCTGGCTGTTCGCGTTCACCTATCTCTTCACCCATGCCGTGCATGGCTTTGAGGAAGCGCTGTATTTCTCGACCATTTCCTATTCGACAGTGGGGTATAGCGACACGCATATCCTCCCCGAATGGCGCCTTGTGGGCGCCTTCGAGAGCATATTGGGAGTGATCCTGCTGGGCTGGTCCACCGCCTTCTTCCTGCGCATGATCTCCCGCATCGACCCGCACTAGGAGCCCGTTCAGCCCTTTTCGGGATATTCGATCGGCGGATCGGCCCGGTGCGCAGCAGCATAGGCTTCTGCCGCTTTCAACACGCGCATCATGTTGCGGCTGGCGATCTTTTCCAGATCGGCCTGCGAATAACCGCGCCGGGCAAGCTCGGTGAACAGGGCGGGGTATCCAGTCACATCCTCCATCCCCACCGGGCCGCTATCCATCCCGTCATAATCGCCGCCAAGGCCGATATGATCGATCCCCGCCACATCGCGGACATGGTCGATATGGTCCGCCATATCGCCAACGGTAACCTTGGGTTCGGGATGCGCCTTCATCCAGGCGTCCATCCCCTCCTTCACCTGCGCGGGCTGGCCCAGCCAGAGCGACTTTAGCCGCGCTTCCTCCCCGGCACGATCCGCACCCCACTGGCGGCGCTTCTCACCCAGATAGCCGGGCAGGCCAACCACCATCACGATCCCGCCATTGGCCTTGAGCCGTGACAGCACCCCATCGGGCACATTGCGCGCATGGCCGTTCACCCCGCGCGCGCCGGAATGGCTGAAGATCACCGGGGCCTGTGCCACATCCAGCGCATCGAACATCGTGTCCTCGCTCACATGGCTGAGATCCACCAGCATGCCGATACGCTGCATTTCGCGCACCACATCCTTGCCGAAATCGGTCAACCCGCCATGCTTGGGCTCGTCCGTAGCGCTGTCCGCCCATTCGAGCGTCTTGGAATGCGTCAGCGTGAGATAGCGCGCGCCGAGGTCATACATCTGGCGCAGCACGCCCAGGCTGCCATCGATGGAACTGCCGCCCTCCATCCCCATCAGCGAGGCGATCTTGCCCTGCTTCAGGGCCGTTTCGACATCGGCGGAACTGGTCGCCAGCATCATGTCATTGGGATAGCGCGCCACCAGACGCTTGAGCACGTCGATCTGCTCCAGCGTGAGCACGACAGCCTCGGCCTGCGGCAAGTCCGCATCGACATAGACCGACCAGAACTGCGCCCCGACCTTGCCCTTGCGCAGACGCGGCAGATCGGTGTGCATGCCCACGCCGCTCCAATCGGTCGGCGGGGCCTTGCTGGTATCGGTAAAGTCGAACTGGTTGATTACATTGCCATAGCGGCCGCGCAGCTGCTCGGGCACGTCATTATGGCCATCCCACACAGGCGCGGCGGCGAGCGCGGCGGCTGCGGTTTCCTCCGGGCTCTTCGCAGCCAGAGGTGTTGCCAGGGCAGTGGCGCAAAGGGCGGTGACGAGCAGAGCGGCGCGGAAACGGGGCATGGGAACTCCTGTTGCAGAGCAGCATAACAGCGCGCCGCACGCGAATGCGCAAGCCCCGTCCTGCCGATTGCCGCGCCCGTCGCGCGCATGATAGGCCACAGGCATGAACACCGCCCGCCAGATCATAGACCGCCTGTCCCTCTCCCCCCATCCCGAAGGGGGCTGGTATCGCGAAACCTGGCGCGCACCTGCCGATGACGGCACCCGCGCGGGCGGCACGGCAATCCACTTCCTGCTGGAGGCCGGCCAACGATCCCACTGGCACAGAGTGGACGCGGCAGAGATCTGGCTGTTCCACGCGGGCGACCCGCTGCGCCTGTCGCTCAGCCCCGGCGATGCGGGGCCGGTTTCGAGTGTCGTCCTGGGGCACGACGTGGCGGCGGGCCACGCTGTGCAGCACATAATCGCGCCGGGCGAATGGCAGGCCGCCGAAGCCCCGCCGGTGGGGCCGGCAGGCTATTCGCTGGTCAGCTGCGTGGTGGTGCCGGGGTTCGAGTTTGCGGGGTTCACACTGGCGCCGGAGGGGTGGGCGCCGGGGTAATAGGCTGTCTCGTTACACCCAAGCCGAAGAGATTGAACAACCTGAAAGCTACCATTCCGGACGCAACAACAAAGCAGTCATTGATCTAATCGAATTAGCGATTGAATGTAGCAAGATATGTTGACGTGCGGAGGGGGGTGACGATGGGGGATAAACTGGAAACGCGCATGGCGCGTGAGCGTCTGGAAAATTTGGTCGCCATTGCGGAGTCTAGACCAGAGGATGGATTTGAGCTGGATGTCATAGAGGCAGCACGCAGGGAAATAACAGCCAGAGAAGTCGATTCTTCAGCCCTGTCGGAAGTCCGAAGCAATCATAAAGCACTAAAAAGTGAGGAAGATGGTCGCTCCGATATTGGGTTAAGTCACCCAGCTTGGATTGGCTTTGCCGCAATTGGCCCCATTCTAATTTTGTCTATTCCTCTAGCGCTATCTCTTTTGGCTCTGGGGTATAAGCAAAAGGGTAAGGATGCATTTGGTGGAATTCTGGCCGGGTTTTTAATTTGGGGGGTTGGAATTCCAGCAATCCTGTTTGCTTTGGACTGGTTGGGGATTGCATAGGTGCACTGAGCTTGGTTGCCAGCCATGTCTTCGAAGATGCCCTCTCACATTTTGAGCCCGAAAGGTGTGCGTCGGCTTCCCATAACAAAACTGCCGAAAGTGGCCTGTCTGGACACGACGACATTGCTGGCGTTCGTGTTTGTGGTGATATTCGGCGAATGCGACTGACCAAATTACATCCGGAACTTCGTGCTCTGACGGGACAAGTTGGAGACAATCTCTCTGATCTTGCTCCCGTGTCGGGCAGTTTCTGCCATACTATCCGGGCAGAGATTGGTGCCAGAGGTGAGCAAGGGGCCGATGCTTTCGAGTTTGAAGTGTGCTCGCCAGAATGGCTAGAGGCCGAACTGAACAGCTACCCAATCCTCCACGGCGGCCGACGTCTGATCACTAAACGATTCAATCCCGTCGAAGTAGAAGAGTACGTCCGCAAGAGATTGCTTCATGCAAGCGGTCCCGATTGGGAAACCGTGGTCGCGAGGTTAGGGCAGTGGTTGCGCTGGGAGTTCGAGAATTACGAGAGTTGACGTCCGCTTTCCAACGCATTGTGGCCATTCGCCCCCCCTGCACGCAGGGGTAGCCCCTCCTCCCGCAGGAAGAGGGGCCGGGGAGAGTGGGTTGGAAATCAGCTCGGGTTCGCTTCCACCGAGTAATTGATCGCGGCGTTGCGGGTCTTCTGGAAGTCCGGCACGCTCATGCCCTTCATCGCGGCATAGACGTCGATATTGCCGAGGCCGACTACCGGGGCGAGCTTCTCCAGGTTGAAGAAGATCACGCCGTAATGGATCATGCCGATCCAATCGAGCTCGCGGATCATCCGCTTCTCTTCCTCGGTCAGCTTGTATTCCGCAGCCAGCCCTTCAAAATCACTCTTGAAGCGTTCGCGGAAGCCGGGTTCCACGATGGTGTGGAGGAAGTTGTTGATCCGCCATGCCCTGGCGCTGACGCCCACGGTGAAGGGATAGGTGCCTTCAAGGCCCAGCGCGGGGGCCACATCGGCCATCATGCGCGCGGCATATTCTTCCTTCGTCACCGGCAGCGGATCAGGTTCCGCATCCTCGAAGATCATGCTGGCGATGGAGGTCATGGAGGGCAGGAAGAAGCTCTGGTGCAGCTTGTTGACCTTGGGAGCCAGCGCGCCGCGCATCAGCATCCACATCACGATTTCGGCGCCTTCCATGCCGCCCAGCTTCACCAGTTCGCCCACCGGGATGTCGATCAGGCTTTCCGGGTCCTTGTGCAGGCGGTCCATGAATTCCATGTCCCATTCGACATTGTTGAAGCCGCAGCGTTCGCCATGCACCTGGTGGGACAGGCCGCCGGTGCCCGCGATGGCCACCTTGATGTCCTTGGGGTAGGACTGGATCGCCCGGCGCAGGGAGCGGCCGAAGTTCCAGAAACGCCTTGCGCGCGGGATCGGCAGTTCCAGCACGCCGCATTGCAGCGGCACGATCTTTACCGGCCAGCCGTTTTGATCGTCATAGGGCAACAGCACGGAAAGCGGGGAGAAGGCCCCGTGATCCAGCCCCATACCCTGCCAGTAGGACAGGTCGAAATCATCGGCCACCATGCCGAAGGCGATATGCTGGGCAAGCTCCGGATCGCCCTTGATCGGCGGAATGTTGCGCGGGCCGCCGCCTTCGTCGGCCGCGGCATATTCCTCGCCGATGCCCAAGGCGAAGTGGGAATAATGGCGCATCCAGAAGGAGGTCATGTGATCGTTGTAGATATACAGGATCACGTCCGGCTTCTTTTCGGCGAGCCATTGCTTCACCGGCTCGAAGCCTTCGAAGATCGGTTTCCACACGGGATCGTCATATTTGCCCGCATCATGGGCAAAGGCGATGGTGGGGGTGTGCGATACGGCGAAACCGCCGACGATCTCTGCCATGGCAATGCTCTCCCTCTCCGCGGGAAGGCCGCCATTATGCCGCGCGACTCCCGGATCAAACTATGATGCCGGGTTAGGGGAGAGAAAGCCTACGCTCTTTGAGCGAGGTCAAAGCGTGAAAACTTCATACTTGTGAACTGCTTCGTCATTGCGAGGGATCGAAGATCCCGCGGCAATCCAGGGCGAATACGCGTTCCGCTCTGGATTGCCGCGCGGCTTTGCCGCTCGCAATGACGAGCAGCATCCATAATTTACCTCGCCGTCAATCAGTCTTCCTTGCCGGCGACGCCGTAATTGATCTGGGCGTTGCGGGTCTTCTGGAATTCGGGAACCGACATGCCCTTCATCGCGGCATAGATGTCGATATTGCCGATGCCGGTCACGGCGCCGAGCTTTTCGAGCATGAAGAAGATCACGCCGTATTGGATCATGCCGATCCAGTCCCGCTCACGCACAAGGCGGCGTTCTTCCTCGGTAAGGCCAGCCTGTTCATAGGCGGCTTCCTCATCCTCGCGGAACAGCTTGCGGATCTTGGGATCGGTCAACGAATGGAGGAAGTGGTTGAGGCGGAAGCCCTTCACTGCGCGTTCGATCGTGAAGGGATAGGTGCCCTCCATTTCCTCGGCGCCTTCATAGTCCCAATTCGCGCGGGCGATGGTTTCTTCCGGAGTTTCGGCGGGCTTATCCGCGCTGCGCTCTTCCAGGATCATCGTGGCGATGGGGCACATGGAGGGCAGGAAGTAGGTCTTGTGCGTCACTTCCACTTCCGCCGCCAGCGCGCCGCGCATCATCAGCCACATGACGACTTCCGCGCCTTCCCAGCCGCCACGGCGGGCCAGTTCGGCAATAGAGAGATCGAGCAGGCTTTCCGGGTCCTTCTCAAGCCGTTCCATGAATTCGGCATCCCACTTGGGATCGTTGAAGCCGCAGCCTTCGCCATGGACCTGGTGCGACAGGCCGCCGGTTCCGGCAATCGCCACCTTGATGTCTTCGGGATAGGACAGGATCGCCTGGCGCAGGCTCTTGCCGAATTTGTAGAAGCGGCGAGCGCTGGGCAGCGGCACGGTCAGCACGCCGCAGACGATCGGCAGCAGCTTCACGGCCCAGCCATTTTCCTTGTCGTGATCGACCATCACCGACAGCGGGCTGAAAGCGCCGTGGTCCAGCCCCTTGCCCTGGAAATAGGACAGGTCGAATTCATTTGCCACCATCACGCGGGCAACATGTTCGGCAAACTTGGGATCGCCCTTGATCGCGGGAATGTCGCGCGGGCCGCCGCCTTCATCCGCCGCCGAATAGCTCTCGCCCACGCCCAGCGCGAAATGGCTGTAATGGTCGAAGAACGACGTCATGTGGTCATTATAGATATAGACCAGCACGTCCGGCTTCTTCTCGCGGAACCACGCCTGCACCGGCTCATAACCTTCGAAGATAGGCTGCCAGACGGGATCGTTCTGCTTGCCGCCATCCTTGGCGAAGGCGATGGTGGGGGTGTGCGACGTAGCTACGCCGCCGACGATGGTTGCCATTTTGCGCTTCTCCTCTCGCGCGGCCCCCGCCCGTCAGAAGCGGCGAATCCGCGAGTTGTTGTTCAGATGGGCACAGGCGATAGCATGCGCAAGCAGGCTTCGCTTCATCATTTTGAACAATTCGCGGATGCGAATGAGTGAAGCTTTACTTCCCGTCGAAATCGATCGCGTCGATTTCCACATCGTCCCAATCGCCCTCTTCCTCGTCATCCTGGCCTTCATAAAAGGCAGTGAGGATAGTGGCGGCAATCACATGGCCTTCCATCGCTTCGAGCAGGGCCTTGCGGCTGCTGCCGGGCGAAAGATCGAGCCTGGTGTCGAGCGCGAAGAGCTGGAAGACATATTGATGGCGGTCACCCTCTTCCAGCCGGGGCAGCATCCATTCGCTGTTGCCCTGCGCATTCTTGCCGGCGCGGGGCGGCGTTTCGCCTTCCAGCAGCTGGCCCTTTTGCGGGGCAAGACCCCAGACGATCCAGTGACAGGCCGGTTCCTTGCCCGCGGCATCGGGATCTTCCACGATCAGCACGAGTTCCACCGCGCCTTCGGGCGGGGCCGTCCATTCCAGCGGCGGGGCGACGGCATCGTCCTCGTCCGCAGTGAAGCTGGGATCGAGTTCCTCGCCATCGTCAAAGGCGGCGGACTTCAGGCGGAAGCCGCCCTTGCCCATCAGGCCGGGCGCACCGAGGCGGGCGATTGCGAGTGCCGCATGTCCTGCGCTGGCTGCCATGGTGAATCCTTTCCTGTCTGGCGAGTCCCTGCCGCCCTTACGGTCCGCGCCCCGGCAAGGACAAGGGCTCCGGGCACCCCGGGCCGGGGATTTCCCCCATGCTCTTGCCCTCAAACGCGTGAGGCGGCATTTCCGCACCATGGCGGAAAAGCGAATGGTTCATGGCTGGCGGGTCGCCCCCGCAACGCGCGCGGCGCTGCTGGGGCTCCACCCACCACGCTATGAGCAGGTGGTGGCCGAGCATGTCACGTTCAAGGTCGGACCCGAAGAAAGCGCCATGCCCGAGGTGGATCATTGCCTGGCCGTGGGCATGGCCGATGACGGGCTGGGCGTGCAGGCGCTGGTGGTGGAGATTGGCGGGACAACCGACCGGCCGGACGGCTCCACCTGGCACATCACCTGGTCGCTGGCGGAAGGGCGCCGGGCGAAGGAAAGCAATGACGTGATCGCCGCGCTGGGCTGGCAGGCACTGGCCGAGTCCCGGCACATCCCGCTGATCCCCGGCTGGTGGACCTGGACTAGCAGCTAGGTCGTCAGGCGAAGCGGAAGGCGCTGACTGCGCTGTTCAGCACTACCTCGCCATAGTCGCGCGTGCCCGGCTCGCCCGAGGCGCCGGCGGCGACCATCAGCGGGATCAGATGTTCCTCTCGCGGATGGCAGAAACGGGCGAAGGGCGCGGCCTGCCAGCCGGTGAGCAGTTCCGCCCGCTCCTCCGCATCGGCTTCCGCCGCCTGTTCCAGCCATGCGTCGAACTCGCGCGACGGCGCTTCGGAGCGGGGATCGCCATAGGCGCGCATATTGTGGAAGCTCATGCCCGAACCGATGATCAGCACGCCTTCCTCCCGCAGGGGCGCCAGCGCCTCGCCCGCAGCCAGATGCAGCGCGGGGTCGAGCCCCGCCGTCAGCGACATCTGGACGCAGGGAATATCCGCATCGGGAAAGGCCACCTTCATGGGCACGAACACGCCGTGGTCATAACCGCGCGAGGGATGGATGCCCGCCGGCATGCCCGCCGCGCGGATCAGCTCCGCCCCCTTTTCCGCCAGCCACGGCGCGCCGGGCGCAGGCCAGGTCAGCTGGTAGGTTTCGGGCGGGAAGCCGTAATAATCATAGACCAGATCGGGCGCACTGGCTCCGGTGAAGGCGAAGCCCTTTTCCTCCCAATGGCCGGAGATGATCAGGATCGCCCTGGGCCGTTCCGGCAGGCTGGCGGCCAGCCCTTTCAGATAGGCCTCCATCCCGCGCCAGGTCCCTTGCGGATCGGGCATGAAGAAGCATGGGCCACCGCCATGCGGGATATAGAGGCTGGGCTGCACGGCCATTTGCGAAAATCCCCACAGGGTTCAGGAACTGCGGAGGTGGCGTGCCTGCCGGGCAACGTCAACACCATTCCGCCCAGTATGAAACCGGGGCTGGCCAAGGCGCCTTGCCCCTGCCATGGCACCAGCACCCCAGCACCAACCCCGAAGGAGCACGCCCATGTCCGGCGCCGATGAAGATTATGTCTATGACGAGGAAAGCGGCGAATGGATGCCCGCCTCCGAACTGGCGGCAAAGCGCGCCGCGGCGGATCAGGTGGAAGTGCGCGACGCAGTGGGCAATCTGCTGGCCGATGGCGACCAGGTGACCCTGATCAAGGATCTGGAAGTGAAGGGCGCGGGCCAGACGCTGAAGCAGGGCACGCTGATCAAGTCCATCCGCCTGACGGGCGACCCGCAGGAAATCGACTGCCGCTATCCCGGCATCAAGGGCCTCGTCCTGCGCGCCGAATTCGTCAAGAAGCGCTGAACGCCCTGCTTATTCCCCCTCCCCGCCGGTGAAGGGGTGCTTGTCCGACCAGGCGCAGCCATGCCGGGTTTCGCCCTTCACGCTCAACAGGGCCGTGAAGGGATAGACCCGGTCGCTCATGCTGTCGCTGCAGGGCGCCAGCGAAATGGCGAGGTCGAAGGGCGCGCCGTCCAGTGTGCCGCTGAACGACAATCCGCCCCGCCCGGCAAAACGCTTCACTTCCACGGCCTGCCCATCCGGGCTTTCGGGCGTGGTATAGGTCAGCGCGCTGCCCTGCACCTGCCCGCCCCAGAAGGGCTCGGTCCCGGCAAAGCGCAGCAATTCGTCCGCCGCAATCTCGTGGAAGGGCGTGTTGTCCTCCGCATCGCCGGGCAAGCCGCTGCCATGGCCGGAATGGCAGGCCGCCAGCAGCAGGCAGGAAGCAAGTGCAATCGCGCGCATCATCTCACCCTCGAATAATCTCGCCCGCCGGACCGATAGCCTATTTGCGTGCCTTATGGGCCGCAATCTGTTCATCCAGCTCCGCAATGCGCAGCCGTTCCGGCGTGCCCTTGGGCAAGCCCTTGAGGCGACAGGTGGCCCACAGCGCCTTGCGTTCGGATTCCAGCGCCTTGAGATAGAGATCGGCCATTATTGCTCCTGTATATCAAGCCTGCCGCATAGAGCCGGATGACGCCGGGGGACAGTGATTTGGTGCAGCCCGTGCAGGCCCCGCGCTGCCCCCGGAAGAGTGACACGAAACGGCCCGCGAAACAGCGCGCCTTTCCCCCGCCGCCTCGGCCCGGTCCGCGCTGCCCGCCAGCGCCAGATAGGGCCGCGCGATCAGCCGCAAAAGCGCGGTATTGTCAGCTTTCCGCATGATCCCGGTAAAACGCCCGGCATAGAACATGGGCTTGAGCGCACCGTGAAGCGCGCGATATTCCAGCTCATAGCCTGTGACCTTTCGCGAACGGTGTGTGTCACCCTTGCCTCGGCCCATGGCGACATCCCACGCCGCAGCGAAACTTTCCGCCCCGCGCCGGGCGCGCAGGCGATAGGCCGTCTCACGCGCCATCCCCACCAGCCGCGCCGCTTCGGAAACGGAACGCGTCTGCGCCAGATAGCCCAGAAACGCCGCCTGCCTGCGCGGCGTCCACCCATCGGCACGGGCGCGCAGCGGAACGGGAACGAAACCCGGCACATAACGGCGCGGGCGGCGGGCGGGTCTGAGGCTTTGGGTCATCCGGCAGGATAAGCCACGGATTGGGGTGTATAGGAAAGGGTTTTGGGTAGTCACCCGAACCTGTTTCCGTTCGGAACCGCAGCGCTCTAAAGTGGGGTAACGAGGTCAGACCTCCGCTGTTCCCGCTTCATTCCACTTTAAACGAATGTGCAAAGTGAGCCGGCAACTTTAAACAAAATGGCATTTTCGTTGAAAGTGGCCGGGCCGCTTGGTAGTGAAGTTTAATGGACCGCAATGGCTTCACATCGGCATGCACTGGGCAGCTCGTTCCCACCATCGGAGGACGCAAAGCCTTCGTTCCAACGCCTCTTCCCCCTCAGCTAGACCTCAACCCGGTACTCCCTGTTCTCAGTCGTGCAACACAGGCAGTGGGAGAACTTAAAGGGATTGGCAGGCTAATTCCCAATCCTCTTTTGCTGGTCAGACCCCTCCAGCGCAGAGAAGCAGTTTCCTCCTCCGGCATGGAGGGCACCTATACGACATTGAGCGACCTGTTCATGTTCGAAGCTGGGGCAAGTACCCCTGATCGATTAGCCGATAATCGAGAGGGATTGAATTATGTCCGTGCGCTGGAAGGAGCAATTGCCGATCTCGAAACACTGCCAATATCGGCCCGACTAATTCGGCGCGCGCACAAAACTCTTCTTCAAGT
>Ga0209958_1001425_pt1 | contig 18357 bp, 18 predicted proteins | sample ThiBio_inoc_plan_FD_183942 | JGI IMG/M metagenome (GOLD analysis project Ga0209958, IMG submission 183942) | Wastewater bioreactor microbial communities from Cape Town, South Africa - Thiocy_inoc_plan (SPAdes) | ecosystem: Engineered > Bioremediation > Thiocyanate > Unclassified | place: South... | reverse complement strand
GGCAACGCTGCTCGCAGGCGACGCGGCGCAGCCCGCCGCCTGGTGGGACGGCCGGCCGTTCGACCGCATCCTGGCCGACGTGCCGTGCAGCGCCTCCGGCGTGGTGCGCCGCAATCCCGACATCAAGTGGCTGCGCCGGCCCGACGATATCGCTCAATTTGCCGCGCAGCAGGCCGTTATGCTGGAGGCGCTCTGGCGGCTGCTGGTCCGCGGTGGTACATTGCTTTACGTCACCTGCTCGATATTCGACGAAGAAAACGACGGGCAAGTGCAAGCGTTCCTGGCGCGCCATACAGAAGACGCCGAACGCTGCCCGCTTCCTCAACCCTTGACCGATGGGGCGCTGCTGCCCGATGCCGAGCACGATGGTTTCTTTTACGCCCTGCTGCGCAAGACGTGACCCGGCTTTTCGATGGCTGGCCGGGCTGTTGCTGGGCTGCTGGCTGGCCGTCGCGGGCAGTGCGCTGGCCGGCGACAAAAGCACCGTCAAACAGGCGGGCATCCGCGCCACCCAGCAAGGCTATTTGCTGGAAGCGGACGTCGACATCGTGCTCAACCGCACCCTGGAAGACGCGCTCAGCAAGGGAATCAACCTGTATTTTCTGCTGGAACTGGAACTGACCCGCCCGCGCAACTGGTGGCTCGACGAAGACATCGCCGAACCGGTGCGCAAACTGCGGATTTATTACCACCTGCTGCTGCGCCGTTATGTCGTTGAAATCGGCTACACCACGCGCACCGTCGCGACCCTGGGCGAAGCCCTGGCCCTGCTGGGGAGGGTCGACGACTGGCAGGTGCTGGAACGCGGCGCCCTGAAGACCGGGCGTCGCTACGACGCCCGTCTGCGTCTGCGTCTCGATACCGCGCAACTGCCCAAGCCGCTCTCCATCGGCGCGGTCACCAGCGACAATTGGGAACTGGCGACTCCCTGGTACGGCTGGTCGTTCGAGGCTCCCGCCGCGCCCGCTTCCCCGCCGCCCTTGCCCTGATGCGCAGTCTGATTGCCGCCGCCCTGATCATGGGCATCGTGCTGCTATCCCTGCTGTTCTATGCCAGCGGCGACAGCAGCGCATTCTCCGACTCCCTGCCCAGCCTGTTCATCGGTGGCGGCGTGCTGGGCACGGCGCTGCTGGTGCTGCTGGGGTGGCGCATGTGGTGGCTGCAAAAGCGCATCCGCCGTGGCGTGTTCGGCGCCAAGCTCACGCTCAAGCTGCTGCTGATGTTCGGCGTCGTCGCCCTGCTGCCCGGCCTGGTGGTGTATGGCGCCTCGGTGTTCTTCCTCAACCGGTCGATCGAAACCTGGTTCGACGTGCGGGTCGACAACGCGCTGGCCTCCGGCGTCAACCTCGGCCAGGCCGCGCTCGACGACCTGCTGCGCGAGCAGGACAAAAAAGCCCAGCGGATGGCGCTGGCCTTGTCGGACGAAGGCATGGGCTCGATCATCACCAGCCTTTCCACCCTGCGTGAACAAAGCGCGGTGCAGGAGCTGACCCTGTTCGACGAACGCGGTGGCGTCATTGCCCACGTCAGCGGCGAGCGCGGCACCCTGCTGCCGGTGCTGCCCGAGCGCAGCGTGCTGTGGCAGGTTAGGCAGCAGCAGCCCTACAGCCGGATCGAGGAAGTGGCCGACCGCGGGCTCGTCATGCACGTCATCGTGCCGGTATACACCAGCACGCTGACCGGCGAAACGCGCGTGCTGCAACTGGTGCAGCCGGTGCCGGCCGGCCTGGCACGCGATGCGCAGGCTGTGCAGCTGGCGTATCAGGAATACCAGCAGATCGCGGTGTCGCGGCTGGGGCTGAAGCGCATCTACGGCGTCGCGCTCACCCTCACCCTGATGCTGGCCTTGCTGATGACCCTGGTGATCGCGTATCTGCTGTCGGAACGCCTCGGCGCGCCGCTGCGCACGCTGGCACGCGGCACTCGCGCCGTGGCCAAAGGCGATTTTTCGCAGATGCCGTCGGTGAAGAGCCGCGACGAGCTGGGTGTGCTGATCCAGTCGTTCAACCGCATGACCCGCCAGCTGTCCGACGCCCGCGAACAGGTCGCGCAGAACCACCAGCAGACCGAGCAGGCCAAGGCCTTTCTGGAGCGCGTGCTGGCCAACCTGTCCTCCGGCGTGGTGGTGCTGGACGAAGCGCTGCGGGTCCGTACCATGAACAGCGCGGCGGCGCAGATTCTAGGAGTGCACGCATCGGCGCTGGACGCCCAGCCGCTTGCCGGACTGGGGCAGGCGGGCGAGGCGCTGCACGGGTTTGGCGCGACGGTGGCGGCGCGCTTCGGCGCGCACGAAGGCGAATGGCAGGAGCAGATCGATTACGCCGGCAACGGCGGCAGCCAGTCGCTGCTACTGCGCGGCACCCGCCTGCCGCCGGGCGTCGAGCGCGGTTATGTGCTGGTGTTCGACGACGTCACCAAGCTGATCGACGCCGAACGCAACGCCGCCTGGAGCGAGGTGGCACGCCGCCTGGCGCACGAGATCAAGAACCCGCTCACCCCGATCCAGCTGTCGGCCGAGCGCATCGCGCGCAAGCTCGACGGCCGGCTGCAGCCGGCGGACGCCGAGTTCCTGGCGCGCGCCACGCAAACCATCGTCAGCCAGGTCGCCGCGATGAAAAGCATGGTGGACGCGTTTGCCGGCTATGCGCGGATGCCGCGCGCCACGCTCGAGCCGCTCGATCTGAATGCGCTGGTACGCGAAGTGCTGGCGCTCTACGACGCCAGAGCGCTGGGCCTGCAGCTGCGCCTCGACGCCGACTTGCCGCGGATCGCGGGCGACTCCACATTATTGCGTCAGGTAATACATAATCTGTTGCAAAATGCGCAGGATGCGCTGGCCGGCCACCCCGCACCGCGGGTCGAGGTCGGTACGCACCTTCTCGATAACAATGCTGTTTGTTTGACCGTAACGGACAATGGAGCCGGGTTTCCGGAACATCTGATGACGCGGCTGTTCGAGCCCTATGCAACCACCAAGGCCAAGGGGACGGGCCTGGGCCTGGCCATCGTCAAAAAGATCGTGGAAGAGCATCACGGCAAAATCCAGATCGAAAATCTCAAATCGGGCGGTGCCGCCATCCGCATTGCATTGCCCATTTTTGCGGTAGCCGGGGAGAACACGTGAGCGGGCATATTCTCGTCGTCGACGACGAAGTGGGCATTCGTGAATTGTTGTCGGAAATCCTTACCGACGAAGGCTACGACGTGCACCTGGCGGAAAATGCCGAGGCGGCGCGCGCTTTTCGCATCCAGCGGCGTCCGGACCTGGTCCTGCTGGACATCTGGATGCCCGATACCGATGGCGTGACGCTGCTGAAGGAATGGGCGGGGGGCGGCCAGCTCACCATGCCGGTGGTGATGATGTCGGGCCACGGCACCATCGATACCGCCGTCGAAGCCACCCGGCTCGGCGCCACCGATTTTCTGGAAAAACCGGTGGCGCTGGCCAAGCTGATCGATACCGTCAGCAAGGCCATCAAGCGCGGCGCGTCCCTGCCCCGGCGCACGCCCGGCATGGATTTGTCGGCGCTCGGGCGCAGCCCGCTGATCCTCGAACTGAAAAAACGCCTTACCCAGATCGCCGGCAACACCGCGCCGGTCCTGTTGCAGGGCGAGCCCGGCAGCGGCTTTGAAATCTGCGCGCATTTTCTGCACCAGCCCGCCAGCGCGTGGGTCGAGATCAAGGATCGCGCGCGCCTGGTGTCCGAGCCGCTCAGCTTTGTCGAAGCGCTCGGCAACGGCACCCTCTACCTGCCCGAGGTATCCGAGTTGGCGCGCCTGGAGCAAAAAGGCCTGGGACTGCTGCTCGACCGCATCGAGGGCAGCGGCGCGCGCCTGGTATGCGCCAGCAGCCGCAGCCTCGACGCCATGGTTGGCGCCGGCGAATTCGACAGCCGCCTGTTTTACCGCCTGTCCAGTCTCGCCATCCAGCTGCCGCCGCTGCGCGACCACCGCGAGGATGTGCCCGATATCGCCAACTTCATGCTGGCGCAACTGGTGGAAGAGGGCGTCAGCCCGGTGCGGCGGCTCACCACGCCGGCCCTGAACCAGCTGCGCAATTTCGACTGGCCGGGCAATCTGCCGCAACTCAGCAACGTGGTGCGCACCCTGGCGGTCACCGCGCTGGCGAATGAAATCGACGCCGCCGAGGTCAACCGCGTGCTCGCCCCTATGAAACTGTCCGCGCCGGCGGTGGCGCACGGCATTCCGCTCGACATCCCGCTGCGCGAGGCGCGCGATGCCTTCGAGCGCATGTATTTCGAACACCTGATCCAGAAAGAGGGCGGCAGCATGACGCGGGTCGCCGACAAGTCCGGACTGGAGCGCACCCACCTCTACCGCAAGCTGAAACAGCTGAATATCCGGCATGGGCGACGGCTGGATGAAGAGTTGTAAGCGCAGGGCCGGCGCGTGAAAATCATCATTCTCGGTGCCGGCCAGGTCGGCTCCAACCTGGCTGAAAGCCTGGTTGCCGAAGACAACGACATCACCGTCGTCGACCTCGATGTCTCGCGCCTGGCGCTGCTGCAGGACCGCTTCGACCTGCGCACCGTGCGCGGCCACGCGGCGCACCCCTCGGTCCTGAAGCAGGCCGGCGCCGAGGACGCCGACATGCTGGTCGCCGTCACCCAGAGCGACGAAACCAATCTGGTGGCATGCCGCATCGCGTCCACCCTGTTCAACCTCCCCACGCGCATTGCGCGTATCCGTTCCAGCGATTTCATGGGGCAGGAAGCGGACTTTCTGGCCGAGCATTTCGGGGTCGACGACGTCATCAGCCCCGAACAGGAGGTGACCGACACCCTGCGCCGCCTGATCGAGCACCCCGAGGCGCTGCAGGTGCTCGACTTTGCCGGGGGCAAAGTGCGGCTGGTGGCGGTGCGCGCCTATCACGGCGGCCCCCTGATGGGACACGAGCTGCAGGACATCAAGCGCCACATGCCGGATGTCGATTGCCGGATCCCGGCGATCTACCGGCGCGACCGCGGCATCGTGCCGGAGGGGATCACGGTCATCGAGCCGGGCGACGAAGTGTTTTTCCTGGCTCGCCGCGAGGACATCCCTTCGGTGATGCGCGAACTGCGCCGCATGGAGCGGCCGGTCAAGCGCGTGATGATCGCCGGCGGCGGCAACATCGGGCGGCGGCTGGCGGCCGCGCTGGAACGCAACTACGAGGTCAAGCTGATCGACCACAACAAGGCCACCTGCACGCTGCTGGCCGAGCAGTTGCACCGTACCCTGGTGCTGCAAGGCGACGCCACCGACGAGGCCTTGCTGGAGCAGGAGAACATCGGGTCGATGGACGTGTTCTGCGCGCTCACCAACGACGACGAGGACAACATCATGTCCGCCCTGCTGGCCAAGCGCATGGGCGCGCAGCGGGTGATCGCCCTGATCAACCGCTCGGCCTACGTCAATCTGGTGCAGGGCGGCGAAATCGACATCGCCATCTCGCCGGCGCAGGCCACGGTCGGCCCGCTGCTGTCGAAGATCCGCCGCGGCGACATGGCGGCGGTGCATTCGTTGCGGCGCGGCGCGGCCGAAGTGCTCGAGGTCGTCATTCACGGCGACCTCAAAACCTCGAAGGTGGTGGGGCGCCGCATCGGCGATGTGGCCCTGCCGGAAGGGGCGGCGATTGCCGCCATCATCCGCGGCGAGGAGGTGCTGATCGCCCATCACGATACCCTGATCGAGGCGGAGGACCATCTCATCGTGTTTGCGCTCAACAAGCGCATCATCCCCAAGGTGGAAAAGCTGTTCCAGGTCGGCTTCGGGTTTTTCTAGATGCCGCCCGTGCGGCGCCCGGCGCCTGCTGCCCTTGCCCGGACGATTCCGGCTCTTCCCGCCGCGCGGCCAGGCGGCATGCGGTCCGGCGTGCCGGAGGGAATGCGCTGGTAACATCGCGCGCATGCCGAGTCCGGTTTGGCGGAACGTTCAATGTCACAAATACTGCCTGTCGTCCACATCCTGTCGAAAGTGCTGATGCTGTTCGCTTTCGCCTTTCTGCTGCCGCTCGGCGTTTCCGCTGCGCTGGACGATGGCGCGCAGTTCGCTTACAAGCAGGCCATTCTGACGGCTTTCCTCTCCGGCGCGGTGCTCTGGTTGCTGTCGCGCCGCGGCAAGCGCGAACTGCAAACGCGCGACGGCTTCCTGCTGGTGGCGATGATCTGGACCGTGCTGCCGGTGTTTTCGACGATCCCGCTGCTGGCCTACATGCCGGGACTCGGCTTCACCGATGCCTATTTCGAAGCCGTCTCGGGTTTGACCGCGACGGGCGCCACCGTGCTTTCGGGGCTGGACGCCCTGCCGCCTTCGATCAATATCTGGCGCACCGAAATGCACTGGCTGGGCGGCATGGGCGTGATCGTGCTGGTGGTGGCCGTGCTGCCGATGCTGGGGGTCGGCGGCCGCCAGATGTTCAAGGCGGAAACGCCGACGCCGATGAAGGACAGCAAGCTCACGCCGCGCATGGCCGAAACCGCCAAGGGGCTGTGGCAGGTCTATGTCCTGGTCACGTTGATGTGCATGGGGGCGTTGTGGGCGGGCGGCATGAGCTGGATCGACGCGGTGGTGCATGGCTTCAGCGTGATGGGGCTGGGCGGCATGTCGTCGCACGATGCCAGCATAGGCTACTTCGACTCCGTGCTGCTCGAAATCATCATCATGGTGTTTGCGCTGATCGCGGGCATCAGCTTTTCCACCCACTTCATGGCGTTGCGCACCCGCAGCCTGCTGGCCTACCGCTTCGATGCGGAAATTCGCTGGTATTTTGCGGTGCTGGGCGTCAGCGTTGCCGGCGTCACCGGCTACCTGTGGCTGAAGGGCGTTTACCTTGAACTGCCGGATGCCCTGCGCTACGTTTCGTTCAACACTATTTCGGTGGCCACCACGCTCGGATTTTCCAACACCGATTACAACGCCTGGCCGTATTTCGCCCCGCTGTGGATGCTGTTTCTGTCGAGCTTCTGCGCCAGCTCCAGCTCCACCGGCGGCGGCATCAAGATGATGCGCGCCATGCTGCTCTGGAAGCAGCTTTACCGTGAGCTGGTCAAGCTGGTGCATCCCCACGCCGAAATCCATACCAAGATCGGCGCCCATGCGGTGCCCAACAAGATCATCTATGCCGTGCTGGCGTTTTTCTTCGTCTATATTGCCTGCATCGTCGTCTTCACGTTTCTGCTGTCCGCGTCCGGACTCGACGTCTTCAGCGCCTTGACCGCCGTCGTTGCCATGATCAACAACACCGGACCGGGCCTGGGCCAGGTGGGTCCCGCCAGCAACTTCGCCGCGCTGAACGATTTCCAGATCTGGGTGTGCTGCTTCGCCATGCTGCTCGGGCGGCTGGAATTGTTCACCCTTTTGGTGGTGCTGACGCCGGCGTTCTGGAGGAAGTGATGTCTGCCATCGACAATTTTGAAGCCCTGCTGGCGCAAGGGCGCGACAATGCCCTGCTGCGGTTCTCGCTGGGCAACGAATACCTCAAGCAAGGCGACGCCGTCCGTGCTGCCGAGCATCTGCGGCGCGCGGTCGAACACGACACGCAGTATTCCGCCGCCTGGAAACTGCTGGGCAAGGCGCTCACCGACAGCGCAGCCTGGAGCGAGGCGCTGGCCGCGTACCGGCAGGGCATCGCGGTGGCCGAGGCGCGCGGCGACAAGCAGGCGGCCAGGGAAATGGGCGTATTTGCGCGGCGAATCGAGAAGCAGCTGCAGCCTTAGAATGCGCGTTGGCCACTCGCCGCCCTGCCCGGTTCATCGCCGGGCCGAAACCGCTGCGCGTCCGCGGGTGCGCCCAACGGTCGTTTCCAGGTTGAGTTAGAATCCGGCGATCAACTTTTTCAGGAGCAGCAAATGACGCGGATGGTAAATTGTGTGAAGCTTGGGCGCGAAGCCGAAGGTCTGGCCTTCCAGCCGGTGCCGGGGGACCTGGGCAAGAAGATTTTCGAGAACGTGTCGAAAGAAGCCTGGGCGGGCTGGCAGCGCCACCAGACCATGCTGATCAATGAAAACCGCCTCAACCTGGCCGACCCGCAGGCACGCAGCTATTTGATGGAGCAAATGGAGCGCTACTTCTTTGGCGGCGGCAATGTCGATGCCGCCGCAGGCTACGTTCCGCCTGCCCGCTAGTGCGGGCTTGTTGACGCTTCAGCGGCTATACAACCACGGCCAACCCCTTGCGGGTAAAGCCGGCAGGTCGCAAACAAAACGGGCTCCCGCGGGAGCCCGTTTGCATGGGTGCGGCTGAAAACTACAGCACTTCCTTCTCGATCTCCTCCAGCGAGGTGTGGCGCACGTCCTTGCCCTTGACCATGTAGACCACATACTCCGACATGTTCTTGGCATGGTCGCCCATCCGCTCGATCGCCTTGGTGACGAACAGGATGTCGATGAAAACCGAAATGGTGCGCGGGTCTTCCATCATGAAGGTGATGAGGTGGCGCAGGTTGAGGCGGAATTCCTCGTCCACGGACTGGTCCTGGCGCGCGATTTCCACCGCCAGGGTGGCATCCAGGCGGGCAAAGCCGTCGAGCGCCTTGCGCAGCATGTCGAGCACCAGGTCGGCCATGTACTTGACCTCGGTGAAGCGCGGCAGGCTGATGCGCTCGGACTGGTGGATCAGCCGGGACATGCGCGCGATCTTGGCGGCCTCGTCACCGATGCGTTCGAGGTCGGTGATGGTCTTCACCACCATCATCACCATGCGCAGGTCGGACGCGGTGGGCTGGCGGCGCGCGATGATGTGGGTGCAGTCTTCGTCGATGGCGACTTCCAGCGCATTGACGTTGTGGTCGTTGGCCTCCACCTGGTTGGCCAGCTTCATGTCGCCCTTGGTGAGCGCTTCGATCGCGTTGATGATCTGCTCTTCGACCAGGCCGCCCATCTTCAGCACATTGGCGCGCACGGCTTCCAGCTCGGCGTCGAATTGCTTGTAGGTGTGTTCAGTTAGCATCGTGTTGCCCTCTCCAGTAATCCGCTTTTGATTATATGCCCCGCATTGTGACCATTGCATGCACGGCAGGTTTCACCGGGTGCTGAAGGGCAGTGCGTAACGCGTCCCGTCGATGTCAAGGTACAGCACCCAGTCGCGCCGTCCGCTGACGCACGCAGGCAAGGTCACTTTTGCGCCAAACGCGCCGTCCGGGGCGGGGCGCAGGTCATAGCGGTTAAAGCCCATGTCCATGCCGCTCATCTGCAGTTCCGCGCTGATCCGGCCGGCGCCCGGCGCGCGGACGCTCAGCTCGAAAGCCTCCAGCGGCGCCGGCTGCGACGAAAAGCGCAGGCGTGCGGTTGTGCCGCGGTGGTCGAACGCGCAGCCGGCCAGCGGGTCGGCGCAGCTCACCGCCACCGCTGCGGCCGGACGCTTCAGCCAATAGCCGGCCGCTGCGATGGCCGCCAGCACGACAACCAGTATCAGCGCCCGCTTCATGTCCAGGCGCCCCGCAGCAGCGCCACCCCGTGCGCGCCGTGCGACTGTGCCAGCGCCACGTCGTGGCGCTCCAGCCCGCCCAGCCCGTACACCGGGATCGGACTGGCGGCGGCCAGCTCGGCGAAGCGGTCCCAGCCGAGCGTGGCCGCGCCCGGATGGGTGAGCGTGGGCAGCACCGGCGACAGCAGCGCAAAATCGGCCCCGATTGCGGCGGCATGCGCCAGCTCGGCAGCGTCGTGGCACGACACCCCTAGCCATGCGCAATCGGGACGCACGGTCAATGCGGCGGCGGCGGCCGAATCCAGATGCACGCCGTCGGCGCCCGCCGCGCGCGCCAGTTCCGCGCTGCCGTTGACCAGCACGCGCGCGCCATGCAGATGGGCGCGACGCACGGTCGCCTGCGCGAGTTGCAGGCGCGTGTCTTGCGGCAGCGTCTTGTCGCGCAGCTGGATCAGCCGCAGGCCGTTATGCAGGGCGACATCCAGCCGCGCCAGGAAGGTATCGACGCCGAGCGACTCGGCGTGAGAAATCCCCAGCAGCGGCGGCAGCGACAGCGCCTTCAGGATCGGAAAGTTGGCGGGCAGCAGCGGCGTGACCTCGACCGCGTCGGGCAACTGCCAGGAAAAAACCTGCCCTTCGTGCGGGTGCGGCTCGCCCTGCCATTCGAACACGCGGAAGAAATTCAGCCGTACCGTGGCGTGCGGGTATTCGAATACCCGGGTGATCCAGCGGCAGGCGCGCTCGATCACGATGCCGAGTTCCTCGTGCAGTTCGCGCGCCAGCGCGGCCTCCAGCGTTTCGCCCGGCTCCACCTTGCCGCCGGGGAATTCCCAGTAACCCGCATAGACCTTGCCCGGCGGCCGCTGCGCCAGCAGCACCCGCGAGGGGTACGCCGGTGGGTGCCCCGCTGCTGCGCCGCGACCCTCCTGCAGCACCCGGCCATCGGGCCGGGTCAGCACGGCCGCCACGACTTCCGTGATGGGCGACGGGCTCATTGCTTCCCCGCCCAGTCGCGTGCGAACTGCCACGCCACCCGGCCGTTGCGTGCGCCGCGTCCGAGCGACCACTGCAGCGCGGCGCGCTCGAATGTCTCGTCCGGCGTCGCACCAAGGCGCTCGGCCCAGTGCCGGGCGATCGCCAGATAGGTTTCCTGGTCCATGCCATGGAACGATACCCACAGTCCGAAGCGGTCGGACAGCGAAACCTTTTCCTCGGTCGCCTCGCCCGGATGCACCTCGCCGCCGAGGTGTTTCGTTTCCAGGTTTTCCGCCATGTATTCCGGCATCAGGTGGCGGCGGTTGCTGGTGGCGTAGATCAGCACGTTGTCGCTCGGTCCCGCCAGCGAGCCGTCGAGCGCGGCCTTCAGGCTGGCGTAGCCGGCTTCGTGCTCGGCGAAAGTCAGGTCGTCGATGAAGACGATGAAGCGATAGTCGGCATCCGCCAGCAGCTCGAACAGGTCCGGCAGGCTCGGCAGCCCGGCCTTGTCGACCTCGATCAGGCGCAGCCCCTTCGCCGCGTATTTGGCGTGCACGGCCTTCACCAGCGAGGACTTGCCGCAGCCGCGCGCGCCGCTCAGCAGCACGTTGTTGGCGGGCCTGCTGGCGACGAACTGGCGTGTGTTGGCGTCCACCCGCTGCTTCTGCTCGTCGATCGCCAGCAGGTCTTTCAATGCCGCCCGCTGCGGGTGCAGGATCGGCTTCAGTCCGCCGGCCTGCGCCGACCAGCGCGCGGCGCGCACGTTTTTCCAATCCAGCCCCGGAGCGGCGGCGGGGGGGTCGAGGCGGTCGAGCAGGCGTTCGATGCGGGGCAGGAGGGCGGCGAAATCGGTCATGCGGGGATTCTAGCCGCTTAGGAAAAATTTAGGTTTTCGCTAGCAAAGACTTATCAACGGGCGCCTGGCAATCCGCCTAAGCTGCCGGTCGCTCGGCGCATCGTGCGTCCCGCAACGAAACAGGAGAGCATTGCCATGAAGACAACTTTGAAAATCGCAGGCGCGCTGCTTGCCGGCTGGGCCGGGCTGGCAGGGGCGCAGCCGCCCGCCGGCGACGCCGACATCCGCCACGGCCGCTATCTGATCCAGATCTCGGGCTGCAACGATTGCCATACCACCGGCTACACGCAGAAAAGCGGCCAGGTGCCCGAGGCCGAATGGCTGACCGGCGACGCGATGGGCTGGCAGGGGCCGTGGGGCACGACTTACGCCACCAATTTGCGCCTGCTGTTCCAGCAGATGGACGAGCAGGCCTGGCTGGCGCGGGCACGCCAGCCGATGCGGCCGCCGATGCCGTCGCCGTCGCTGCGTGCCATGAGCGATGCCGACCTCAAGGCGATCTACCGCTACGTGCGCAGCCTCGGCGTGAAGGGTTCGCCCGCGCCAGCCTACGTGTCGCCCGGCGGCAAGGTGGCGACGCCGTATTTTGACTTCACGCCGAAGAACCTGCCGCCGATGGCCAGCCAGCGCTAGAGCATCGCGTGCAAGGCCAGCGGGCGGTCCAGCACCAGGCGAAAGCGGCCGCGCCCGGTCTTTTCCAGCGCGATGGCCGGGCAGCGTTCGGCGAGCCGGCGTTGCAGCAGGATCAGCCGGGTTTCCAGGTTGTCGCCGCCGTCGGGCAGCGGCAGGCGCCGGTCGCGGCGCAGTTCGCGGTTGCAGAAATCGCGGCGGCCGCTTTGTGCGTGTTCGTTGAGCAGCGTCCACAGAATGCTGCCGGCGACGCCCTTGATGAGGTAGTCATTGTCGATGAACACGCTGTGGTCGTCGGGAAAGTAGCGCACTGCGAGCGGCGCGCCGGTGGGGGCTGGTGTGGCCGCGGCCGGCAGGGGCTCGGCATCGTCCGGCAGGGCCGCCAGCTGTGCGACCAGCGCGGCGAGGTGGCGGCCATAGATCGCCAGCGCGTCCTCGTCGGCATGGCTGAAGAAGGCATCGTGTTCGCTTTCGGCGTAGAGCACGCCCAGCAGGCGGTCGGCGTGCATGAGCGGCACCGCGATCTGGCTGTGCGGTTCGGCCAGCACCGGCAACGGGATGCGCGGCTCGTTGGTCGCGGCCGTGCGCAGCGCAGCATGGTAGGCGTAATCGCCGGTGCGGTGATTGATGCGCACGAGAATCCGCTCGTGCGCCGCCACGCCGATGATGCCCTTGCCCAGCGCCACCTCGGCGCCGATCCCGGAATGGCCGTAACCCAGGCTCGCCAGGGTATAGAGCGACGCGCCGGCCTCGTCCAGCATCATCAGGAGCGCGTGGCGGATGCCGAAGCCGGGCGTGAGCGCGGCGAGCGCACGGTCGGCCAGTTGGGCAAGTTCGTCGCACGCGCCCAGATGGTCGAGGGTGCGGCGCAGGCGCAGCAGCGCATCGGGCGGCGGCGGCGCGGGCGGCAGGCGGGGATCGACCGCCTCGATGTCGAGCACCCGGTAGATGTCCGCGCCGCGCAGCACGAACACCTTGCCCATGCCGCTTTGCGCGGCGATGCCGGCGAGCTGTGCCTTCATGTATTGGAAAAGCGGCCCGCCGGTCTCGGTGCGCAAGTACTGCACGCGCAGACGGTAGTGGCGAAAGCTGCCCGGCTCGACCACCTGCACCTGCGCGTAAGGATGGGCGAGCACGTTCTCGCGCGTCTTGCTGAAAAACTGGTACGACAGCGCCACGTGTTCGGCGTCGACGTAATGCACCTGCGAGGCGTAGGCCACGTTGGGGGTGCCGTCCGCTGCGCAGGTGGCGATCACGGCGGGAACCGCGCCGTCGAGGCAGGCGCGCAGCGACTCCAGCGTGGGCTTCATGCCGCCGCCAGCACGCGGCCGGCGGCCGGGCCGGGGGTCTGGTCGAAGACGATTTCCGGGGCGAAGCGCAGCGCCGCCAGATCGCCAGCCGCCGTCAATGCAGTCAGGCCGCGCACCAGTTCGTCGCCGTAGCCCAGTGCGCCGAGTTCGCCGCCGAATGCGGCCGCGTAGCGCGCATGGCAGGCATGGTGCGCCGAGTTCGGCGCCACGCGCGTCGCACATGGGGCCTTGAGCTGCAGCGTCGCATGCGTTGCCGGATGGCTGAACACCACCGCGATGCCGCTGCCGGCGTCCAGTGCGGCCAGCACCTCGCGTCCGCGCTCGGCCGCGAGCAGCACCGTCAGCGTGCGCCGGTCGCGCGCCACCAGCGCGCCCTGTGCCCGGCATACGCAGGGCCAGCCGTCGCGTCCGACCGCGCCGACGTTGATCGACAGCGGACCCTGCAGGAAGGCGGCCTGTTCGGCGCTGAGCCGGATGCTCATGGCATCAGGTGCGGTATTCCGCGTTGATCTTCACGTAGTCGTACGAGAAATCGCAGGTCCACACCGTGGCGTCCGCGTGGCCGCGGTTCAGCACCACGCGCACGACGATGTCGGCTTCCTTCATCACGGCCGCGCCCTGCGCCTCGGTATAGCTTGCCGCGCGGCCGCCCTGCTCCGCCACCAGCACGTCGCCCAGGTAAACCTGCAAGGCGTTGACGTCGAGGTCGGTCACGCCGGCATAGCCGATGGCGGCAAGGATGCGCCCGAGGTTGGGGTCGCTGGCGAAAAAGGCGGTCTTGACCAGCGGCGAACGCGCGATGGCGTAGGCGATCTGCTTGCATTCGGCGCGGTCGCGGCCGCCTTCGACTGCCACGGTGATGAACTTGGTCGCCCCCTCACCGTCGCGCGCCATCGCCTGCGCCAAGCCGATGGCCACCTCGCTCAAGGCGGCTTTCAGCGCGGCGTAGTCGGCGCCGGCGAGGTCGGCAATTTCGGCATTGCCGGCCTGGCCGGTGGCGATCAGGATGAAGCTGTCGTTGGTCGAGGTGTCGCCGTCGACGGTGACGCAGTTGAACGACACGTCGGCCACCTCCTTCACCAGCTGCGGCATCAGGCCGGGCGCGATCACCGCGTCGGTCGCCACGTAGCCGAGCATGGTCGCCATGTTGGGGTGGATCATGCCGGAGCCCTTGGCGATGCCGGTGACCGTGACCGTGCTGCCGCCGGCCTGTACCCGGCGCGAGACGCCCTTGGCGACGATGTCGGTGGTCATGATCGCGTGCGCCGCCTCGCTCCAGTGGTCCGGTGCGAGGTCGGCCCGGGCGGCGGGCAGCGCGGGCAGGATCTTGTCGACCGGCAGCGGCTCCAGGATCACCCCGGTGGAAAACGGCAGCACGTTTTCCGCCGCGCATCCCATCAACTGCGCCACCGCCTCGCAAGTCCGGCGCGCGCGCCGGAGTCCTTCCTCGCCGGTGCCGGCGTTGGCATTGCCGGTATTGATCAGCAGGGCGCGGATATCGCCCGCAGCCAGATGCTGTTTGCACAAGGCGACCGGCGCGGCGCAGAAGCGGTTTTGCGTGAACACCCCGGCCACCCGGGAGCCGGGCGCCAGCTCGATCAGGGTGATGTCGCGGCGTCCGGGTTTCTTGATGCCGGCGGACGCAATGCCGAGGCGAACGCCGGCAACGGGCAGCAGGGAGGCGGGGTCGGGGGCGGAGAGGTTGACGGGCATGACGGCTTCGCAAGACGGAAAGCCGCCATTTTATGCCGCACAGGCGGCAAATGGATGGCGCGGATTTACTGCGCGCGCCCCCGCAGCCAGTTCATGACGCGGCGAAATCCGGGCCGCCATGGCCATACCGGGTCGAGCTCGATCGAACGCGCCAGCGCCGCCAGCGCAATCAGCGCAAATACGGAAAACAGCAGTTGCGAGACAAGTTGACGCGGCGTGAGCATGCCGAGGGGCTGGTCGAGAAAGCCCGGAACATAAAACAGGCTGGCAAACGCCGCGAAAAGGAAGGCCGGGCCAAGATACATGATGTCCGCAGTCTGAGTCGTTGTGCCAAGGCATTATGCAAACCTTGTGCCAGCCAAGCAAAGGCCAGCAAAAACAACGTGGTGGAATGCCTGCCCCGACCGGGCCGGCCGCGAAATGTAAATTAATTCGACGGCTACTTGTCGAGCGGCGGGGCGGCGAACTTGCGCAGGATTTCATGCGACAGCGAATAAAACTGCGGCGTGGGGCCGAGGTCTTCGTAGATCGGGTCGCCGTAGTCGTCTTCGGCAATGATGCGGCTGCCGGGAATGTAGGGCATGGCAACCTCCAGTTCGTCGAGGGCGGCGCGGATCAGGTCGGCCATCAACTGGGAGTCGCTGCGGCCGGGATACATGACGTGCAGGGCTTCCACCCGCGCAGCGTCGCGTAACGGCAAATGGACGGTATAGGCGCGCACGTCCGCGCGCGCATGCCCCTCCTGGCCCCAGCGTTGAATCAATTCGGCGATGCGCATGAATTTTCCCCTGCCTGCGATGGTTTTGTTATAGCAAAGCCACCTGCAAGACAAGGCTGGGTTCAGCCTGTGCGCCGCCACACCAGGGTGCGATTGTTCGCCGGCATGGCGATATCCCGTTGCAGAACCAGACCCTGGGCGCGCGCCAGCGCATCCACTGCCTCGAAGTCGCGCACGCCGGAGGCGGGGTCGCGCGCTTTCAGCCAGGCGTCGAAACGGGCATTGCTCTCCGAGGTGAAGGCGCCGTTGTAATTGAACGGGCCGTAGACCGCCAGCACGCCGCCCGCTTCGAACACGTCGCCGATGCCCTCGAAAAACCGTTCGACCTCGGGCCAGCCCATGATGTGCAGCGTGTTGGCCGAGAACACCGCATCGTAGCGGCCGTTGCGCCAGGCTGTCTGGCTGACGTCGAGCGCGATCGGCGGCAGCACGTTGGGCAGCGCCGCCTCGTCGAGCCATTGCCGGATGCCGGGATGCTGCTGCGGCACATCGGCGGTCTGCCAGACGAGATGCGGCAGTTCGGCACCGAAATACACCGCATGCTGGCCGGTGCCGCTGCCGATTTCCAGCACGCTGCGGCGGTCGGCAAATATCTCGCGCAGCACCGCCAGGATCGGGTCGCGGTTCTGCACGCAGGACTCGGCAAAGGGTTTGTCGGACATGTTCAGGTCTCCATTCGAATCAGCCGGCCGTCGGCCAGCAGCACCGCGGCATGCACCGGCTTGCCCGGATACAGCGCCGCCAGCAGGGCGCGATAGCCCGCCAGCTGGGGCCGATGGCGTTCGGCCAGCTGCGCGGCGGACAACATGCGGCTGTCGTCGCCGGTTTTGTAGTCGATCAGCCATACCGCATCGTCGAATTCCACCACGCGGTCGAGCCGCTGCATCCGGCCGTCGGCATCCAGCAGCGCCAGCTCGTTGTGCGCGCGCAGGTACAGCGCGGGATCGAAGAAGCGCGCCAGGTGCGGCTGCGCCAGCAGGGCGCGGGCATCCGCCTCGATCCTGGCAAGCCCGGCCGCCACTCCCAGCTGCATCGCCAGTGCGGGCAGGTCGCGCGGCGCTCCCGGCGGCGCATGGTGTTCGAGGCAGGCATGGAACAGCTCGCCGCTGGCTGCCGCCGGGCTGGCGGGCGCAGGGGCAAGCCGCTGTCCGACGGCGGGGGCCGCGATGCGCGGCGCCGCCGCTGTCATGCACGGCGCGTCGGCGCGGGCGGCCGGCGGCAGGTCGGCCGGCAGGGCCAGGCCCTGCCAGGCCGCTTCGACCCGCTGCAGCCAGGCGCTCTTGTCGGCGGCGCCGCTGACGATCAGTCCCTGCTCGGCGCGGGTGAGCGCCACATACAGCAGGTTGTCGGACTCGCGCTGCGTCAGCACCGCTTCCTCGGCAAACCAGCGTTCCCGCCAGGCGCCCCGCTCGTCCTGTTTGCCGAACAGCGAAAAATGCTCGGGCCGCGCGGCTTCGGGCGGCCACGGCGCCAGCACGCCATGGCTGTCGCCGCGCGCGTGGTCGCTGCCGCCGAGCAGCCAGACGATCGGCGCCTCCAGCCCCTTGGCGCCGTGGATGGTCAGCAGCCGCACCGCGTTTTCGCCGTCGGCTGCCAGCCCTTCGCCGGGTGCGGCGTCGGCGTCGTCGACGAGCGAGGCCAGTTCGCGGATGAAGCCGGCCAGCGTCGGATAGCGGCCGGCATCCTGCGTCAAGGCCAGCTGCATGAAGGCGCGCAGGTTGGCGGCAACCTGCGGGCGCATCGCCTCGGGCACGGCTGCGGCGTAGCGCGCTTCGAGGTCGCCTTCGAAGTAGATGCGGTCGAGCAGGTCGTGCACCGGCAGCGTGCCGACCCGGGCGCGCCAGCCGGCCAGCAGCTGCGCGGCGCGCGCGAGCGCCGGCGGGCAGTCCGGCTGTTCGGCCAGCGCGGTCAGGCGTTCCCAGCCGCACGGCTCGTCAGAGCCGAACACCCTCAGCAAATCGGCGTCGCTGCAGCCGAAGAGCGGGCTTTTCAGTGCGTGCGCCAGCTTCAGATCGGCGTGCGGCAGCAGCAGGGTTTCGAGCAGCGCGATCACATCCTGCGCTTCCAGCGCATGCAGCAGGCCACCGCGCCGCGAGGTGATGAAGGGGATGCCTGCCGCTTCCAGCGCACGCTCGTACAGGTGCAGGTGGGTGCGCTTGCGCACCAGCGCCATCACGTCGCCGGGGCGCGCCGGGCGGCTGTTTTCAGCCGGCCCGTCGGCCACGCCCCAGCGTCCCAGCACTTCGTCGCGCAACACGCGGGCAAAAACCTGCGCCTCGACGTGCACCGCGCGCTCGTCGGCCTCCGGTTGCGGCGTGGTGAGCGGGTTGCGCATACGATTCCCCTCGTGGGGCAATCCGGCCGTGGTAACGGCCGCGCTTCTGTCCACGCCGACCGGCAGGCAGCGCAGCGCGCCGGGGCGGGCTGCGTTGGCCGGGGCATGGCTGTGCGCGGCAAAGCCGGCCGCCCCGGCGAACACCGGATTGATCGCCTGCACCACCGCAGGCGACAGCCGCCGCGTCATGGTGGCGCTGAAATGCGGCGCACCGAAGTGCGTGCGCAGAAAATCCGCCGCCGCGTCGAACACCCGCGCTTCGCCGCGCCGGAAGCGGTAAATCGCCTGCTTCGGGTCGCCCACCATGAACACGGTCATTGCGCTGTCCGCCGCG
>Ga0209958_1001424_pt1 | contig 18466 bp, 23 predicted proteins | sample ThiBio_inoc_plan_FD_183942 | JGI IMG/M metagenome (GOLD analysis project Ga0209958, IMG submission 183942) | Wastewater bioreactor microbial communities from Cape Town, South Africa - Thiocy_inoc_plan (SPAdes) | ecosystem: Engineered > Bioremediation > Thiocyanate > Unclassified | place: South... | reverse complement strand
CTTCGACCCAACCGGGGAAGCCGATCTGCTGGGCCAGTTCCAGCGCCTCGATCACGCGGGCCTGCTTCTTGGACTTCTCGCGCACAGCGACCACGTCACCGGCCTTGACCAGGAAGGACGGGATGTTGACCGACTGGCCGTTCACCGTGATGGCCTTGTGCGACACGATCTGACGCGCTTCGGCGCGGGTGGAGGCGAAGCCCATGCGGAACACGACGTTGTCCAGGCGCGACTCGAGCAGGAACAGCAGGTTGGCGCCGGTGTTGCCGCGGCGGCGGTCGGCCTCGGCGAAGTAGCGGCGGAACTGGCGCTCGAGCACGCCGTAGGTGCGCTTGACCTTCTGCTTCTCACGCAGCTGCACGCCAAAGTCGGAGGTGCGCTGGCCCGAGGTGCGGCCGTGCTGGCCGGGCTTGGAGTCGAACTTGGCCTTGTCGCTGATCGAGCGGCGCGCGCTCTTGAGCAGCAGGTCGCTGGCTTCGCGACGGGACAGTTTGGCCTTGGGGCCGAGGTAACGTGCCACGTTGGTTTCCTTTTGTCGTCTGCCGCAACCCACAGGGACTGTGATTGCGGGAGCCATCCCGCGATGGCGGGGGCGGTGGGCTTAGCAAAAATGCCACCGCAGCATGACTGCGGTGGCGCTCGGAGAACCCGACATTCTAGCGCGAAGCCAGACGCCAGGTAAAGACGGGCTCAGATGCGGCGGCGCTTCTGGGGGCGGCAGCCGTTGTGGGGCACGGGCGTCACGTCGGAAATCGAAGTGATGCGGATGCCCAGGGCACCCAGCGCACGCACCGACGACTCGCGACCCGGGCCGGGACCCTTGATTTCGACGTCGAGGTTCTTGATGCCCTGTTCCATCGCGGCGCGGCCGGCCACTTCGGAGGCCACCTGGGCCGCGAAGGGGGTCGACTTGCGCGAACCCTTGAAGCCCTGGCCACCCGACGACGCCCACGACAGCGCGTTGCCCTGGCGGTCGGTGATGGTGATGATGGTGTTGTTGAACGACGCGTGCACGTGCGCAATGCCGTCCGCGATGTTCTTGCGGACTTTCTTGCGAACGCGGGCGGCGGCGCTGCTGGAGGGGGACTTGGCCATGGTTTTCCTTCGAACCGATTACTTCTTCAGCGACTGGGCGGCCTTGCGCGGACCCTTGCGCGTGCGTGCGTTGGTCTTGGTGCGCTGACCACGCATCGGCAGGCCGCGGCGATGGCGGAAGCCACGGTAGCAGCCGATGTCCATCAGGCGCTTGATGTTCATCGTGGTCTCGCGGCGCAGGTCACCCTCGATGGTGAACGTGCCCACCTGGTCACGCACCTTCTCGAGCTCCGCGTCGGAGAGGTCCTTGATCTTCTTGCTGTACGCGATGCCGCACGCGTCGCAGATCTGGCGAGCGCGGGTGCGGCCGATACCGAAGATCGCCGTCAGGCCGATCTCGGCGTGCTTGTGCGGCGGAATGTTGATGCCTGCAATACGAGCCATGTGAATCCTCTTGACGAATCGATCAGCCTTGACGCTGCTTGTGGCGGGGATCGGTGCAGATCACACGCACGACGCCGTGGCGTTTGATGATCTTGCAGTTGCGGCACATCTTCTTGACCGAAGCCGAAACTCTCATTTTCTTCTCCTAGAAATCCGGTAAACGTTCAGTACAGGCGCTTCACTTGGCGCGGAACACGATGCGGGCACGGGTCAGGTCGTAGGGCGTGAGCTCCACTTTGACCTTGTCGCCAGGCAGGATGCGGATGTAGTGCATGCGCATCTTGCCGGAGATGTGGCCGAGGACCACGTGCCCGTTTTCGAGCTTGACGCGGAAAGTCGCGTTGGGGAGGTTTTCAACCACCTCACCCTGCATTTCGATCACGTCGTCCTTGGCCATGGTTCAGTTGCCGAGGGAAGTCTTGAAATTCGCTTTCTTGAGCAGCGATTCGTACTGCTGCGACATCATGTAGTTTTGCACCTGGGCCATGAAATCCATGGTCACGACCACGATGATCAGGAGGGACGTGCCACCGAAGTAGAAGGGCACGTTGTATTCCAGGATCAGGAACTCGGGCAGCAGGCACACCGCGGTGATATAGATCGCACCGGCAAACGTCAGCCGAAGCAGGATCTTGTCGATGTGGCGGGCCGTCTGGTCGCCCGGACGAATACCGGGGATGAAGGCGCCACTCTTCTTCAGGTTGTCCGCGGTTTCCCGGCTGTTGAAGACCAGGGCGGTGTAGAAGAAGCAGAAAAAGATGATGGCCGCCGCGTACAGCGCCACGTAGATCGGCTGCCCGGGCGACAGGGCCGAAGCCAGGTCGCGCAGCCAGCGGGTCGAGTCACCCGTGCTCAGCCAGCTCACCACCGTGGTGGGCAGCAGGATGATGGACGAGGCAAAGATCGGCGGGATCACGCCAGCCATGTTCAGCTTGAGCGGCAGGTGCGACGACTGACCGCCGTACACCTTGTTGCCCACCTGACGGCGCGCGTAGTTCACCAGAATCTTGCGCTGGCCACGTTCCACGAACACCACGAAATAGGTGACCAGGATCACCAGCGCGATGATGAACAGCGCCACCAGCACATTCATGGCACCCGTGCGCACGAGTTCGAGCAGACCGCCGACCGCATTGGGCAGACCCGCCGCGATACCAGCGAAGATCAGCAGCGAAATGCCGTTGCCCAGGCCGCGCTCGGTGATCTGCTCGCCGAGCCACATCAGGAACATCGTGCCCGCCACCAGGCTCACCACCGCCGTGAGGCGAAAGCCCATGCCCGGATCGATCACGAGACCCGCCTGGCCTTCCAACGCCAGCGCAATGCCCATGGCCTGGAAGATCGCCAGCGCCAACGTGCCGTAGCGCGTGTACTGGGTGATCTTGCGGCGGCCCGCCTCGCCCTCCTTCTTCAGCTGCTCGAACGTGGGGATCACGTACGTCATGAGCTGCATGATGATGGAGGCCGAGATGTACGGCATGATGCCCAACGCGAACACGGTGAAGCGCGAAAGCGCGCCGCCCGAGAACATGTTGAACAGGCTCAGGATGCCGCCCTGCTGCCCTTGGAAGAGCTGTTGGAGCTGCTCCGGATTGATGCCCGGCACAGGAATGTGCGCGCCGATGCGGTACACCACCAGCGCCAGCAGCAGGAAGACCAGCCGGCGACGCAGGTCGCCGTACTTGCCGGTCTTGGCCAGGGACGGGGAAGCGGTTGCCACGAGGTCCTTTCGAACGGGCGTGTTCAGGCGGCCGCGGCGACTTTGCCGCCGGCGGCTTCGATCGCGGCCTTGGCGCCAGCGGTCGGCAGCACGTCCTTGAGCGTCACGGCGCGCGTGATCTCACCGGACTTGATGACCTTCACGCGCTTGGCGAGCTGGGGCACGAGGCCGAGCTGCTTGAGCACCAGAACGTCGATCTCGGCGGCCTCGATCGCGTTGAGCTGGCCCAGGGTCACTTCGGCGTTGAACTGCAGCAGCGCGGACTTGAAGCCACGCTTGGGCAGACGGCGCTGCATCGGCATCTGGCCGCCTTCGAAGCCCACCTTGTGATAGCCACCGGCGCGCGATTTCTGGCCTTTGTGGCCGCGACCCGCAGTCTTGCCCAGGCCCGAACCGATGCCGCGGCCCACGCGACGCTTCACGTGCTTGGCGCCTTCGGCTGGCTTGATGTTGTTGAGTTCCATGTCGTCGTCTCCGATCAGAGGACTTTGACCAGGTAGCTGATCTTGTTGATCATGCCGCGCACGGCCGGGGTGTCCTGCAGTTCGCTGATGCTGTTGAGCTTGCGCAGGCCCAGGCCGCGCACGGTGTCGCGGTGGCTCTGCTTGCAGCCGATGGGGCTGCGCACGAGCTGGACCTTCAGGGTGTTGGGAGTGCTCATGGGGATTCCTCTCAGCCCAGGATTTCCTCGACCGTCTTGCCGCGCTTGGCGGCGACCTCGGCCGGGGTGGTGGACTTCTCGAGCGCGTCCAGCGTGGCGCGCACCAGGTTGTAGGGGTTGCTCGAACCGTGGCTCTTGGCCACGACGTCGGTCACGCCCAGCACTTCGAAGACGGCGCGCATCGGGCCGCCGGCGATGATGCCGGTACCCTTGACGGCCGGCAGCATCATCACGTTCGAGGCGCCGTGTTCGCCGTGCACCGCATGGTGCAGGGAGCCATCCTTGAGCGACACCTTGATCATGTTGCGGCGGGCCTGCTCCATGGCCTTCTGCACGGCCACCGGCACTTCACGCGCCTTGCCCTTGCCCATGCCCACGCGGCCATCGCCGTCGCCGACGACGGTGAGCGCTGCGAAACCGAGGATGCGACCGCCCTTGACCACCTTGGTCACGCGGTTGATCGCGATCATCTTTTCGCGCAGACCGTCCTCGTTCGCTTCGTTCTTGATGTTTGCCTGAAACTTAGCCATGTCGTTGATCCCGTTTCATCAGAACTGCAGGCCGGCCTCGCGGGCGGCGTCTGCAAGGGCCTTGACGCGGCCGTGGTAGGCAAAGCCCGAGCGGTCGAACGCCACTTTCTCGATGCCGGCGGCCTTCGCCTTCTCGGCGATGCGCTTGCCGATGACGGCGGCAGCGGCGGCGTTGCCACCCTTGCCCGAGGCGCCCAGTTGGGCGCGCACTTCCTTCTCGGCCGTGGAAGCCGAGGCGAGGATGCGCGAGCCGTCGGCGGACACGACGTTGGCGTAGATGTGCAGGTTGGTGCGGTTCACCGTCAGGCGCACCGCGCCTTGCTGGGCGATGCGAATGCGGGTCTGGCGCGCGCGGCGCAGGCGTTGTTCTTTCTTGGTCAGCATGATCGGACTCCTTATTTCTTCTTGGTTTCCTTGATCACGACCTTCTCATCCGCATAGCGGATGCCCTTGCCTTTGTAGGGCTCGGGCGGACGCACGGCGCGCACTTCCGACGCGATCTGGCCGACGCGCTGGCGGTCGGCACCCTTGATCACGATTTCCGTGGGCGCGGGCGTTTCCACCTTGATGCCGGCGGGCATGTCCATGATCACCGGGTGCGAGAAGCCCACCGTGAGGTTGAGCTTGGCGCCCTGGGCCTGGGCCTTGAAACCCACGCCGACCAGGTTGAGCTTCTTCTCGAAGCCCTTGCTGACACCGGTGACCATGTTGTTGACCAGCTGACGCATGGTGCCCGACATGGCGTTCGCCTCGCGCGACTCGTCGACCGGCGCGAAGGTCACCTTGCCGGCGTTGATGTCGATCTTGACCAGCGCGTTGGCGGCCAGGCTCAGGGCACCGTTGGCGCCCTTGACGTTGATCAGGCCGTCCTTGAGAACGACCTCGACCCCGGTGGGAACCGTGATCGGCAGTTTTCCAATACGTGACATTTCAGTCTCTCCTCGATGCCCGCATCAGGCCACGTAGCACAGCACTTCACCACCGACACCGGTGGCGCGCGCCTTGCGATCGGTCATGACGCCGCGCGGGGTGGTCACGATCGCCACGCCGAGGCCGTTCTGGACCTGGGGAATGGCGTTGCGGCCACGGTAGACGCGCAGGCCGGGACGGCTCACGCGCTCGATGCGCTCGATCACGGGACGGCCGGCGTAGTACTTCAGGGTGATGACCAGCTCGCTCTTGCCGCCTTCGTTGACCACCTTGAAGTCTTCGATGTAGCCCTCGTCCTTCAGGACCTGGGCGATCGCCGCTTTCACTTTCGACGCCGGCATCGCCACGGTGGCCTTTTCGACCATCTGCGCGTTGCGGACACGGGTCAACATGTCGGCGATAGGATCACTCATGCTCATGTGGGGTTCTCCTAAGGCTTACCAGCTGGCTTTGGTGATGCCGGGAATTTCACCGGCAAAAGCCATTTCGCGGACCTTGGCGCGGGCCAGGCCGAAGTGGTTGAAGGTGCCACGCGGGCGACCGGTGATCTCGCAGCGGTTGCGCTGACGGGTCGGGTTCGCGTTGCGGGGCAACTTTTGCAGGGCCAGGCGGGCGGCGTCGCGCTCTTCGTCCGACTTCTTGGCGTCGCCGGCGATGGCCTTGAGCTCGTTGTATTTCTTGGCGAACTTGGCGGCGAGCTTCTCGCGCTTGAGTTCACGTTGGAGCAGTGCTTGTTTAGCCACACGCCACCTCAGTTCTTGAAGGGGAAACGGAAACCCGCCAGCAGAGCCTTGCACTCTTCGTCGGTCTTGGCGGTCGTCGTGATGCTGATGTTCAGGCCACGCAGGGCATCGACCTTGTCGTACTCGATCTCGGGGAAGATGATCTGTTCCTTGACGCCGATGTTGTAGTTGCCACGGCCATCGAACGAACGACCCGAGATACCGCGGAAGTCGCGCACGCGGGGCAGGGCCACGGTGACGAAGCGGTCGAGGAATTCGTACATGCGGGCGCCGCGCAGCGTGACCATGCAGCCGATGGCCTGTTGCTCACGGATCTTGAAGCCGGCGATGGCCTTCTTGGCCTTGGTCACGACGGGCTTCTGGCCAGCGATCTTGGTGAGGTCGCCCACGGCGTTGTCCATCACCTTCTTGTCGGCGACCGCCTCGCTCACGCCCATGTTGAGCGTGATCTTGGTGATGCGCGGCACCTCCATCGGCGACTTGTAGCCGAACTTCTTGGTCAGCTCGGGCGCCACCTTCTCGGCGTAGTGTTGCTTGAAACGTGCCATGGTCATGCCACCTTGATCTCTTCGCCGCTGGACTTGTAGACGCGAACGCGCTTGCCATCGGCCTGAACCTTGATGCCCACGCGGTCGGCCTTGCCGGTCACCGCGTTGAAAATCGCCACGTTGGACTGATCGATGGGCATGGTCTTCTCGACGATGCCGCCGGTCACACCCTTCATCGGGTTGGGCTTGGCGTGCTTCTTGACGACGTTGACGCCCTCGACCACGACATGCTGCTCGTCGGTGCGCTCGAGCACCGTGCCGCGCTTGCCCTTGTCGCGCCCCGTGAGGACGATGACCTGGTCACCTTTGCGAATCTTGTTCATGCTGCTTACCTCAGAGGACCTCAGGGGCCAGCGACACGATCTTCATGAACTTCTCGGTGCGCAACTCGCGCGTCACCGGGCCGAAGATGCGGGTGCCGATGGGCTCCAGCTTGGCGTTGAGCAACACAGCCGCGTTGCCATCGAACTTGATCAGTGCGCCGTCCTGGCGGCGAATGCCCTTGGCGGTGCGCACCACCACGGCGTTGTAGACCTCGCCCTTTTTGACGCGGCCGCGAGGCGCTGCTTCCTTGATGCTGACCTTGATGACATCGCCCACGCTGGCGTAGCGGCGCTTGGAGCCGCCGAGCACCTTGATGCACATCACGGATTTCGCACCCGTGTTGTCAGCAACATCGAGTCGAGATTGCGTTTGAATCATTTGATTTAAGTCCCAACTTGAATGCTGTTGTCCACCACGGACAGCAGCGATCAGTCTTGGGCCCGTCATTGGAGGGCTTCCACTGCAAGCGGCTGCTGCCGCGGCGGAGGCCACCCTTCGGTGGGCAGAAGGCTTTCGCCAAGATACATCACCCCCAAAAGGGAGCGAAGCCGCGCATTATGGCATGAATCGAAGACTGCGTCAAAGGCCGGGCGCGGCGTAACGGTGGGCGAGCGCCAGGAAGTCGTCAGTGCGCGGATCGGCGATGCCCTCGTCGCGCAGGATGGCGGCCACCGAGCCCGCCATGCGCGCCGCCTGGATGGCGTCCAGGAAGAGTGCGCGCCAGCGGCGGGCCAACACATCTTCAACAGTGAGCGCATGCTCACAACGAACTGCGAACCGCACCATCGCGGCGTGCAGGCCCAGGCCCAGCGCCTGGTCGGCGCCGGGCAGGCCACGCACCCGCTCGGCCTCGGTGCCGTACAGGTGCCAGCCGGGCGCGGCATGGATCGGCACCGATGCGCGCACCGGCGCGCCCACCAGCCGGTGCCTGGCGCTCTGCCCACCGGCGCGGGGCGGCAGGCGGCCGGCGTCGAAGCACTGCTGCAGGACGTCCTCGGCCATGGCGCGGTAGGTGGTCCATTTGCCACCGGTGACCGTGACCAGCCCGTTGCGGTCGACCACCACCGTGTGCTCGCGCGACAGCGCCTTGGTACCGGCGCCGCCGTCGCTCGGCGGCGCCACCAGCGGGCGCAGGCCGACCCAGGCGCTGCGGATGTCGGCACGTCGCACCGGCCGACTGAGCGCACGCGAGGCTTCGTCGAGGATGAAGCTCAGCTCTTGCGCGAACGGTTCGGGCTCGCGCGCCAGGTCCTGGCGCGGCGTGTCGGTGGTCCCCAGGATCAGTTTGCCCAGCCAGGGCACGGCGAACAGCACGCGGCCGTCGCGGGTCCTGGGCACCAGCAGCGCGTGCTCCCCGCCCAGAAAGTCGCGGTCGACCACCAGGTGCACGCCCTGGCTGGGCCGCACCATGTGCGAGGGCGTGCCCGCGGCCTCGCGCAGGGCGTCGACCCAGACGCCGGTGGCGTTGACCACGCAGCGCGCGCGCACCCGGTGTTCGGCGCCGCCCACGCGGTCCTTCACGGTGAGCGCGTGCCCGTCGCCGTCGGTGGCGATGGCGCTCACCTCGGCGTGGTTGAACACCGACGCGCCCGCGGCCTCGGCGGTGCGCGCCAGCGCGATGGCCAGGCGCGCGTCGTCGAACTGGCCGTCCCAGTAGCGCACGCCGCCCTTGAGGCCCTGGGGGTTCACGCCCGGTAGGGCCTCCAGGGTGTGGGCGCGGTCGAGGAACTCGGTGGATCCCAGGCCGGCGCGCCCGGCCAGCAGGTCGTACAGCTTGAGCCCGATGCCGTAGAACGGCGTCTGCCACCACTGGTGGCTGGGCATGACGAAAGGCAGCGGCTGCGCCAGGTGGGGCGCGATGGCCATGACCGTGGTGCGCTCGGCCAGGGCCTCGCGCACCAGGGCCACGTTGCCTTGCGCGAGGTAGCGCACGCCACCGTGCAGCAGCTTGGTGGCGCGCGAAGACGTGCCGCCGGCGAAATCATGCGATTCGAACAAGGCGACGGAGAAGCCGCGCAGCGCGGCGTCGAGCGCCACGCCCAGGCCGGTGGCACCACCGCCCACGACCACCAGGTCGAAGCGTTCGGTCTCGGCGAGGGAGGCGAGTCGTTGTTCTCGGTTCATGCGAAACAGGGCGGACGGGCCCCGGGCATGAGGCGCCCGGGGCAACGCGGCGCAGGATATCGGTCAGCGGACCTTGCCCGCTTTCCAGGCGTTGAGCAGCTGATCGTAGGCGATGGTCTCGCCCTTGGGCTTCTCGTTCGCCAGCTTCTTCCAGGGCGCGGCCTTGTCGCTCAGCCACTTGTTGGGGTCGCCCTTGGGATTGAGCTTGGGCGCGCAGCGTTCCATGCCGGCGCGCTCCAGGCGGGCCATCACCTGGTCCATCTGGTCGGCCAGGCCGTCCATGGCCTGCTGCGGCGTTTTTTCACCCGTGACGGCCTGCGCCACGTTCTGCCACCACAGCTGCGCGAGCTTGGGGTAGTCGGGCACGTTGGTGCCTGTGGGGCTCCAGGCCACACGCGCGGGCGAGCGGTAGAACTCCACCAGCCCCCCGAGCTTGGGCGCCATGTCGGTCATGGCCTTGCTCTGGATGTCGCTCTCGCGGATCGGCGTGAGGCCGACGATGGTCTTCTTCAGCGAGGTGGTCTTGGCGGTGATGAACTGCGCGTACAGCCAGGCCGCCGCGGTGCGGTTGGCGTCGTGGTTCTTGAAGAAGGTCCAGGAGCCCACGTCCTGGTAGCCGTTCTGCATGCCCTGCTTCCAGTACGGGCCGTTGGGGCCGGGGGCCATGCGCCACTTGGGCGTGCCGTCGGCATTGACCACCGGCAGTCCCGGCTTGGTCATGTCGGCGGTGAAGGCCGTGTACCAGAAGATCTGCTGCGCGATCTGGCCCTGGGCGGGCACCGGGCCGGCCTCGCCAAAGGTCATGCCCGTGGCTTCCTTGGGCGCGTACTTCTTCATCCAGTCCACGTACTTGGTGAGCGCGTAGACGGCCGCCGGGGAGTTGGTCGCGCCGCCGCGCGCCACCGAGGCACCCACCGGCGTGCACTTGTCGGCGGCCACGCGGATGCCCCATTCGTCGATCGGCAGTCCGTTGGGCGTGCCGATGTCGGCGGTGCCGGCCATGGAGAGCCAGGCGTCGGTGAAGCGCCAGCCCAGCGACGGGTCCTTCTTGCCGTAGTCCATGTGGCCGTAGATGGGCTTGCCGTCGATGGTCTTCACGTCGTTGGTGAAGAACTCGGCGATGTCCTCGTAGGCGCTCCAGTTCAGCGGCACGCCGAGGTCGTAGCCGTACTTGGCCTTGAACTTGTCCTTCAGGTCCTGGCGCGCGAACAGGTCGGCGCGGAACCAGTAGAGGTTGGCGAACTGCTGGTCGGGCAGCTGGTAGAGCTTGCCGTCGGGGCCGGTGGTGAACTTGGTGCCGATGAAGTCCTTGAGGTCGAGACCCGGGTTGGTGAAGTCCTTGCCCGCACCGGCCATGTAGTCGGTGAGGTTGAGGATCTGGCCGTAACGGTAGTGGGTGCCGATGAGATCGGAGTCGCTGATCCAGCCGTCGTAGATGGACTTGCCCGATTGCATCGAGGTTTGCAGCTTCTCGACCACGTCGCCTTCCTGGATCAGGTCGTGCTTGACGGTGATGCCCGTGATCTCGCTGAAGGCCTTGGCCAGGGTCTTGGACTCGTACTCGTGCGTGGTGATGGTCTCGGACACCACCGAGATTTCCTTGACGCCCTTGGCCTTGAGCTTGGCGGCGGCGTCGATGAACCACTTGAGCTCGGCCGCCTGCTGGGCCTTGCTCAGGGTCGACGGCTGGAACTCGCTGTCGATCCACCGCTTGGCGGCGGCCTCGTCCGCCCAGGCGGGCAGCGCGGCGCCGGTCGCGATCAGCGCAGCGAGCGCCGTGTGTCGCAGTTTCATGTTGTCTCCTTGGGTGTTGATGGTGTGCCTCCCCGCCAGCGGATCGACACGGCACCGGGGAAGCGGCGGTCCGGTCGTTGAAAACCTCGCTCAGCCCTTGCGCATCACCAGGGCGAGCCACAGCATCGAGACGGCGAAACCGATCCAGGCCGAGGGTTCCTGCTCCAGCCGGAACCATTCGGCGAAGCGGCCGGCCATGCCGACGAAGGCCAGGTTGATGTAGGCGGCGCCGAGCAGGCCCACGAAGAGCCGGTCGCCGCGCGTGGTCTTCATGGGCAGAAAGCCCTTGCGCTCGATGGTGGGCGCGCGAACCTCCCACACCGTCATGCCAAAGAGCAGCAGCGCGATGGCGGTGAAGAAGATCGCCACCGGCGGGGTCCAGACCATCCAGTCGAACATGGGGTCCTCCAATCGTTGGGAACAGACTTGTCAGACGCGGCCCATCGCGAAGCCCTTCGCGATGTAGTGCCGCACGAACCAGATGACGATCGCCCCCGGCACGATGGTCAGCACGCCGGCCGCCGCCAGCGTGGCCCAGTCCATGCCCGAGGCCGACACCGTGCGCGTCATCGTCGCCACGATGGGCTTGGCGTTCACGCTGGTGAGCGTGCGCGCCAGCAGCAGCTCCACCCAGCTGAACATGAAGCAGAAGAACGCGGCCACGCCCACGCCGGCCTTGATGAGGGGCAGGAAGATGGTGAAGAAGAAGCGCGGGAAGCTGTAGCCGTCGATGTAGGCGGTCTCGTCGATCTCGCGCGGGATGCCGCTCATGAAGCCTTCGAGGATCCACACCGCCAGCGGCACGTTGAACAGCAGGTGCGCCAGCGCCACGGCGATGTGCGTGTCCATCAGGCCCAGCGTGGTGTAGAGCTGAAAGAAGGGCAGCAGGAACACCGCCGGTGGCGTCATTCGGTTGGTGAGCAGCCAGAAGAAAACGTGCTTGTCGCCCAGGAAGCGGTAGCGCGAGAAAGCGTAGGCCGCGGGCAGCGCCACAGTGAGCGAGATCACGGTGTTGATGCCGACGTAGATCAGGCTGTTGATGTAGCCCGAGTACCACGAGGCGTCGGTGAAGATGGTGCGGTAGTTGTCCCAGGTGAAGGTCTCGGGCCACAGCGTGAACGAGGACAGGATCTCCCCGTTCGTCTTGAAGCTCATGTTCACCATCCAGTAGATGGGCAGCAGCGCGAACACCAGGTAGGCGATCAGGAACAGCGTGCGCGCGCGGAAACGGGATTCACGCATGGCCCTGCTCCTTGTCCGACGTGCCCAGGCTCTGCATCCAGTTGTAGAGCACGAAGCAGAACAGCAGGATGATGAAGAAGTAGATCAGCGAGAAGGCGGCCGCGGGCCCTAGGTCGAACTGGCCGACCGCCTTGGTGGTGAGGTACTGCGACAGGAAGGTGGTGGCGTTGCCCGGGCCGCCGCCGGTGAGCACGAAGGGCTCGGTGTAGATCATGAAGCTGTCCATGAAGCGCAGCAGCACGGCGATCATGAGCACGCCGCGCATCTTGGGCAGCTGGATGTAGCGGAACACCGCCCAGGGGCTGGCGCCGTCGATGCGGGCGGCCTGGTAGTAGGCGTCGGGGATGCTGCGCAGGCCCGCGTAGGCCAGCAGCGCCACCAGCGGCGTCCAGTGCCACACGTCCATGACCAGCACGGTCCACCAGGCGTGGCTCGGGTCGCCGGTGTAGCTGTAGGCGAAGCCCAGGCGCTCCAGCGTGTGGCCGAGCAGGCCGATGTCGGTGCGCCCGAAGATCTGCCAGATGGTGCCCACCACGTTCCAGGGGATCAGCAGCGACAGCGCCACGATCACCAGCACCACCGAGGCGCGCCAGCCCTGCGCGGGCATGGACAGCGCCAGCGCGATGCCCAGCGGAATCTCCACCAGCAGCACCGCCAGCGAGAACTGGATCTGGCGCCACAGCGCCAGGTGCAGCTCGCTGTCGCGCATCACCATGGCGAACCATTCGGTGCCCACGAACACGCGCCGCTGCGGCGAGATGATGTCCTGCACCGAGTAGTTCACCACCGTCATCAGCGGCAGCACGGCCGAAAAGGCCACGCACAGGATGACCGGCAACACCAGCCACCAGGCCTTCTGGTTCACGGGTTTGTTGATCGCGCTCATGGGAAAACCTCCGTGCGGCGCACTGCGGTGCGAGCGCCTTCGGGCGGGCGTGCGGCGCTCATGCCATGTTCTCCACCAGTTGCTCGTCGCGGTAGAAGCAGGTGTGCGCGTCCAGCAGGCGCAAGTGCACGGTGTCGCCTACGGCGGGCGGCGCGGCCTCGGCGCCCAGCCGGCACTTCAGCGTGTGTTCGCCGAGTTCGCAGCTGAGCAGGAAATAGGTGCCGATGTCCTGCACGCGGCTCACACGGGCCGGCAGCGAGCGGCCGTCGCCGGGCTCGCCCAGGCGCAGGTACTCGGGGCGGATGCCCAGCTTGACCGGTCCCTCCGGCAGCCGCCGCCCGTCCTGGAAGGCCAGCGGCTGCTCGTTCACCAGCACGCCGCCGCGCACCGCCTGCGCGGGCAGGAAGTTCATGCCGGGCGAGCCGATGAAGTGGCCCACGAAGGTGTGCGCGGGGCGCTCGAACAGGTCCGCGGCCGTGCCCTTCTGCACCGCGCGGCCGCGCGACATCACCACCACCTCGTCGGCGAAGGTCAGGGCTTCCACCTGGTCGTGCGTGACATAGATCAGGGTGAGCTTGAGTTCGTGGTGGATCTGCTTGAGCTTGCGCCGCAGCTGCCACTTCAGGTGCGGATCGATCACGGTCAGCGGCTCGTCGAACAGCACGGCCGACACGTCCGAGCGCACCAGGCCGCGCCCGAGCGAGATCTTCTGTTTCTGGTCGGCGCTCAGCCCGGCGGCGCGGTGGTCGAGCTGACCGCTGAGTTCCAGCATCTCGGCGATGCGCCCCACGCGCTGGTGGATCTCGGCCTGCGGCACCTTGCGGTTGCGCAGCGGGAACGCCAGGTTCTGCGCCACGGTCATGGTGTCGTAGATGACGGGGAACTGGAACACCTGCGCGATGTTGCGCTGCTGGGGCGACTCGCGCGTGACGTCGCGGCCGTCGAAGCGCACCGTGCCCTGCGAAGGCACCAGCAGCCCCGAGATGATGTTGAGCATGGTCGTCTTGCCGCAGCCCGAGGGACCCAGCAGCGCGTAGGCGCCGCCGTCGCGAAACGCCATCTTCAGCGGCAGCAGGGCGTAGTCCTCGTCGGTGCGCGGGTCCGGCCCGTAGGCGTGGGCGAGGTCGAGTTCGATCAGGGCCATCAGTGCGCCCCCTGGCGCGCCAGCGGCGCGCGCACCAGCGGACCGCTCGCGTCGAAGACGAAGAGCTGGTCGGGGTGCAGGTACAGCCGGATCGGCGCGCCCAGGTCCAGCTTGTGCACGCCCACCAGCTGCGCCACCAGTTCGCCCACGGCGCTGTGCACGTGCACGAAGGTGTCGGAGCCCGCGATCTCCGCCAGCTCGACACGGCCCTCGATGGCCAGGTCGCCCGGTTGCGCGCGCTCGCGCAGGCCCCCGGCGCGCACGCCGAGCACGAAGTCATCGCCAGCCGACAGGGGCAGGTCCAGCGGCCAGTCCAGCGCGCCGGCCACGCGCAGGCCGCCCTGAGCGCTGCGCCGCGCGGGCAGCAGGTTCATGGGCGGGTCGCTGAAGGCGCGCGCCACGCGCAGGCTCTTCGGCCGGTGGAAGACCTCGGCCGTGGGGCCGTACTGCAGCAGCTCGCCCGCGTCCATCACGGCCGTGTGGCCGCCCAGGAGCAGGGCCTCGCCGGGCTCGGTGGTGGCGTAGACCACCGTGGCCTCGCCTGCGGCGAACAGCGCCGACAGCTCCTCGCGCAGTTCCTCGCGCAGTTTGTAGTCCAGGTTCACCAGGGGCTCGTCGAGCAGCATCAGCGGCGCCCGCTTGGCCAAAGCGCGCGCCAACGCCACGCGCTGCTGCTGCCCGCCCGACAGCTCGGCCGGCAGGCGGTCCAGGAAGGGCTCGATGTGCAGCCGCGCGGCCAGCGCGCGCACGCGGGCCTCCACGTCGCGCTCGCCGCGCAGGCGCAGCGGCGAGGCGATGTTCTGCGCCACCGTCATCGAAGGGTAGTTGACGAACTGCTGGTAGACCATGGCCACGTTGCGCTCGCGCACCGGGCGGCGCGTCACGTCCTCGCCGTCCACCAGCACGCGCCCGGAACTCGCCGTGTCCAGCCCGGCCATCACACGCATCAGGCTGGTCTTGCCCGCCTGCGTGGCGCCCAGCAGCACCGTGACCGCGCCCGGCACGGGCGCCAGGCTCAGCGGGTACAGGTGGACCGAAGGCCCCACGGTCTTGGTGATGTGATCCAGTGACAGCTGCATGGGCGTGGTGGGCGCGGCGTGCAATAAGTCCGGCGTCGCGCTTTCGTTTGCGCGTATCTTTGTTCGTTTCTTTTCTTTTTATGTTCGGTACATACCCTTAGAAGTCCATCAGTGTTTTCCGATATGTTCGGAACCCGATCGCCGGCCACCCCGACATGAACCTGAATCCCCGCCACACCCAACTGCTCGACGAGGTCCGCGCGCACGGCCCCCAGACCATCGAAGCCTTGGCCGAACGTTTCGGCGTCACCCTGCAGACCGTTCGCCGCGACGTGCAGCGCCTGGCCGAGGCCGGCCTGCTGGCCCGCTTCCATGGCGGCGTGCGACTGCCCGGCTCCACCACCGAAAACATCGCCTACCGCCAGCGCCAGGCCATGCAGGCCGACGCCAAGCAGCGCATCGCGCGCGCCGTGGCGGCGCGCGTGCCCAACGGCTGCTCGCTGATCATGAACATTGGCACCACCATCGAGGCCGTGGCGCGCGAGCTGCAGCGCCACCGGGGCCTGCGCGTGATCACCAACAACCTGCACATCGCCTCGCTCATGAGCACCAACCCCGACTGCGAGGTCATCGTCGCCGGCGGACAGGTGCGCGCGGCCGACCAGGGCATCGTGGGCGAGGCCACGGTGGACTTCATGCACCAGTTCAAGGTCGACATCGGCCTGATCGGCATCAGCGGCATCGAAGCCGACGGCACGCTGCGCGACTTCGACTACCGCGAGGTGAAGGTGGCGCGCGCCATCGTGGCGCAGTCGCGCCAGGTCTGGCTGGCCGCCGACCACAGCAAATTCAACCGGCCCGCCATGGTGGAGCTGGCGCGGCTCGACGACCTCGACGCGCTGTTCACCGACGAAGCGCCGCCCGAGCCCTTCAACGCGCTGATCGAGCAGAGCCACGTGGAATGCGTGGTGGCCGGCGAACGCGCGGCGCTCGCCCCCTGAAAGCCCCGGAACACGACCGATGAACCCCACCCACCTGCTGGCCCTGGACCAGGGCACCTCCAGCTCGCGCAGCATCGTCTTCGACCGCCAGGGCCGCGTGGTGGCCATGGCCCAGCGCGAGTTCCCGCAGATCTACCCGCAGCCCGGCTGGGTGGAGCACGACCCGCGCGATCTGTGGCACACCCAGCGGGAGACCGCGCGCGAGGTGCTGGCCAAGGCCGGCCTGCGCGCCGGCGAGGTGCGCGCGGTCGGCATCACCAACCAGCGCGAAACCACGCTGGTGTGGAACCGCCGCACCGGCGAGCCGGTGTACAACGCCATCGTCTGGCAGGACCGGCGCGCCGAGGGCGCCTGCGCCGAACTGCGCGAACAAGGCCACGAGGCCCTGGTGCAGCGCAAGACCGGCCTGCGCATCGACGCCTACTTCTCGGGCACCAAGCTGCAGTGGATCCTGGACCACGTGCCCGGCGCGCGCGAACAGGCCGAGCGCGGCGAGCTGGCCTTCGGCACCGTGGACAGCTGGCTGATCTGGCAGCTCACGCGCGGCGCGCGCCACGTCACGGACCACAGCAACGCCGCGCGCACCATGCTGTTCAATGTGAACACACGCGACTGGGACGACGAGCTGCTGGACCTGCTGCGCATCCCGCGGTCCCTGCTGCCCGAGACGCTGCCGTCCAGCGCCGACTTCGGCCAGGTGCACGCCGACTGGCTGGGCGCCGCCTTGCCCATTGGCGGCGTGGCCGGCGACCAGCAGAGCGCGCTGTTCGGCCAGGCCTGCTTCCGGGCCGGCATGGCCAAGAACACCTACGGCACCGGCTGCTTCATGCTCATGCACACCGGCGAGCGCTTCCAGGCCAGCCAGAACGGCCTCATCACCACGTCCTGCGCGCAGGCGCCGGGCCCGGCGCAGTACGCGCTGGAAGGCAGCGTGTTCATCGGCGGCGCGGTGGTGCAGTGGCTGCGCGACGGCCTGCGCGCCATCGAAGCCAGCAGCGGGGTGCAGGCCCTGGCCGAAAGCGTGCCCGACGCCGACGGCGTGGTGGTGGTGCCAGCCTTCACCGGGCTGGGCGCGCCGTATTGGCAACCCGACGCGCGCGGCACCATCACCGGCCTCACGCGCGGCACCACCATCGCGCACATCGCGCGCGCCGCGCTGGAGAGCATCGCCTTCCAGAGCGCGGCCCTGCTGCAGGCCATGAGCCGAGACGCCGTGGCCGCGGGCGGCGTGCCGGTGAGCGAGCTGCGCGTGGACGGCGGGGCCAGCGTGAACGACCTGCTGATGCAGATCCAGGCCGACCTGCTCGGCATTCCCGTGGTGCGCCCCGCCGTGGTGGAGACCACCGCGCTCGGCGCGGCCTACCTCGCGGGGCTGCACGCGGGCGTGTATCAGGGCACGGACGAGCTCAGCGCGCAGTGGCGCGCCGAGCGCCGCTTCGAGCCCCAGATTTCGCGCGAGCGGGCGGCCGAGAAGATGGCGGCCTGGGAGCACGCCGTGCGGCAGACCACCGCCGCCTAGGGCCGCGGCGCGCGGCGACAATCGCGCGCATGAACACGCCCGCATCCCCCTCCCCCCTCATCACCTTCATCGGCGGCGGCAACATGGCCAGCGCCGTCATCGGCGGCCTGCTGCGCCAGGGCCATGCGGCCAGCGCCCTCCAGATCGTCGAGCCCTGGGACGAGCAGCGCGCCCGCCTGGCGCAGCAGTTCCCCGGCGTGGCGCTGTTCGACGCGGCGGGCACAGGGCTCAAGCCGTCGGACCTGGTGGTCTGGGCCGTGAAGCCGCAAACCTTCAAGGACGCCGCGCTGGCCGCCGGCCCGCACCTGGGCAGCGCCCTGCACCTGAGCGTGGCCGCCGGCATCACCAGCGACAGCATGGCCGCCTGGCTGGGCACGCAGCGCATCGTGCGCGCCATGCCCAACACGCCCGCGCTCGTGGGCTTGGGCATGACGGGTTTGTTCGCGCGCGACGGTGCCTCGGCCGCCGACCGCGCCCTGGTCGAGGCTGTGGTGCGCACCACGGGCGAGCTGGTGTGGGTGGCGGCCGAGCGCGACCTCGACGCCGTCACCGCGCTCTCGGGCTCGGGCCCCGCCTACGTGTTCTATTTCCTCGAGGCCATGCGCGACGCCGGCGCGCGCATGGGCCTGCCGGCCGACACCGCGCTGCAACTGGCCGTGGGCACCTTCGTGGGCGCGGCCACGCTGGCCCAGCGCTCGGGCGAGCCGCCGCAGGTGCTGCGCGAGCGCGTCACCTCCAAGGGAGGCACCACGTACGCCGCGCTCACGGCGATGGAGGCGGCGGGGATGAAGGCGTCGTTCGA
>Ga0209958_1001421_pt1 | contig 18490 bp, 14 predicted proteins | sample ThiBio_inoc_plan_FD_183942 | JGI IMG/M metagenome (GOLD analysis project Ga0209958, IMG submission 183942) | Wastewater bioreactor microbial communities from Cape Town, South Africa - Thiocy_inoc_plan (SPAdes) | ecosystem: Engineered > Bioremediation > Thiocyanate > Unclassified | place: South... | reverse complement strand
CCCCCCGACACCCCCACCGCCCCGCGCGCCCGCCGGACGCCAGCGCCCCCGACTGGAGCCTGCCCGAGGCCGAGCTGCTGGCCCGCCACGCCAGCGGCCCCCAGGGCCTGGGCCAGGCCGAGGCCCTGGCCCGCCTGCAGCGGCACGGCCCCAACGCCGTGGCCGAGCAGGCCGCCGCCACGGCGTGGCGCTTGGTGCTGCGCCAGTTCGCCAGCCCGCTGGTGCTCATCCTCGTGGCGGGCGCCCTGGTGTCCGCCGCGCTCAAGAGCTGGGCCGAAGCCACCACCATTCTCGCCATCGTGCTGTGCAGCGCGGGCCTCGGCTGGTGGCAGGAGTGGCGGGCCTCGGACGCGGTGGCGCGCCTGCGCCAGCGGCTGGCGCTCAACGCGCGCGTGCGGCGCGACGGCGCCTGGCGCCCGCTGCCCGCGCGCGAACTGGTGCCGGGCGACCTGATCGAGCTGAGCGCGGGCAAGCTGGTGCCGGCCGACGGCGTGGTGCTGCAGGCGCGCGACTTCCTCGTCACCGAGGCCAGCCTGACCGGCGAGTCCTTCCCGGTGGAAAAACGCCCCGGCCCCGTGGCGGCCAACGCGCCGCTGCGCGAGCGCGGCAACAGCGTTTTCCTGGGCAGTTCGGTGCGCAGCGGCACCGCCACCGTGCTCATCACCCGCACCGGCGCGGCCACGGTGTTCGGCGAACTGGCGGCCGAGCTGAAGCAGCGTCCGCCGCAAACCCGCTTCGCCCAGGGCGTGCGCCGCTTCGGCGACATGCTGCTGCGCCTGATGCTGGCCGTGGTGCTGGCGGTGCTGGTGGTCAACCAGTGGCTGGGCCGCCCCCTGATCGATTCGCTGATGTTCTCCGTGGCGCTGGCGGTGGGCCTGTCGCCCGAGCTGCTGCCCGCCATCGTGAGCGTGATGCTGGCGCGCGCCACGCGGGCCATGGCCGCCCAGGGCGTGCTGGTGCGCCGGCTCGAGGCCATCGAGGACCTGGGCGGCATGAACGTGCTGTGCACCGACAAGACCGGCACCCTCACGCAGGGCGTGATGACGCTGGACGCCGCGGTGGACCCCGACGGCCAGCCCGACGCGGGCGTGCTGCGCTGGGCGCACCTGAACGCGGCTTTCGAGAGCGGCATCGAGAACCCGCTGGACCAGGCCCTGGTGGCCGCGGGCGAGCGCGCGGGCCTGACGCTCGAGGGCTGGCGCAAGGTGGACGAGATTCCCTACGACTTCGTGCGCAAGCGCCTCACCATCGTGGCGCAGCGCGGCGCCGATGGCGAACGCCTGCTGGTGACCAAGGGCGCGGTGCCACAGACCCTGGCGGTGTGCGATCGCGTGCGCCAGGCTGGCGGCGAGGCCCCGCTGGACGCGGCGCGGCGCACCCGCATCGACGAGCACGTGCGCGAACTCGGCGGGCAGGGGCTGCGCGTGCTGGCGGTGGCCACCCGCGCGGTGCGGGCCGACCGGGTGGGCCTGGCCGACGAAGCCGGCCTCTGCCTGGAGGGCTTCCTGGCCTTCACCGACCCGCCCAAGCCCGGCGCGGCGCAGGCGGTGCGGGCGCTGCGCGCGCACAAGGTGCGTGTGAAGATGGTCACCGGCGACAGCCGCCATGTGGCCGCGCACGTGGCCCGGCAGGTGGGCCTGGACCCCTCGGCCCTGCTCACCGGCGCCGAGATCGCCGCCATGCGCGACGAAGCGCTGTGGCACCACGCGCCGCGCACCGACCTGTTCGTCGAGGTCGATCCCTCGCAGAAGGAACGCATCGTGCGCGCGCTGCAGCGCACGCGGCACGCCGTGGGCTACCTGGGCGACGGCATCAACGACGCGCCCGCGCTGCTGGCGGCCGACGTCGGCCTGTCGGTGGACCAGGCCGTCGACGTGGCGCGCGAAAGCGCCGACGTGGTGCTGCTCCAGCCCGACCTCGACGTGCTGTGCCGCGGCGCGGAGGAGGGCCGGCGCACCTTCGCCAACACGCTCAAGTACATCGCGCTGAGCATCAGCGCGAACTTCGGCAACATGGTCAGCATGGCCATCGCGGCGCCCTTCCTGCCCTTCCTGCCGCTCACGCCCACCCAGATCCTGCTGAACAACTTCCTGTCGGACCTGCCCTCCATGGCCTTGTCCACGGACCGCGTGGACGCCGCGGTGCTGGGGCGGCCACTGCGCTGGGACCTGCACGGCCTGCGGCGCTTCATGATGGGCTTCGGCCTGATCAGCTCGCTGTTCGACCTGCTCTGCTTCGCCTGGCTGCTGTGGGTGCTGCGCGCCGACGAAGCGGTGTTCCGCACAGCCTGGTTCCAGGTGTCGCTGCTGACCGAACTCGCCGCGGTGCTGGTGCTGCGCACGCACGGTCCGGTGTGGCGCAGCCGCCCGGGCGAACTGCTGTCGGGCGCGCTGATCGCGATGGCCGCGCTGGCCCTGGCCCTGCCCTACAGCGGCCCGCCGGCCGCGCTGCTGGGCTTCGTGCCGCTGGGCTGGGCGGCCACCGCCGTGGTGCTGGCGCTGGTGTTGGCGTACGCGGCGGCGATCGAAGCGGCCAAGCGCTGGGCGCGCTGAGGCCCGGCCTGCCGCCGGCGGTCAGGGCTCGATGCGCGTCTGCGACTGCTCCCGCATGTACTGCGGCAGGTAGTGGAACGACGCCAGCGCCTTGCCCGTGCTCCCCGAGCCCTTCCATCCCCCGAACGGCTGGTAGCCCGGCCAGGCGCCCGTGGTCGCGCCCAGCGGGCGGTTCACGTAGGTCACCCCGGCCTCGATGTGGTCGAGGAACCAGGCCACCTCGTCCTCCGCGCCGAAGAAGCCCGCCGTGAGGCCGAAGTCGCTGGCGTTCGCTTCTGCCATGGCCTGCTCGGCGCTGTCCACGCGGCCCAGCATCACCAGCGGCGCGAACATTTCCTTGCGCCACAGCGGGTGGTCCAGCGGGGCCTCGGCCACCAGGGGCGCGCAATAGAAGCCCGCGTCGGCATCGGCCGGCAGCGGGCCCGCCGCGACGATGCGCGCACCCCCGCCGTCCAGCTGGCGCCGGCAGTCGGCGTGCCGCAGCTGGGCCGCGCGCGTGGCCACGGGACCGGTCCAGCTGGACTCGAGCTGCGGCTCGCCCACGGCGATCGCGCCCACCGCCACGCGCAGGCGCTCGATCAGCGCATCGGCCACCGAGCGGTCCACGTACACGCGCGACAGCGCCGAGCACTTCTGCCCCGACATGCCGAAGGCCGAGCGCACGATGCCCTGGGCCGCCGCGTCCAGGTTGGCGCGCGCGGTGACGATGGCCGCGTTCTTGCCGCCCATCTCGGCGATGCAGGGACGCGGCCAGCGCCGGTTCACCTGCGCGCGCAGGATGCGCATGCCCACCTCGTAGGAGCCGGTGAAGGTCACGCCGCCGATGCCGTCGTGCTGGATCAGCGCCTCGCCCACGGTCGCACCATCGCCCACCAGGCAGTTGAAGGCGCCGTCGGGCAGGCCCGCGTCCTTCAGGCATTGCGCCAGCAGCAGGCCGGACCAGGGCGTCTCCACCGATCCCTTGAGCACCACCGTGTTGCCCGTGACCAGCGCCGCCGCCGTGGGACCACCCGCCAGCGCGAAGGGGAAATTGAACGGCGCGATGACGGCCCACACGCCGTAGGGCTTCATCACGCTGCGGTTGCGGCTCTTCATGTGGGGCAGCGGGTCGTCGGGCAGGGCATGGTCGTAGCCCCCGTTCTCTTCCATCTGCCGCGCGTAGATGTCGAAGAAGGCGCTGACCTCGGCCACCTCGCCCAGGGCCTCCATGCGGGTCTTGCCCACTTCCAGCGACACGATGGCCGCCATCTCGTAGAGGCGTTCGTCCACCAGGCGCGCGGCGCGGCGCAGCAAGGCCACGCGCTCGCGCCAGGGGGTGCGGCGCCAGGCGGGCAGCGCGCGCCGCGCGGCGGCCACGGCCTGCTCCACGTCGTCCACCGAGGCCTGGGCGAAACGGCCCAGCCGCTCGCTCTGGCGCGCGGGGTTGTGCTTGTCCAGCGTCGCCGCGCGCGCGACGAAAGCACCGTCGATGAACAGGCCATGGTCCTGGCCCAGCCGCTGGCGCACGCGCGCGAGCGCGGCGTCGAAACGCTCGTGCAGCGCGCGCGGCGGCGCGAACATCGTGGAATAGGTCAGTTGAAAATCGCTCATGCCCAGGTCTCCTTCTGGTCTCGATGGGTCCGCGCCGCGCGCCTCAGGACACGATATAGGCCGCCGACCCTACCGCCAGCAGCGTGCCATCGGCGCCGTGAAATTCCATGCGCGTGCTGGCCACGCGCGAGCCCAGGCGCAGCGTTTCAGCGCCAATGCGAAAGCGCGCGCTGCCCACGGCCGGGCGCAGGTAGTCCACGCGCAGGTCGATGGTGCCCAGCTTGGCGAAGCGGAGCATGCGCTGCTCCACGCTGTCGTCCATGTGGCGCGCGGCCATGGCGGCCAGCACGGCCAGACCGCCCATGGAATCCATGGCGGCGCTGATGACCCCGCCGTGCAGGCGGTGGTGCGCGTAGTGGCCGATCAGCTCGGGCCGCAGGTCGAGGTGGCCGTTCACGCGTTCGGGCCGGACCTCGTCGATCTTGAGGCCGATGTGCTGGTTGAAGACGATCTTCTGCTCGAAGAGCTCGACGATGGCCTGCAGGAACTCGGGTTCGAAACACACGGCGGATGGGGTTTTGGCGGTGCTCATGGTGTCCTCCGGAAGGTGCTGCCGGCTCAGGCGCCGAACTGCCGCGCCGCCAGGTCTTTCATGATCTCCTCGGCGCCGCCGCCGATCATCATGACCTTCACCTCGCGGTAGAGGCGCTCGCTGGCGGTACCCCGCATGTAGCCCATGCCGCCCAGTATCTGCACGGCCGCGTCGGCGTTGGCCTGCATGGCCTGGGTGCTGTGGTTCTTGAGCAGGCAGACGTGGCCCACCCAGTCGGGGCCCTCGTCGCCCGCGTCGATGCGATCGCCCAGCGCGTCCAGCCAGGCCTGGGTGGAGCCGATGCGCATGCGCATGTCCATGAGCTTGTGGCGGATCGCCTGGCGCTGAATCAGCGCTTCGCCAAAGGTCTGGCGCTCGCGCGCCCAGGCCAGCGCCTCGTCGTGGCAGGCCTCGGCAAAGCCCAGGGCCAGCGCGCTCATGGCCAGGCGCTCGCCGTTGAAGTTGCCCATGATGCAGCGAAAGCCCTTGTTCTCCTCGCCGATCAGGTAGCGCGCCGGCACGCGCACGCCGTCGAAGCGCAGGTGGCCGGTGTCGCTGCAGTGCCAACCCATCTTGTGCAGCGGCGTGCGGCTGAGGCCTTTGGCGTCGCAGGGCACGGCGATCAGGCTGATGCCGCTGGCGCCCTTGTTGTTCGGATCGGTTCGAACGGCCAGGGTGATCCAGTCGCAGCGCAGGCCGGAGGTGATGAAGACCTTCTCGCCGTCGATGACGTAGTCGCCGCCCTCGCGGCGCGCGCTGGTGCGCAGGCTGGCCACGTCGCTGCCCGCGCCGGGTTCCGTGATGCCGAGCGCGGCGATCCGCTCGCCCTGCAGCACCGGCGGCACGACCTCGGCCTGCAACTCGGGCGAGCCATGCTTGAGCACCGGCGGCAGACCGATGTTGTGGCTGAACAGGCTGGCCAGCAGGCCGCCGCTGGCGGTGCGCCGCGCCAGCAGCTGCGACACGGCATTGCGCGCGCGCCAGGGCGCGGGCGTGCCGCCCAGCGCCTCGGGGTAGCCCAGGCCCAGCAGGCCGATGCGCGCGGCCTCGCGGTAGAGCCCGCGCGGGAACGTGGCCTGGGCGTCCCAGTCGTTCACGAGCGGCACCAGCGCGTCGCGCGCGAAGCGGTCCACCGTGTCGAGCAGGGCCTGGGTGTCGGCGGGGTCCCAGTTCATGCCGTTGCCTCTGCCGCAAAGCTGACGAGCAGTTGCCCCGGCGCCACCTGCTGTCCGGCCGACACGGACACGGCCTGCACCGTGGCGTCGCGCGGCGCGGCGATCAGGTGCTCGATCTTCATGCTCTCGATGGCGAACAGCGCCTCGCCCTTGGCCACGCGCGCGCCGGGCCGGGCGTGCACGGCCACGAGCTTGCCGTTGAAGGGCGCGCGCAGCTCGCCCACCGCGCCAGCGGCGCCGGCACGGGTTCGCGCGCGGTGGCTCAGGTCGCTGAGCGTGAGCGTGTGCGGGCCCACCTGCACCTGCCAGTGGCCGTCGCCCAGCGCGACGGCGGTGGTGGCGTGGCGCACGCCGTCGATGGCGACGCCCTGGGGCTGCAGAAGGGCCTCGTGCGTGCGATCGCCCAGCGCGACGCTCTGGCGGCCGTGGCCGTGTTCCAGCACGGCGAGGTCGAGCACCGCGTCGCCGTGCCGCCAGCGCAGCGGCCGCGCGAAGGGGCACGGCAGCGCGCCGGGCGCGGGCCGATCCGCGCAGGCCGCGACCAGCACCCCGGCCAGCACCGCCTCGGCCGGCGGCCGCAAGGCATCGCGCAGGCCCTCACCCTGCTCCGCCAGAAAGGGGATGAGCGCCTCGCCCGCGCCGAACACCGGGTGGCGCAGGCAGGCCGCCAGCAAGGCGCGGTTGGTGGGCAGGCCCAGGAGCACGGTCGCGTCCAGCGCGTGCGCGAGGCGTTCGATGGCCTGCGCGCGCGTGGGCGCGTGGGCGATGAGCTTGCCCAGCAGGGCGTCGTAGTGCGGCGTCACCTCCGTGCCGGTCTCGATGGCGTGGTCGAAGCGCAGGCCCTCGCCCAGCGGGGGTTCGGCGAAGGCGCGCACGGTGCCGGTGTGGGGCGCGAAGCGCTCGTCCTCGGCGCACAGGCGCACCTCGATGGCGTGGCCTTGCAAGCGCACCTGGTCCTGCGCCAGCGGCAGCGGCTCGCCGCGCGCCACGCGGATCTGCCACTCCACCAGGTCCAGGCCGGTGAGCATCTCCGTCACCGGGTGCTCCACCTGCAGGCGGGTGTTCATCTCCATCAAAAAGAACCGGTTGCCGTCCAGCAGGAACTCCACCGTGCCCGCGCCCACGTAGCCCGCCGCGCGCGCCAGCGCCACCGCGGCCTCGCCCAGGCGCTCGCGCAGTTCCGGCGTGACCGCCGGGCTCGGCGCTTCCTCGACGATCTTCTGGTGGCGCCGCTGCACCGAGCAGTCGCGCTCGCCCAGGTGGATGCAGCGCCCCTGCGCGTCGGCGAAGACCTGCACTTCCACGTGGCGCGGGCGCCGCACGGCCGACTCGATCAGCAGGTCCGCGCTGCCGAAGCCGGCCAGCGCCTCGGCGCGCGCGCTGGCCAGCGCGGCGGGCAGCTGCGCGGCCTCGGTGACGAGGCGCATGCCGCGCCCGCCGCCCCCCGCCACGGCCTTCACCATCACCGGGTAGCCGATGCGCTCGGCCTCGGCGGCGAAGGTCCCGTCGCCTTGGTCGGCGCCGAAGTAGCCCGGCAGCACCGGCACGCCATGCGCTTGCGCCAGGGCCTTGGCGGCCGACTTGCTGCCCAGCGCGCGGATGGCCTCGGGCGGCGGACCCACCCAGGTGAGGCCGGCGTCGATCACGGCCTGCGCGAAGTCGGCGTTCTCGCTGAGGAAACCGTAGCCGGGGTGCAGCGCGTCGGCGCCGGTGGCGCGCGCGGCGGCGATCAGGCGATCGATGCGCAGGTAGGACTCGGCCGAGCCCGCGCCGCCGAGCGCGAAGGCCATGCCGGCCTCACGCACGTGCGGCGCGCGCGCGTCGGGCTCGCTGAACACCGCCACGGTGGCGATGCCCATGCGGTGCGCGGTGCGGATCACGCGGCGCGCGATCTCGCCGCGGTTGGCGATGAGCAGGCGCTTCAAGACGCGTCTCCCCTGGCCCAGGGTGCGGGCTGTTTTTGCGCGAACGCGGCCAGACCGGCGGCGGCCTCGGGGCTGCGCAGCGCATTCGCGAAGGCGATGGCCGCCTCGTCGCGCAGGTCGGGCAGGTGCTGGTGCAGGCGGTGCAGCAGCTGCTTGGTGGCCGCCAGCGCGCCGGGCGCGGCGCGGCCCAGGGCCTTGGCGGCGTAGGCCACGGCGGCGTCCAGCGCGTCGTCGGCCACCACGGTGTTCACCAGGCCCACGGCCTGCGCCTCGCGCGCGGTCCAGCGCGTGCCGCTCAAGAGGCACTGGCGCGCGGTGGCGTCGCCCAGGCGCCGCCACACGAAGGGCGCGATCTGCGCCGGTGGCAGGCCCAGCGTGACCTCGGGCGTGGCGAAGGCCGATCGCTCGGTGGCGATCACCACGTCGGCGCAGCACACCAGGCCGAAGCCACCGCCCATGGCCGGGCCGTCGACGGCGCACATCAGCCACTGCGGCAGGCCGATCAACGCGTGCAACAGATCGCCGAAACCGCGGTTCATGGCGATCAGCGGATCGGGCTCGCCGGGGGGCAAGGCCTGGCCAATGGCGCTGGCGAAACCGCCCAGGCTGCCGCCCGCGCAGAAGGCGCCGTCCGCGCCCGTCAGCACCACGCCGCGCAAGGAAGCATCGGCCTTGGCGCGCAGGCAGGCCTCGAACAGGGCCAGCACCATCGCGTCGCTCAGCGCGTTGCGCGCGGCGGGTTCGTTCAGCGTCCAGGTTTCCACGTCGTGCCGACGATCGATGAGCAAACTGGCCATGGTCACTTTCTGCAGAGTTGAGCGAGCGAAGGGCTGATGTCGCGGGCCACCGTCGAACCGGCTTGGCCGGGCCACGGGTGGCGTCCCCCTTGGGGGAAGCGGCGTCAGCCGCGCAGGGGGGTTTTCTTGATCCCCATGATCTTGCTGAGGATGCCCAGCATCACCTCGTCGGCCCCGCCGCCGATGGACGCCAGGCGCCCGTCGCGGTACATGCGAGAGACCTTGTTCTCCAGCGTGAACCCCATGCCGCCCCAGAACTGCAGGCAGGTGTCGGGCACCTGGCGGTTGAGCCGGCCGGCCTTGAGCTTGGCCATGGTGGCCCACTCGGTCACGTCCTCGCCGGCCACGTAGCGGTCGCACGAGAGGTAGGTGAGCGCGCGCAGGGCCTCGACCTCGGTCTTGAGCTCGGCCAGCTTGAACTGAACCCACTGCTGGTCGGCCAGCTGGGCGCCGAACAGCTTGCGCTCCTGCGCCCACTCGATGGTCCATTCGATGCAGTTGTTCAGGCTTTGCAAGGTGCTGGCCGCGCACCACAGGCGCTCTTCCTGGAACTGCTGCATCTGGTAGACGAAGCCCGCGCCCTCCTGGCCGATGCGGTAGCGCTGCGGCACGCGCACCTCGTCGAAGTACAGCAGGCCGGTGTCGCTGCTGTGCATGCCGATCTTGCGGATCTTCTTGCCGACCTCGAAGCCTTTCACGGTCTTGCCGTTCTCGCGCAGCGGCACCATGACCAGGCTCTTGTTCTTGTGCGCGGGGCCGTCGCTGGTATTGACCAGCAGGCAGATCCAGTCGGCCTGCAGGCTGTTGGTGATCCACATCTTCTGGCCGCTGATGACGTAGTCGTCGCCGTCCTTGCGGGCGGTGGTCTTGATGGCGGCCACGTCGCTGCCGGCGCCCGGCTCGCTCACGCCGATGGCGCCCACCGCCTCGCCGCGGATCGCGGGCGCCAGGAACTGCGCCTTCAGTTCCTCGCTGCCGAAGCGCGCCAGCGCCGGCGTGGCCATGTCGGTCTGCACACCGATGGCCATGGGCACGCCGCCGCAGTGGATGTGGCCCAGGGTCTCGGCCATGGCCACGCTGTAGCTGTAGTCCAGGCCGGCGCCGCCGTGCGCCTCGGGCTTGGTCAGGCCCAGCAGGCCCAATTGCCCCAGGCCCTTGAAGACCTCGTGCGCGGGAAACATCTCGGCCGCTTCCCACTCGTCCACGTGGGGGTTGATGTGGTCGTCGATGAAGCGCTTGAGCGTTTTCTGTATTTCGCGGTGCTCGTGCGTGAACTGCATGGGGGGTCTCCTCGGGGTGGGTATGTGAGGGGTCTACATGCGCGCCACGCCGAACGGCAAGGGGCGCGGGTGGCGCTGTTCGGCCTCGGCGCAGGTGTCCAGGCAGAAGGCCAGCACGGCGCGCGTGTCGCGCGGATCGATCACGCCGTCGTCCAGCAGCAGGCCGCTGGTGTGGAAGGCGTCGGCCTGGCTCTCGAAGACCTGCACGATCTGCTCGAACTGCTGCTGCATCTGCGCCGGGTCGGGCGCGATGCCTTTGCGGGCCAGCCCGGCCTCGGCCACGATCTGCATGGTGCGCGCGGCCTGCTCGCCGCCCATCACGGCCGTGCGTGCGTTGGGCCAGCTGAACAGGAAACGCGGCCCGAAGCCGCGCCCGCACATGCCGTAGTTGCCGGCGCCGAAGGAGGCGCCGCACTGGATGGTGATCTGCGGCACGGTGGCGCCCGTCACGGCCTGGATCATCTTGCTGCCGTGCTTGATCATGCCGCCCTGCTCGCTGTCCTTGCCCACCATGTAGCCGGTGGTGTTCTGCAGGTAGATGAGGGGGTGGCCCAGCTGGCACATCCACTGGATGAAGTGCGTGGCCTTGTTGGCGCCGGCCACGTCGATGGGTCCGTTGTTGCTGATGAGGCCCACCGCGTGGCCGCCGATGCGGGCCTGCGCGCACACCGTGGCCGCGCCGTAAAGCGGCTTGAATTCCAGCAGGTCGGAGCCGTCGGCCAGGCGGGCCATCACCTCGCGCATGTCCACCGGCTCGCGGTGGTGCGTGGGCATGAGGCTGAGCAGGTCGTCGCTGGGCAGCAGCGGCTCGGCCACCACCGGCGCCACCGGGCGCGCGACACCGTCGCGCAACTGGTCGACGATGCGCCGCGCCAGCCCCAGCGCCTCGCGGTCGTCCTCCGCCAGGTACTCGCCCAGGCCCGACACGCCGGTGTGCATCTCGGCCCCGCCCAGCTCCTCTTCGGTGGCCACCTCGCCCGTGGCGGCCATGAGCAGCGGCGGCCCCGCCAGGAAGGCGCGCGAACGCCCGCGCACCATCACCACGGTGTCCGACAGCCCCGGCATGTACGCCCCCCCCGCCGTGCCCGAGCCGTGCTGCACCGTGATCACCGGCAGGCCCGCGGCCGAGTGCCGGGCGAGGTTGCGGAACAGCGAGCCGCCGTGCACGAAGCCCTCGACCTTGTACTTGGTGAGGTTGGCGCCCGCGCTCTCCACCAGGTGAACGAAGGGCAGCTTGTTCTCCAGCGCGATGTCCTGCACCCGCAGAATCTTTTCCAGCCCACGGGGCTGGATGGCGCCGGCCTCAATGCCCGAGTCACTGGCCACCACCATGCAGCGCACGCCGCTGACGAAGCCGATGCCCGCGACCACGCCGCCGCCGGCCACCGACTTCGCGGGGTCCTTGGTGTCCTGCAGAAAGCCCGCGAGCGAGCACAGCGGCAGCCAGGGCGCGCCCGGGTCCAGCAGCAGCGCGATGCGCTCGCGCGGCAACAACTGGCCGCGCTTGTCGAACACGGGCTTGGCCTGGGCCGAGGCGGTGGCCGCGCGCTGCTCGAGCGCGCGCAGCTGCGCGATGCGCTCGAGCATGGCCACCCGGCGCAGCTGCGCGGCTTCGGTGTGGGGGTTGAAGCAGGACGCGAAGCTCATGGCTGGAACACCTGGGGCACCACGTAGCGGTGGAAACCATCGAAAGGCTTTACGGCGTCGCGCGACTGCGCCTCGGCCGGCGCCGCGACCTGGCCCCAGCCCAGGCGTACCTGGGGCCGCGCGCCGTCCACGCGCAGCACGCTGCCGCTGATGAAGCTGGCGGCCGGCGACAGCAGGAAGGCGATGGCCGCGCTGGTTTCGGCCTCGTTACCGAAGCGGCCCAGGGGCACCGTTTCGCGCATCTCGCGCAGCATGGGACCGGCCTCCGGCGGGTAGTGGTCCATGCCGCTGGAGGCGATGTAGCCCGGCGCCACCGCGTTCACGCGCACGCCGCTGCGGGCCCATTCCAGCGCGGCGGTCTCGGTGAAGCTCACCATGCCCGCGCGCGCCGCGCCGCTGTGGCCCATGCCGGGCATGCTGCCCCACATGTCGGCCACGATGTTGACGATGGCGCCGCCGTGCGCCTGCAGGCTTTGCAGGTAGCACTCGCGCGCCACCAGGAAGCCGCCCATGAGGTTGGTGTCCAGCACGGCCTGCCAGCCCTTGGCACCGATCTTTTCCAAGGGGCTGATGTACTGGCCGCCCGCGTTGTTCACCAGGCCGTGCACGCGGCCGTGCGCGGTCACGATGTCCGCCACCAGGGCGCGCACCGCGTCTTCCTGGCGGATGTCGCCGGCGTGGCAGCTCGCGCGCCCGCCATCGGCCGCGATCTCCTCGGCCACGGCCCGCAGCTTCTCGGGCTTGCGGCCCACCAGGGCCACGTGCGCGCCCAGCGCGGCCAGTTCGTGCGCGGTGCAGCGGCCGATGCCCGAGCCACCGCCCGTGACCACGATGACCTGGCCCGCGAACAGGCCGGGCCGGAAGACGGAGCGGTAGCGGTCCGCCGCGGGGCCGCCCCCCGCCGGATCAGCCCCCTCGGGAGGCAGCGACCCGCGCAGCGGCGGAGCGTGGGGGCCTGGGTTCATTCCATGTCCTTGACGAAGAGTTGCAGCGCGGCCTCGGTGAGGCCGTCCAGCGTGGTCGGCCCCTCGGGGTCGTACCACTGCGCGGTCCAGTTGAGCGCGCCGAAGATCAGCAGCCGCGCCAGCGCGGTGTCGCCCCGCAGCGCGCCTTCGCGTCGCAGGGCCTGCAGCACCGGCACCCACACGGCCTCGTACTCGGCCATCAGCTCGCTCACCACGCGCTTGGGCTGCGGCGCGAGCCAGCGCCACTCGTACAGCATCACGGGGATGTGGTCGCTCTCGGGGCCCAGCAGGTTGTCGAAGTGGCCGCGCACCAGTACGCGCAGGCACTCGCTGGCCGACAGCGGCCCAGGCGCGGCGGCCACGGCCGCGTCCATGCGCTCGCGCTGGTGCCGCAGGGCGCGCTGCATGCCCTCCTCCATCACGGCGGCGAGCAGGGCTTCCTTGTTCTCGAAGTGGTAGAAGGGCGAGCCCGAGCGCATGCCCACGGCGGCGGCGATGTCGCGCGTGCTGGTGGCCGCGAAACCCTTCTGGCGAAACAGGCGCGCGGCCGCGCGCAGCAGGGCCTGGCGGCGGTTGCCGTCGTCGCGCTCATCGGCGGTCTTGCGGGGGCGTCCGCGGCTGCGGCGTTCGGGCGCGGGGGTGGCCTGGGGATCCATGGCGCGCCACGTTAGCAGCGCCGTTCATTTATAGCAAGCGGATGCTTGGTGAAAATACCAATGCCCGCTGTCGCCGGCCCGACAGCGGCGGCGCGGCGCCTCAGCCCGTGGCGTGGCAGGCCACAAGGGCGTAGGGCAGCGCCGGGTCCTCGAACCAGGCCCGCAGCTCGAAGCCGGTGTCGGCGGCCATGGCCTCCACGCCCGCGCGCTCGTACTTCTGCGACTGCTCGGTGTAGATGAACTCGCCGGGCCCGAAGTGAAACTCGCGCCGCAGCAGCGCGCTGCGCACAGTCTGGCGCGCCTGGCTCACCAGGAAACTGCGCGCCACGCCCTGCAGCGGGCAGTAGCTCGCGTAGTGGCGGAAGCGCTCGAGATCGAAGTCCATGCCCAGCTCGCGGTTGAGGCGGCGCAGCAGGTTCAGGTTGAAGGCGGCCGTCACGCCCGCGGGGTCGTCGTAGGCGGCCCGCACGGTGTGCGGGTCCTTGCGCAGGTCCAGGCCGAGCAGCAGGCTGTCGCCCCGGCGCAGGTGGGCGCGCACGCGGCGCAGGAAGCGCCGGGCCTCCTCGTCGGTGAAGTTGCCGAGGTTGCTGCCCAGGAACAGCGCCACCTGGCGGCGCCGCGCGCTGGGAATGGGCCAGGTCTGGAAGTAGTCGCCGCACAGCGGGTGCACCGCCAGCGCGGGCAACTGGCGCGCCATGCGCGCGCTCAACTGGTCCAGCGCCTGGGCGGAGATGTCCATGGGCCGGTAAACCAGCTCGGCGCCGGCCTTGAGCCAGGCGCGGCACAGCGCCAGCGTCTTGCGCCCGTCGCCGCTGCCGAGCTCGAGCATCTCGATCGGCGAGCCGCCGGTGTCCAGCGCGCCCAGCAGGTCCCTGGCGTGGCGGCGCAGCAGGGCGGCCTCCACCCGCGTGGGGTAGTAACTGGGCAGGCGCATGATGCGTTCGAACAGGCGCGAACCGCGGTCGTCATAGAAGTACTTGGACGACAGCCGCTTGGGACTGCCCGACAGGCCCGCCAGCACGTCGGCGGCCAGGCCGCGCGGCGCGGCGGCCCCGGCTTCGGGTGGTGCGGTGTCGCGCGCGGGTTGGATGGCGGATGCGGGGTCGCGGCCTCGGGTCATTCTGCAAACCTTGCTCGGTGCCCGCCGGCGCTCATGGCCGGGCCAGGCGGATGCCGGTGTATTGCCAGCGCAGCGGCGGCTGAAAGAAGTTGCGGTACGTCAGGCGTTCATGCCCCGGCGGTGTGGCAAACGACGCGCCACGCAGCACCTGCTGGTTCACCATGAACTTGCCGTTGTATTCGCCCACCGAGCCTTCGGCGCGCCGAAAGCCCGGGTAAGGCGCGTAGGCGCTGGCGGTCCACTCCCAGCGGTCGCCCCAGGCCATGCCCCGGCCAGCGGCGGCCTCCCATTCGAACTCGGTGGGCAGGCGCGCGCCAGCCCAGTCGGCGTAGGCGCTCGCTTCGTACCAGCTCACATGCGTCACCGGCGCCTGCGGTGGCAGGGGCAAGGGGCCGGCCAGGGTCTGGTGCCACCAGTCGCCGCCCTCGCCGCGGAACCAGTACATCGGCGCCGCGATGGCGTTCTGGCGCAGCCAGTCCCAGCCGTCGGCGTGCCAGTGGCGCGGGTCCTGGTAGCCGCCGGCGCCGATGAAGGCGGCGTACTCCGCGTTGCTCACCAGCCGGTCGCTGAGCGCGAAGGGCGCGAGCAGCCATTCGTGGCGCGCGCCCTCGTTGTCGAAGGCGAAACCATCGCCCGCGTGCCCGATGGCGACCACACCGCCAGGGTGCTCGAGCCATCCCATCGGGGCGGCTTGAGGCAGGTGTTCGCCGGCCAGGCTCACCACGGCGGTGTCGGCGCAGGCATAGGCGGGGCGCAGGGGGTTGTGGCCCAGGATGGCCTTGATGTCGGTGAGCAGCAGTTCCTGGTGCTGCTGCTCATGCTGCAGGCCCAGCGCCAGGCGGTCCAGCCACCGGGCCGGTGGCTGCGTGGCCAGCCAGGCCATCACGGCGGCGTCCACGTGCGCGCGGTAGGCCAGCACCTCGGCCACGGTCGGCCGGCTCAGGTGGCCGCGCTGGGCGCGCGGCACGCGCTCCCCCTCGCCCTCGTAGTAGCTGTTGAAGAGGTAGCCGTAGGCCGGGTGGAACGGTGCGTAGCCCGGCGAGGCGTGCGCGAGCAGCATGGCCTCGAAGAACCAGCTGGTGTGCGCCAGGTGCCACTTGGGCGGGCTCACGTCCACCACGGGCTGGACCACGTGGTCCTCGATGGCCAGCGGCGCGCACAGCGCCTCGCTGCGCGCGCGCACCTCGGCGTAGCGCGCGGCGGCGTCGGCGGTGGCGTCGCGCCGCATGCTCAGTCCACCACCTGCACGCCGCGCCAGAAGGCCACGCGGTCGCGCACCATGTCGGCCTCGGGCTTGGGGTCGGGGTAGAACCAGGCGGCGTCGCGATTGAGTTCGCCGTCGATGAGCAGGCTGTGGTAGCTGGCCTGGCCCTTCCAGGGGCAGTAGGTGTGGTGGTTGCTGTGCTGCAGGTACTCGCGGCGCAACGCGCTCGCAGGGAAGTAGGCATTGCCCTCGACGAGCACGATGTCGTCGCTTTCGGCAATCACCGTGCCGTTCCAGATCGCCTTCATGGGCGCTCCTCGGGTGTGTTGGGATGGGGATGTGTCGCATCCTGGGCGCATTTGCGGCTCATTGCAAGCCTGTGGCGATCGGGAATGACCGCATGGGGTCATTGACTTGTCATCGGCGCCGTTTCTCCCTGTGCGGCGCGCGCCCGTTGCCGCCTCGACCTAGCGCTGAGGCATGTTCCTGGTCCCGTAACCCTGCCTCACGCGGGCGTCCTCCGGGATGGGGGGCATGGTGCGGTTCCACGCTTCCCATGCCTCCCGCATGTCGCTCATCCGCTGTGGGTCCCGCGCGGCCAGATTCGCGCGCTCGCGCGCATCCGAGGCGATATCGAACAGGTAGTCGATTCCATCCACGCGCAGGTACTTCCAGTCACCGTTGCGGTGCGCCCGCTGCTCTCGGTGCTTCATCCGCCAGAACAGCGGACGATCGAAGTGGGCCTGGGGCGCGTGCAGAACCGGCAGGAGCGACAACCCATCCAGCGGGTAGTCCGGATCCGGACGCGCGCCCGCCGCCTCCAGAACGGTGGCGGACCAGTCCATGGTCATGCAGTGTTGCGCGGTCACGGCACCGCGCGGAATCACGGCCGGCCAGTGCGCGATCCATGGCACGCGGATGCCACCTTCGGTCAGGTCCATCTTGCCGCCCACGAGCGGCCAGTTGTCCGAGAACCGTTCGCCGCCGTTGTCGCTGGTGAAGACGACCAGCGTGTTGTCGGCGATGGCGTTCCGGCGCAGCGCCTCCATCACCCAGCCGATGCCCTCGTCCATGTGGTGGATCATCCGCTGGTAGGTGTGGACGCTGCCACCATGCAGATGGAAGAGGTTCTGCATGACGTCTGGCGCGAGGTGTTCGTCATCCCGCGTCTCCCAAGGCCAATGGGGGGCGGTGTAATGGAGGCTGAGAAAGAACGGTTCTTTCTTTCCAGCCATGCGATCGATGCAGTCGACGGCGCGTCGCGAGAGAAGGTCCGTGAGGTAGCCCTCTTCGTGCCTCTCCTGCTCGCCGAGGTACAGGTCGTGGTCGCCGTTGCCGCTGCAGTGAGAGAAGTAGTCCACCCCACCCGACAGGGGGCCGAAGAATTCGTCGTACCCCGACTTGAGGGGACCAAAATGCGGCGGGTACCCGAGATGCCATTTGCCGATCAAGGCGGTCTGGTAACCCGCCCGCTTCAACAGCGAGGGAACGCTGGGGTGTCCCGGGGGCATACCGAGCGTCGCGCTGCCCTTGCTGTCCGCGTGAATCGGCTCCTCGGCCGCCCCTCGCAGTCTGTACTGGTAACGTCCCGTGATCAGTGCAAAGCGCGTCGGCGAGCAGAGCGATGAGTTCGCGTAGCCATCGGTGAAGCGGATGCCGTTCTCGGCCAGCGCATCGAGAACCGGTGAAACGCGGCCGAAGGCCGCCTCGCGCCCACCGTAGCAACCCAGGTCGGCGAACCCAAGGTCGTCGGCAACGATGAAGATCACATTGGGTTGCATGGCAAGGGGTGTTGCAGGATCCACGGGAGCGCTGGGGGCCACGGCGCGTGCGGTCAGTCCAGCGTCAGATTCAACCGCTTCACCACTGGCGCCCATCGCGCCGTATCGGCCTGCACCTGCGCCTCGGCCACCTGGCGCGTGCTGCCCACGCCACGCAAATCCAGCGCTTGCAGGCGGGTTTGCACATCGGGGGTCGTCATGATGGCGCCGGCGGCCTGCTCCAGTGCGCTGGCGACCGCCGCGGGCAGGCCTTTGGGCGCCTGCAGCAGCAGCTTGAAGCTGATGTCCAGGGTCGGCTTGTGGAGTGCCTCGGCCAGCGTCGGCACCTGCGGCGCCAGCGCGGAAGGTTCGGCGGACGAGACGGCCAGCGCCACCAAGCGGCCGGTTTTCACATGCGGCAGCACCGTGGGCGTTGCCAGAAAGCCGCAGCTCACCTCGCCGGCCAGAACGGCGGTGGTGGCTGGCGCGGGGCCGCGGTAGGCGATGTGCTCCATGCCGACGCCGGCCTCGCGCAAGAACATTTCAGCGGCCAGATGGCCCGGCACGCCAGCGCCACCCGACGCGTAGATCATTCGGTTCGCATTCGCTCGGGCCACCAGCTCGGCCGCGGTCTTCACGCCCGTGCCTGGGTGGCACACCAGCATCTGGGTGAAGTTCGCCAGCACGGAGAGGTTCATCAGGTCTTTGCGCGCATCGAACGTGAGCTTGGGGTACACGAGCGGGTTCACGGTCACCACGGTGTCCGGGCTGACCCCCAGGGTGTAGCCATCGGGCTCGGCAGCCGCCACCACACCGGCGGCCAGGCTGGTGCCGGCGCCCGGGCGGTTCTCGACCACCACGCTCTGTCCCAAGCGCTGCGACAACCGTTCGGCGAAGAGACGGGCCGTGATGTCGGAGGGCGCGCCCGGCGGCGATCCGACGAGCAGGCGAATGGTCTTGCTCGGGTAGGCGGGCGCCTGCGCCTGCGCGTTGCCGGCGCTCAGCACGGCCAGCGCAAGGCCGGCCAGCAGGGAGGGAAGAAGTCGCTGGGTCATGGCTGTCTCCTGGTAGAGGTCGAACGAAAGGTGTGCCCGTGCGCTGCGGGCCTCAGCCCCCGGTGAAGCGCGGTGCGCGCTTGTCCAGCCGCGCGCGCATGCCTTCGTGCTGGTCGTGCGTGGAAAAAAGCGTCTGAAAGGAGCGCCGCTCGAACCGCAGCCCGCTCTCCAGCCCGCTGCTCATGCCTTCCAGCACGGCTTCCTTGATCAGGCGCAGCGCCAGCACGGGCAG
>Ga0209958_1001418_pt1 | contig 18512 bp, 9 predicted proteins | sample ThiBio_inoc_plan_FD_183942 | JGI IMG/M metagenome (GOLD analysis project Ga0209958, IMG submission 183942) | Wastewater bioreactor microbial communities from Cape Town, South Africa - Thiocy_inoc_plan (SPAdes) | ecosystem: Engineered > Bioremediation > Thiocyanate > Unclassified | place: South... | reverse complement strand
ATCGCGCCGGCCCCGCAGGCCCCGGCCAAGATCGCCCCGGCCCCCCAGGCCCCGGCCAAGATCGCTCCCGCGCCCCAGGCCCCGGCCAAGGTCGCTCCCGCGCCGCAGATCATTCCTGCTCCCCAGGCGCCTGTGAAGGCCGCCCCGCAGGGCTGAGGCTCCGTCCTCGCAAAGTCGGTCCGAGCGGCCCGTCCGCTCGGCATCGGCCCCCAAGCTCAAGCATAAGCCCGCCGACGTCGCTCCTCAACCTGAGGCGCGACGTCGGCGTCGTTTTGCGCCCGGCTCGGTTCCCGTTTCATGCTTCGCTCACTTCAACATCTCGAAGCCGCACATCGGACCTCGTGAACTCGCACGGCCTCGCAGGTGGCGAACCGGCATCATCCGCCCCCTCGTCGGGCCCTCGCTTCGTTGATCTTCGCGATCACGCCGTCCCCGGTCGCGTCCGGGCATTATCCTGGGCGACGTGGCGGCGATCGCCTCCACCTCCACCCGGATGAATCGCTGCATCGGGGCCTTCCAGGATCACGCCCCTCGGTTTCGACGCCGCGGTCCTGAAATTTTTCGACGGAAATTCCGACGCGCCGCGAAACGCGACCTAGGGTGTCCTTAGAAGCCCCATCAGATGCTGCGCGTCGTGCGGCCCTCCGGGGCCGCCGCGCGGGCATCGCCAGGGACCGCAGCGGCCGGGGCTCTCCAGGTCCGTCACCCAAGGGAGTGCAACAAGATGAACCAGCCGAACGCCCGATCGCGCGACGGGAACTCATCGACCCCGGCCCGCCGCGCCCGCCCCGCGGTGGAGGGCCTGGAGGAGCGGCTCCTCCTGTACGCAACCCTCGGCGCCAACTGGGTCTACGGCTCGCGGATCACTTACAGCTTCGTGCCCGACGGCACCTCGGTCGGCGGGACGCCCAGCGTCCTCTACCAGTCCATGAACGCCCGCTTCTGGGAGTCCACCTGGCAGGTGGCGTTCCAGCGCGCGGCGGCCATCTGGCAGGCGGTGGCCAACATCAACCTGGTCCAGGTCTCCGACAACGGGATGGCGTTCGGCGAGTACGGCAACCAGCAGGGGGATTCCCGGGTCGGCGACATCCGCATCGGCGCGATCCCGATGGGGTCGGGGACCCTGGGTGCGGCCTTCGCGCCGCCGCAGATCAACGGCGGGACCCTGGCGGGCGACATCGTCCTGAATTCCACGACCCCCTGGATGATCAACGCCAACTACGACCTGCAGACGGTCGCGATCCACGAGTTCGGCCACGCCCTGGGGATGGACCACAGCGCCATCTACAACGCCGTCATGTACTCGTATTACGTGGGCATGAAGCAATCCCTCAACTCCGACGACGTCGGCGGCATCCAGTCCATCTACAGCGCCCGCCCCTACGACGCCTGGAACAGCAACGGGCAGAGCAACGGCGTGTACTGGAACACCAAGAGCCTCGACGGCTGGCGGAACGGCCTGAACCAGATCACGGTCCCCAACCTGAACATCACGACGTCAGGCCAGAACGAATGGTTCTGGGTCACGATCCCGGCCAACAACACCGGGAGTTTTACGGTCCAGATGCAGTCGTCCGGCCTCAGCTCGCTGAGCCCGCAGGTCTACGTCTACGACTCGTCGCTGAACTTGAAGGGCACCGCGGCCGCGTACGGCTTCGGCGACACGGCGACGATCACCATCCCCGGCGTCTCCTCGGGCCAGGGCTTCTTCATCCGGCTCTCGGCCTCGTCGGGGGGCGGCGCGGGGACGGGGGCCTTCGGCATGCAGGTGAACTTCGGGAGCAATCCGCTGACCCCCTTCTCGCCCCCCTACACGGTCGTCGCGAGCCGGGCGGGGACGGGCGGCGGCTTCGTCGCGATGACCGCCAATGCGGGGGAGGAGCCGGACGACGACCTGCTCCGGATCGGCACGCTGACGGCGAAGGGGGACGCCCTGAGCGTCTGGCCCTCCGCCGACCCGACGGCCACCGTCCGAGCGTTCGCCACGCCGGCGCCAGCCCCCGGGCTCCGTGCGACCCTGAACGATCGCCAGGACGTCTCGGCTTCCTGGCGGTATGGGCTCTGGACCTCGATCGGTTTCCTCGACGAAGCCCTCTCGGCCTGGGGGCTCGGGGGGGATGACGACTCTCCGGCGTTCGGCAAGCGTGCCAAGGCGCAGAAGCCGGCCTGAGGCCGCGGCGACGGCCGACCCGGCGGCGGCGTGGAGGAGGCGAGGGTGCGATGATGACGCGAAGATCCCGAAAATGGAGCGGCGCGACGATCGATCGCCTGGAGGCGCGTCGGACTCCGTCCCTGGCGACGGAGGTCGTGGTGGGCGTCAGCCCGCCGGTCGACGTCCCCGTCTCCATCCAGCCCCAACTCAGCACGACGCCCGCCGACGGCTCGTCCTTTGAAGCCGCCGACGCCCCCTCCGCCCTGGTCTTCAAGCTGGGCGGCCCGCCCGATCTGCTCTGGTCCAACCGGAGCCTTGAACTTCGTCGGGTCGCCGCGGACGGCTCCGAGGTCACGGTCGTCGGGGAGGACGACTGGGGCCCGGCGACCTTCAACGCGGACGGGACGGTCTCGCTCGCCCTCCCGACGAAGCTGGACCCCGGCCGCTACCGCATCGTCCTCGTCGGCGGGGGGGGCCTGGCCCTCAACTATTCCCAGGGCCGGTGGGACCCGAGGACCGACCGCTCCGTCGCCGAGTTCCAGGTGAAGGCCCCCGCCGCCTCGATCGACCTGGGCGTCCTCGGGCCGGTCGTCCGCGGCGCGACGGGCGTCCTGGGCGGATCGACGGACTACGACGCATTCCGGTTCCGCCTCGCCGACGGCGCGGCCCTCTGGCGGCTGGCCGTCCAGGTGGACGCCGGGCGCATCGGCAGCGGCCTGGTCGCCGGCCTGGTCGTCTACGACGCGAACGGCCGCGAAGTCGCGTCGATCCCGGTCGGGTCGGACCTCCCGTCCGATCATCCCAACGACCCGTACCTGTTCGCCGGGCTGCCCCCCGGGGACTACGTCGTGGTGGTGTCGAGGTCGACGGAGGGCTCGGGGGGCGCGTACGGCCTCGAAGTGGCGGCGGATCCCGTCGTCGAGCCGGCCCGGGTCGCCTCGTTCGCGCTCGATCGGTCGGGCGCGGGCCCGTCGGGATTCACGATCGCCTTCTCCTCGCCGATCGACCCGACCCGGCTCCGATCGGACTCGATGTACGTCGTCGACGGCTCGGGATCGAGGCGAGCGGTCAAGCTGGCGTCGGTGGGCGCGGGCCTGACCAGCGCCCGCTTCGAGTTCCTCGGCCCGCTGCCGGCCGGGGACTATCGCCTCGTGGTCGCGGACGGCCGCCCGCTGGCCGACCTGATCGGCCGGACGCCCCTGGCCGACGGCCTGCCGGGCGGGACGCTGGCCGCGTGGACGATCACGGCCGCGGAGGCCGGCCCGCGGGTCGAGCCCGCCCCGGTCGACGTCGTCGCCTCCGGCCCGCTCGGGCTCGCGCCGGGCTCGGTGCTGGAAGTCCCGATCGTCCTCGGGGCCGATCAATCGCTGGTCCTGGACGCGCGGCTGACCTCCGGGGCCATGCGGGTCGAGTTGGTCGGCGGCCCCGACGGCCCCGTGGTCCTGGCCGACGGGACGAGATTGCGGGGGATGGAGTTGCTGATCCGGCCGGGCGCCGGCGCCTTCGTGGTGCGGATCGTCTCGGTCGGGACGGCGACGCTGTCCGGGACGTGGGCCCTCGAGTCGGCCGCGGTCTACGACGAGTCGCTCGTGGCCGCGGCGATCGGGAGCCGGGGGGCGATCGGCCTCCGAATGGCGGAGGGGACGGCCCCGTCGCAGCCCGGCCCGCCCAGCGGCCCCCCCGCGCCGGACTCGCCGGGGGGGACGACTCCAGCGAGCCCGTCGCGGTCCCGGTCGTCGGTCGAAGCGGTCGGGCGCGCGACGGCGGCGGCGCGTTCCGAGTTGGGGCCTTCGCCGTGGGCCTACGGGGCCGGCTCCGCGCCGGTCGGCCGGCCGTCGACGACGGCCGACGCCGTGGCCCCCGTCGGCCCGTCGGCCCCCGGCGGCCTGTCGGCCGTGGCGTGGGCGGGACGGGACGCCTCGGCGCTGGGGGCGAGCCTGATCCTGAGCACCGATCGCCAGGCCGACGACGGGATCCCGCGGGGCCCCGCGGGCTCGCCCGAGGCCGCCGAGGCGACGCCCTCCCGCGACGGGGAGGTCGCCCGGGCGACGGCCGACGCGGAGGCCGACGACGGCGCCCTCGAACGCGCGGAGCGCGTGGCCGAGTCCGTGCTGGGCGGCCTCCGCTGGCTGCTGGACCGGCCGGCGCGGGCGACGCCCCCGGCCGGCGACGTCGACGCATCGGCCCTCGCCCGCGCGGAGGCCGCCCCCCCCGGCGCGGAGGGCTCCGACGGTAAGGTCCAGCGCTCGGCCCTCGACCTGCCGTTCGCCGTCCTGTTCGTCACGGCCTCGACCTTCCATCTCCGCCGGGCGACCCGCCGCTGGTGGAACAAGCGGAAGCTCGCCGCCGAGGCCGCCCCGCAGGCCGTCCCGACGACCCCGAGGCCGTTGTTCCGCGGCCCCCGGCTCATGACCGGGGTCCGCGAGGCCGGCCGCCCCTCCCTTCCGCGCCGGGGGTGAGGGGTGAGGGCGGCGAGCCGTCAGGCGTCGACGCGGTAGGCGTCCTCGGCCGTGAGGATCATGCGGGCGACGTCGACGAGCTTGCGGTTGCGGTCGCTGGCCAGGCGCTGGAGCCGCCGGAAGGCGTCGTGCTCGGGGAGTCCGGTGCGCCGCATCAGGGCCCCCTTGGCCCGCTCGATGAGTTTGCGGTCCTCCAGGGCCTGGCGGAGGTCGGCCGTCTCGCGTCGGAGGGCCTGGAGCTGCTCGAACCGGCTGACGGCCACCACGATCGCCGGCTCCAGGTCGGCCTGGCGGAGCGGCTTGACGAGGAAGGCCAGGACGTGGTCCTGATCCGCCCGCCCGAGGGCCGTCGCGTCGGGATGGGCGGAGACGAGGACGACCGGGAGCGGCGACTCCTCGTAGACCTTGCGCGTGGCCTCGACCCCGCCGATCCCGGGCATGTGGACGTCGGCGATGATCAGGTCGGGCGACTCGGCCCGGCAGGCCGCGACCAGCCCCTCGCCGTCGCGGGCCGCGGCGGCGACGACGTGGCCGAGCAGCGGCAGGGCGGCCTCCAGGTACGCGCGAGCGGCGTCGTCGTCGTCGGCGACGGCGATCCTGAGCGGCCGGCTCATGTCCCGACCCCTTCGCCCGGGCCCGCTTTCGCCTTCCGCATGCCTTGGTCCTGAGGCCGAGTCGGAGATCGCCCGGGCCCGCCGTCGCGGGCTCGCCCCTCGTGATTCTAGCAGAATCGGGCCCGAGGCCGTCCAGTCGTCCCCGCCGCGCGGCCGGGTCGTCGGTGGGTTCCGAACGATGGCCCCCGGCGCCCGGTTTGCTTATGGTGGGACGTGCCGCCGGGCGAGAGCCGACGACGTACCGTCGCGTCCCCGGGGCCCCCCTCCCGCCGAATCCCGAGGACTCACCTCCATGCGCGTCTGGCCCGGCCGCCCCTTCCCCCTCGGAGCCACCTGGGATGGGGCCGGCGTGAACTTCAGCCTCTTCGCCGAGAACGCCGAGGGCGTCTCGCTCTGCCTCTTCGACGGCCCCGACGCGACCCGCGAGTCGGCGACGATCGCGCTCCGCGAGGTCACGGCCAACGTCTGGCACCAGTACCTCCCCGACGTGACCCCCGGCCAGCTCTACGGCTATCGCGTGCAAGGCCCGTTCGACCCGACGAACGGCCATCGCTTCAACGCGCACAAGCTCCTGCTCGACCCCTACGCCAAGGCCATCGGCCGCGACCTGACCTGGGACGACTCCCTGTTCGGCTACCCGCTCGACGCCCCGGACCAGGACCTGGCCTTCGACAAGCGCGACAGCGCCGCGTTCGCCCCGCTGGCCGCCGTGGCCGACACCTCGTTCGTCTGGGGCGACGACCGCCCGCCCCTGACCCCCTGGCACAAGACCCTCATCTACGAGGTCCACGTCAAGGGCTTCACCAAGCAGATGCCCGAGGTCCCGGACAAGGTCCGCGGCACCTACGCCGGCATGGCGTCCGAGGCGGCCGTCGCCCACCTCAAGTCGCTGGGCGTCACCGCGGTCGAGCTGCTGCCGATCCACTACCACATCGACGACCAGTTCCTCACCGAGAAGGGCCGCGTGAACTACTGGGGCTACAACACCCTGGGCTTCTTCGCCCCCGACCCGCGATACTCCACGAACCCCTCCGACCCGTTCGCGGCGATCCGCGAGTTCAAGATGATGGTCCGCGCCCTGCACGCCGCGGGGATCGAGGTCATCCTGGACGTCGTGTACAACCACACGGCCGAGGGCCAGCAGCAGGGGCCGACGCTCTCGTTCCGCGGGCTCGACAACGCCGGCTACTACCGGCTCAGCCCGGAGAGCCGCCGCCACTACATGGACTTCACGGGCTGCGGCAACACCTTCGACATGAGCCACCCGCAGGTGCTCCAGCTCATCATGGACAGCCTGCGCTACTGGGTAGTGGACATGCACATCGACGGCTTCCGGTTCGACCTGGCCAGCACGCTCGCCCGCGAGCTGTACGAGGTCGACCGCCTGGGCGCCTTCTTCGACATCATCCACCAGGACCCGATCCTCTCGCAGGTGAAGCTGATCGCCGAGCCGTGGGACGTCGGCCCGGGCGGCTACCAGGTGGGGCACTTCCCCGTCCTCTGGACCGAGTGGAACGGCAAGTACCGCGACAACGTCCGGCGGTTCTGGAAGGGGGACGGCGGCACGGTCTCCGAGTTCGCCAGCCGGCTCGCCGGCTCCAGCGACCTCTACCAGCAGAACGGCCGCGCCCCGTTCGCCAGCATCAACTTCATCACCTGCCACGACGGCTTCACGCTCAACGACCTGGTCTCCTACAACGAGAAGCACAACGAGGCCAACGGCGAGGAGAACCGCGACGGCGCCTCCAACAACGACTCCTGGAACTGCGGCGCCGAGGGCCCGACCGACGACCCCGAGATCGTCGCCCTCCGCCAGCGCCAGATGCGCAACTTCATGACGACCCTGATGCTCTCCCAGGGCGTCCCCATGCTCCTGGCCGGCGACGAGATCGGCCACACGCAGAAGGGGAACAACAACACCTACTGCCAGGACAACGAGCTGACCTGGCTGGACTGGAACCTCGGCGAGGACCAGAAGAAGATCCTCGACTTCACCCGCCGGGTCTCGCAGATCTTCCGCGAGCATCCCGTCTTCCAGCGCCGGAAGTTCTTCCACGGCCGCGCGCTGCGGGGCTCCGAGATCAAGGACGTCTCGTTCCTGGTCCCCTCCGGCGCCGAGATGACCGACGACGACTGGAACGCCGGGTTCGTCAAGTGCCTGGGCGTCCGCCTGGCCGGCGACCTGATCGGCGACGTCGACGAGCGCGGCGAGCCCATCGTCGACGACACGGCGCTCATCCTCCTGAACGCCCACCACGAGCCAATCCCGTTCACCCTCCCGGAGACGAAGGGGGGGCAGGTCTGGCGCCGGGTCCTGGAGACCTACGACGACGACCAGGAGGCGATGGTGGCCGAGGGGGGATTCGTCTACGACCTCCGGGCCCGCTCCATGGCCGTCTTCTTCACGCGGGACCTCGAGGAGGCGCAGCCCGACGTCTCCGCGAAGCAGGTGGAGATCCTCCGCCGCGAGGCGAACACGCCCAACCCGCCCGTCCCGTCCGCCCAGCGCTCGCCCCAGCGCGAGGTGTGAGGCCGCAGCCGTCCGACGCGGGCCCGGCCGATCCCAAAGCCGGGCCCGCGTCGCCGCCCCGCCCCTCGGGGGCGATCCCACGCGCGGCCCCGCCGCGCGATCCGTCATTAGACAAGGAGCCCCGACCCATGGACGCGACGCCCGCCCAGGCCGCGACTCCCCCCGTGAAATCGGCCCTCGACGCCCACGTCGAGGGCCTGCTCGCCGCGGCCCGCGAGGAGGTCCGCAATCGTCGCGTGACGCCGACGGCGACGTACCGCGTGCAGCTCCACGCCGGCTTCCGGTTCGACGACGCCCGCGCCATCGTCCCCTACCTGGCCAAGCTGGGGATCACCGACCTCTACACCTCGCCCTACCTGAAGGCGGCGCCCGGCAGCACGCACGGCTACGACATCGTCGACCACTCGCAGCTCAACCCCGAGATCGGCCCCGACGACGACCACGAGGCCATGCTGGCCGCCCTGCGCGAGCACGGCCTCGGCCTGCTGCTGGACGTGGTGCCCAACCACATGGGGATCCTGGGCAACGAGAACCCCTGGTGGAACGACGTCCTGGAGAACGGCCAGGCGTCGATCTTCGCCGGCTCCTTCGACATCGACTGGGCCGCGCCCACCCGCCCCGAGAGCCGCGGGCGCGTCCTGCTGCCGATCCTGGGCGGGCTCTACGGCGACGTCCTGGAGGGGGGAGAGCTGAAGCTCGCCCGCGACGGCGGCTCGTTCCACGTCGCCTACCACGAGCACCGCTTCCCGCTCGATCCGCGGAGCTACCAGGCCGTCCTGGAGCCCGCCCTCGGGCCGATCGTCGCGGCGCTCGGCCCGGAGGCCGACGAGACGCTGGAGTTCCAGAGCATCCTCACGGCCGTCCGCAACCTGCCGGCGCACGACGAGACCGACCCGCCCCGCGTCGCCGAGCGCCACCGCGAGAAGGAGATCGTCAAGCGCCGGCTCGCGACGCTCCTCGAATCGAGCCCCGCCGCGGCCGCGGCCGTCGACCGGGCGCTCGACGACCTCGACGGCGAGCCGGGCGACCCGCGCAGCTTCGACGCCTTCGACGAACTGCTCCAGGCTCAGCCCTACCGCCTGGCCTACTGGCGGGTGGCGTCCGACGAGATCAACTACCGCCGCTTCTTCGACATCAACGCCCTCGCCGCCCTCCGCGCCGACCGCTGGGAGGTCGTCCGCGAGACGCATCGGCTGATCTTCGACATCCTCGACCGCATGCCGGCCTCGGGCCTTCGCATCGACCACCCGGACGGCCTGCTCGACCCGCGGACGTACCTGGACCGGCTCCAGTCGGCCCTGTTCCTCATCATCGCCCACCGCCTGCACCACCAGGGACCGCACGCCGAAGCGATCCCCTGGGACGAGGTCTCGCCGAGGCTCCGCGAAGTCATGGCCGAGGACGCCCCAGGCTACGGCTGGCCGCCGTCGCTGTACGTCGTGGTCGAGAAGATCCTGGCCTTCGACGAGGCCCTCCCCCCCGAGTGGGCCACCCACGGCACGTCCGGGTACGACGCCCTCAACCGCATGAACATGCTGTTCGTCGACGGTTCCAGCGAGGCCGCGTTCACGGCCGCCTACGAGGAGCTGATCGACGACGCCACGCCCTACCGCGAGACCGTCCTGGAGAAGAAGCGGCTCATCATGGACGCCTCGCTCGCCAGCGAGCTGAACGTCCTGTCGCACCAGCTCGAACGGATCGCCCTGCGCGACCGCCGCGCCCGCGACTTCACCCGCAGCCTGCTCCGCACGGCGCTCCGCGAGGTGATCGCCGCGTTCCCGGTCTACCGCAGCTACATCACGACGGGCGAGGTCTCGGCCGAGGACCGCCAGCTCGTCGGCCGCGCCGTGGGGCGGGCCCGGCGGCGGAACCCGCTGATCGGCTCGACGGTCTTCGACTTCCTCACGCGGGTCCTGGTCGACCGCCAGGAGGGGATGGCCCCGGGCACGGACGACGAGCCCTCGCAGGCCGACTTCGCGGGGAAGTTCCAGCAGGTGACCGCGCCGGTGACGGCGAAGGGGATCGAGGACACCACGTTCTACGTCTACAACCGGCTCGCCTCGCTCAACGAGGTCGGCGGCGAGCCCGACCACTTCGGGGCCTCGCCCGCGTCGCTCCACAAGTGGTTCGCCCGCCGGGCGTCCCGGCACCCCTACGCCCTCTCGGCCCTCTCGACCCACGACACCAAGCGGAGCGAGGACGTCCGCGCGCGGATCAACGTCCTGTCGGAGATCCCGGACGACTGGTTCGACGCCTTCGTGCGCTGGACCGACCTCAACCTGATCCACCATCGCTCGCTCGGCGACGGCTCGCAGGTCCCCGGCCGCAACGAGGAATATCTGCTCTATCAGGTCCTGCTGGGCGCCTGGCCCCAGGGGGACCTGGACGACGAGGCGCTCGCCTCGTTCCGCGACCGGATCCGGGCCTACATGGTCAAGGCCACGCGCGAGGCCAAGGTCCACACGAGCTGGCAGAACCCGTCGGAGGACTACGAGTCGGCGCTCGACGGTTTCCTCGTCGACGTCCTCGACCGCCGCAAGAACGCCGCGTTCTTCCGGGATTTCCTGCCGTTCCAGGAGATGATCGCCCGCCACGGCCGCGTCAACGGGCTGTCGCAGTCGCTGCTGAAGCTGACCGCCCCCGGCGTGCCGGACACCTACCAGGGGACCGAGGTCTGGGACTTCAGCCTCGTCGACCCGGACAACCGCCGCCCCGTCGACTACGCGCGCCGCGAGGCCATGCTCGACGACCTGATCCGTCGCCACGACGAGGCGGGGGACGACCGCGCCGCCCTGGCCCGCGAACTGGCCGAGAGCTTCACCGACGGCCGGGGGAAGCTCTACGTCCACTGGCGCGCGCTGCACGCCCGCAAGGCGTCGCCCCTCCTGTTCTCCGAGGGCGAGTACGTCCCGCTCCAACCGGCGGGCAAGCGAGAGACGTCCATCTTCGCCTTCCTCCGACGCCGCGACGGCCGGTCGGCGATCGTCGCCGTCCCCAGGCTCACGACGCGGCTCCAGGTCGACGGCCAGACGCCGCTCGGCGAGGCCGCCTGGGGCGACACCGTCGTCCGCCTCCCCGACGTCGCGCCCGGGGCCCGCTATCGCGACGCCTTCACCGGCGCCGAGGTGGTCGTCGAGGATCGCGACGGGGCCGCGGCGATCCCCGCCGCCGTCCTCTTCGCCCACTTCCCGGTCGCCCTGCTCGTTGAGGCGTGAGCCGATCGGCGGTAAGAATGGATCGGGAGACCGAATCCACGACCGTCGGGACCAGCCACGCATGATCTCGCGAACCTCGCTCACCCTGCTCGCCGCCCTCGCCGCCGCGGCCCCCGCCGAGGAGCCCGCGCGGCGGCCGAACATCGTGTTCCTCTTCTCCGACGACCACGCCTACCAGGCCGTCGGCGCGTACAAGGACCCGAGGAACCTGCTGGAGACGCCGAACCTCGACCGCATCGCGCGCGAGGGGGTCCGGTTCGACCGCTGCCTGGTGCCGAACTCCATCTGCGGCCCCAGCCGGGCCACCGTCCTGACCGGCAAGTACAGCCACCTCAACGGCTTCTACAACAACGCCAACAGCCGGTTCGACGGGAATCAGGCGACGTTCCCGAAGCTCCTCCAGGCCGCCGGATACCAGACGGCGATCGTCGGCAAGTGGCACCTGAAATCCGACCCCACGGGCTTCGACTACTGGAACATCCTGCCGGGGCAGGGGATCTACTACGACCCCGACATGATCGAGATGGGCGTCCGCTCGCGACGCCCCGGCTACGTCACCGACGTCGTCACCGATGTTTCGCTCGACTGGCTCAAGAAGCGCGACAAATCGCGGCCCTTCCTGCTGATGTCGCAGCACAAGGCCCCGCATCGCCCCTGGTCGCCCGCGACCCGCCACCTGGGCCACGACGGCGACCGCAAGTATCCCGAGCCCCCCTCCCTGTTCGACGACTACGCCGGCCGCACCCAGGCCGAGCGCGACCAGGACATGACCATCGCCCGGACGATGACGCCGAACGACCTGAAGACCAACGACTTCAAGGAGCGCTTCACCCCGGACCAGCGCAAGGCGTGGGACGCCTACTACGGCCCCCGCAACGAGGCGTTCCGCAAGGCGAAACCCCAGGGGGACGACCTCGTCCGCTGGAAGTACAACCGCTACATGCACGACTACCTGGGGTGCATCAAGGCGATCGACGAGAACGTCGGCCGCATCCTCAAGTACCTGGACGACGAGGGCCTGGCCGAGAACACCATCGTCGTCTACGCCTCCGACCAGGGCTTCTACCTGGGCGAGCACGGCTGGTTCGACAAGCGCTGGATCTTCGAGGAGTCGCTCAAGACGCCGCTGCTCGTGCGCTGGCCGGGCGTCGTCAAGCCGGGGACGACGGAAGGCCGGATCGTCTCCAACGTCGACTTCGCCCCGACGCTCCTGGAGGCCGCCGGCGTCCCGATCCCGGCCGAGGTCCAGGGGCGATCCCTCGTCCCGATCCTCCGCGGCCAGGCCCCCGAAGGCTGGCGGACGAGCTTCTACTACGAGTATTTCGAGTACCCCGAGCCGCACCACGTCCGGCCGCACTACGGCGTCGTCACCGACCGCTACAAGCTCGTCCGCTTCGACGGCCCCGACCTCGACGCCTGGGAGCTGTTCGACCTCCGCGAAGACCCGCAGGAGCTGCGCAACGTCCACGACGACCCCGCCCGCCAGCCCGTCGTGGCCGAGCTGAAGCGCGAGCTGGAACGACTCCGCCACGAACTGAAGGTCCCGCCGAAGCCCCCTCGCGAGGCGTTCGGCACCGCCCCGTTCACAAAACCCGCGCCGTGAGGCATGGCGCGATGTCGTTGAAAATCCCCTCTCCCGCCGGGAGAGGGCGGCCGCGCAGCGGCGGGCGAGGATCGCCGGAGCGCGGAAGGCATGTCGGGCGCGAAGGTCGGGCGAGCGAGCCCATTATGTTTTCCGCCGGCTTCGGGTCGCGCCCCCCTCACCCGGCCCTGCGGGCCGCCCTCTCCCGGCGGGAGGGGGGACTTCAAGCGGCCTCCTCTCCCCGTCGGGCTCCCCGGCTCAAACTCATATGCCCCGCTCGGCCCCTGGAGAAAACCGCCGACGACCCGGAATCGTGAAATCCGAACGCCGGGCCCGTCGACTGTAGCGAGATGGAGGGGTCTCGATCCCTCGGATCTTTGGCAATCCGGTCGACAGTCGAACCGCGAGAGAGAGTCCGCACCGCCCCCCACCGGCTTCCGAGTCCGGTCGCGGGCGCGTCCATCGGGAGTCGAAAGTTGGTGGGATGCGAGGCCCCGCAAGCCGCCGACGTGCAGCACACAAAGACATCATCGAAAACGACGACCGAAGCCAAATTTCCAAAGACGCAACACATTTACAAACAAGATGTTGCGACACAAACCCGGGAACACCTCTTCCCGCGAACAGAGCCAAATTCCGGCCTCCCTCGGGGCCCTCATCCGCCGCGCCTCCGCCTCCGGAGCGCGGGATGGACGTCGTAGTCTTCGACCTCGGTGGAGCCCATCTCGGGCTCGTCGGGCCGATCGGGGGCGGGGACCGGGGCCAGCACGACGGCCGAGTGGCCCGGGGCGCGCCAGGGCTGGTCGGATTCCAGCGGGGGGATGCCGGAGCCGCCGTAGCGGGGGTCCTCGCTGAACCAGGTCACCGACCAGTCCATGCCCGGCGGCGGGGCGAGCAGGGGCTCGGTGTTGGCCGTCGGGTAGAGGTCGCGGCCCAGGTTCACCAGGACGAGCCGGCAGTCGGGCCCGTCGCCGAAGTAGCGGAGGACGAACGCCTCGGGCCCGATCACCGCGCCGTGAATCCGCGCCGAGTCCTGGGCCCGGAAGATCGGGTCCTCGCGCCGGAGTTGGAGCAGGTCGCGGATCAGGCGGAAGTCGGCGACGTGGCGATAGTCCTCGGGCTCGGCGAGCTTCGACGCCTCGAACGTCGACCTCGCCCCCGGGTCGGCCAGGAACTCGCGGAGTTCGGGGAGGGTGGTGCTGCGGAACCCGGCCAGCTCCTCGCGGCGCCCTTCGCGCACGGCCTTCGCCAGCTCGTCGTGGTGGTCGCTGAAGTAGAGGAAGGGCCGTTCGCTGCCGAGTTCCTGGCCCTGGAACAGCATGGGCGTCTGCGGTGCCAGGAGCGTGACCCCCATCAGCGCGCGGTAGCGGCCCGGGCTGGTGATCGTCTTGAGCCGGCTCCCCCGCGCGGAGTTGGCCACCTGGTCGTGGTTCTCCAGGTAGGTCAGGAAGCGCATGGCCGGCACGCCGAAGGCGCACGTCCCGCGTCGCTTCTGCTGCCACTTGACCACCTGGCCCTGGAAGAGGAAGCCCCACTTCACGGCCGAGACGAGTTCCTGGGGGGTCCCCTGGTAGTCGCAGTAGTACGCCTCGGCGCGGCCGGTGGCGGCGACGCGGGCGGCGTGGTGGAAGTCGTCGCTCCACATGCCGTCGAGCCCGAAGCCCCCCTCGCCCTGGGGCCGGACGACCCGGACGTTCTGCGGCTCGTTCTCGGCGAAGATCACGATCGAGCGGCCCCCCGCCGCCTCGCGGGCGCGGCGGGCGACGGCCGCGACCACATGATCATCCGACGAATCGTGGATGGCCTGGATCGCGTCCAGCCGAAGGCCGTCCAGGTGGAACTCGTCGATCCAGTAGCCGGCGTTGGCGATGAAGTATTCCCGGCTCGGCGCGGAGTCGAAGTTGAGCGAGTCGCCCCAGCCGCTCGCCCGGCCGTGGTGGAGGTAGTCGTCGGAGTAGAGCCCCTGGTAGCAGCCGTCGGGGCCGAAGTGGTTGTAGACGACGTCCAGGATCACGCCGAGCCCCAGGGCGTGCGCCCGGTCGACGAACCGCCGCATGGCGTCGGGCGGGCCGTACTCGTGGTACGGGGCGTAGAGCTGGACGCCGTCGTACCCCCAGCCGAACGAGCCGGCGAACTCGGCGACGGGCATGACCTCCACGACCGTCACGCCCAGCTCGACGAGCCTCGGCAGCCTCTCGACGGCCGCGTCCCACGTCCCCTCGGGCGTGAACGTGCCGACGTGGAATTCGTACAAGACCTGCCCCGGAAGCTCGACGCCCTTCCAGCCCGCGTCGGTCCAGGCGAACGCGGACGGGTCGACGACCTCCGACGCCCCGTGGACGCCGTCGGGCTGCGACCGCGACGCCGGGTCGGGGAAGGGCCCCTCGCCGTCGAGCCGGAACCGATACCGCGCCCCGACGCCGGCCCCCGGGGCGAACGCCGCGAAGTAGCCGTCGGCCTCGGGCTCCATCGGGACCGATCGCACGCCGTCGATCACCACCCCCACCGCCTTGCGCTTCGGGGCCCAGACCCGGAAGTGGACGCCGCCATCCCGAACCTCGGCCCCGACCGGCAGCCGACGCCCCGCCATCGCTTCTCTATTCATGCTCGTTCCGCTTCCCGAGGTCGATCGAATCTCCGCGCGTGGGACGTGCAACTTGCATTCCGCCCGACCGTGGACGCGGCCGGGGCGAATTGCTTTGACAGGCGTCGAGGCCCGGGCGCACGATCGAGGTATGGGCCTTTCGACGACCCTTCCGACCCGGGAGCCGCCTCATGAGACGCCCGTCCTTCGCGCTCATCGCCTTCGCGATCGCCCTCGCGGCGGGCGGTTGCGGCCCCGGGCCGATGATCCAGGTGGAGACGACGATCCGGCCCGACGGGTCGTGCGAGCGGTCGACCTGGCAGCCCCGGGGGCGGCTCCTCCCCGCCGGGGCGTTCACGCCCGAATGGGTCGCCCGCTGGGGGACGATCGAGGACGTCACGACACCGCCGGCCTTCGCGGAGACCGACTCGGCGCCGGGCGAGGGTTACTTCCACGCCCGCGGCGTCTTCGCCTCGCCGGCCGACGTCCCGGCCCACTACCGCAAGATCATCGACGACCGCCCGGAGCTTGGCGAGCGGGGGATGACGCACGAGTACCGGCGGCGGGACTTCGGCCCGTTCGTCGAGCACCGCTGGGCCGAGACGCTCGCCAACGGCGTCACGCGCGAGGGATTCGACCGCGCCCGCGAGGAGTTCCTCGACCTCGCCATGCCCATGCTGACCGAGGGCGTGGAGCGGGTCTACGGCCGGGACTTCGACGTCGACGCGGCCGTCGAGGAGCTTGGCCGCCGCGGCCGTCCGCTGTTCCGCGATGTGCTCGACGCCTGGTACGACGGCGTCGCCGCGGGCGGCAAGGACCCGCGGTCGATGGACGAGGTGATGAAGCGGACGCTCGTCGCGGCGATCGAGCGCGCGGGCCTCGATCTGCGAGACGCTTCGGGGGAAATCGTCGACGGCCCCGAGGGCGAACGTCGCGTGCGCGAGCACGTCGCCGGACGGGTCGCCGCCACGTTCCGGCGCAAGGACGGATCGCCGCCGACGCCGGACGACGTCGCGGCGATCCTGGGCGGCCCCCACGACCCGTCGTTCGCCGACGCCTGGCGGCGGTACATAGAGGATCGCAAGCCGGAGATCGAGGCCAAACTCGTCCCGCCGCTGGCGAGGATGACCGGCCCTTACTTCTTCCCGGGCTTCCTGGCACCGCCGGCGCCCCGGTTCGCGTTCGACGTCCACCTCCCCGGCCGGGTCGTGAAGGGCGAGACCAACGGCGACGTCGACGCCGCCGGCAAGGTCTCGTGGCGGTTCGACGCCGCCCGGCTGTTCCCCACGGCGTTCACCATGACGGCCGTCGGCATCGAGGTGGACGAGGCCGCCCAGCGCCGGCTCCTCGGCCGCGTCGCGATCCCCGGCGTCGAATCGGCCCTGGCCGTCCGCGACCTCCTCGCCGACGACCCCGAACTGGCGGAAACCCTCCGGCGGGCCTGCGAGTCGGGCGACGCCCCCGCCCTGGGCGAGACGCCCGCGATGGACGCCGCGCGGAAGATGCGACTCGCCCGGCTCCGGGGTATGCTGGGCATGGCCCCCTGACCGGCCGATCGGCGCGGCGGGAATTCGGGCTCGAACGGCCGAACTTCCGCCGCGCCGACCGGCCTCCCCCGCGGCGGCCCTTCAAAATCCCCGGGAAATCCCGGGGTGGCCCCTGGGGCATGCCTCTTGCTGTCAGAGTCGTGATTCGACGGCGGCCCGAGCGGGCCGCCATCCGATCCATCGGAGCGGGACCATTCCATGAGCGTGAGCAACCGACGTTCGTTCCTGGGCCAAACCGCCGGGGCGATGGCCCTGGTCTCCCTCGGCGGCGCGAACGCGCAGGAGGCCGTCGCGACGACGGCCGAGGCCATGGCGGCCAGGGCCGTCAAGTTCCTGCGATCGCGCCAGGACGCCCGGGGCGTCTGGTCCGCCGAGCGCAAGGAGCCCGGCGTCACGGCCCTGGTGGTGACGGGCCTGCTCCGGTCCGGCCTGGCCGGCCCGACCGACCCGGCCGTCGCGAAGGGTCTGGCCTACCTGGAGACCTTCATCAAGCCCGAGGGGGGGATGCCCGAGGCCGCCCACGCCAACTACGCCACCGCCGTCGCCCTGACCGCCTTCCACCACGCCAACGTCGACGGCCGCTACGACGCCGTCGTGAAGGGCTCGCAGCAGTTCCTCCGGGACAAGCAGTGGGACGAAGGGGAGGGGAAGACCCCGGCCGACCCCTTCTACGGCGGCTCCGGCTACGGCGGTCGCAGCAACCGGCCCGACCTCTCCAACACCACCTTCATGCTCGAAGCCCTGCGCGACTCCGGCGTCCCCCCGGACGACCCGGCCTTCCGCCGCGCCGTGGTCTTCATCTCGCGCTGCCAGAACCTCGACTCCGAGTTCAACGACCAGCCCTGGGCCAAGAAGGTCAACGACGGCGGCTTCATCTATACCCCGGCCAACGGCGGCACGAGCGTCGCGGGTCCGGACGAGAACGGCGGCCTGCGCTCGTACGCCTCCATGACCTACGCGGGCCTCAAGAGCCTCATCTACGCCGGCCTGACCCCGGAAGACCCCCGCGCCAAGGCGGCCCTGGGATACATTAAGAAGCATTACACCGTCGACGAGAACCCGGGCCTGGGCCAGCGCGGGCTGTACTACTATTACGTCGTCTTCGGCAAGGCGATGGCCCTGCTGGGCTCCGACGAGTTCGTCGACGCCGCCGGCGCGAAGCACGACTGGCGGGCCGACCTGACCGCCGCCCTGGCCAGGCGTCAGGGCCCCAACGGCGAGTGGGTCAACCCCACCGACGGCTTCATGGAAGGGGATGCGAACCTCGTCACGGCCTATGGCCTGCTGGCCCTGGGCTCGACCCGCAAGAAGGGGGCCTGACCCCCGGCTCCCGCGCGTCTCCCCGCGACGGTTGGCCTTGCGTCGCGGGGGGGCGTACCGCAGAATGGAGGCTCACCAGACGCCCGTCCGCGGCGGGGGTCCGGGTGAGCCGGGGGGGACCCGGGCAATGGGGGTTTGTGAACTTGGTCAGGGCGGGAACGCAGCAGCCATAAGCATCACCCTCATGTGCGCGGGAGAACCTCCCCGGCTCTCCCAGGCCCCCGCAGGTCGGGCGTGCCCGACGGATGGAACCGAATCGAGGTGACGCCCGGACGGGACGCCCGGGGCCGACCTCGCTCACGAGGGAGCGCCGGCCCGTGTCGCAAGGCCCCGCCGCCGACGGCTACACGGTCGTCGCCCGCCGATACCGCCCCCAGCGGTTCGAAGACGTCGTCGGCCAGGACCATGTCGTCCAGGCCCTCCGCAACGCCATCCGCCTGAACCGGCTGGCCCAGGCGTACCTCTTCTGCGGCACCCGAGGCGTCGGCAAGACGTCGATGGCCCGCATC
>Ga0209958_1001414_pt1 | contig 18543 bp, 20 predicted proteins | sample ThiBio_inoc_plan_FD_183942 | JGI IMG/M metagenome (GOLD analysis project Ga0209958, IMG submission 183942) | Wastewater bioreactor microbial communities from Cape Town, South Africa - Thiocy_inoc_plan (SPAdes) | ecosystem: Engineered > Bioremediation > Thiocyanate > Unclassified | place: South... | reverse complement strand
GTGTCAGCCACTCCGCTGAACTCAAGCAGGCAGCGGTTATTGCGCTGTGCACTCGTCAAGGCAGTGCAGAGGCCTTGGCTCAGGAGATTGGCGTGTGCAGGCCGACGCTGTACAAGTGGAAAAACCGGCTACTTGACCGCGAGGCACCAGCATTCATGACGAACCCAAACGATATGCCAACGCCTGGCGCTGCCCGCGAAGAGCTGGAACGCCAACTTGAGGTCTTGCGACGGGACATCAGGCGCCTGCAGTTGGAACAAGACCTGCTCAAGAAGGCGAACGAAATCATAAAAAAAGACCTGGGCATCAACCAGCCGCCCCTGACCAATCGGGAGAAGACCCTGTTGGTTGATGCCCTGCGGAGCACGTACACGCTGTCTGAGCTTCTTGGTCAGGTGGGACTGCCGCGCAGCTCCTACTTCTACCATCGCGCTCGTCTGAATGCAGCGGACAGGTACGTCGAAGTACGACGCACCATCGCCGACATCTTTGAGCGCAATCACCGCTGCTACGGCTACCGCAGGATACGCGCCTCGCTGACCAAGCAAAGCGTCAGCATCTCCGAGAAGGTGGTGCAGCGTCTGATGAAACAGGAGTCGCTGGTGGCCGCCGCGCCCAAGCGTCGCCGCTATGGTTCCTACCTGGGGGAAATCAGTCCGGCGCCTGAGAATCTCATCAACCGTGACTTCAGTGCGACCGCGCCCAATGAGAAGTGGCTCACGGATATCACGGAGTTCCAGATCCCCGCTGGCAAGGTGTATCTCTCACCCATGATCGACTGCTTCGATGGCATGGTCGTCAGCTGGGCAATTGGCACGCGTCCCGATGCGGCGCTGGTGAACTCCATGTTGGATGCCGCGATCGATGGCGTCGCCACCGGTAGCGACCGGCCGGTCGTTCACTCCGATCGCGGCGCGCACTACCGCTGGCCGGGTTGGCTCAAGCGCATGGCCGACGCAAAGCTGGTGCGCTCTATGTCGCGCAAGGGGTACTCGCCAGACAACGCAGCGTGTGAAGGCTTCTTCGGCCGGCTGAAGACCGAGCACTTCTATCCCCGAGACTGGCAGTCCGCCACCATCGAACAGTTCATGCAGGCCTTGGACGCCTACATTCGCTGGTACAACGAGAAGCGGATCAAGATCTCTCTGGGCTTTCTCAGTCCAGTCGAGTACCGACGCAGCCTCGGAATCGTCGCTTAACCAGTCCAAGATTTGTACCGCACCCCCCCCGGGTCAGCTTTACGTGGAAATCAACACGCAATGGCCCGGACGGCGTGAAGACCATCAACAGCCTCTGCCAGGCCGAGACCACCGCAGGAAGCAAGGCCATGACGGTGTGGAGCGCTCAGCATGATGCGCTGGCGCTTACCGGATTCAACCTCGGCGACCCGGTCTTGTGCACCCGAAACATGTGGGACCGAGGACTGCAGAACGGCTCGCTGGGCACCATCGTCGAAGTCGAGGATGGGCCCCAGCATCCGCGTGATGACGAGGATTGTGAGGCCGAACGTCCGCTTGCCTGGGTTCTTTGGGATGACGGCATCCGCAGGCCCGTCGTCGAGGACATGTTGGACGACCTGGAGCTGGGCTATGCCATCACGGTCCACAAGGCCCAAGGCTCACAGTGGCCGCGCGTCATCGTTCCTCTCACGGGGCACCGATTGCTCGACCGCACCCTGATTTACACCGCAGTCACTCGGGCACAGAAGCAGGTGTTAATCGTTGGTGACGAGGCGGCGGCAAAAGCTGCCGTTGAGAGCCCGCCTCGAGTTCAAAGCAGGCAAGTAGCGCTGGACTTGCTGATTCGCTCTGCTCTCGACTCTCGAGATTGAAGCTGCGACAGCAAGCCCGCGGAGCGTTCAAGCCCCTCGGTTAACCTGGTGAAAATCAGGGGGTGTCATCCGCACGCATCAACGCCTCAATGAGTGGGCAGCTCACCTTGCGCTTGCTCGTCGAGCAGCTGGCCACAAGCCCCTGAAGAGCAGCCTCAAGCGCGCGCAGGGTCTGGATTCGCTCGCGCACATCTGCCAGCTTGCGCTCCCCGAGCATGCGGGCCGACGAGCAGGACTGGCCGTCGTCCAGCGACAGTAGGGCCTGCACGTCCTCCAGGGAAAAGCCGAGTGCCTGCGCCCGCTTGATGAAGCGCAGCCTGGTCAGCGCGCTCTCCGGGTAACGACCGATGCTGCCGGGCTCGCGCCTGGGAACAGCGAGCAACTCGCGGCGCTGGTAGTACCGAACCGTTTCGACGTTCACTCCGGCGGAAGCTGCAAGCTGTCCGATTGTCATTGACTGCATAGTGGGCTTGTTTCCGTACTCAGGTACGTACATACACTACTCTAAATGAACGCAAAACACACTGATGCCAAGCCCTGGACCCTCGGAGCCTCGGTCTTGGCAGGAGCTGCTGCGGCCGTTGGGGCGTCGGCCTGCTGTGCCGGGCCCTTAGTGCTCGTCCTGCTCGGCGTCGGCGGAGCCTGGGGCTCGCGCATGCGAGCGCTTGAGCCGTACCAGCCGTTCTTTATCGCCGCCATGTTTGCGTTCCTGGGCTATGCGTTCTATCGCCTATACGTCCGGCGCGCCCAATGCGCGCCTGGTGATGCTTGCGCTATCCCCGATACCAGTAGGCGTCAGAAAGCGCTGTTCTGGGCGGCTTCCGCCTTCGCGATTGCGCTGGTCTCCATGCCGGTCTACGCCCCCTTGTTCTATTGAGGTCTCAAATGAAATCGTTCGCTGTTCTACTTGCTTCCCTGACCATCGCCGCCAGCGCCTACGCGGCGGGCGCGCACAACGCCACACTCGCAGTCAGCAACATGGACTGCGCCACCTGCCCCATTGCCGTTCGCAAGGCGCTGGAGCGCGTGCCTGGCGTGGAGTCCGCCAAAGTCGACTTCAAGACGAAGCTGGCGGTCGTGGCATTCGACCCGGCCAAGACCAAGCCTGAAGCCCTCGTGAAGGCGACCACCGACGCAGGCTTCCCCTCGACCGTGAAGCAGGTGCAGTGACGTGACCGCCGTTGTTCTGGAGTCCACGCTCACGTGCCCCGAGTGTGGGCACGTGAAGGCCGAGACCATGCCGACTGACGCCTGCCAGTGGTTCTACGAGTGCGAGAGCTGCAAGACGGTCCTGCGCCCGTTGGCGGGGGACTGCTGCGTGTTCTGCTCCTACGGGACGCAGAAGTGCCCGCCCTTGCAGGCGGGCTCCAGCTCCTGCTGCGCGGGCTGACGTAACTCCCCAGGGCGTGCAGAGCCGTGCCCTCTTTGAAAGGCGTGCCAGATGCCCCGTAGCTACGATTTAGTTGTCCTGGGAGCCGGCACGGCCGCCATGACAGCCGCCTCGCGTGTGCGCGACCAGGGCTGGTCCGTCGCTGTCATCGACTTCCGACCGTTCGGAGGCACCTGCGCACTGCGCGGCTGCGACCCCAAGAAGATGCTCATCGGAGGCACCAGCGCCGTGGACCACGCTCGGCGCATGCGGGGCAAAGGAGTTGCTGACGACGCCCGCATCGACTGGTCCGAGCTCATGGCTTTCAAGCGGAGCTTCACCGACCCGGTGCCGGAACTGCACGAGCGCAACTACAAAAGCAAGGGCATCGACACCTTTCACGGGAAGGCCAGGTTCACTGGACGCCAGACCATCGAAGTCGCTGGTGAGGTCCTCGACGCGCGCTACGTGCTGCTCGCCACCGGCGCCGAGCCGGTGAAACTAGGCATTCCGGGAGAAGAGCACCTCGTCACGAACGAGCAGTTCCTGTCGCTAGAAGCGTTGCCGGCGCGGATTGCATTCGTCGGCGGCGGCTACATCGCAGCGGAGTTCGCCCACATCGCAGCTCTGTCTGGTGCCAAGGTAACCGTGCTTCAGCACGGCCCTCGGATGCTCAAGGCCTTCGACAAAGACCTGGTGGGCTGGCTCATGGCCAAGTTCCAGGCGCTTGGCATCGACGTCCGGACCGGCACCTCCGTGGAACGCGTCGACCAGCCCGCGCACGAATTCAGGGTGTGGACCTCACGCGACGGGCAGAAGCAAAGCATTGAAGCCGACCTGGTCGTGCATGCGGCCGGGAGGGCGCCTGACTTTTCGGGGTTGAACCTTGAGGCCGCGGGCGTGGAGGTCGACGGCGGACGCCTGAAGCTCAACGAGTTCTTGCAGAGCGTGTCGAATCCGGCCGTCTATGCGGCTGGAGACGCAGCCCAGGTCGGCCCGCCCTTGACTCCCGTATCGAGTCACGACGCGCACATCGTCGCGGCGAACATGCTGAAGGGCAATGCGCGGCGGCCGGACTACCGCGGCGTCCCCAGCGTCGCCTTCACGGTGCCGCCCATCGCAGCGGTTGGCCTGTCCGAAGAAAAGGCGCGCGCCCAGGGGCTGAAGTTCCGAGTCCAAAGCAAGCTGGCCAGCACTTGGTTCACCGCCCGGCAAGCTGCAGAGGCCGTCTACGGCTTCAAGGTGCTGGTCGATGAGACGACTGACTTGGTGTTGGGCGCGCATCTGGTCGGGCCCCATGCCGAGGAAGTCATCAATCTCTTCGCCTTGGCCATCCGGCACGGTTTGACAGCCAGCGCGCTCAAGCAAACCATGTTCGCCTATCCGACGGGCGCATCGGACATCGGCTACATGCTCTAGGCGGGGAATGAACTGAGCCCCTCCCTGCATATGCAGAGAGGGGCTCGAATTACAGCGTCGAGCTCCAAGCCCGACGTGCGTTCTTCAAGCGTGCCCGACGACACGGGAGTGCTTCGGACACATGCTCTTTAGCAGCTCCATTTGGTCGTCGAGGATTTGCCGGTTGGCCAGAATCAGCCCTTCCTGGTGATTCGGCACATAGGGCACGTATAGAAGCTGCCAGCCAAGCTCGTCCAACGTCTGGGCCCCCTTACGCGCGTTGCATGCTACGCAGCAGGCACAGCAGTTGAGCCATGAGTCGGCGCCGCCTCTGGACAGAGGTGTGATGTGGTCGCGAGTTAGTCCCCTGGTGCTCACCGTGCCGCAGTACGCGCACATGAACTGGTCTCGCCGAAACAACGCGGCATTCGACAAAGGGATAGTCGTGCGCTTGTTGCACTCAGGACTCCGCCCTCGCAGCACCAAGATGCTTTTCAGCGTGACTTGCGAGTCAAGACCTGTGTTGCGGTTCTTCCCGCCGGTGAACGTGAACTCGTGGTCGCCAAAGCCGTAGGCGACCTTGCCAAGAGTCTCCTGGCAGATGGCGTCTTGCCAGGATAGCCACCGAGAAGGGAAACCAGAGATGTCGATGGCCAGATGGAGGGACCTCATCACACCCTCCCACGAACTCGTAACCCGAACTGGTGATGACCACGAGTTCCACCGACCGGATTTTTCTCCCGGCTCCGAATGCGGAACTCACTCACACACCCAACCGGTAAGTTTTTTGGGGGCCATAATTTGCAGAGTGCAATCGACGCAAGGGAACATACTATCGATTTCACGACGGATTCTTGGATCCATACCATGACAACCCTGACGAGTTCCTTGACCACAATGGCCCCGTCGTAACTCCAAGAGTTGGGAATGCCCGAGCTGAGATCTTCGTAGAAACGCTTAAGCTGTGTTCAGATGAACGCATCACACTGGTCATGCAGAAGATCTCAAAGCTTCAAGAGCTTCAACAGGTGCTCGTGAGATACAACGCTGAGCCTGCTGGACCGCTGAAAGAGGTTCTGAAACGGAGACTGTCCGATATGGCCAAGCCGAGTGCCGAGTACTCAGCCATGGTTCGCGACGCTTTGCGCGCCAAGGGGTACGACGAGGTTCTCTAGAACGCTCGTACGGTTATGCATAACTTATCGATCAGCCTGACCCGCTATAGCAGGCCTTGTAAGCCCGGCCAGAGATACCAGCACTATCGTCTCAGCCCGGGCTTACAAGGCCTGCCATAGCGGGCAGGTTACCTCGAACTTTAGGCGTCATGAGTCGCACCATACCCGATTGGGTGATCGAAACCTGCTGGTGGACCTCCGGCATATTCGCGACCGGTGCACTTTGGTACTTCCTGTCTATCAAGGACTACTCGTATGCCGTCGGTTCCGGCGCTCTGGCATTCGTCTTCGCTCTAGCGGCGATTGCCCTACACAGGCGCAAGGACCAACTCGCCGAACAGTCACTTCCAACGGAGTTCAAGGACGAAGTTCCTGACGAGTACATACGACGGTCGTTGGATGAACCAACTGATGTCCGTCTCTTTCACTCTCTCCCAGAACTCAAGGCTATTGCTCGCCGAACTGCGCAACCGGGATGGGATACCGGTATCACCGCTGAAATGCGCAAGGCGACTTACGACGTTGTGGACCTCTACGAGCACATCTGGCTCAAGCTTGCGGAGTTCTACCCTGTCAAGCACTTTGGCAAAGATGGGGCTGCTGCCCACATCAAGAACTACATTCGAGAAAGGTACAAGTTTCACTGGGCGAAGCACGAGCCCGGTGGGCCAGGTACCGGAGGAACAATCGTCGGCGTGCTTACGGGCGGAGATGTGATGGACGACTTGGATCGCCTGATCATCGAGACTGCCACGGGCCTAGTTGGGTACAGAGATGACTTCGACTTCAATGCTTGGCGAGATCGGTGGCGAGGCGAAGGCTCGTCGAATGACGCCTAACCCGTCGCTGGAACCGACTCGCACCGGCATGGCGCTCGCGCCTAAGCTCAAACGTTGACGACCGCTCCAACGCCTTGACAAGGGCCGCTCTCTGCTATCTGCGGTTATGTATGGCGAGATGCCGACTGGCAGCAATCGCTGCATAGTCGACCTCTACATCTTGGCGATGGTCTCGCAGACAACCGAACTGATGTGCAGGAGTCCCATCACGGTTCTCTCGGAGCCAACCAGACTCGGTATCCCACTTACTGCGGGCACACCTGCCCTAGCGACGAAGCCGAAGGTGGTGGGCGTCTTCGCTCTTTCGAACTTCGACAACCGCCTCCAGGGCCTTGAGCATTTCGCCGAATCCGGCGTAGCCGAAGTCTTTGGGGTCGAAGGTAGGGTCCAGCCGCTTGATCAGTGGCAGCACGTTGGCTTTGTTCACCCAGGGTTCGCCCGTGGATTCGGACAGCAAGTGGAGGGCGCGGCGTAGCAGGTCGGCGGCGGGGTTAGCCGGAGAAGTGGTGGCCGCCTCGCGAGCATCGCCCTTCTTACTGTCGACCAGGGCCTCCGGCTCAATGAGGCTGTCATAGAAGCGGAATTCGTGGCAACTCTTGGCCCAGTGCTTGTTGGTGTTTTTGCGGTTGCCAATGCCGATCAGGGTGCGTCCAGCAGCTTTGATCTTCTGCGCAACAGGCATGTAGTCGCTGTCCCCGCCCACGACGATGACCGTCTTGATGTGAGCAAACCGGCTGAGATCCTCGGTAGCATCGAGGCAGAGCTTGATATCGGCGCCGTTCTTGGCAGAAGCCCCCGGCGGGAATAGCTGGATCAGCTCGACCGAGCCCTGAAGCAGGGCATCGCGGTACCGACCGAAGTACTGCCAGTTGCCGTAAGCGCGGTTAATGGCGACCGGCCCGAATGAGGCGCCGAGTTCAACCAAGGCCTGAACATCGATCAGCGGCTCTTGGACCTTGAAGCGGTTGTCTTGCTTCGCATACGCACCTTCGCCGTATTTGGCCTCCATGAGGCCGGCGTGCAGATTCTCGAAGTCCCAGTACAGGGCGACAGATCCGCTTTCGCCGTTGTCGTTGGTTCGCACAGTTTTCTCCCTCCCAGTCGTGATGCAGCCATCGTAATGCCCGTGGGTAGAGCTAATTGACCGGCGAAGGGAAATTCCACCGCGACGTCCGGAGCCATGGCACCAGCGCATCGCAAGAAGGAATTTGTCGGGCCGGGATGTTCACCCTACAGGACGCGGAAATAACCGCACCTGAGGTGGAGTGGCATGCCCGCGCGGAGGACGCGCTAGGTCCTGACTTCGGCCTGCGCATCGCGAGGATGGTCATTGGCAAAACGGCGGCTCTCCCCACCTGTACCGTTCTGAGGCGACCACCAGGGCTTGACTCCCAGGCTAAAGAGCTATGGTCGTTCCTCGAGGCAAAACCACACCACGCGGATTCCGCTGGGCCAGCAGTGGGCCAGTTGCGGGCCACAGCAAACCTCGCAGCAGCTCGAAGACCATCGCCTCAGTGCCCAAGCTGGCCCACGAACAGCGCGCTTCCAGGAACAGGCAGCGCCTTAACTACATGTTCGACTCACGCTTGGATGCGCGTAAGTCATTGATTTGGCGCGGCTGGCGGGGATCGAACCCACGACCCTCGGCTTCGGAGGCCGATACTCTATCCACTGAGCTACAGCCGCGTGGCTGGAAAAGACCAATACTCGTTCTACTGCGCGGTTCCCGAATGACGACAGCCTTCGGAGGCCGATACTCTATCCACTGAGCTACAGCCGCGCGGTGGCGCCCATTCTAGCGGCTTGCTCGGGATCGCCCGGCCCGCCAGAGGCGCTAGATATAATCGCGGGCTGTCCGCCGGTGCCCCGGCGCACATTGCCAGAAGGCCTTGAAGGCCCGCCTGCCACCCCTGAGGACCCCATGAGCGACCACGATTCCCATACCGGCCCCATCAAGACGCCCGCCCAGTTGCTGTGGACGTCCTTCTTCGCGTTCGTGGTTCCTGTGTTCGTCATCATCGGCCTGGTCTACTTCGTGACCTCGGCCAACAAGCCCGGCGCCGGCGCGGTCGACACCGACATCGCGGTCGCCCAGCGCATCGAAAAAATCGGCTCCGTGGAAATCCGCGACGCCAACCGCCCGCTGGAGTCGGGCGCCAACGTCTACAAGGCCCAGTGCGCCGCCTGCCACGCGGCTGGCCTCGCGGGCGCCCCCAAGTTCGGCGACGCTGCCGCCTGGGCTCCGCGCATCGCCACCGGTTACGAGGCCCTGCTGAACTCCGCCCTCAAGGGCAAGGGCGCCATGGGCGCCCAGGGTGGCGGCGCCTTCCGCGACCCCGAAATCGGCCGCGCCGTGGTGCACATGGCCAACGCCGCCGGCGCCAAGTTTGCCGAGCCGCAGCTGGCGGCCCCCGCCCCGGCGGCCGAAGCCGCCGCGCCGGCACCCGCACCGGCCGCACCCGCGCCTGCGGCCCCCGTGGCCGCCGCTCCTGCCACCGCCCCGGCACCGGCGGCCCCGGCCGCCGCTGTCGCCGCCAACGGCGAAGCCCTGTACAAGCAGGCCTGCACCGTGTGCCACGCCGCGGGCGTGGCCGGCGCGCCCAAGACGGGCGACAAAGCCGCCTGGGCCCCGCGCATCGCGCAGGGCGTGGACGCGCTCACCGCCAGCGCCATCAAGGGCAAGGGCGCCATGCCGCCCAAGGGTGGCGCCATGGCCGCCTCGGACGCCGAAATCAAGGCCGCCGTGCAATACCTGGTCGACCGCGCCAAGTAAGCCCACGCGGCGCCACCGAGCACAAGCCGGTCAATGACCGGCTTTTTTCATGGCCTCGGGGCTGCGCACGAAGCCATAGCGCGCGGGCAGTTCGTCCACGCGCACGGCCTCGGGTTGCCAGCGGCCCGCCTCCACCGCTTCGGCCGCGAGCGCCATGTCGGCCGTGTGCACGAGGCCGATGCCACGATCGGTGTCGAGGTAGAGCCGGCCCTCCTCGTCGAGCAGGCTGGCGCGCACCGCCACGGGCTCGCCGTCGTGGGCCTGTACGCCGCCGTCGGGCTGCAACCGCCAGACCCAGGGCGTGTTCTCCAGCTCCACGTAGACGCGCTGCGGGCCGTTCTGGAAGAACCATTGGCCGAGCTCATCGGCCGCGTAATTGCGGTGGATGAAGGCAATGAGCTTGTCGTGCCTCAGCGGCGAACCCTTGCTGCAGGCGAAAGGGCCGGCGGCCTGCACGCGGTCGTCGCGCATGTACCACTGGCCGCGCGCGTCCAGCCCCAGCCAGCCGTGGCAGTGCGGCACGTTGGGCCATTTGGCGAGCGCGGCCTTGACGATGTCGTCCATGACAGTGGCCTCAGGTGTGGGCGAGCAACCAGTGTCCCACCGCCTCGGGCATGGCGCGCACATGGCCCGGCAATCCCCAGGCGCCCAGCGGGGCGGCGAAGCCCACGTGGCCGCCGTGCGCCGGCTGCCACAGCGTCACGCGCGCCCCGGCCTCGCGCGCGGTCGGCAGCGAATGCGCGGGCACGAAGGGGTCGTTGCGCGCGTTGACGGCCAGCGCCGGCACGCGGATGCGCGCCAGGTGCGGCTTGGCGGAGGCGCGCGCCCAGTAGTCCTCGGCGTCGCGGAAACCGTGCAGCGGCGCGGTGAAGATGTCGTCGAAGGCGTGCAGGTCGGCCGCCGCGCGCAAGGCCTCGGCGTTGAACAGGCCCGGGTGCTGGGCCAGCTTGTCCAGGGCCTTGGGCTTCATGCTGCGCAGGAACATGCGCGTGTAGATCTGCCGGTTCAGGCCCCGCCCGATGGCGTGGCCGCCCGCCGCGAGGTCCAGCGGCGAGCACACCGCCGCCACCGCCTTCACCACGCCGCTGGCCGCGTCGCCGGATTCACCGGCCCAGCGCAGCAGCGCGTTGCCGCCGAGCGAGACGCCCACCGCGACCAATGGGCGCAGCGGCTCGGCCTGGGCGAAGCGGCGCAGGATCCAGTCGATCTCCTCGAAGTCCCCCGAGTGATAGGCGCGCGGCGCGCGGTTGATCTCGCCCGAGCAGCCGCGAAAGTGCGGCACCGCGTAGGCCAGGCCGCGCTCGGCCGCGAAATCGGCGAAGGCCACGGCGTACTGGCTGGCCGAAGAGCCTTCGAGCCCGTGGAACAGCACCAGGCGCGGCGACTGCGCGTGCGCCACATGCGAGGCGTGGTCGACGTCGATGAAGTCCCCGTCGGGCGTGGTCCAGCGCTCGCGCCGCCAGAGGGGCGCCGGGCCGAAACGCCGGCGCGCCAGCAGCGCGGGCCAGATGGTCTGCGCGTGCCCGCCGGGCAGCCACCAGGGCGCTCGGTAGGCGGACAGATCGACCAAGGGTTCGGGTTTCAATTCAATGCAGCAGGGGCTTCTGGGCGGACGCCTCGGCCGGCTCGGTGCGTGTGCCCGGGCTGGCGTGGTGCGCGATCAGGCGCCAGCCCTGCGCCGTTTTGATGTAGACATTGGTGGCAAGCACGAAGGCGTGGCGCGGCCCGTCGTCGCCGAGCACGGCCACACGCTCAACCACGCTGTGCACGGCGCAGTGGCCGTCGTCGTGGCGGTGCAGCTTCTCGGGCATGGCCATCACGCTGCCGTTGGCGAACATGGCCTCGAAGGTGGCGCGGATGGCCTCGTGCCCCAGCAGGCGCGGGCCGCCGGGGTGCACGCAGACGATGTCGTCCTCGTCCGCCCAGCAGGCCATGAGGCGGTCGATGTCGGCGTGTTGCAGGGCGTCGTAGAACGCGGCTTCGATGTCGTCCGGCGTACCCGGTGGCAGCTTGGGTTTGCGCATGCGCGCATTGTGCCGCCGCGCCACGGGTGCGGGGTATAGTGCCCGCGAACCCGGAACCCCAAGGAGATCCCATGCGTCGCCTGCTCTCGCTGCTGCTGCTCTGCGCCACCGCCGTGCTGGGCGGCTGCGGCTACAACGATTTCCAGCGCCTGGACGAAGAAAGCCGCTCGGCCTGGGCCGAGGTGCTCAACCAGTACCAGCGCCGCGCCGACCTCATTCCCAACATCGTCGCCACCGTGCAGGGCGAGGCCAATTTCGAGCGCGGCACGCTGGAGGCGGTGATCAACGCGCGCGCCAAGGCCACCTCGATCCAGGCCACGCCCGAGCTGCTCAACGACCCGGCGGCGCTGCAAAAATTCCAGGCCGCGCAGGGCGAACTGGGCAGCGCGCTCAGCCGCCTGATGGTGGTGGTGGAGCAGTACCCCAACCTCAAGGCCAACCAGGGCTTCTCCGACCTGCGCGTGCAACTCGAGGGCACCGAGAACCGCATCGCCGTGGCGCGCAACCGCTACATCCAGGCCGTGCAGGCCTACAACGTGCTGGCGCGCAGTTTCCCCAGCAACCTCACGGCCATGGTGTTCGGCTACCAGCCCAAGGCCAACTTCACCGTGGCCGACGAGGCGCAGATCAGCCAGCCGCCCAAGGTGGACTTCGGCACGCAGAAACCGTGATGCCGCGCCTGGCCGCGCCCTGAACCCCGCGCGGCCGCGCCCTCCTCCGATGAGCACCCTCCTGTCGCGCGCGCTGATGGCCCTGGTCCTGGGCCTGGCCACCGCCTTCGCCTGGGCGCAGGGCCTGCAGCCCGTGCCCGAGCTGCGCGCGCGGGCGATGGACCTCACGGGCACGCTGGACGCCGCCGCGCTCCAGCGCATCGAGGAGCGCCTGGCCGGCTTCGAGCGCGAGCGCGGCACGCAGATCGTGGTGCTGATGGTGGCGAGCACCGCCCCTGAGGACATCGCCGACTACACCCAGCGACTGGGCGACGCCTGGAAGATCGGGCGCCGCGACGTCGGCGACGGCCTGCTGTTCGTGATCGCCAAGGACGACCGGCGCATGCGCATCGCGCCGGCCAAGACCCTCGAAGGGGCCATCCCCGACCTGCTGGCGCGCCGCATCCTCGACCAGGCGGTGGCGCCCGCCCTGCGGCAGGGCGATTTCGCGGGCGGCATCGACGCCGGGCTCACGCAGATCATGGCCGCCGTGCGCGGCGAGGCGCTGCCGCCGCCCGCCCCGGCGCCGAGCACCCGCCGCGGCGCCGGTGAATGGACCGATGCCCTGGTGTTCCTGCTGTTCGCCGTGCCCATGGTCGCCGGTTTCATGCGCCGGGCCTTCGGGCGTGGGCTGGGCATCCCGCTCACCGGCGCGGCCACGGGCGTGATCGCCTGGCTGCTCACCTCGGTGCTGTGGGTTGCGGCCGGGGCCGCGGTGCTGGGCATGCTGGTGGCGGTGCTCGCTCGCTTCATGCCCGCGTCGATGCCGTCGTCGCGCGGCCGTGGCGGCCCTTGGGGCGGCAGCGGGGGCTGGGGGGGTGGCGGCTTCGGCGGCGGCCGCGGCGGCGGGGGCTTCAGTTCCGGCGGCGGTGGCAACTTCGGGGGCGGCGGCGCCTCCGGCGGCTGGTGAGGACCTGGCCATGAAACGCTGGTGGCGCTTGTTCAGACACCGCTGGATGGACCGGCACGACAGCGCGCGCGCCGTGCCCGACGACATGGCCGAGCGCCTCACGCGGCGCGTCACGGCCAGCGAGGCGCGCCACACCGGCGAGGTGCGCCTGGTGGTCGAGGCCGCCTTGCCCACCAGCTACCTGCTGCGCATCGGCCCCGACGAGCCCCTGGCCGCCGTGGTGCGCGACCGCGCGCTCGCCTGGTTCGGTCGCCTGCGGCTGTGGGACACCGAACACAACAACGGCGTGCTGATCTACCTGCTGCTCGCCGAACACGCCATCGAGTTCGTGGCCGACCGCGCGCTGGCGCGCCGGGTGGCGCCCGAGACCTGGCAGGCGATCGTCGACCGGCTCGGCGCGCAGTTGCGCGCGGGTGGGTTCGAGGACGGCCTCACGCAGGCGTTGGAGGAGGTGTCGGCGCTGCTGGTGCAGCACTTCCCGTCCGACGCCACGGCGCCCGGCGAGAACGAGCTGCCCGATACGGTGCTGCGCGCCTGAGCGCCGCACAGCTCGCCGCCAGCGCTCGCGCCGCCATGCGCCGCGCGGAGGTGCCCCCGATTCGCGCCGCCGATCAGCCGCGCCCGCGCGTCAGGTTGGTGCGGTTATTCATCACCACCTGCAGCTCTTGCTGCAGGGCCTTGTTCATCTGAGCGAAGGTCTTGAGCTTGCGCGTGGTGTCGCGCAGCCGGTCGGCCAGGCGCTTGGAAATGGCCAGCAGCAACCGCGAGCCCAGGCGCGGGTCGTCCTTGAGCAGGCGCATCAGCGCGGTGCGCGACAGCACGGCGGCGGCGATGTCGGTGTTGGCCGTGCAGGTGGCCGAGCGCGGCGCACCGTCGAGCACGCCCATCTCGCCCAGCAGGTGGCCCGGACCCATCACGTTGACCACCATGCTCTCGTGCAGGCCGGGCAGGTCGCTCTCGACGGCGATGTCGCCCTCAAGCACCAGCAGCATGTAGTCGTTGCCGCGCACCTCGCCCTCGTGAATGATCACCGTGCCGGCCTTGATGAGCTTGGGCTTCATGTAGCCCACCACCTTCATCGCGTCCGCGATCGTGAGATCGGCGAGCGCCGTCGGCGTGACCAGCAGCCGGGCGGCGACTTCTTCAGGAGCGAGTTCCGGACTGTCGAAGAGCGAGGACATGCAGCGGGTGGCGCGCGGGGGACGCGGCCATCATAGTGAAGCGCCCGAACGCTGAACAGCGGCGCGGGCAAAAAAAGACCGGCGCAGGGCCGGTCTCTCGCGAAGGGAAGACGTCCTTCACTTCTTCTGGCGGTACTTGCGCAGCGCCGCGATCTGCGCGGCCATGACCGCGAGTTCGGACGTGGCCTTGGCCAGGTCGACGTCGGTCTTCGCATTCTTCACCGCTTCTTCGGCCTGCTGGCGGGCCGACGAGGCCTTGGCCTCGTCGAGGTCCTTGCCGCGGATGGCGGTGTCGGACAGCACGGTGATGGCGTTGGGCTGCACCTCGAGGATGCCGCCGGCCACGAAGACGAACTCTTCGCCGCCGTCGGCCTTTTCGATGCGCACGGCACCGGGCTTGATGCGGGTGATCAGCGGAATGTGGCCGGGCAGAATGCCGAGCTCACCCGCCTCGCCCGGCAGGGCGACGAATTTGGCCTCGCCCGAGAAGATGGACTCCTCGGCGCTGACCACGTCGACGTGGATGGTGCTCACTGAATAGCCTCCGTACTGCGTACTGCGGTGCGAGCGCCTTCGGGCGGCCGGGCGGCGCTCATGGTGTTTCCTCAGGCAAGGACCGATCAGCCCGCCGCCAGCTTCTTGGCCTTCTCGAAGGCCTCGTCGATGGTGCCGACCATGTAGAAGGCCTGCTCGGGCAGGTGGTCGCATTCACCGGCGGTGATCATCTTGAAGCCGCGGATGGTCTCGGCCAGCGGCACGTACTTGCCGGGCGAGCCGGTGAACACCTCGGCCACGTGGAAGGGCTGCGACAGGAAGCGCTGGATCTTGCGGGCGCGGGCCACGGCCAGCTTGTCTTCGGGAGACAGTTCGTCCATGCCCAGGATGGCGATGATGTCGCGCAGTTCCTTGTAGCGCTGCAGCGTGCCCTGCACGGCGCGGGCCGTGCTGTAGTGCTCTTCGCCGACGACCAGCGGGTCGAGCTGGCGGCTGGTGGAGTCCAGCGGGTCCACGGCGGGGTAGATGCCCAGCGCGGCGATGTCGCGGCTCAGCACCACGGTGGAGTCCAGGTGGGCGAAGGTGGTGGCGGGCGAGGGGTCGGTCAGGTCGTCCGCGGGCACGTACACGGCCTGGATCGAAGTGATGGAGCCCACCTTGGTGGAGGTGATGCGCTCCTGCAGGCGGCCCATCTCTTCGGCCAGCGTCGGCTGGTAGCCCACGGCGGACGGCATGCGGCCCAGCAGGGCGGACACTTCGGTGCCGGCCAGCGTGTAGCGGTAGATGTTGTCCACGAAGAACAGCACGTCGCGGCCTTCGTCGCGGAAGGACTCGGCGATGGTCAGGCCGGTCAGGGCCACGCGCAGGCGGTTGCCCGGGGGCTCGTTCATCTGGCCGTAGACCATGGCCACTTTCGACTCGGCCAGGTCGTCCAGCTTCACGACGCCGGAATCGGCCATCTCGTGATAGAAGTCGTTGCCCTCGCGGGTGCGCTCACCCACGCCGGCGAACACGGACAGGCCCGAGTGCGCTTTGGCGATGTTGTTGATGAGCTCCATCATGTTCACGGTCTTGCCCACGCCGGCGCCACCGAACAGGCCCACCTTGCCGCCCTTGGCGAAGGGGCAGACCAGGTCGATCACCTTGATGCCGGTTTCCAGCAGTTCCTGCGACGGCGACAGCTCGTCGTAGGCGGGGGCCTTGCGGTGGATGGAGGCGGTGAGGGTCTGGTCGACCGGGCCGCGCTCGTCGATGGGGTTGCCCAGCACGTCCATGATGCGGCCCAGCGTGGCCTTGCCCACGGGCACGGTGATGGGGGCGTTGGTGTTGGTCACCAGCATGCCGCGGCGCAGGCCGTCGGACGAGCCCAGGGCGATGGTGCGCACCACGCCGTCACCGAGCTGCTGCTGGACTTCCAGCGTGAGGGCCGTGCCCTCCATCTTCAGCGCGTCGTACACGCGCGGCATTTTGTCGCGCGGGAATTCCACGTCCACAACGGCGCCGATGCACTGGACGATCTTGCCTTGCACTTGAGACATGATGTTTACCTTCTGTTTTCTCTGGATTCGGAGGGGCGCGGACCTTAGACGGCGGCGGCGCCGGCGACGATCTCGGACAGCTCTTTGGTGATGGCGGCCTGGCGGGTCTTGTTGTAGACGAGCTTGAGCTCGCCGATCACGTTGCCGGCGTTGTCGGTCGCGGCCTTCATGGCCACCATGCGCGCCGCCTGCTCGGACGCCATGTTCTCGGCCACGGCCTGATAGACCTGGGCCTCGACGTAGCGCAGCAGCAGCTCGTCGATGACGGTGGCCGCGTCGGGTTCGTAGATGTAGTCCCAGTCGCGGCCGCCCGCGCCTTCCTGCAGGTCCTCGGCGGTCAGGGGCAGCAGCTGCTGCACCACGACCTCTTGCCTCATCGTGTTGATGAAGCGGGTGTAGGCCAGGTGCACGCTCTTGATGCGGCCCTCGGTGTAGGCATCGAGCAGCACCTTGACGGGGCCGATCAACTTGTCCAGGTGGGGCCGGTCGCCCAGGTTCGTGACGCTGGACACCACCTTGGCGCCGATGCGGTTCATGAAGCCCAGGCCCTTGTTGCCGATGGCCACGATCTCGGCGGACTCACCCGCGGCCTGCAGGGCCTTGAGCTCGTTCGTGAAGGCGCGCAACACGTTGGTGTTGAGGCCGCCACAGAGGCCCTTGTCCGTGGTCACGACGACGAAGCCCGCGGTCTTGGCCTCGTTGGTTTCCATGAACGGGTGCGTGTACTCGGGGTTCGCCTTGCTCAGGTTGCCCGCAATCTGCCGCACCTTCTCGGCGTAAGGCCGGGCCGCACGCATGCGGTCCTGCGCCTTGCGCATCTTGGACACGGAAATCATCTCCATGGCCTTGGTGATCTTCTTCGTCGATTCGAAGTTTTTGATCTTGCCGCGGATTTCCTTGCCTGTAGCCATCGCTGCTCCTGGTTGGCCCTGGGGCGCTCAGTACGTGCCGGTTTTCTTGAACTCGGCGATGGCCGCCGACAGCTGGGCTTCGGCGTCCTTGTCCATGGCCTTGTCGTTCTGCAGCTTGCTCAGCAGCGCGGCGTGCTTGTCCTTCAGGAAGGCGTGCAAGCCCGACTCGAAGGCCAGCACCTTCTTCACGTCGACGTCGTCCAGGAAGCCCTTGTTCACCGCGAACAGCGACGCGGCCATCAGGCTGATGGACTGCGGGCTGTACTGGGCCTGCTTGAGCAGTTCGGTCACGCGGGCACCGCGGTCGAGCTGTTTGCGGGTGGCTTCGTCGAGGTCGGAGGCGAACTGCGCGAAGGCCGCGAGTTCACGGTACTGCGCGAGGTCGGTACGGATACCGCCGGACAGGCCCTTGATCAGCTTGGTCTGGGCGGCACCACCCACGCGCGACACCGAGATACCCGCGTTGATGGCGGGACGGATGCCGGCGTTGAAGAGGTTGGTCTCCAGGAAGATCTGGCCGTCGGTGATCGAGATCACGTTGGTCGGCACGAAGGCGGACACGTCGCCGGCCTGCGTCTCGATGATGGGCAGCGCGGTCAGGGAGCCGGTCTTGCCCTTGACTTCACCCTTGGTGAAGGCTTCGACGTAGTCGGCGTTGACGCGGGCGGCGCGCTCGAGCAGGCGGCTGTGCAGGTAGAACACGTCGCCGGGGTAGGCTTCGCGGCCCGGCGGGCGGCGCAGCAGCAGCGAGACCTGGCGGTAGGCCACGGCCTGCTTGGACAGGTCGTCGTACACGATGAGGGCGTCCTGGCCACGGTCGCGGAAGTACTCGCCCATGGTGCAGCCCGAGTAGGCCGACAGGTACTGCATGGCGGCCGATTCGGAGGCCGAGGCGGCGACGACGATGGTGTAGTCCATCGCACCGGCCTGCTCCAGGGCGCGCACCACGTTCTTGATCGACGACGCCTTTTGGCCGATGGCGACGTAGATGCAGGTCATGTTCTGACCCTTCTGGTTGATGATCGCGTCGATCGCCACGGCGGTCTTGCCGGTCTGGCGGTCGCCGATGATCAGCTCGCGCTGGCCACGGCCGACAGGCACCATGGAGTCGATGGACTTCAGGCCGGTCTGCACCGGCTGGTCGACCGACTGGCGCGCGATCACGCCCGGGGCGACCTTCTCGATCACGTCGGTCAGCTTGGCGTTGATCGGGCCCTTGCCGTCGATGGGCTGACCCAGGGCGTTCACCACGCGGCCCACGAGCTCGGGGCCCACGGGCACTTCCAGAATGCGGCCCGTGCACTTGACGGTGTCGCCTTCGGAGATGTGCTCGTACTCGCCCAGCACCACGGCGCCGACGGAGTCGCGCTCGAGGTTGAGCGCCAGGCC
>Ga0209958_1001412_pt1 | contig 18546 bp, 15 predicted proteins | sample ThiBio_inoc_plan_FD_183942 | JGI IMG/M metagenome (GOLD analysis project Ga0209958, IMG submission 183942) | Wastewater bioreactor microbial communities from Cape Town, South Africa - Thiocy_inoc_plan (SPAdes) | ecosystem: Engineered > Bioremediation > Thiocyanate > Unclassified | place: South... | reverse complement strand
CGCGCGCCGTTCCCGCCGCAACCCACGAAGGCGACCATGGCGGAGCGCGACCCCACCCTGGAGGAGCCCCGACGGACCGAGGGCCGCGCCGCCTGCTCCAACTGCTCGCGCGTCCTCATCTTCTCCGGCGAGCCCCCGCGCTTCTGCGGCTACTGCGGCGCGCCGCTCTCGCCGGACTCGGTGACGGACCCCGGGGCGACCACCGACCCCGACCGCACCGGGACCTTCCTGGCGTCGGACGCCACCGCCGCATACGAGCCCGGCCCGCCACGGCCTCAGGCCGACGGCGACGCCTTCCCCGATCGAGTCGCCGGCTACCGCCTGGGACGCCGGCTGGGCTCGGGCGGGATGGGGACGGTCTTCGAGGCGTTCGACGAGCAGCAGGGCCGGGACGTGGCGATCAAGCTGATCGCCCCTCGGAACCTCTCGTCCGACGAGGCCCTCCACCGCTTCCGCCAGGAGGGCCGGACGGCCGGGGCGGTGACGCACCCGCGCTGCGTCTTCGTGCACGCGGTCGACGAGGAGGCGGGCCTCCCCTACATCGTCATGGAGCTGATGCCGGGCGACACGCTCCAGTCGCTGGTCGACGAGCGGGGGCCGATGCCGCCCGCCGAGGCGATCCCCAAGATCCTCGACGTCATGGAGGGCCTCGCCGAGTTCCACCGGCTGGGGATGATCCACCGCGACGTCAAGCCGTCGAACTGCTTCCTGGGCGAGGACGTTCGGGTCAAGATCGGCGACTTCGGCCTCTCCAAGCCGCTCGAAGGGGGGGCCGACCTCACCCGCTCCGGGGCGTTCCTGGGGACGCCCCTCTACGCCTCGCCCGAGCAGATCAAGCGCGAGCCGCTGGACGAGCGGACCGACGTCTACTCCGTGGCCGCGACGCTGTACTTCCTCCTGACCGGCCGGGCCCCCGTCCGGGCCCGCGACGCCGCCGAGGCCCTGGCGCGGATCGTCTCCGAGCCGCCCCCGCCGATCCGGGAGGAATCCCCCGGCGTCCCCCGCGCGCTGGAGGCGGTCGTCCTCAAGGGCCTGGAGCGCGACCGCGCCCGGCGCTGGCGGGACCTCCGCGAGTTCCACGAGGCGCTGCTGCCGTTCGTCCCCGAGCGGGTGGATATCGGCTCGATCGGCCTGCGGATCGGCGCCTACCTCATCGACCTGGCGCTGTTCTACATCGCGGTCTGGGCGGCCTTCGCCTTCACCTTCTTCGCCCACCGCGGCAGGGTCCTGGAGACCATGGCGTTCCACGAGCGCCACGGCCGGGCCATCGACCTCATCGACCTGGGCGTCTGGGTCGCGTACTTCACCGTGCTGGAAGGGTGGTTCGCCTCGTCGGTCGGGAAGTGGGTGGTGGGGCTGAGGGTGTCCCGGGCCGAGGTCGGCGAGCCTCCGGGCCCGGCGAAGGCCCTCGCCCGCACGCTGACCTTCGTGCTGCTGGCCGGGCTGGGGACCCAGGTCTGGCGCGGACTCTTCCCGCCCGACCCGCACGCGCCCGGCGACCTGGCCCAGGCGGCGATGCTCGCGGCGATGAACGCGGCCGGCCTCCTGGCCCTGGCGGCGCCGATGCGGCAGCGGTCGGGGTTCCGCGGCCTGCACGAGCTGGCGAGCGGGACCCGGACGGTCCGCGTCGTCCCGGCCCGCGGCGTCCGCCGCCTGCGCGGCCGGCGGGGGCCGCACGCGGGCCGCCGGCGGGCCCGCCGGCCGGGGGAAGGGACTTCGACGGCCGCCGAAACGTCCCAGGTCGGGCCCTACCGGATCGACGAATCGATCGCGACGGGCGAGGGCTGCGAGGTGGTCGCGGGCCGCGACGGCTCGCTCGGCCGGCGGGCGTGGCTGGTCCTGCGCGACCCGGGCTCGGCCCCGCCCGACCCCCGCCGATGCGCCCTGAACCGACTCGCCCGCCCGCGCTGGATCGGCGGCGGCGAGCAGGCCGACTCCCGCTGGGACGCCTTCACCGCGCCGACCGGGCGACCGCTCCGCGAGCTGGCCGGCTCCGGCGGCCTCCCCTGGCGCGACGTCCTGCCGATCCTCATCGAACTGGCCGAGGAGCTGGAAGCCGCCCGAGGCGACGGCACGTTCCCCGACGCCCCGTCGGTCGACGACGTCTGGGTCCAGGACGACGGCCGGGCCCAGCTCGTCGACCCGCTCGACTGGGGCCGGGCCTCGCCCCGCGACGACGCCGCGACGGGCGACGAGGAGGCCCGCGCGTTCGCCTTCCTCGGCGACGTCGCCCGCCTGGGGTTGGAGGGGGACCGCGCCTCGCGTCGGCTCTCGCTCGCCGGCTGGGGCCGCCCCGACCGCTCCGACGGCCGGATCCGCGGCGCCGTCCCCGAGCGCGCGGGGGTGATGCTCGACCGCCTCACCGGCCACCGCCCCCCCTACGCCCGGCTGGCGCACCTCCGGTCCGACCTGATCGCCGCCGCGTCGCGCCCCACCGAGGTCCGCACGGGCCGGCGCGCGTTGCAGCTCGCCATCCAGGCTTTCCTCATGTCGCCCACGCTCCTGATGCTCGTCGGCCTGAGCTGCCCCGAGCTGGATCCCGACCTGATCCCCTGGGACGCCGAGATCATGGCCGCGATCCCGGCCCTCTGGACGGCCTGGGCCTTCCTCGCCCGGGGCGGCCTGAGCTACCCGCTGGCCGGCCTAGCCCTCGTCGGCCCCGACGGTCGCATCGCCGGGCGGTCCACCTGCGCGCTCCGGGCGGTCGTCGCCTGGATGGTCCCGGTCGCGCTCCTGCTCGCCTCCGAGTGGGTCCAGGACCACGACCCGGAGGCGATCGCCCAGGGCTGGACGCTCTGGCTCGCCGGGGTCCTCGCCTTCGTCGCCTCCGCCGCGATCGGCCTCGCCTTCCCCGCCCGCGGCCCCCACGACGTCCTCTGCGAGACGACCGTGGTCCCCATCTGAGGTTGGCTCCGTTCGTCATCGCGGCGCGGCCGATGCGTCGACGCAAGGCTGTTTATAGATTTGTTTTAAGTCGCGATTGCGTTGGCTCCGATCGTCGACTTCGAATAGCGCCGTGGTCGCTTCCCACATGACTTGAGCGGCACGGGTTCGTCCCCTCTCCCGGCGGGAGAGGGGATGATCTGGACACTCCGGGGCAGCCTCCAGTCTACCCAAGCCGGCCGAATTTCGTGTTGAAGATGTGTCCTCATCTCCGTCCCCGGAGAGAAGGAGCGTCTTCCGGCGCGAGGCATCGACGGTACGCCCTCGGTCCGGCCTATCCTGCGTGCGGGTTGCCAACGAGCGGAGACGGACGTCTCGCAGGTATGGTCCGCGGATCGAGGGGGGCGATTTCAGGAAAGTGGAAAGTTCTGCGGGACGATTGAGGAGGCGTCGACGCTCTCGGCTCGGCCCGACTCGCCCGTTCAATCCATCCCGTAGCGCCTGAGCTTCTGGCGGAGGGTCGAGCGGTGGATGCCGATGCGTTGGGCGGCGAGGGCCTTGTTGCCGGACTCGCGGCGGAGGATCGCGCGGAGCATGGGGGGCTCGACCTGGGCGAGGAAGCGGTCGTAGAGCGAATCGGCGTTCTCGTCGTCGGGGTCGGGGAGGGCCTTCAGGGCGGCCTCGGTCCAGCGGACGATGGTGGCGTCCAGGCCCTCGCCGCCGGCCGAGTCGGGGCCGAGCGGGGCGACGGCCGGCGGCAGGTGTTCGGGGAGGATCGGGCCGCCGCGGGCGAGGATGACGGCTCGCTCGATGGCGTTGCGCAGCTCGCGGACGTTGCCGGCCCAGGGGCGTCGCCGCAGCTCGGCCAGCGTATCGTCGCGAAGGTCGGCGTCGCGGCCGCGGGCGGGGTCGGCCTGGGCGATGAAGAAGCGGGCCAGCTCTGGGACGTCCTCCAGCCGATCGCGCAGCGGGGGGATGTGGATCGGGAAGACGCTGAGGCGGAAGAACAGGTCCTCGCGGAACTGGCCGTCGGCCATCAGTCGGTGGAGCGGGCGGTTGGTCGCGGCGAGGAACCGGACGTCGATCCCGCGCGGGCGGGCGTCGCCGACGGGCGTGACCTCGCGGTGCTCGATCGCGCGGAGGAGCTTCACCTGCATCCCCAGCGGCACGTCGCCGATCTCGTCGAGCAGCACCGTCCCGCCGGCGGCCAGCTCCAGCAGCCCCTTGCGGTCCTGGCTGGCGCCGGTGAACGAGCCCCGCATGTGGCCGAACAGCTCCCCCTCCACCAGCCCCGGAGCCAGCGCCGCGAGGCAGACGGGGAGGAACGTGCGGGGGCGTCGCGGGCCGTTCTGGTGGATGGCGCGGGCGACCAGCTCCTTGCCCGTGCCGCTCTCGCCGGTGATGAGGACGGGGACGTCGGTCGCGGCGACCAGGGCGATCTGCTTGAACAGCGCCTGCATCGGGGCCGACGATCCGACCAGCCGCATCCGCGCGGGCTCCGCGGCGTCCTTCGACCGGGTGCCCCGGCCGGCCTCGCCCGATTCGAGCGCGCGGCGGACGACCGCGCCGGCCTCGTCGAGGTCGAACGGCTTGACCAGGTAGTCGAACGCGCCGGCCTCCATGGCGCGGACAGCCGTGTCCAGGCTGCCGAAGGCGGTCACGATGATGATGGGCGCGTCGCCGACGCGCTCGCGGAAGGCGGGCATGGCGGAGAGGCCGTCCATGCCGGGGAGGCGGACGTCCAGGACGACGGCGTCGAAGGGGTTGTCGCGGGCGGCGTCCAGGCCCTCCTCGGCCGAGGAGGCGACGGCCACGTCGTGGCCGAGGTCGCCCAGGAACTCGCCGAACGCCCAGCAGATGCTGGCCTCGTCATCCACGATCAGGACGCGGCTCATCGGCGGTCTTCGCCTCCTCGGGGTTCGTCCTGGGGATCGTCAGGCGGAAGCGGGTCCAGCCGGCGTCGCGGTCCCACGCCAGGCCGCCCCGGTGCGCCTCGGCGACGCGGCGGGCCAGCGCCAGGCCCAGGCCGACGCCCTCGGGCTTGCCGGTGACGAACGGGTCGAAGATCGCCGGGGCCAGCTCCGGGGGGGGGCCGGGGCCGTCGTCGCCCACGTCTATGACAATAGTATCAGGCCCGGCGTGCATGCGGAAGCCGACGCGCCCGCCCGGCCCCGCCGCCTCCAGCGCGTTCCACGCCAGGTTCAGCACGGCGGCGCGGACGCTCGGCTCGTCGACGTCCGCCACGGCGGGCGCGGCGGGGGTCTCGACGTCCAGCGCCACGCGGGCGTGGCGGGCGGTCGGCTCCAGCAGGCCGGCGACGTCGCGCACCAGGCCGGCCAGGTCGCACGGGCGGTTCGGCCGCCGCTCCAGCCGGCCCAGGGTCAAGAGCCCGCGCACCTGCTCCTCGGCCAGCTCCAGCTGCCTCGTCGCGACGCCCAGGCTGGTGTCGCGGCCGGTCGCGCCGCAGCGCTTGCCGTGGAGCTGCACGCCCAGCCGCGCGCCGGTGAGCGTGTTCCGGAGCTGGTGAGCGAACCCCGCGGCGAGCTGCGCCAGGAGGTGCGTGCGCTCGGCCTGCGCGATCGCCCGGCGCATGTCGCGGAGCTGCCGGCTCATGGCGTTGACCGAGGCGATGAGGTCGGCGATCTCGTCGTCCCCCTCGCCGGGCTCGATCTCGCCGAAGTCGCCGTCGGCGATCCGCGCCACCTGGCCGCGGAGCCTATGCACGCGACGGCCGATCCGCTCGGCGAACCAGCGCGTGGCCTGCGCGGTCAGGGCGACGGCCGCCAGCCCCAGGCCGACGGGCGCGGCGGCGACGTCCCACAGGGCGGCGCGCCAGCTCGACTCGGGGTAGAGGACCAGCAGCGTCGCGCCGGCGGGGGCGCGGAGCCGGGCCCCGTAATACGGCCGACCCTCCGCGACGACGGTCGGCCACTGCCGCCACGATCGGAACTCGGGCCGGCGGAAGTCGGGGACGTCGACGGCGGCCGGCGCGGCGGCGGCCAGGGCCTCGTCGCTGGCCGCGGCGACCCTACCCTCGGCGTCGCGCACCACGAAGTGCGCCCCGGACAGCCCGTGCATCCGCCCCAGAACCTGCGACGTGAGCGGGAAAGTCGAGCGGTCCAGCACGTCGATCACCGCCGCCAGCCGCTCGACGTTCCGGCGCTCGTCGCGCGCCGCCGCCAGCCAGACCCCGGCCGCCGTGATCGCCGCGATCGTCGCCGTCTGGATCGCGACGATCGGGATCAGGATCTGGCGTCGGATGGGGCCGTTCATGGGGGGGGGCTCGGCCCGGCTTTCACTCGCCCGCCAGCTCGGCGGCGAGGGAGCGGAGGAAGGGCTCGACGTCGGTGACGATGCCGACGGTCTGGAACGAGCCGCGGTCGGCCAGCTTGGTGACGGTGGCCGGGTTGATGTCCACGCAGACGACCTTCACCCACGCCGGCAGGAGGTTCCCCGTGGCGATCGAGTGCAGCGCCGTGGCGATGCACAGGGCGAAGCCCACGCCCCGCGCCGCCTCGCGCATCCGGTCCTGGGCGGCGAGGACGTCGGTGATCACGTCGGGGAGCGGGCCGTCGTCGCGGATCGAGCCGGCGAGGACGAAGTCGATCCCGTTCTTCACCGCCTCGTACATGATGCCCGAGGTCACGACGCCGCGCGCCACGGCTTCTTTCAGGCTACCGATGCGCCGGATGGTGTTGATGGCGCGCAGGTGGTGCTCGTGGCCGTGCTCGATCGACTCGCCGCGGGCGATGGAGACGCCCAGGCTGGTGCCGTAGAGCGACTGCTCGACGTCGTGGGTGGCCAGGGCGTTGCCGGCGAACAGGGTCTGGATCCAACCCTCGCGGATCAGCCGGGCGACGTGCGGGGCCGACCCGGTGTGGACGATGGCCGGGCCGCCGACGAGCAGCACCTTCTTCCCCGCCGCGCGGGCCGCGCGGATGCCGTCGGCCACGCCCCGGAGGCTCACGGCCTTGGGCTTCTCGCTGGAGACGTTCGACGACATGAAGCCGAACAGCGAGGTCTCGCGCGCCCGCTCCTCCGGCACCACCCGGACGCCGTCGTGGCCGACGACGATCGGGTCGCCGAGCTGGACGTGGACCATCGGGATGCACCGCGCGCGACCGGCGTCGGCGTCCAGGAGGATGCCGCAGTCCATCTCCTGGTCGTCGACGTCGATCCAGCGGCCCTTCACGCGCACCTGGGTCTTCTGGTTCGTGGTGCTGTAGAAGTCCTCCGGGAAGGCCGTGGCGACGTCCGCCGCCGCGACCTTCGCGTCCTGCACGTTCACCGGCGACGCGCCGTGCTCGACGAGGTCGCCGAGGATCTCGGCCACCTTCTCGGGCGACTCGGCCTTGATGCCGATCCGCGCGTAGCTGGGGTCGGTCCGCTTGACGCCGATCGTGCACTCCAGGATCTCGAACGTCCCGCCCATCTGGAGGATGCGGTCGAGGATCTTGGGGAGCAGGAGCGAATCGACGATGTGCCCCCGGACCTCCACCTCGTCCGCCGCCCCGGCCTTCTCACCCGCGGTCGCCATCGGGAAGCCTCCTCGGTGCGAAAGCCCTGCAAGTCCCCGAGACCATTGTACCGCCGCGGCGAGACGGGGGAGCATCGCATCGCCCGAAGGCCGGCGAGGGCTCCCGCGGCGGACCGGGTGTAGCTCTGTTTCCCGGGTATGCCTTTGGATTCCGGCGGTCTGATGTTCGACGTCTTCCCCCCTCGCGGGAAAACGGACGCCGAAGGCGTCAGATGAGGGGGACGCGAAGCACGCGGCCCGTCGGCATTCGCAAGCCAGCCCGACCGGCCCGGGAGCCCGACGGCCGTCTCGCGGGTCGTCCCCCTCATCCGGCCCTTCGGGCCACCTTCCCCCGCGAGGGGGAAGGACGTTATGATGGCCACTCCATAACCCGTAGGCGCAACAGGACCCAGGAAACAGAGCTACACCCCGGCGGGCCGTCGCGATTGCTCTGCATCCGTACAGGCGCTACAATTTCGACACGGCCCGGATCCCCCGATCGTCCGCCCGGAGATCAGCCATGTCGACCGCCTCGCAGGCCGTCGCGACGCTCGACGACCTCTACCGCACGGAGGGGAAGGCGGAGCTGATCGGCGGGAGGATCGTGCATCTCATGCCCACGGGTTTCCGGCCGGGCCTCATCGGCGGGCGGATCTATCGCAGCCTCGACGACCATGCCGCCGCGACCGGCCGGGGCGTCGCGCTCCCCGACAACGTCGGGTTCGTCGTCCCCGAGTTGGTCTCCGGCCGCCGCTCCTTCTCGCCCGACGCGGCCTACTTCCTCGGCCCGCTCCCGGCCGACGAGATGGAATTCCTCGACGGGCCGCCGACGCTCGCCGTCGAAGTCCGCAGCAAGAGCGACTACGGCCCCGCCGCCGAGTCGGAATTGGCGGCGAAGCGAGCCGACTACTTCGAAGCCGGAACTCTCGTCGTCTGGGACGTCGACCCGAAGGCCGAAACGGTGCGGGTCTACCGGGCCGCTTCGCCCGATGAGCCCGCCACGTTCACGCGGGGCCAGGACGCCGACGCCGAGCCCGCCGTCCCCGGCTGGCGGCTGGCGGTGGACCGAATCTTCGCCTGAATCCAGCTGAGGGGCACGCCGACGAAGCGTTGCACGATCGGGAGCCTTGCGATGCCGCTGAGCACGGACGTCACCCTGCCGAGGATCGCCGTGCCCACCTTCCCGGACCGCTGCATCAACTGCGGCACCTCGAAGCCGGGCTCACACGTCCGGGTCGGGACGAACGCGATCGGATGGTGGACGCTCGTGTTCTGGCTTCCCGGGAGGCGATTCTCCGTGGCGGTCCCGGCGTGCGAGCCGTGCCGGCGTCGGCTGGTCCGACGGCGATGGGGCCGTCGCATCTTCGAATGGTCCATCGGCCTGATGGGGGTCGCCGCGGCCCTCTATCTCCTGGGGAGCTATCGCGGGCCGTTCAAGCGCTGGCTGGCTCTGGGGATCGCGCTGGCCTGCCTGCTCCCGTGGTTCATCTGGCAGACCTTGTTCCCGCCGCCGATCGACCTGACCGCCTACTCCGACACCGTCCAGTATGAGTTCCGCGACGCGGATTACGCCGACGAGTTCGTGTCGCTCAATGTTTGAGCCAAGCGAGATCGGCCGGCGGGCCTCGGAGGGCGCGCCGGCCGATGATTCCGGGGTCGTGATCGGCGATCAGGGGGCGACGTGGGCGGTGGCCGTGAGGTCGAGGGGGGGCTCGCCGGGGATGTCGGTGGTGACGCGGAAGACGCGCTGGAGGTCGCCGCGGGTGGTCCCTTCCTCGGGCTTGTAGGCGATGGTCAGGATGTGCATCGCCTTCTTCGAGCCGTCGTAGGGCGAGACGGAGAAGCCGTCGCCGACGCCCTCGACGCCCGTGATGGCGAAGGGCTTCGACGCGCGGATGATGAACTTGCCCTGCTTCCCGTCGGCCGAGGCGACCTCGCCCATCGTCAGGAGCGAGGGGGACGCCGTCAGGTCGCCGCGGATCCAGCCGGTGACGGCGACGGGGATGCTGCGGGTCTCGCGGTCGTTGCTGATGAGCCGGATCTCGTCGCGGAGCGGGCCGGAGGGGGCGTCGGGCTTGATGCCGACGTCCAGGCGGTACGACACCGCGCCGGAGGGGTCGCGCTTCGTCTCGACGAGCTGCGCCGTGATGGCCCGGCTGGCGGAGACCATCCGCTCGAACTTCCAGTTCGCGCCGTTGATCCGGTCGATGGTCAGCGTGAGCGTCGGGGCCTGGCCCTTCACGACGGTCCCGAAGTCGATCGAGCCCGGGTTCAGGACGATGTCGGCCAGGATGTGCGACGTGACGTGCAGCCGCACCTCGGCCTCGCGCCCGCTCGCCGTGACGAGCGTGACGAACAGGATCGTCGACTTCTCGCCCAGGAAGTTGCGGGTGTCCATCTGGGCCTCGACCGTGGCCGACTCGCCCGGGTTGACCGTGGAGGCGCTCGCCTGGCCGCTGGTGCAGCCGCAGGAGGGCCGCAGGTTCAGGATCGTGATCGGCTCCGCCAGCCGGTTCACCAGCACGAAGTCGTGCTTGACCTTGGCCCCCCGCGGCACGGGCCCGAAGTGGTGGTTGCGCTCGGCGAAGAGGGAGTCCGCCCAGTTCGCCGCGCGGACCGTCGCCGCGCCGATCGTCAACGCCGCCAGGCAGCCCGCCAGGGCCGCCGTCATCCTGCGCCGCGTCATCATCGCCTCCTGCGATCCCAACCCTGGGCGAGTCTCCATCGATCGGGGGCGCTCCGGCCCCCTCCACGACTTGATGTATCGACCTGCCGCGGGTCCGGATTCACGGTCCGGGACGCCTCGGTCCGCCCACTCCGCCTCGTCTTCCGCTTTGTAGCGGATGTAACGGCTGGATGGGGGGCGATCTCGCGACGTGGTGCCATGGGTGGCGCGACCTACCGGAAGGCCGGCCACGCCGCCCAGACCGGTTGAGGATCATGATCGGTTGCGGAGTGACTGCCTCCCAGATTCTGCTCAAGCTTGTGTGGGCGAGAACGTCAAACGTACCGCGACAGAAATCGGTTGGACGCGAAATCTCTCACGAAGATGGATTTGCAGCGACCCGATTGCCCCATGGCGCTAGAGTCCAAGACGGGTCCGCTCAAATTGGAATCGAAGCCATCAAGTCCGAGCCCGAGGTCCCGAAATTGATTACGAGGCTTTTCACCTAGAGGCCCTGATCGGTCATGACAGGAATCGCGTCCCAAAAAACATTCACCCCTTGACAATCCGCGCGGCATCGACTCGACTGAACGCTCCATTCAGATCCACATAGTTGTAAACACCATGTTTGTCCGAATTGGCTGCTGCGTCTCCATGTTTGTCGCGAGGTTTTTCGTATGCTCTGCATGCCGTGAGGGATGCGACATCCACTTCCCTGGGGGGGGCCGATATACATGAACGCAAGAGGTTTTCCTGGACGCATTTCCAGGTGACTTGTGCTGACCGTCCCGGCCGTCGCGATCCTCACGGCTGTACCGGGGAAGGGATCGGCCGCTTCGCTGACATCGATCAGCTATACTCCCAATCCCATCATCCTGGGGGGAGGTTGCTCCTACACCGCCAACGACGACGGCACGTGGCCCGTCAGCACGTACAAGTGGGAGTATCGATGCACCAGCGGCGGGACGAGCGCTTGGGTCGCCACTTCGGCGACTGGCAAGACGTACTTTACATATGAACCGGTCCCGGGCAACTACGAAGTCCGTTGCACGGCGACGTTCGCGCAGGTCGGCTACAACCCGCCGCCGGGTCCGTCGACCGTCTCGGTCAACGTCACGATCGCCCCAGCGAACACCGATCACGTCGTCTCAGGGCTCAACTCTCCCGCGGGAGTTGGTGCCGGTATGGTCATGCCGGCCCGGCAATTGATCCTCTTCGAGATCATGGTCGGTGGTACGCCCGTCGGCCCTTACGTGAGCGGGACTTTGCAGGAGCGGATCCGTCGGCCGGGTCTCGGATTCGACTCCGGCTGGAACAATGGCAACCAGGATCTGTACATGTCGAACGGCAAGGTCTACGACTACAAGACCGTGACATTGCAGCCGCCAAGCACCATGGCGGACTACAACGCCATGCCCGACGGCAGCACGTTCGACGACTTCTACCAGCAGTTCCGCATCGTCACCGTGGACTCTTGCGGGAACCAGACGATCATGTATCTGACGGAACATCATTTCACTAAGATCAAGTCGGGGTCTGGGCAGTGGTCCTTGGTCGAATAACGGATTGCTTCGTCCGAAGGGTGCATCCAGACATCAGAGGAATGAGGATTGATAATGAGGAAATCCATCGGCATGACGGTGCTGGCTTTCGCCACGTGCATCCCGATTGGCGTCGCAACCGGGACCGCAGCCCGGACTAAAGGGGCCGCCGCCCAGGCGGCGCAAACGGAGCGACAGGCGGTCGGGAAGGCTTTCATCCCGTCCGATCTGGACGCCCAAGCCGCGTTGCGGCAGCAAGACATGACATGGTATCGGGGGACCGAGATCGGCCCCGACCCGGACGCCGACGGTTTGAAGCTCGAATTGCACACCCGGATCGGCCAAATCTTCGCGCTTCACGATCCGCCGTCGTCGCCGGCGCGGCTGGCCCACTTCGCCTGGCTCGACCGGCCGGACGTGAAGATCAACGGCTGGTACGGCACGATCAAGGCTGTCGTCCAGGATGGCGACCACATGCTCGTCCGCGTGCAGATTCTCCCCCACCTGGCCAGCGAGTCGGGAGCGATCACGTCGACCACAGCTTCCTATCTGGAGACCTACGCCGTAAGCGATGACGGCGTCCAGTTTCTGGGAGGCGAGGCTCCGAAGACCGGCCCGAATTTCCTGATGACCGACTGACCGCCGCCTGACCGCGTCAAACGGCGAAGGAACGCGAGGCGGCTCGGCAAAAGGCCGGGGCTAAGATGGGACGGCGTGTGCCGGCCAGGACCATCGGCGGCTCCGCGGGGCATCCTCGGCGGGATGGTGAAAGCTCACTTCTCCTCGCGGATGGCCTCGACGGGGCAGGCTTCGGCGGCCTCGCGGTAGAGGGAAAGTTCCTCGTCGGTGGCGGGGGGGCGGGTGACGACGCTGCGGCCTTCGTCGTCGTCGCGGGCGAACATCTCGGGCGCGGTCTCGTGGCAGAGGTCGCAGTCGATGCAGTTCTCGTCGATGTAGTAGGTGGGCTTGGCCATGACGATCGCCGCCCGCGTGGGGCGGCCTCCCGGCTCGTCCTCGGATTGGTTGGTTCAGAAGGAGTCTTCTTCGAGAGTCGGCCTGGGGGCGATTTCGCCCGCCGGGCCGCTCCGGGCTTCCCAGTAGATGAGAAAGAGAACGATCGTATTGTAGACGGCGAGGACGTCGAACAGAGTGACCAGGAGGCCCCGCGCGAGCGGGTCTTCGACGAGCCCCAGGCGCTCGGCCCACTGGCCGGTGAGCTGGGCGAGGAACAGGAGGGCGACCAGGGAGCCGAACCCGGCGCCCACGACCTGCCACGCCCGGCCCGTCACCAGCTCGGAGCTTCGCCGTCGCGATTCCAGCACTGGAGTATGGTCCAGCACCACCGCCTCATCGACCAGCGCGTAGCGGACGACCAGGACCAGCATCGGGATCGCGAAGACGACCCGGGCCGGGCCCAGCTCGGGGAACAGCAGGCCGAGGCCCACGGCCATGATGGTGAGCTGCTTCACCAGCCGGGCCGCGAACAGCCACCACCAGGAATCGAGCCCGGCGCGGAGGGCGACCGGGAACGGCGTCGCCCGGCCCGACATCCGCCCGGCCAGCGCGACCAGCACGGCGGCCGTCGCGACCGGGTCGAAGAACAGCTCGACCACGAACTTGAGCATGATCGGCGCGAGCGGGTGCGCGCCGGCGCCGCGGCGCTCCAGGATGATTTCGAGGCCGGTGTTCGTCGGGAGCTTGAACAGCAGGACGACGCCGGCGATCAGCGGGAGCTGCTCGACCAGCAGCTTCGCCGCGGTCGCGAGCTTGCCGCCGATCGTCGCCGGGACAGCGATCGAGGCGAGCCGGCGCGCCCCCTCGGGCTCGGCCGGGGGGGCGTCGGGGTCCGCGAAGTCGGCCGGGGGGCCGACGCGGGCGTCGCAATAGGGGCAGACGCCCGCCGCGGCCTCCAGCCGCTCTCGGGTCAAGAGCGCCCGGCAGGACGGGCACTCCCAGTAGCGCGGCATGGTGGGGTATCCCGGCTCAGTCGACGGTCTTGGCCTTGATCCAGGGCATCAGGGCGCGGAGGCGCTTGCCGACCTTCTCGACCGGGTGCGAGCGCTCCTGGCGGCGGAGGGCCTGGAACATCGGCTTGCCGGCCTTGTTCTCCAGGATGAAGTCGCGGGCGAACTGGCCCGACTTGATCTCGGCGAGGGCCTTGCGCATCGCGGCGCGGGTCTCCTCGGTGATGATCTGGGGGCCGCGGATGTAGTCGCCGTACTCGGCCGTGTTGGAGATGCTGTAGCGCATGTAGTCCAGGCCGCCCTGATAGATCAGGTCGACGATGAGCTTCAGCTCGTGGACGCACTCGAAGTAGGCGGACTCCTCCTGGTAGCCGGCCTCGATGAGGGTCTCGTACCCCATCTTGACCAGGGCGGAGAGGCCGCCGCAGAGGACGACCTGCTCGCCGAACAGGTCGGTCTCGGTCTCCTCGGCGAAGGTGGTGCGGAGGACGCCGGCGCGGGCGCCGCCGATCCCCTTGGCGTAGGCCAGGGCGAGCTTCTCGCCCAGCTCGGAGCAGCCGTCGCCGGTGGCGATGAGGCAGGGGACGCCGCCGCCGCGGACATACTCGCTGCGGACCAGGTGGCCGGGGCCCTTGGGGGCCACCAGGGCGCTGTCCACCCCCTTCGGCGGGACGACCTGGCCGAAGTGGATGTTGAAGCCGTGCGAGCAGAGGAGGAGGTCGCCCGGCTTCAGGTTCGGCTTGATGTCGTTGTTGTAGACGTCGGCCTGGAACTCGTCGGGCAGGAGGATGTTGACCAGGTCGCCCGCCTTGGCGGCCTCGGCCGCGGAGACCGGCTTGAAGCCGTGGTCGACGGCCAGGTCGTAGTTCGCCGAGCCGGGACGCTGGCCCACGACCACGTTGCAGCCCGAGTCGCGCAGGTTCTGGGCGTGCGCGTGCCCCTGGCTGCCGTAGCCGATGATCGCCACCGTCTTACCCTTCAGCAGCGAAAGGTCGGCGTCCTGGTCGTAGTACATCTGGGCGGGCATCTCGGTCTCCTCGGGAGCGTCTTCGGCTTGGGGTGGGAGGGAAAAGGGAAGGGCCCGGGCCGGGCGTGTCGTCGACGCCTCGCCGGGCCCGGTTCCGGGACGGATCAGAGTTCGGAGTGGCCGTGGACCATGGGGGCCGCGTCCTCGACGGGCGTCGGGGCCGGCCCGTCGGGCTCGTCGAACCGCGGGACGCCCCGGACCAGCGCGATCCGGCCGGTGCGGGCGAGTTCCAGGATGCCGTACTCGCGGACGGCCTCGATGAACGCCTCGACCTTCCGCTCCTGGCCCGAGACCTCGATCATCAGGGCGTCGGTCGTGACGTCGACGATCCGGGCCCGGAAGATCGACACCAGCGACTGGACCTGCATCCGGTCCTCGGCCGTGGCGCGGATCTTGATGAGCATCAGGTCGCGCTCGACGTAGTCCTCGCGGGAGATGTCGTGGACCTTGACGACGGTCACGATCTTCTCCAGTTGCTTGCGCACCTGCTCCAGGTAGCGCTCGTCGCCCTTGACGACGACGGTGATCCGCGAGAGCAGCGGGTCCTCGGTCTCGCCGACGGCGAGGCTGTCGATGTTGAACCCGCGCGAGGCGAACATGCCCGAGACGTGGGCGAGCACGCCGGGGGTGTTCTGGACCAGGGCCGACAGGACGTGGCGGTTGCCCCTCGTCTGCGAGGGTTCCTTGGAAGCGGTCGAAGACTTCGAATCGTTGGCCATCACCACGTCCCCTGGCTCGGCGGCGGGCCGCCGAGTCGCGTCGTCCGGGAGCCGGCGACGCACTCGTGAATATCCAGATACCCGATCGTCCCCGGTCGGACGGGCCAGTGTACCACAACTGGTACTCCCGTCGACACGCCCGCCGGGGCCGAAAACCAGAGGCGGGGCGGGTCGTGAAGGTTCGCCGCCCGCCGACGGCTGGCCAGGCGACCGCCCCATGCCGTACCATGCGGCGGTTCGCGATCGAGACCGAAGGAGGGCCGGGCGATGAAGGGCGAAAACGAGCGGCTGACCGGGGACCTGAAGGACGTCGTCGGCGAGGTGATCGCGCCGGGGCTCGCGGTGGAACTCGACGCGATGGGGGCGGTCCACGTCGCCGTCTTCCGACTCGCCCGGGACGTCATCGGCGACCGCGAGTCGCTGACGCTGGAGGTCCCCGGCGGCCGGGCGATCGACCTGTTCGTCCTCCGCGACAGCTACCAGCCCGACGGCACCATCCGCGCCGCCGTCGTGAACGACTCCGGCCGGCCCGGCTACGGCCTGGGCCTGGAGCCCTCGGACGGAGGATGATCCCGTCCGGGTCGGCCGACGTCCCGCGGGCCTCCTCTCGGCCGGGAGGCTCGAATCGCGGGCGTCCCCCCGCGAACGAACGCGCCCGAGGCTGGAAGGGCGCCCCCTCGGCATCGCATCGCCGGGGCCCGAGATCGGCGCGTTCGGCGTCGACTTCCCGGGCCGTGATGCGCGACGACATCGTCGCCTCCGGCGTCGCCTGGGACTGCAATGTGTTTTTAGGGTTGATTGAGTCCGGATGATCGTGCGGAGTGTGCACGAATCCGCCGACGGGCCGGGCCCCCTATGCCATGTGACGCCGGAATCAACCTCCTCGCGTCGATGGCCGTCGAATATTTCCGCAATTGCAACGCCCTGATGTTATTAATAGACATTATTGCATCGGCCTTCGATCGATTTCTAAAATCCCCCGCTAGGTCGTCGGCGACCTGACCAGCCATGCAGCTGCCAATTCCACTCAACGGGGATGTCTTCCATCATGATCGAGAAGAAGCGACTTCGCGGTTTCGTCGGCGTGTTCGCCTGCATCCTGGCCGTGGGCGCCTCCGCCCGCGCCGAACTCATCCAGAACGGTGGATTTGAGACCACCACCGGCGTCGACAAGCAGATCGGCTACAACACGACGGTCAGCGACTGGGCCAGCGCCAACGGTAATCGGCTGAACTTCGTCTTCGGCGAGGGCTCCGTGTCGGCCACCGGCACCTACGGCGATTTCACGGTCTGGGCGAGCACGAACGGCGGGGCCGTCGGCAACACCTTCGACGGCGTCAGCCCGGCGGGCGGCAACTTCATCGTCGCCGACGGCGACAGCCGCTACAGCGCCGCGCTCGAGCAGACGATCGGCGGCCTGGTCGTCGGGCAGAAATACGACCTATCCTTCTGGTGGGCGGCCGGCCAGCAGAGGGGGTTCGACGGCGCGACCACGGAGCTGAGCTGGATCGTGTCGTTCGGGGGCGAGACCCACTCCACGGAGCAGCTTACGAACCCCGAGCACGACTTCCAGCCCTGGCGCCAGACGACCCTCCAGTTCACGGCGACGTCCGAGGTGCAGACGCTGAGCTTCCTGGCCTGGGGCCTCCCCAACACGGGCTCGGGCATCCCGCCGCTGCTCTTCCTCGACGGCGTCTCGATGAATGCCGTCCCCGAGCCGACCTCGGTCGCCCTGATGGGCCTGGGAATCGCCGGGCTCGTCGCCTTGAAGCGTCGCAACGCCTCGGCCGGCTGACGCATCGGCCCGGGGTCGGGCGAGGCCGCCGGGCCGGCCGCGGGGCGAGCCATCGACCGCGGGCCGCCGGCGGCCCGCGGATTCCCCTCGCACGTCGGATCGACCCGTAAGCTTGGACGACGACGCACGCATCCGGCCGAACGCTCGCGAAAACCTGAGGACCGCCATGTCAGGCCATATCCTGCCCCAGATCATCTCTCTTTCCCTGTGGCTGGGGGTCCTCGTCCTGGTGTTCGTGCCCTTGGAACGCCTCTTCGCCGCCCATCCGCGCGAGGCGCTGCGGAAAGGGGTCTGGACCGACCTCGCGTACTACTACCTGAGCAGCCTCGTGCCGGTCGCGCTCCTCAGCGTCCCCTCCGGCGTGCTGGCCTGGGCCTCGCATGCCCTGGTGCCGGAGGCCGTCCTCCAAACCACGGGGGCCTGGCCTTTCCCGGTACGCATCCTCGCGAGCCTCGTGCTGGGGGACGTGGGGTATTACTGGTCCCATCGTCTCAGTCATCGGGTCCCATTCCTCTGGGATTTCCACTCGATCCATCATGCGCCGGAGGAGGTCGATTTCCTGATCAACTCGCACGCCCACCCGTTCGACATGGTGTTCGGGCGGTTCTGCGGCATGATCCCGATCTTCGCCCTCGGCCTGGCAGGGAACATCCACGCCCCGGAATATCAGGTGCCGTTCCTGGCGTCGGCCTTCGCCCTGGTCTGGGGCTTCTTCATCCACGCCAACCTGAGATGGCGATTCGGGCCGCTCGAATGGATCATCTCGACGCCCGCCTTCCACCACTGGCATCACACGCGCAGCGGCCCGATCAATCGCAACTTCGCCGCCACCTTCCCGCTCATCGACTGGATCTTCGGCACCGCCCATCTACCGGGCGAGTTCCCCGCCGATTACGGCATCAAGGGAGAAGTCCCCGAGGGTTTGCTCGGTCAACTCGTCCATCCTCTGATTTCTTCAACCTCCATGGGCGGCCCCTCGTCGCCGCCCGACGACGGCTTCGAACGGCCCGCGAACGCCGGCGAGCCCACGACCCTCGACCTCCCCCCCCTCGCCTCCCCACCCGACGGAGCCGTCGCGGCGGCCGTCGCGACCGGCTACGGCCTGGGCCTGGAGCCCGCGGACGGGGAATGACGCCGGGTCCCGGACGGCCGGGCGAGGGTCGTCGGATCCCGGGGTGGTCTCGGCCCCCTCGTGGCGTCCCGTCGGCCCCCCGAGGAACGTGGCACCCCGTCGAAAGCATGGGAGTGCGAGCATGAATCCCCCCTTCTCCCTTCGTGGGAGAAGGTGCCCCGCAGGGGCGGATGAGGGGGGGATGACTGGTGGCCATGGGCTTCAAAGCCATCGCCGGCCGTGGGCTCCACCGGCGGTCGCCCCCTCATCCGGCCTTCGGCCACCTTCTCCTACGAGGAGAGAAGGATGCTTGGCATGAGACGGT
>Ga0209958_1001407_pt1 | contig 18599 bp, 17 predicted proteins | sample ThiBio_inoc_plan_FD_183942 | JGI IMG/M metagenome (GOLD analysis project Ga0209958, IMG submission 183942) | Wastewater bioreactor microbial communities from Cape Town, South Africa - Thiocy_inoc_plan (SPAdes) | ecosystem: Engineered > Bioremediation > Thiocyanate > Unclassified | place: South... | reverse complement strand
TCGCGCTGCGCGCTGGCTTGACGTGCGCGCTTGCGCGCCTGGGCGGAGTTCGCCATGTATTCTGCTCCTAATAATCCCGGCCGGAGGCGGGACAGATTCACCAAAGGCCGCGATTGTACGGGAAACAGCGGCCACAAATCAAGCGGTTTCGTGCGCAAGCGCAATCGACGCGCCTGCGGGCAATTGCAGTTGCAGTTGGCGCGCCCGGCCCGCACAATGCGCGCAAAACGCCGCCATCCATGAATCTCCTCAAAGCCCTCGCTGCGGTCAGCAGCATGACCCTGCTCTCCCGCATCCTGGGGTTCGTGCGCGACACCCTCATCGCCCGCGTGTTCGGCGCCGGACTCCTGACCGACGCCTTCTTCGTCGCCTTCAAGATCCCCAACCTGCTGCGGCGCCTGTTTGCCGAAGGCGCCTTCTCGCAGGCGTTTGTGCCGATCTTCGCGGAATACAAGAACCGCCGGGGCCATGACGCCACCCAGACCCTGGTCAACCAGGTCGCCACCGCGCTGACGCTGGTGCTGGTCGCGGTCGCGCTGCTGGGCATCGTGGGCGCGCCGTGGGTAGCCTATGTCAGCGCACCGGGGTTTCGCGCCGAACCGGAAAAGTTTGCCCTCACCGTCACCCTGCTGCGCATCACGTTTCCCTACATCATCTTCATTTCGCTGGTGGCCCTGGCGGCGGGCATTCTCAACACCTTCAGCAAGTTTTCAGTGCCGGCGTTTGCGCCGGTGCTGCTGAATCTGTCCATGATCGCCGCGACCCTGTGGCTGGCGCCGTATTTCGATCCGCCGGTACTGGCGCTGGGCTGGGGGGTAGCGCTGGGCGGGGTGCTGCAACTGGCGTGGATGCTGCCGCATCTGCTGAAGATCGGCATGTTGCCGCGCCCCGCCCGGCAGTTCGACGACCCTGGCGTGCGGCGGATTCTCAAGCTGATGGCGCCCGCCACGCTGGGGGTGTCGGTGGCGCAGATCAGCCTCTTGATCAACACCGTCTTCGCATCGTTTCTCGCTACCGGCAGCGTATCGTGGCTGTATTACGCCGACCGCCTGATGGAGTTTCCCACCGGCATGCTGGGGGTGGCGCTGGGCACCATCCTGCTGCCCAGTCTGGCCAAGCATTACGCCGACGACTCGCCGGCCGAATACGCCAAGCTGCTCGACTGGGGCTTGCGGCTCACGCTGCTGTTTGCGCTGCCCTCTGCCGCCGCGCTGGCGGTGCTGGCGGTGCCGCTCATCACCACGCTGTTTCATTACGGCGCCTTCAACGCAAACGACGTGGGCATGACGCAGCAGGCGCTGATCGCCTACAGCCTGGGGCTGGTCGGGCTGATCCTGGTCAAGGTGCTGGCGCCCGGATTTTATGCACGGCAGAACATCCGCACCCCGGTCAAGGTCGCCATCTTCACCCTCGTCGCCACCCAGTTGATGAACCTCGCCTTCATCGGCCCGCTCGGCCACGCCGGGCTGGCGCTGGCCATCGGCCTGGGTGCCTGCCTCAACGCCGGACTGCTGTTGCATCTGCTGAAGAAGCAGCAGATTTACCAGCCGCAGCCGGGCTGGACCGGCTACTTCCTGCGCGTGCTGGCGGCGGTTGCGCTGATGGCGGCGATGCTGTTCTACGCCATGGGCGAAGCGCAGTGGTGGCTGGCGGCAGGCTTCCTCGAGCGGCTGCTGCGGCTGTCGCTGCTGGTCGGCGGCGGGATCGCGCTGTATTTTGCCGCGCTGGGGCTGATGGGCTTCCGCCCGCGGCAGTTCGCGCGGCGGGCGGCGAATTGACGGGCCGCTTAATCAGCTAGAATTAGGCCTTTTCGCGCCGGTTCGCCCTACGCTTCAACCCCATGCGCATCACCCACGGTTTCAACGCTCTCGGCACGCCCCACGCGGTCACCATCGGCAACTTCGACGGCCTGCACCTCGGGCACCAGGCCATGCTCGCCCGCCTGCAGGACGTGGCGCGGACGCGCGGCCTGCCTAGCTGCGTGTTGAGCTTCGAGCCGCATCCGCGCGAGTTCTTTACGCCCGAGCAGGCGCCCGCGCGCCTGTCCAGCCTGCGGGAAAAGGCCGAATGCCTGCAACAGCAGGGCATTGACCGCTTGCACGTGTTCCGTTTCGACCGCGCATTCTCCGCGCTCACTGCCGAGGCCTTCATCGAACAGGTGCTGGGCCGCACGCTGCAGGCGCGCTACGTGCTGGTGGGCGACGACTTCCGCTACGGCGCCAAACGCGCGGGCGATTTCGCGCTGCTCGAAAGCCTGGGCCAGCCGCTCGGTTTCGATGCCGAATTTCTGCCGACGGTCGAAATCGCCGGCGAACGCGCCTCGTCCACCGCGGTGCGCAATGCGCTGGCCGCGGGCCAACTGGAGCATGCCGCGCGCCTGCTGGGCAGGCCCTACAGCATTTCGGGACGTGTGGTGCACGGCGACAAGCTGGGGCGCGACATCGGTTTTCCCACCGCCAACATCCAGCTCCGGCACAACCGGCCGCCGCTGATGGGCATCTTTGCGGTGGAACTGCACGGCCTCAACGGCGCTCCGCTGGCGGGGGTGGCGAGTCTGGGCAAGCGGCCCACCGTCAAAAGTCCGGATGCCGTGCCCGTACTCGAAGTACACCTGTTCGATTTCAATGCCGACATTTACGGCCGCCGCGTGCGCGTGAGCTTTCTCCACAAGCTGCGCGACGAAGAGAAATATCCCGACCTCGACAGCCTCGTTGCGCAGATCAAGCGCGATGTCGACAACGCCAAACACTATCTGGCCAAGACTTAACCAGAACCGCGCCATGCCTGACTATAAAAGCACCCTCAACCTGCCCGACACCCCCTTCCCGATGCGTGGCGACCTCGCCAAGCGCGAACCCGGCTGGGTCAAAAGCTGGCAGGAGAAAAAACGCTACGAAGCCATCCGCAAGGTCGCGGCCGGCCGGCCGAAATTCATCCTGCACGACGGCCCGCCCTACGCCAACGGCGACATCCACATCGGCCACGCGGTGAACAAGATCCTCAAGGACATCATCGTCAAGGCCAAGACCCTCTCCGGCTTCGACGCACCCTACGTGCCGGGCTGGGACTGCCACGGCCTGCCGATCGAACTGCAGGTGGAAAAAACCCACGGCAAGGACATTCCCCCGTCGCAGTTCCGCGAACTGTGCCGCGCCTACGCCGCGGAACAGATCGAACGCCAGAAGGCCGATTTCATCCGCCTCGGCGTGCTGGGCGACTGGGCCAATCCCTACCGCACGATGGACTTCCAGTTCGAGGCCGAGCAATTGCGCGTGCTCGGGCAGATCCAGCAGGCGGGCTATCTCTATCAGGGCGCCAAGCCGGTGCACTGGTGCGTCGACTGCGGCTCGGCGCTGGCCGAAGCCGAGGTCGAGTACGAGGACAAGACCTCGCCAGCGATCGACGTCGGCTTCGCCGTCGCCGACCCTGCCGAACTCGCCAAACGCTTCGACATTGCGGCGATCGACGAAGCGGTCCAGATCGTCATCTGGACCACCACGCCGTGGACGCTGCCGGCCAACCAGGCGGTGGCGCTGCACCCCGAATTCCAGTACACGCTGGTGCGCACGACCAAGGGCCTGCTGATCCTCGCCGACAGCCTGCGCGAAACCGCGCTGACGCGCTACGGTTTGAGCGAAAGCGCCGAAGTCGTCGCGCACACCACCGGCCAGGCGCTGGAAGGCGTGCTGCTGTGGCACCCCTTCCAGCAGCGCCAGGTGCCGGTGATTGTCGGCGACCACGTCACCGCCGACGCCGGTACTGGCGCCGTGCACACCGCACCGGGCCACGGCCTCGACGACTACGTGGTGGGCAGCCGCTATGGCTTGAAAGTCGACAATCCGGTCGGCGACGATGGCCGCTTCTACGCCAGCGTGCCGCTGGTCGGCGGCATGAGCATCTGGCAGGCGAACCCGCTGATCGTCGAAACGCTCGAGGCCAGCGGCGCCCTGCTGGCGCACGAGAAGCTGCTGCACAGCTACCCGCACTGCTGGCGCCACAAGACGCCGATCATCTTCCGCGCGACGCGGCAATGGTTCATCGGCATGGATGCGAGGGACCAGGGATCGGGGACCGGGGATCGGGAAAGCTTGCGCCAGCAGGCGATGGCGGCGGTCGACGCGACGCAGTTCTTCCCGTCCTGGGGTCGCGCGCGGCTGGAGGCGATGATCAAGAACCGTCCCGACTGGTGCGTCTCGCGCCAGCGCAACTGGGGCGTGCCGATGCCTTTCTTCACCCACAAGGAAAGCGGCGAACTGCACCCACGCACGATGGAACTGCTGGAGATCGTGGCGAAGCGCGTCGAGGCGGCCGGCATCGAGGCCTGGTTCGCGCTCGACCCGGCCGAACTGCTGGGCGAGGATGCCGCACATTACGACAAGACCGGCCATACCCTCGACGTCTGGTTCGATTCCGGCGTCACCCACGCCTGCGTGCTGAAGCGCCGCCCCGAACTCGCGCATCCGGCCGACCTCTATCTGGAAGGCTCGGACCAGCACCGCGGCTGGTTCCAGTCGTCCCTGCTCACCGGCTGCGCCACCGACGGCCGCGCCCCCTACCAGGCGTTGCTGACCCACGGCTTCGTGGTCGACGGCCGCGGCCACAAGATGAGCAAATCGAAAGGCAACGTCGTCTCGCCGCAGAAGGTGATGGACCAATTCGGCGCCGACATCCTGCGGCTGTGGGTGGCGACCACCGACTATTCCGGCGAACTCACCATCTCCGACGAGATTCTCAAGCGCGTGGTGGAAAGCTACCGCCGCATTCGCAACACCCTGAAATTCCTGCTCGCCAACCTGTCGGACTTTGACCCCGAGGCACACGCGCTGCCGGTGGCGGACTGGCTGGAAATCGACCGCTACGCACTGGCCATGACGCGCCAGTTGCAGAGCGAACTGCAGGCGCACTACGACGCCTACGAATTCCACTTCATCGTGCAGAAGCTACAGAACTTCTGCTCGGAAGACCTCGGTGGTTTCTACCTCGACATCCTGAAGGACCGCCTCTACACCAGCGGCGCCGACAGCCGCGCGCGACGCGCGGCGCAGAATGCGCTCTATCACCTGACCCATGCGCTCACGCGCTGGATGGCGCCGATCCTGTCGTTCACCGGCGAGGAAGTGTGGGCGCAGCTGGCGGGTGAGGACAGTTCGGTGTTCCTGCATGTCTGGCACGAATTTCCGGAGCAGGCCGACGAGGCCGACCTGCTTGAGCGCTGGACCCGCATCCGCGCAGTGCGCGCCGAGGTGCAGAAGGAACTCGAGACCGTGCGCGTCGCCGGCGGCATCGGCTCCTCGCTGCAGGCCGAAGTCATCCTGCATGCCCGCCCCGAAACCCAGGCTCTGCTGGCGCCGCTGGGCGACGACCTGCGCTTCGTGCTGATCACCTCGCAGGCCGGCGTCGTCGCGGCAGAAGAAGAACGTATCGCCGTCACGCCGAGCGCGGCGAAGAAATGCGACCGCTGCTGGCACTACCGCGCCGACGTCGACGCGCACCCCGGCCACCCCGGCCTGTGCGGGCGCTGCGTGAGCAATCTTCATGGCGCAGGCGAGGCGCGCAGCCATGCTTGACCTGCCGAACCCTGCAATGCGCAAATGGCTGGGCATCGCCTTCGCCGTCATCGTCGTCGACCACCTCACCAAATGGTGGGTGTCGTCCACACTCGACTATCAGGAACTGATACCGGTGCTGCCGTTCTTTTCGCTGGTGCTGGTGCACAACACCGGCGCGGCGTTCAGCTTCCTCGCCGACGCCGGCGGCTGGCAACGCTGGTTTTTCATCGCGGTGGGCGTCGTCGCCACCGTGATCATCGTGCGCCTGCTGAAGCGCCACGCGCACGAACCGCGGCTGGCATTTTCCCTGGCGCTGGTGCTCGGCGGCGCACTCGGCAATGTGATCGACCGCGTGGTGCTGGGGCATGTGGTGGACTTCCTGTATTTCCACTATCGTGGCTTTGCCTGGCCGGCGTTCAACGTGGCGGATTCCGCCATCAGCATCGGCGCCGCCCTGCTGATCTGGGACAGCCTGCGCGGCAAGCCCGCCGCAGCGGGCCGGCCATGACCGTGCGCAGCGTCGCCCCGGGCGACACCCTCCAGCTCCGCTACGCGCTACGCCCACGCGGCGGCGACGATCTCATCTCCAACTTCGACGATGCCGAAGCGGACACCGTGACGCTCGGCGACGGCACCCTGGCGCCGATGCTGGAGCAATGGCTGATCGACCTGGTTCCCGGCGAGCGCCACGTGTTCCTGCTCGATCCCTGGCAGGCCTTCGGCGAAAGCCAGCCCGAACTGATCCAGACCCTGCCCAAAACCGATCTGCCGGCCGATACGGCATTCGAAGTCGATCAACTGGTCGAATTCGCCATGCCCAACGGCCAGACCCTGGCCGGGCACATCCTGGAAATCGGCGACGAGGCGGTGAAGGTCGACTTCAACCATCCACTCGCCGATCTGTCGATTGAGTTTGAAGTGGAAATCGTACGCATCCTCTGAGACGGGAACCCTCATGACATCCACCATCCTTCTCGCCAACCCGCGCGGTTTCTGTGCCGGGGTCGACCGCGCCATCGCCATCGTCGAGCGCGCGCTGGAAAAATTCGGCGCGCCGATCTACGTGCGCCACGAAGTCGTCCACAACACCTTCGTCGTCAACGACCTCAAGGCCAAGGGCGCGATCTTCGTCGAGGAACTCGACGAAGTGCCAGCCGGCGCCACCGTCATCTTCAGCGCCCACGGCGTATCGAAGGCGGTGCGTGCCGAAGCCGAGGCACGCGGCCTCAACGTTTTCGACGCCACCTGCCCGCTGGTCACCAAGGTGCACGTCGAAGTCAGCAAGATGCACGACAAGGGATACGAGATCGTGATGATCGGCCACAAGGGCCACCCCGAAGTCGAAGGCACGCTGGGGCAGTCGGAAAGCGGCATGCATCTGGTGGAAACGCCGGAAGATGTCGCCAGCCTGCAAGTCGCTGACCCCGACAAGCTCGCCTACGTCACCCAGACCACGCTGTCGGTCGACGATGCCGCGCGCGTGGTCGGCGCCCTGCGCGCACGCTTCCCCCTCATCACCGGGCCGAAGAAGGACGACATCTGCTACGCCACGCAGAACCGCCAGGACGCGGTCAAGGCGCTGGCGCCGCAATGCGACGTGGTGATCGTGGTGGGGTCGCCGACCAGCTCCAACTCCAACCGCTTGAGGGAAGTCGCAGAGAACCTGGGAGTGCCCGCGTATATGGTGGACAACGCGTCGGAAATCGATCCGCAGTGGGTGGCCGGAAAGAACAGAGTAGGACTCACCGCCGGCGCCTCAGCACCGGAAATTCTGGTGCGCGCTGTTATCGATCGGCTGAACCAATTGGGCATCGGCACCGTAACGAACCTCGATGGCGCTCAAGAGAGGATTGCGTTCGCCTTGCCGAAAGGCTTGGGGATTTGACCTCAGATCGCCGCAGTCCGATCATCGACGCATCCAAACCTTGATACCCTACGCAGCATGGCGAGCCAAAGAACGTGAGGTCACGTCGGCCAAGGCATGAACCTGCCGCCCCTGCCGCCGTGCGGGCCTGGTGTCTTGACTGAAGCTGGCTTCGAAGCGCTGCATTGGTCATTATTGGGCGTAAAAACGCGCCTGCCCCGGAAATCATGGCCTACGCCAGCGCAAACTACTATGTTGCGCTTACTCACGATCCGTACTTCAACGCGATTCTCGCCGCGCCCCATGGCGACAAGCCCCGCGTCGTGCGAATCCGTTCCGAAGAGCTTAACCCTGACGCAATTGCCAAGCAGATCATCGCTTGCCTTGCGCCAAATGAAAACCGAGCCGACAGACGACGCCTTGCTCACCATTGACCCGAACCACACACGCCTGCGCCTGGTTGCCCCTGCAACACAAAGAATAACCGCCCAATACGCGGGCCGCGTATGCACCCATCGAGTCTAAAAGCCTCATCTCCACTGCGTACCGTGGGCGGTGCGCCTTGAGGCCGAAGCGCGCGGCCTCAATGTATGCGACGCCACCCGATCATGGACAGGATGCGAGTGTGACCTTTGCTGTGCGCGGCCTGCCGGTACTGCTGATAACGATCTGCCTTCCGCTTCCCGAGCCGTCCGACTCACTGCACAAAGTCAGCGTTCCGGCCTGGAAGGCCCCGGAGGTAAGCTTGCTCGCGCCACTGGGTGCGTAGGAAATGTATTTGGAAACCAAGGTGTTGCCGGTGAGCCTAAGCCCGGCCTGAAAAGCCTGTCTGGCCTGGATTACCGTTTCGCCCGAATCCACCACTGCATTGTTGTTGGCGTCATGAAACACCAGCCACCCCTGGTGCCAGCCACCACCGACGGCGCAGGATGTTCCCGTTACCGACGTGCATACCACCACACGCGAACTGCGTTTGATTGCCTCGCTGCGCGCCAGATGCAAGGAAGAAAGCAGCTCATTGGCGGCACTCGTCAAGTGGCTGTTACGCGTGAAAGCAGCAAAGCCGGGAATACCAATCCCCAGCAGGATTGCGGAAACAGCCAGCACCACCATCAGCTCCAGCAGCGTTACACCCGACTGTTTCATATCGCCCCCTGTCCACTCGTGATTCTCAGAGTGACACTTGGGGCGGAAACGAGCTATACAACTTTAGTTGTAGGTCCGCCAAAAAAAAACACATAATCATTTGAATTAACACGACAATGTATTTTCATTCCGGTTGAAACCCGGAGTCAGGCATTACCCTTACGCTGTTAAATTGGATTTATCTGAACACGGCGGAAGCTTGAAAATGCGCAAGAACCTGCACCTGAGCCAGGCCTGGCTGCAAAAAATATGCTTTGGAGCGTCAAGCTATTGTCCAAGGACGTACACTAAGCTTCCGGACGAAGTTCCATTCAGGGACACGTACTAGCGCTAGCGACTTTCGTCACGCTTGGTCTTCCGGTTAGGCTGACGGTGATAGTTCTTTTCGATGTGCCGATCGTCGGGGTGGCGCGGCAAAGAGTCAGATTGGCGGGGGTTGCTCCGACACCGGTCGGCTGGAAGACGATGCTGGTTGCATCCCCCGAAAGCAAGAACCCATTGGGCAACGCGGCCTGCGTGTAAATTACCGAGCCCCCAGCCAGAATCACCCAGCCATCTTTCCAGGCGCCGGTACAACTGCTGCCGTTTGACGAGGCACACAGCGTCGCTGTCGCGTTGCGCTTAATCGCCTCGCTGCGCGCCAAATGCGCGCTGGCCACAAAATTATTGGCAAGCGTATTGAGCTTGCTGCTCAGTGCGGCATTCTGAAAAGAGGGAATCGCTAGCGCCGCCAGGATAGCAGCGATAGCAATCGTCACTAAAAGCTCAACCAAAGTAAAACCACGCATCATCATGAACCTGCGACTCACCTTTGCAGCGAATCTAATGCGAGCTTCCCGAGAGCTTTCGTGGCGATAGCTCATTTCTGGATATACCAATAGACGCGTTCCTTATTGCCGGTCACGCCACTTCCGCTCGTCTTTAATTTCACTTCGACTGGCGATTCCGGACTGGCCCCAATAATGAAAGGCACTGTCATGGGCTGTCCGGTCGCAGGATTGGCTACCGTCACCATACCCGATACCGGAGAGGGTGGTAGCCCTCCACCTGAGACTTGCGCATAACGGCTGCCAGCCTGCCCAACCGGCGACGCATCCAGGTAATTGATGTTGTATACCTGAGCTGTTCCAAGGGACGAGGTGCAAGCATTCGCGTCGGGTACTGTAGGGATATGCGTACTGAATGTCACCTCACCAAACACAACCACAGCAGAGGTCACTACCTGCTCCTTATCGCTGAAGGTTAAATACCAGCCCTTCTTGGCATCAAGGTCAGTTGCTGAAGGATTACCCCCGTCATTGCTGATCCCGAGCAAAGAATCCTGGCACAGAAAATCCCCCCCACAAATGGTCGACTCACTGGAAAGCCAAGTGTTATCCGAAGGTTTGTCTTTCAGCATGAAAAAAGCATTGTTCACACTGGTTGTCGCCGTATTCGAATTGAGTGGATGCTCGCGATCTCCCGACCCCATCAGTACCGCATTGAATGTTGGAGCCACCACTACCTCAGGTCCGAACAAAAACTTACGGTTGGAGGTTCCCCCCGCGCAGCCCGACGGCGTTCCGCAGCCGAGCGAAGCGATCCTGGTGAATGCCCAGTTGGTGGGCGACTCCGTACCGAAGGTAATCCGATAAACGTTACCTCCCGTATCGGTCAAATAAGCGTATTCTGCCAACCCAGTTGATGAGTTTGGCACTATGGTGACGTCGCCTACCACACTACGCGTAGTATTGAATGTCCTCAATAGCGTTCCCTTGCTCGCATCAAGCACATAGACCCGATTTCCCTTCGGCGAAGTGCAGCTATTGTTGGTTGTGCCGTTATCGGTATCCTCGCAAGTATCGTAGCCGCCGCCCACAATTAGCATCGGTGAGTCACCCGACCCGTAACCAGCTGCCTTGAGGCTTTTGGGGGCGGACCAAGTTTGGCCAATTTGCTCGAAACCCGTCATGCAACCGGTGTCATCGCCCAAACCCGTCGTGCATCCCTTGCGCCACAACAAGCTTGGTGATTCCGGCGTGCTGACATCAAACGCGTAAATCATGCGCCCACCGCGCCGCTGGCTCGCATAAATCCAAGTATTGGTATTGTCTTTGTAGGCCGTAATCGGCCCATCGAAGAAATAGGGTTTAGCCGTGGCGTCACCCGCACTCGGAAACGTGATGAGCAACGAATTATCGTAGATTCTTTTCAGCTTGCCGTATTGATCGGGCGCGATGAAAGACCACAATTCACTGCCTGCGTCTGTCCCCGTCTGATTACCATTGATTGCGTGAAGCATGCCATCGTTGGCGCCATAGAACACCACCACACCTGTGCTGCCACCATAGTCCACTGCCACCGGGCGCGAATGCACCACGTCACCCAGCGCCGACGGGCGCATCTCTGTCACATCCTTGTCGCCATCCTCATCCTTGACATCGGTGCCGCGTGCCCAATTGATGATCTTGGTACGTTGAGTGGCATCGGCAGCTCCCAGGGCTGCGGCCGTAATACCAAGATTTCCGTCCACGAAATCGTCGAGGCTGCCCGCCGCGCAGGTGCCGCAGGTTTTGACAGTGCGCGATGCCGGCGCAATAGCCCGCAGCATGTATCCTGCCGCTCCTTTTTCCACCACTTCGCCGTCCGGCGTATTGGACCAGATCGAATTTGCAACAGCCGTACAAGACCCCTTTGCTTCTGAACCTTTATAGTCCCAATAGCTGTCCACTGTCGCCGAAGTCCAGAAACTGCGTGCGCATTGGGTAATGAAACCAGTATTGTTGTTAATTGCCAATTCATCATTGGCATCGACCAGGTTGAGTGCAAAACCGCTGCCCTGCACGCTGGCCTTGAACTTGTACTGCTTCAGGTTGCCCTTCCAGCTCGGCTTGGTGTCGATGTCCGGCCGGAACATCCCGATGAAAACCTGATTAAGGTAAGTGCCTTGCGTATTCACGCTCACCGGCAAGCTGGCCGAGGCGAACACGCTGTTGACGGCCTGGATTTCAGCGACGATTTGATCGAACGCCGCCTTGATCTTGGCGCCCACATCGGCTGCGCCAGCCGACCCCACATCAAAATACTTACCCTGGCCCTCTTCGGCCATACTCTGCAGCAATGCCTTGTAATCAGCAGAATACTGACCTGCGACCGTAGGTACTACGTCGATCACATAGGTGACGACAGGATTGGTGGTTTTATTGGCAAGATAGCGCGCCCACTCATCTGCGATTTCAGACTGCATTCCACTGGGCGTCAACGGAATCGTCGTCGTCTTGCCTCCAGCTGCAGCAAGATGATTGGTGGCTGTCGTGTTGTCGCTATTATTTGAGCTCGACTTGCCGTTACTCAGGAATATCACATAATTTTTCTTACAGACCGAGGACGTGGGGGCCTGATAGATCGTTGCATCGCTCGATGCCAACGCATTGCCAGGCAGCGTGTACACGGCATTGGCCGCCGCCGTTCCGGATGCATTGCCTGTGAAATCGCGTTTTTTCTTGTTGGCGCCCGCATAGGCGGTGCTGCTGGAAAAATAACGGTTGACCTCCGACATCGTCAAACCAAGCTTGCCGTTATTTGACTTGTCGTTGTTTACATGAAAGTCGAGGACAAGGTTTTTATATAGCGTTTTATTCGCCTCCGACATGGTGCGCACCGCAGCGCGCACATAGGCGCCGTCCGGATTGCCATTGCCGCTGCCTGTTTCGGTATACATCATGAAGCCAAGCCGGAACTTGTTATTTTCAAGACCATCCACGGTCGAAGCAAGTGCTGCCATTTCAGCAGTGAATGCCGTACTCCAGTTTGCGGTATTGTCTATGACGATCAGCACATTGGGCAGATCGGTGCTTGCCGCATCCACCCCGGTAAAAAGGTCGATGTCCTCTGCATGTGCAAATGGCATGGCGAACAGCAAACCGGCTGCAAGGCAACGTGCCAATTTCGGGAATTCCATCTTCCTGCTCCTCTGAGTCGGCATGCTCAAACGCATGCCGATGCCGCATACTGCGTTTGGGTAAGACGCTTACGAACCCCCTGCCAGATAGTCACCGCTGCGCCGGTATTCGTGCTACTGACCCGAGCTTCAATATCCCATACGGTGTTGTAATCGATCGTGCTCGGCACTCCCGATGTCACGCCACTGAGCGTGGCTACGCTGGTAGAAATCGAAACCGCCTGAACACAAACGGGCGTCATGACGTTGACGGTGTAGTCATTGGTTCCATCCTGATCAATGTCGACCGGAATGGTCGAACTCACGGGCAGCGTGGTGAAATCGGAACTGATGATTTGCTCAATAGCCACATTGGCAGCAGCGATCGCCTCATCGCGGAATTGCATGTTGCCAACGGATTTGAGGTTACCGCTGCTCAGCATGAAAGCGGAAGTGACAACCAGCGTCAGCAATACCAGCATGATCAGGCCCACGATGAGGGTGGCACCTTGCTGGGCACGTCGCGTTGCTGACATCATCATGGCGTCTCTCTCCGTCCGGACGGGTTGACAAGGCGAACGGTGGTGGTGAAGACGTGGCGCTTGAAGCCGTCGTTGAATGGTCCCATGGAGCCCGCGCTGCCCAGGGTATAGACCTTAGTATCGGTATAGCCCGGCGTGATTTCTGAACTGCGCGCCAGGACATGGATCCGGACGGCGACAACATTGGCTGCAGCACAGTTTGCAGCGCTAATACAATTCAAACCCGCGCTATTGACGAAGGTATCAGGAATGCCATCCCCGCGGTTCACCGCGCCCACATAGCTCACTGCCGCACCATTCTTACCGAGATTATCGATACCGTATTCAATTCTGAATCCTTCTATTCCTTCAATCAGAGGTTGCGCAGCTTGATGTTCACCACCGGCAAACTCAGAGCGCATCAGGGTGGGAATACCGTCGCCCACAGCGACCGAATAGTCGCGTATGTAATAAATGCTGGAGATGAACTTGCGCGTCACCGCAATATCGCCCGAACTGACCGGCAAGACAGCGGGCGAACAATTTTTCTTGTGCAGAACATGTCCACTACTAGCGAGAACGAAGCTTTGCGGTGGTGTGGCATTGATTTCCGCATTACATTGCGATGCCTGGAAGCAAACCTCCCCACCGCAGGCGGTTCCCGCGCTGGGCTCGGCATGACGAACGACAAGCACATCCGTATCGGCCTGCTGGTTGGTCACTGTCGCACAAGCCCCGACATCAGCCTGTACCGGAATGCCGATGAGGTTATTGCGGTCGGCCGCGACCCAGGTTCCTGGCGCTTTGCAGGGGTCGGGTATTGCGTTAGGCATGTCGTCCGGCGCACTCACGTTGCGATCCTCGAATCGTGGGACAAAATCGCCCCAGAATCCGGCGTGAACAAGGTCATCCTGCAACAATTGAATGGCGAATCGACCATTCTCGATCTGCCGGTTCATTTTCGCCATCTCGTTATTGGCACGGGTGACATTGAGAAAAAGCGCGAGCAGAGCCCCCACGATCACCATGCCAATGGCAATCGCAATCATCAATTCGATCAGGGAAAGGCCTTGGGCATGCCGGGGTGCATGCCATTTTCCGATAGTCATGTTCACGTCAGATTCCCGATGCGGACGACCGTGGTGATGACGCGACGACAGAGATCTCCCGTGCAGGCCAAGCCTGCCGCGCCATTGTAGAGGCCTTGTCCGCAGGCAGGGGCAGGTGCCGAGATGGGTGTCATGCCTTGCCAGGCCACCGAAACCAAGTATTGGCCGCCGCCAATGTCCTCGATACAGCCACGGCCACCGACCATAGCGCCAACGTTGCCGCCACCCAGCGTCTCCCCTGCACCCTTAAGAGCATTGCACCACTCTCCGACATCGGTCTGTTGCCGGGTGGCTGTGGCGGTGGGGCAGGCTGCCGTGCCGCCCAGCGGGGCGGTGGTGGGGGCGGCGGCGGCATAACTCGATGCATTGGTCCGATTGGTGGCGATACGGCTGGCCATATCGTTCAACAGGACAAGCGCCTGAGCGCGTTGATAGGCTTCCATTTCGGACGATTGCAAGCGCGCCTGCAATCCGGCCAAGCCCAGCAGCCCAATGGCCAGAATGACGATCGTGACCAGCACTTCGATCAAGGAAGTACCACGCTGAGCACTAGGAGGTGACGAGGACCGGTTTATTTCCATTTTGCGGCGGGCCCTTTGACGCCTTCGCTATTGAGGGTGAGATTGCCATCGCTGGCCTGCGAGCCTGTGGCGGTGAAAGTGATAGTGAAGTTTGGCGGCGTCGCCACGTTGTTCGCCACGAGCCCTGCCGTGTATTTCGCCCCCACTTCAGGGGGAAGCGAATAGCTAATGTCGCCCAAAGTCGACGCGTAGCTTCGATTGGCCAGAAAGAACTGCTGCTGCCGATTTGCGATGTCCATCATCTGCGCCTGCGCGGCGGCGCGGTGTCCGCGAATAACGTATTGGGTGTAAGACGGATAGGCGATAGACGCCAGAATGCCAATGATCACCACGGTGATCATCAACTCAATCAGGGTGAACCCGTTTTGTCTGCCTGACTTCATGTCTCTTCCCTTTTATACGCTCTGAATCCTAATCACCGCGCAAGCAAGCCGCCACGTTTGTCCGATGACTGGCGCCTTTGGGCGAATGGGCGGGCACACATTTAAAAGCTATCTCTCACGAGGATTGCACTAACCGCTTATTACGGCACACGGCGCGAATTCTATAGACCTCGTGCACGACTGCAGCATGGCGAGTTCGGGAAAACCCCCTAAAATTACGCGATGAAGAAAATCTGCTTTCCCAGGGCGCCAAAAGGGGCCGCAGCTTGACCGGGCATACGCTGGTAGTGGGGGCAGGGATATCGGGGCTGAGCGTTGCGCTGGCTTTATTGCATCGTGGTCACGGGGCGAGCGTGCTGGAGCGCGGTGCCGTGGGCGGCGAATCATCGTGGGCGGGCGGCGGAATTTTGTCGCCGTTGCTGCCGTGGAATTACGCGGAACCGGTTTCCGCGCTGGCCTTGCGGTCGATGGCGGCCTATGCGGACTGGGTAGCGAACATCGAGGCGATATCGGGACGCGATGCTGAGTTCTGGCGTTGCGGCATGCTGGCGCTGGATGTGACCGCGCCGGAGCAGGCGCTGGCCTGGTGCGCAACGCACGGGATGGCGGCGCAGCGGGGCTATCCGGACGCACTGCATCGGCTGCCCGATACCCTTAAAGTAGCGCTGAAGCGTTCACCCTTCGTCATTGCGGGCGAAATGAAGCAGTCCGGAATGCTTGCGGAATCAGCGCCCGATGGATTGCCACGGCTCTTTGAGCCTCGCGATGACGGAATCAACCAGCGCATCCTTAACAAGGATGGCCACATTTGGCTGCCCGACGTGGCGCAGGTGCGCAACCCGCGTCTGGTGGCAGCATTGCGTGCGGCGGTGCTGCGGCTGGGCGGAAAGATACGCGAAGAATGCCCGATCACCGGGGTACTAACGCAGGGCGGACGGGTGACAGCGGTGCGGACCAAGACGGACACTTTCCCGGCCGACAGCGTAGTGCTGGCCACCGGGGCATGGTCCGGCCTGGGGCTGGCTGGACTCGCTGCCATGCCGCAGATCCGCCCGATCCGCGGCCAGATGCTGCTGTTCAAGCTGGAACCCGGTGTGCTCGACACGATCCTCTACCGCAACGGGCTGTATCTGATTCCGCGCCGCGACGGTCATGTGCTGGTGGGCAGCACGCTGGAAGACGCCGGCTTCGACAAAACGACCGACGCAGCCACGCACCAGCGGCTGCATGCCGAGGCGGCCGAACTGCTGCCCATCCTGGCGGATGCCCGGCCGGTGCGGCACTGGGCCGGACTGCGCCCCGGCTCGCCCGGCAACATCCCGGTCATCGACCGCCATCCCGATTTCGACAATGTATTCGTCAACGCCGGGCATTACCGCTACGGGGTGACGATGGCGCCGGCTTCGGCGGAACTTCTGCTCGATCTGATGGAAGGCAGGACGCCGGCGCTCGATCCCGCGCCGTATCGCTGGCAGGCGGCGCTTGAGCGGGCATGGTCCGCATGTTTTTAGCCCGGATATCCATTGCGGGCCGAACACCGTTGTGGAGGCGGCGCCCTCACTGCGAATGTAAGCACCCTGCGGCTTGAATGTGGCATCAGCGGTTTTATCGCTACCAAATCGACGGGTTTCAATTCGCGCCGAATCAATAGGATAATCGTCTCGTCCACCAATCTGGTCACTTGCCATGTCACAAGCCCACGTCCATTCGCGGATTGATGAAGCCGACTACCTGAACCGCGAGGAAACCGCGACCGGCAAACATGAGTTGGTCGACGGCGAAATTTTCGCGATAGCGGGCGCGAGCGAGCGGCACAACCACATTGCGCTCAATATTGCTTTCCATCTGCGCAGCGCCACCCGCGGTAAAACCTGCCGTGCGTTCATGGCCGACATGAAGCTGCGGCTTGCCAGCGGCTCGACGTATTATTATCCCGACGCGATGCTGGTGTGCGACCCGGCTGACGACCACCCGATCTACAAACAGTCGCCCAGCCTCATCGCAGAAGTGCTGTCCCCCGCCGCTGCCAGCATTGATGTGCGCGAGAAATCAGCGGCCTATCGCGGGTTGGCAGGCCTGCGCTATTACCTGCTGGCCGATTCGGAACTGTGGGCCAAGGTATGTTTTCGCGATGAACACAGCGCCTGGTTCGAACAGGAACTCTCGCCTGAAGACCGGCTGGATGTGGCGTGCGGTGACGCCCGCCTCGCCCTGTCGCTGGACGGTTTGTACGAGGACACGGGGCTGCTCGTTGTCTGAGGCGGCCGGCAAGCGCCCCCCGCTGTTCGTCTGGGTCGTCAGCGATGGCAAGCCGGGCCACGTCAATCAGTCGCGCGGGCTGGCCGAGGCGCTGGCTCGCGCCGTCCCCGTCGAAACCCATACCCTGCGCGCCCTGCCCGCCTGGCGCGCCTGGCTTGCGCTGCTGCTGAAACGCCTTCCCGGCGACACACTGCCCAGGCCCGACCTGATCATCGGCGCCGGGCACTCCACTCATCTGACGCTGTTGGCCGCGCGGCGGGCACGCGGCGGGCGCAGCGTGGTGCTGATGAAGCCGAGCCTGCCGCGCCGCTGCTTCGATTTGTGCATCGTTCCCGAACACGACGGCATTGCGGAAGATGCGCGCACGCTGGTGACCGCGGGTGCGCTGAACCGTATCCAGCCAGCGGCGGCACGCGATGCGGGCCACGGCTTGATCCTGCTTGGCGGCATCTCGCCGCATTTCGAATGGGACAGCGACGCAATCCAGGTGCAGATCAAAGGCATTCTCGCACGCACGCCCGACATGGAGTGGACGCTCACCACCTCGCGCCGCACCCCGGCGGATTTTCTGGCGCAGTTGCCGTCCTCCCCCAAGCTGACGGTCATCCCCCACACCGCCACCTCGCCCGACTGGCTGCCCGAACAACTGGCGCGATGCGGCACGGTGTGGGTGACGCCCGATAGCGCCTCGATGGTATTCGAGGCATTGACGGCAGGTGCGGCGGTCGGCGTGTTCGACCTGCCGGCCAATCCGAAAAGCCGCGTCGGCCAAGCGATCGCGCAGCTCGCCGACGCGCAGCGCATTACCCGCTTCGTGCACTGGTGCACGCACGGCAAGCTGCATCCCAACCCTCACCCGCTGGCCGAGGCAGACCGCTGTGCGGCCTGGATTCTGGACTGGCTGAAGAAAAAAACGTAGCTAATGGCTGAGCAAAAAAACCTGACTGTCCTGCAACTGTTGCCCGCGCTGGAATCCGGCGGAGTGGAGCGTGGCACACTTGAAATTGCACACGCATTGGTCGAGCGCGGCCACCGGGCGCTGGTGATGTCGGCGGGCGGGCGGCTGGTCGCGCCGCTGGTTGCATCCGGCGCCGAGCACTTCGCCTGGCCGATCGGCAAAAAATCGCTCAAAACGCTGCTGCTCGTCCGCAGGCTGCGCCGCTTCCTGGCCGAACAGAAAGTGGACATCCTCCATGCGCGCTCGCGCGTGCCGGCATGGATTGCATATCTTGCCTGGCGCGGCATGAACCCGGCAACGCGCCCGCGTT
>Ga0209958_1001404_pt1 | contig 18654 bp, 19 predicted proteins | sample ThiBio_inoc_plan_FD_183942 | JGI IMG/M metagenome (GOLD analysis project Ga0209958, IMG submission 183942) | Wastewater bioreactor microbial communities from Cape Town, South Africa - Thiocy_inoc_plan (SPAdes) | ecosystem: Engineered > Bioremediation > Thiocyanate > Unclassified | place: South... | reverse complement strand
TCTCCTTCAGGCGCACCGCCTCTTCCACCGCGATCTCGTCGAACGGGTTCATCGACATCTTCACGTTGGCAATGTCGACGCCGCTGCCATCGCTTTTCACGCGGACCTTGACGTTGTAGTCGACCACCCGTTTCACGGGCACCAGAATCTTCATGCGTTCTCCTGCGGGTTGATGTCTTGGGCGAAGCGGCGCGCGCGCGCCAGCACCGGGGCGTCCACCATGGCGCCCTCGAAACGGAAGGCCCCTTCCCCGTGCGCGGCGGCCGCCGCCAGCACGCGCCGCGCCCAGGCGCGCTGTTCCTCGCTGGGCCCCAGGGCCGCGTTGACCGGGGCGACCTGGGCCGGGTGGATGCACAGCTTGGCGCCGAAGCCGAAGCGGCGCGCGCGGCGCGCATCGGCGCTCAGGCGCTCGTTGTCTTGGAGCGCCGTGGTCACGCCGTCCACGGGTGGCGCCAGATCGGCGCGGCGCGAGGCCATGACGAAAGACAGGCGCACCGGCGCCAGTTCGGCCTCGTCGCTCTCGCAGTCCATGCCGAGGTCGGACTGGAAATCCAGGTGGCCAAAGGCCAGGCGCAAGACGCCGGGCACGCGCGCGATGGCATCGATCCGCGACAGGCCCTGGGCCGACTCGATCAGCGGCAGCCAGCGGCGCGCGGGGAAGGCGGCGAACAGGCGCAGCAGGTCGGCGGGCGCTTCCACCTTGGCGGGCATCACCGCGCCCAGGCCCTGCAGCGCCACGAGCAGGGCCGCGTCGTCCGCGTGCCAGGGCGTGGCCGGGGCATTGAGCCGCACCAGCAGGCGCGAGCGAACGCTGGCGTCCAGCGAGGGCCACAGGCGCGCCAGTGCCTCGCGCGCGCCGGCCTTGCGCTCGGGCGCCACCGCGTCCTCGAGGTCGATGACCAGCGCGTGCGCGCCGCTGGCGAGCGCCTGGGGCAGGCGCTCCAGCCGGTCGGCGGGCAGAAACAGCAGGCTGCGGGCGAGGGCGATGCCGTGCATCAGACCTGCTCGTCCGGCAGCTGGATGCGCATGCCCGCCAGCGCGGGCTGCATGCGGATCTGGCAGCACAGGCGGCTGTTGCCGCGCAGGTCGGGCACGCCTTCGAGCATGAAGACCTCGGTCTCCGAACGCGGGGGCAAGCGGTCGAGGAAGGCCGGGTCCACGTAGCCATGGCAGGTGGCGCAGCTGCACACGCCACCGCAATCGCCCAGGATGCCGGGCACGGCGTGGTCGATCGCGACCTGCATCAGGCTGCGGCCTTCGGGGGCCTCGACCGCGTGCTCGCTGCCGTGGGGGTCGATGAAAACAACGGTGGGCATGGGTGAATCGTCCTTGGTGAAAACCCCGAGACGGCGGTTTGACATAGTCCGTCTCGTCGGACTATTATTTCACCAACCGAGGCACCGGACAACACACATTCCATCCCCAACGGAGGACCCCGAATTGGACCACTGCGCCCCCGTGATCCCCATCGCCAGCGCGCCCGCCGCCGAGCCGCGCTGGGACCAGCTCGTGCGCGACGAGCACGTGCACGGCTCGCTCTACACCGACCCCGCCATCTACCAGGCCGAACTGCAGAAGATCTGGTTCCGCACCTGGGTCTACGTGGGGCATGAGAGCGAGGTACCGAACGCCAACGACTACGTCATGAAATCCATCGGCCCCGAGCCGGTCATCATGACGCGCGACCGCCACGGCACGATCCACCTGCTGCACAACCGTTGCCCGCACCGCGGCAACCGCGTGTGCATGACCGAGCAGGGCAACGCGCGCTCCTTCACCTGCCCCTACCACGGCTGGACCTTCGCCAACGACGGCGCGCTCAAGGGCTGGCCTTTTCCCTCGGGCTACGAGGGCGTGGACCGGGGCGACTACGGCCTGGGCAAGGTCGCGCGCGTGGCCAGCTACCGCGGCTTCGTCTTCGGCTCCATGGCGGCCGAGGGCCCCAGCCTGGAAGAGCACCTGGGCGCGGCCATGAAGTCCATCGATGCGCTGTGCGAGACCTCGCCCGAGGGCGAGGTGGAGATCACCGCCGGCTTCCTCAAGCACAAGGTCAAGGCCAACTGGAAGTTCCTGGTCGAGAACGAGACCGACGGCTACCACCCGTCCTTCGTGCACGCCTCCATCTTCGAGGTGGCGCAGAGCGGCATCGGCTCGCTCTACAGCGCCGAGTCCACGGCGGTGTCGCGCGACTTCGGCAACGGCCACACCGAGAACGACCTGCGCCCCGAGTTCCGAAAGCGCGACGTGCCGCTGTCCTGGTTCGGCACCACGGTCGACAAGCTGCCCGAGTACACCGCGAAGATGAACGGGGCCTACGGCGAGGAGAAGGCGCGCAAGATCATGATCGACGGCACGCCGCACATCATGATCTACCCGAACCTGTTCATCGCGGAGATCCAGATCTTCGTGATCCAGCCGCTGTCGGTGGACGAGACCGTGCAGCACGTGACCGCGCTGCAGTTCAAGGGCGCGCCCGACCTGAACCGGCGCATGCGCCAGCAGACCATGGGTTCGGTGGGCCCGGCCGGCTTCCTGTTGGCCGACGACGCCGAGATGTACGAACGCACCCAGATGGGTGTGCGGATGCGCAATCCCGAGTGGCTGTTCCTGGGCCGGGGCAAGCACCGCGAGCGCCGCGACGCCGACGGCTTCCTGATCGGCGACAACACGGACGAGGTGCCCAGCCGCGGCATCTGGCGCCACTACCGCGCCACCATGGAGGCCGCGTGATGCCCATGACGAGCGAACAACGCGCCACGCTGGAAGACGTCACGCAGTTCGTCTACCACGAAGCGCGCCTGCAAGACGAGCACCGCTACGACGACTGGGAGTCGCTGTGGACGGACGACGGCGTCTACTGGGTGCCCGCGAACGGTGACGGTGGCGACCCCGAGAAGGTGATGTCCATCATCTACGACAACCGCTCGCGCATCGCGCTGCGCATCCGCCAGTTCCACACGGGCAAGCGCTTCAGCCAGACGCCGCAGTCGCGCCTGCGCCGCCTGATCTCCAACATCGAGGTGCTGGAGGACGACGGCCGCGAACTCAGCGTGGGCAGCAACGTGCTGATCTTCGAGAACCAGACGCGCGGCGATGTGCTCTGGGCCGCGCGCACCGAGTACCGCCTGCGCCGCATGGACGGCCAGCTGCGCATGGCGCGCAAGACCGTGACCCTGGTGAACAACCAGGACGCGCTGTACTCCATGGCCTTCCTGATCTGAATCCCGCGAACGGAGGCGAACGATGAGCCAAGAGACGGCATCCGAGTTGCTGGTGGGCGAGGGCCCGGTACGCCTGGCGCTGCACGCCGACGGCGTGGCCCACCTGCGGCTGGCGCGGCCCGAGGCCGCCAATGGATTGAACGTGGAGCTGCTGCGCGCGCTGCACGAAGCGGTTCTGCGCATCCACGGCGAGGGTCGCGTGCGCGCGGTGCTGCTGACGGGCGATGGCCCGCACTTCTGCGCCGGGGGGGATGTGCACACCTTCCTGGCCAAGGGCGAGGCGCTGCCCGATTACATCCGCGTCGCGACGGCGCTGCTGCAGCTCGCCACGGCCGCCCTGATCCGGCTGAACCCGCCGGTGGTGGCGGCGGTGCAAGGCTTTGCGGCCGGCGGCGGCGGCATGGGCCTGGTGTGTTCGTCCGACTTCGTGGTGGCTGGCGAGTCCACGCGCTTCCTGGCCGGCGCCACGCGCGTGGCCATGGTGCCCGACGCGGGCGTGTCGGTCACGCTCACGCAGCTCGTGGGTTTTCGCCGCGCGATGGAGATCCTGATGCTCAACCCCACGATCACCGCGGCCGAGGCCCAGGACATGGGCCTGGTCACGCGCGTGGTGGCCGACGAGCGCCTGATGGACGAGGCCTGGTCGCTCGCGCGCCAGCTGGCGGCCGGCGCGCCGGCCGCGCTGGCCAACACCAAGCGCCTGCTGTGGAACGGCATCGGCCAGGGCGTGGAAGCCGCCATGCCCGAGGAGAACCACATCCAGGCCCTGCTGTCCGGCATGGCCGACGCGCGCGAGGGCCTGGCGGCGGTGATTGAGAAACGCACGCCGCGTTTCACGGGGCGTTGAATGGCCATTGACAAGACCGCGCGACGGCGCGCCCTGGTCACCGGGGGCGCCAGCGGCATCGGCGAGGCCATCGTGCGCCGCCTCGCGGCCGATGGCCTGGACGTGCTCATCGCCGACCGGCAGGCCGAGGCCGCCCGGCGCCTCGCGCAAGCGACCGGCGCCCGCGCCGTGGCGCTGGACGTTTGCGACTTCGACCGCGTGCACGCGGTGGTGGCCGAACTCGGCCCCTTCGATGTGCTGGTGAACAACGCGGGCGTGGACCAGCACGCCTTCTTCACGAACACCACGCCGGCCGACTGGCGCCGCCTGCTGGCGGTGAACCTGGAGGCCGTGCTCAACACGACGCACGCGGTGCTGCCGGGCATGCAGGCGCGCGGCTTCGGCCGCATCGTCAACGTGGCCTCGGAAGCGGGCCGGCTCGGCTCGCGCGGCGGCTCGGTGTACGCGGCGGCCAAGGGCGGGGTGATCGCCTTCACGCGCTCCATCGCACGCGAGAACGGCCGCAAGGGCATCACGGCCAACGTGGTGGCGCCGGGGCCGATCGACACGCCGCTGCTGCGCCAGGCCGTGGCGCAGGGCGGCGACAAACTCTTGGACGGCATGACCCAGGCCACGCTCGCGGGTCGGCTCGGCACCGGCGAGGAGGTGGCCTCGGCCGTGGCGTTCCTCGCCTCCGAAGGCGCGGCCTACGTCACCGGCGAGGTGCTGGGCGTCTCGGGTGGCATGGGGTGCGGCGCATGACACAGGACCACCACGCTCCGCCGCTGCCCGCCGAGGGGGCCGATCCGGCCGGGGGCGGCCCGGCGCCGGATCGGACCTCATCGCCGTCCTCGGTCGAGACCGTCGTCGCCCGCGTGAAAGCGGTCTACGGCCGCTGGCGCCGCGACACCCCCGTGGCGCAGATGCGCGCCGACTGGGACCGGCTCTTTGACGCCACCGGCGAGGCCGCGTTCGAGCCGCTGACCGCGGGCGGCGTGCCCTGCGCCTGGGTCACCGCGCCCGGCGCGCGCACCGACCGCGCCATCGTCTACTTCCACGGCGGCGGTTTCCAGGTCGGCTCGCTGCGCTCGCACCGCGAGCTGATGGCGCGCCTGTCGGCCGCCGCCGGCACGCGCGTGCTGGGCGTGGACTACCGCCTCGCGCCCGAGCACCGCTACCCGGCGCCGCTGCAGGACGCGCTGGCGGTGCTGCAGTGGCTGCGCGGCCAGGGCCTCGCGGCGCGCGACACCGCGCTCGCGGGCGACTCGGCGGGCGGTGGCCTGGCCCTGGGCGCGCTGCTGGCGCTGCACGGCCGGGGCGATGCCCTGCCGGCCGCGGCCTTCCTCATGTCGGCCTGGACCGACCTCGCCGCCACCGGCGAGAGCTACGAGACCCGTGCCGGCGCCGACCCCATCCACCAGCGCCCCATGATCCTGGCGATGGCGCGCAACGCCCTCGGCCCCGACGGCGATGCGCGTGACCCGCTGGTCTCACCGCTGTACGCCGACGAACAGGCCCTGGCCGCGCTGCCGCCCCTGCTGCTGCAGGTGGGCGATCGCGAGACCGTGCTCAGCGACTCGGAGGCCTTCGCGCGCCGCGTGAACGCCGCCGGTGGCCAGGCGCGCTGCCAGGCCTGGCCCGGCATGGTCCACGTCTTCCAGCAATTCCCCGACGAACTGCCCGAGGCGCGCGACGCGCTGGCCGAGGGCGGCCGCTTTCTCGCGTCCCACCTGGGGCGCCCCACTTCCGGAGACACCTCAGCATGATCGGAATCACCGCCTATGGCGGCTACGTGCCGCGCCTGCGCCTGTCGCGCCAGGCGGCGGCGCAGGCCAACGCCTGGTACGCCCCGCAGTTCGGTGGCCGCAAGGGCACGCGCGCCTTCGCCCACTGGGACGAGGACAGCATCACCCTGGCCGTGGCCGCCGCGCGCGACTGCCTGGGCCCGGTCGGCCAGCGGGACCGATCGACCGTGCGCGCCCTGCTGCTGGCCAGCGACACGCTGCCCTTCGCCGAGCGCCTGAATGCGGCCGTGGTGGCCGGCGCGCTCGATCTCGACGAGGGCATCGAGGCCCTGGACCTGGGCGGCACGCAGCGCGCGGCGCTCTCGGCCTTCACGCAGGCCGTGGCGCGCGTTCAGGCCGGCGGCGGCGACACCCTGGTGTTGGCCGCCGACAACCGCCGCACGCGCGCGGCCAGCGCGCAGGAGCTGGAGTACGGCGACGCCGCCGCCGCCCTGCTGGTGGGCACGCAGAACGTGCTCGCCGAGTACCTGGGCGCGGGCACCGTCACGGCCGATTTCGTGGACCACTTCCGCGCCGCCGGCGAGGACCTGGACTACCACTGGGAAGAGCGCTGGGTGCGCGACGAGGGCATCACCAAGCTGGTGCCGCGCGCGGTGCAGGCGGCGCTGGCCCAGGCCGGCGTGGCCGCCGCCGAGGTCGACCACTTCATCTTCCCCACCACCTTCGCCAAGATGGACCAGCAACTGGCCAAGGCCTGCGGCATCCGCGCCGAGGCGGTGGTGGACAACCTGGGCGACAGCGTGGGCGACAGCGGCGTTCCGCACGGCCTGCTGCTGCTCGCGCAGCTGCTGGAGCGCGCGCGGCCTGGCCAGCGCATCGTGCTGGCGCAGTTCGGCAGCGGCGCGCAGGCCCTGGTGTTCCGCGTCACCGAGGCCATCGATGGCTTCAAGCCCGCGCGTGGCGTGGGCGAATGGCTGGCGCGCGGCGTGGAGGAGCGCCACTACACGCGCTTCCTCTCCTTCAAGGGCCAGCTGCAGCTGGAGCGCGGCATGCGCGGCGAGCAGGACAAGAAGACCGCGCTGTCGACCGCCTGGCGCCACCACCGCGCGCTGCAGGCACTGGTGGCCGGCCGCTGCGAGGTGACGGGCAGCGTGCACTTCCCGCCTTCGCGCCTGACATACGACGCCCAGCCCCTGCAGGACACGCAAAAGCCCCACCCGCTGGCCGACCGGCCCGCGCGCATCCTGAGCTGGTCGGCCGAGTACCTGTCCTGGCACCCGGCGCCGCCGCACCACTACGGCCAGATCGACTTCGAGGGCGGCGGTCGCATCCTCATGGACTTCACCGACCTGGAGGTGGGCGAGGTGGACAGCGGCACCGCCATGGAGATGGTGTTCCGCGTCAAGGACGTCGACGACCGCCGCGGCTTCACGCGGTACTTCTGGAAGGCCACGCCGGTGCGTGGCGCGTCCAAGACCTGAAGGAGAACAGCATGGCACAAGGCATCAAGGACAAGGTCGCCATCCTCGGCATGGGCTGCAGCAAGTTCGGCGAGCGCTGGGACGCCAGCCCCGAGGACCTCATGCTGGAGGCCTACAACGAGGCCATGGCCGACGCGGGCATCGCGCCGGACCAGCTCGGCGCGGCCTGGTTCTCCACCCACATGGACGACGTGGGCACGGGACGCGGCGGCACGCCCATGGGCATCGCGCTGCGCCTGCCCAACATCGGCATCACGCGCGTGGAAAACTTCTGCGCCGGCGGCTCCGAGGCCATCCGTGCGGCGGTGTACGCGGTGGCCGCGGGCGCCTGCGACATCGCGCTCGCCCTCGGCGTGGAAAAGCTCAAGGACACCGGCTACGGCGGCCTGCCCATGGCCACCGTGGGCACCTACATCCCGCAGTGGTACCCGAACGCGGTGGCGCCGGCCAACTTCGCGCAGCTCGCCAGCGCGTACCGCGCCAAGCACGGCATCGACGCGGCCTTGCTCAAGCGCGCGATCGCGCATGTGTCGGTGAAGAGCCACGCCAACGGCGCCAAGAACCCCAAGGCCCACCTGCAGAAGCCCATCACCGAAGAGCAGTGCCTGAAAGCGCCCACCATCGCCGCGCCACTGGGCCTGTTCGACTGCTGCGGCGTGTCCGACGGCGCGGCGGCGGTGATCGTCACCACGCCGGAGATCGCGCGCGGCCTCGGCAAGCAGGGCCTGGTGACCTTCAAGGCCCTGCAGGTGGCGGTCTCGAATGGCTGGGAGCTGCAGTCCAACGAGTGGGATGGCAGCTACGTGCACACCGCGCGCGTGGCCGCCAAGCGCGCCTACGCCGAGGCCGGCATCGAGCGCCCGCGCGAGCAGATCAGCATGACCGAGGTGCACGACTGCTTCTCGATCACCGAGCTGGTGACCATGGAGGACCTGGGCCTGTCCGACGAGGGCCGCGCCGTCTACGACGTGCTCGATGGCCACTTCGACGCCGAGGGCCGCGTGCCCTGCCAGATCGACGGCGGCCTCAAGTGCTTCGGCCACCCGGTGGGCGCCAGCGGCATCCGCATGCTCTACGAGATCTACCTGCAGCTGCAGGGCCGCGCGGGCGCGCGCCAGCTCGCGGACCCGAAAACCGGCCTGATCCACAACCTCGGCGGCCAGCCTTCGCAGAACGTGTGCTCGGTTTCCATCGTGGGGCTGGAAGGCGTCTGAACATGAGTGAGCCCGTCGTTCTGCTCGACCACCCCGCGCCGCGGGTGGCGCGCCTGCGCATCAACCGCCCGGCGCAGCGCAACGCCATCGACGAGGCCGTGCGCCAGGGCTTCATCGATCATCTCGACGCCCTGGGCCGGGACGCGTCGGTGCGGGCCCTGGTCATCGGCGGCGTGCAAGGCGTGTTCTCCGCCGGCGGCGACGTGCCCAGCATGCTGGGCCTGAGCGAGGCGCAGGCGCGCGCTCGCCTGGGCCATGTGCAGCAGGTCTGCCAGCGCGTGGCCGATCTGCGCCTGCCCGTGGTGGCCGCTATGGAGGGCGTGACCGCGGGCGCGGCCGTCGGCCTGTCGCTGCTGGCCGACCGCATCGTGATCGGGCGCGAGGCGCGCGTGCTCTTTCCTTTCCTCAAGATCGGCCTGGTGCCCGACTGGGGCCAGCTGCTCACCCTGCCGCGCCGCGTGGGCCTGCCGGTGGCGCGCCGCCTGCTCTGCGGCGGTGAGCCCGTGCGTGGCGAAGAGGCGCTGCGCCTGGGCCTGGCCGACGAGCTGTGCGAGGACGCGCAGGTGATGGACCGCGCCGTGGCCCTGGCCGGCGAGCTGGCCCTGCTGCCCGCCGAGCCCTTCGCCCGCATGAAGCAGCGCCTGCAGCACCCCAGCGCCACGTTGGCCGAGGAGCTGCAGCGCGATCAGGACGACCAGGCCGCCTGCCTGCTGGGCGCCGACTTCCGCGAGGGCTTTGCGGCCTTCCGCGAGAAGCGCGCGCCCGATTTCATTCACCGCCCCGGAGACCGCGCATGAGCGAAGCCCCCCAGGAGCCGGTGCGCCTGTCGCGCGACGGCGCGGTGGGCGTGCTCACGCTCAACCGCCCCGACAAGCGCAACGCGCTCGACCTGACCATGCGCGCGGCCATCGCCGCCGCCGTCCGCGGGCTGGAGGCCGACGCCGAGGTCAAGGCCATCGTGGTCACCGGTGGCGACAGCGTGTTCGCCGCTGGCGCCGATCTGAACCTGCTGGTCGACAAGGGCGCGCAGGACGTGGCCGACATCGACCTGGGCCAGTACTGGGCGCCGCTGGTGAACGCGCGCAAGCCCGTGGTCGCGGCGGTCAGCGGCTTCGCGCTCGGCGCGGGCTGCGAACTGGCGCTGATGTGCGACTTCATCGTGGCCGATGCCAGCGCCCGCCTGGGCCAGCCCGAGCTGGCCGTGGGCATCATGCCCGGCGCGGGCGGCACGCAGCGCCTGGTGCGCAGCGTGGGCAAGCAGGTCGCCAGCCTCATGCTGATGACGGCCGAGCCGCTGACGGGCGAGCGCGCTTTTCAGCTCGGCCTGGTGGCCGAACTCGCGCCCGAGGGCCAGGCGCTGGTGCGCGCGCTGGAGCTCGCGCGCAAGGCCGCGCGCCTGCCGCCGAAGGCCATCGAGGCCACCAAGCGCGTGCTGCGCCAGGGCGCCGACCTGCCGCTGGAGGCGGCGCTGGCGCTGGAGAACCGCGAGTTCCTGTTGCTCTTCGACACCGAGGACAAGACCGAGGGCATGCGCGCCTTTCTCGACAAGCGCAAGCCGCAGTTCAACGGCCGCTGAACGCGGCGCACCTTTTCCCTTTCTCCATGGCGACTGTTTCCCCCACCACCATCGGCGTCGTCGGCGCCGGCACCATGGGCCGCGGCATCGTGCAGCTCTTCGTGCAGGCCGGCCACACCGTGTACTGCCACGACGCGCAGCCCGGCGCGGCAGCGAAGGCCATTGACTACGTCGACGGCATGTTCGCGCGCGCGGTGGAGAAGGGGCGCCTGGCGGCCGCCGACCACGAGGGGGCGAGGCATCGCCTGAAGGCCTGCAACACCCTGGCCGATCTCGCGGGCTGCGAGCTGGTGATCGAGGCCATCGTGGAGGACCTGGCGGTCAAGCGCGCGCTGTTCCGCGAGCTCGAAGGCCTGCTCGGCGAACAGGCCATCCTGGCGAGCAACACCTCGTCGCTCACCGTGGCCGAGATCGCGTCGGCCTGCCAGCGGCCCGAGCGCGTGGCGGGCCTGCACTTCTTCAACCCCGTGCCGCTGATGAAGGTGGCCGAGGTGATCGCCGCCGTGCGCACCGCGCCCGCCGTCGTGCGGCGGCTGAGCGAACTCACCGAAGGCGCGGGCCACCGCGCGGTGGTCACGGCCGACCAGCCGGGCTTCCTCATCAACCACGCCGGGCGCGGCCTCTACACCGAAGGCCTGCGCCTCGTTGAGGAACGGGTGGCTGCGCCGGCCGACGTCGACGACGTGCTGCGCGAGGCCCTGGGTTTTCGCATGGGCCCCTTCGAACTGCTGGACCTCACCGGTCTGGACGTGTCCTCGCGCGTGATGGCCTCGATCTACGAGCAGTTCCAGCAGGAGCCGCGCTTCCGGCCGTCGTCCCTGGTGCCGCCGCGCGTGGCCGCCGGCCTGTTTGGCCGCAAGAGCGGGGAGGGCTGGTACCGCTACGTGGACGGCCAGCCGCAACGCCCGCCTGCCCGGCCACTGCCCCCCTTGCCCGAGGCGCTGGCGGTGTGGGTGGACCCGGCCGCGAGCGGCGCCGACGGCCTGCGGGGGCTGATGGCGGCGGCCGGCGCGCGCCTCGTCGACGGCCCGGGCAACGCCGACCTGTGCCTGGTGATGCCCTGGGGCGAGGACGCCACCGGCGCGGCGCTGCGGCTCGGCCTGGACGCCACCCGCTGCGCCGCCGTGGACCCGCTGCCCCCGCTGGCGCTGCGCCGCACGCTCATGCTGACGGCGGTGACCTCGCCGGCCGTGCGCGACGCGGCCCACGCGCTGCTGGCGAAGGACGGCACGGCCGTGACCCTGATCAACGACAGCCCCGGCTTCATCGCGCAGCGCGTGATGGCCACCATCGTCAACATCGCGGCCAACATCGCGCAGCGCGGCATCGCCAGCGTGGCCGACCTGGAGGATGCGGTGCGGCTGGGCCTGGGCTACCCGCAGGGCCCGCTGAGCTGGGGCGACCGGCTCGGCGCGGCGCGCCTGCTCGAGGTCCTGCGCGCGCAACTCGCCGCCACCGGCGACCCGCGCTACCGCCCCAGCGCCTGGCTGCAGCGCCGCGTGGCCCTGGGCCTGCCGCTGACCACGCCGGAGGCCGAACGATGAGCGCGGTTGACCTTGAGCACCTGCGCCAGTGGGTCGGCCGCAGCGACAGCCGCGAACAGCATCTGGACCCTTTCCCGGCGCGCGCGCTGGCCGGCCTGCTCGACCATGCACAGGCGCCGGAGGAGGGCGATGCCCTGCCGCTGCCCTGGCACTGGCTCTACTTCCTCGATGCGCCCAGCCGCGAGGGCACGGGCGTGGACGGCCACCCCCGGCGCGGCGGCTTCCTGCCGCCCGTGCCGCTGCCGCGCCGCATGTGGGCGGCGGGCGAGCTCACGCTGCACGAGCCGCTGCGCCTGGGTCGGATGGCACGCAGGACCTCCACCGTGCGCAGCGTGGACCTCAAGCAGGGCAAGGCCGGCGCCTTGGTGTTTGTCACGGTGGCGCACGAGCTGGAACAGGATGGTCAACCCCGCCTCAGCGAGTTGCAGCACATCGTCTACCGCGAAGCGCCCACCGCGCCCGCGCCGCTGCCGCCCGGCGAGGCCGCGCCCACCGACGCGGACTGGCGGCGCGACCTCGTGCCCGACCCCGTGATGCTGTTCCGCTTCTCCGCGCTCACCTACAACGGCCACCGCATCCACTACGACCGCGACTACGCCACGCGCGAGGAGTTCTACCCCGCGCTGGTGGTGCACGGCCCGCTGCTGGCCACGCTCCTGCTCGACCTGGCCGCGCGCGAGCGGCCCGGCGCGCTGCCCGCGCACTTCGGCTTTCGCGCCCAGCGACCCGCCTTCGACACCGACCCGCTGCGCCTCAACGGCCGCCCGAACGCCGGGGCCGACGGCGCCGCGCTCTGGACCAGCGACCCCCAGGGCTTCGTCGGCATGAGCGCCACGCTGCGCTGGCGCTGAGCGGCCCGCACACGAACTTCCACAGGAGACCCACTGATGACCCATCCCCCCTACGACGTGGTCGTGATCGGCGCCGGCGCCGGCGGCATGAGCGCGGCCGCCCACCTGGTGGCCGCCGGCCGCAAGGTGCTGATCGTGGAGTCGCAGGACCGCCTCGGCGGCCGCGCCTCCAGCGAGGAGATCGACGGCTTCATCGTCAACCGCGGCGCCATCGCCATCGAGCGCGGCAGCGGCTTCGAGCAGACCTTCGACCTGCTGGGCGTGCCGCTGGACGTGCGCGAACCCCAGCCCGCGACCGTGTTCCGCATCGACGGCAAGATCATCGACCCGAGCAAGGGCGGCGGCTGGAACCTCATCCTCGGCGGCCTCACCAAGGCCGCGGCCAAGATCGGCGCGAGCTTCGGCGACGTGCGCAAGGGCAATGCCGAACTGCCCGAGGAAGCCCTCAGCACCGAGGACTGGCTCAAGAAGTTCACCAAGAACGCCACGGTGCACCGGCTGTTCCGCAACTTCTGCGCGGCGATCTGGGCCGCCAACGCCGACGAACTGCCGGCGCGCGCCTTCCTGACCTACTTCGCTTTCAAGGGCGCCTTCAAGCGCTTCGGCTTCTGCCCGCGCGGCACCATCGGCCTGTGGAACGACCTGGGCGCCGGCATCCGCGCCAAGGGCGGCGAGATCTGGCTCGACGCGCCGGTCCGCAAGATCCACGTCAGCGACGGGCGCGCCACGGGCGTGGACGTGGAGCGCCACGGGGTGACGCAGCGCGTCGACGCGCGGGTGGTCATCAGCAACGTCGGCCCGGCCGCCACCATCGCGCTGGCCGGCGAGGCGGCGCTGGGCGCCGAGTACGTGGCCAAGGCCCGGCGCGTGCTGCGCCCGGCCGCGAACATCGTGGTCAACTTCGCGACCCGGCAGCGCCTGATCGACCAGCCCGGTCTCATCACCTTCGCCAACACCGAGCGGCTGTGCAACATGGGCGAACTCACGGCGATGTGCCCCGAGATGGCGCCGCCGGGCTGGCACCTGTACGTGGCCTACGTGGTGCCCAAGCCGGCCCTGGGCGACTTCGACGAGAAGGCCGAGACCGAGCTGGGCCTGCAGGACCTGCGAAACGAATTCCCCGGCTTCGCCGACGCCAGGATCCTCTCGATCCGCGTGATGCGCGGTGAGTGGCCGGCCCAGCGCTCCTGTGCCGGCTTCGACCTGCCGCAGGAGACGCCGCTGCCCAACCTCTGGAACGTGGGCGATGCCGTCAAGGACTACGGCGGCGGCGGCACCCAGGCCTGCGTGGACACCGGTCGCGAGGCGGCGCACAAGGCGCTGGGCGTGCTCGGCGTGGGTCAAACCGCATGATGCGCGACATGAACACCGCCCTGCAACGCCCGCTCGCCGACGCCTCGGCCGTGCTGGCGCGGCTGCGCTCGCTGTTCGACGCGGGTGTGCTGGTGCTGGCGCGCCATTGCCTGGAGAACGGCCGCCTGAGCGCGCGGCGCCTGGACGCGGTGCAGGTGCCCAGCTTCGAGATGGCCTGGGCCGGCGCCGAGCTGCTGGCCGCCGAGACCGCCATCGCCGCGCTCACGCCCGACAGCGACCCGCTGGACGCGCGGCTTGCGCTGGTGTTCACGGTGGACGCGGTGGTCTCGCTGCTCGACCGCCTGGACGCGATGCTCGCCGAGACCGGCGAAGACCCGGCGGCGGTGGACGCGTTGCGCGCGGCGCCCGAGTGGCGCGCGCTGCGCCGCGCCGTGGGCGGCGCCGAGGCCCTGCAGGCCACGGGCCGGGGCGTGGTCGAGGCCCAGGGCCTGGTCGGCGATATCGCCCTCGACGAGGCCCATGGGCTCGCGCAGGATGCCTTTCGCCGCTTCGCCGCCGAGGTGGTGGCCCCGCAGGCCGAAGCCATCCACCGGCACGACCTCACCGTGCCCGAATCGCTGCTGCAGCCCATGCGCGAGATGGGCGTGTTCGGCCTGGCCATTCCTGAGCGTTTCGGCGGCAGCGCGCCCGACGATCGCGAGGACACCCTGCTCATGGTGGTGGTGACCGAGGCCCTGTCCGAAGGCTCGCTGGCGGCCGCGGGCAGCCTGATCACGCGGCCCGAGATCCTCACGCGCGCGCTGCTCGCGGGCGGCACCGACGGGCAGAAGGCGCACTGGCTGCCGCGGCTCGCGGCCGGCGAGCCGCTGTGCGCCATCGCCATGACCGAGCCCGACTGCGGCTCCGACCTCGCGGCCTGTCAGCTCAAGGGCACGCGCGTGGACGGTGGCTGGTTGCTCAACGGCGCCAAGACCTGGTGCACCTTCGCCGGCAAGGCCGGCGTGCTGATGGTGGTGGCGCGCACCGACCCCGACCGTTCGCTGGGCCACAAAGGCCTGTCGGTGCTGCTGGCCGAAAAGCCCTCGGTGGACACGCACCAATTCGAGGTGAAGCAGGACGGCGGCGGCACGCTCACGGGCCGCGCCATTCCCACCATCGGCTACCGCGGCATGCATTCCTTCGATCTTTCGTTCCAGGACTACTTCGTGCCCGACGCCAACCTGGTCGGCGGCGAGGCCGGCCTGGGCAAGGGCTTCTACTACACCCTCGCGGGCATGGTGGGCGGGCGCATGCAGACCTCGGCGCGCGCCTGCGGCGTGATGCGCGCGGCCCTGCGCGCGGCCGTGCGCTACGCGCAGGACCGCAAGGTCTTCGGCGCGCCGCTGGCCGACTTCGCGCTCACCCAGGCCAAGCTGGCCCGCATGGGCGCGCGGCTGGCGGCCTGCCGCCGCCTGGCTTACACCGTGGCCGGTATCGTCGACGGTGGCCACGGCCGCATGGAGGCCAGCCTGGTCAAGCTGCTGGCCTGCCGCTCGGCCGAGTTGGTGACGCGCGAGGCCCTGCAGCTGCACGGCGGCATGGGTTACGCGGAGGAAACGCCGGTGAGCCGCTACTTCGTCGACGCGCGCGTGCTCTCCATCTTCGAGGGCGCCGAGGAGACGCTGGCGCTCAAGGTGGTGGCGCGAAGCCTCATGGAGCGCGCGCTCGGCATCGCGCCAGCGGGGGCTTGAGATGGCGCAGCCACAGGGCATCCTGAGCGGCCTGCGCGTGGTGGAGGCCGCGGCCTTCGTGGCCGCGCCGCTGGGCGGCATGACGCTGGCGCAGATGGGCGCCGATGTGATCCGCATCGACGCCCTGGGCGGCGGGCTCGACCACCGCCGCTGGCCCGTGACCCGGGACAACACCAGCCTGTTCTGGTGCGGGCTCAACAAGTCCAAGCGCTCGGTGGCGCTGGACCTGGCCTCGCCCGAAGGCCGCGAGCTCGCCATGGCCCTGGCCTGCGCGCCCGGCGAGGACGCGGGCCTGTTCCTCACCAACTTCCCGCCGCGCGGCTGGCTGGACCACGAGGCCCTGAAGGCGAAGCGGCCAGACCTGATCCAGCTCACGCTGATGGGCGACCGCCACGGCGGCTCGGCGGTGGACTACACCGTCAACCCGCGCCTGGGCCTGCCCTACGTGACGGGTCCGGTGGACGGCGAAGGCGCGGTCAACCACGTGCTGCCGGCCTGGGACCTGATCACCGGCCAGATGGTGGCCGTGGGCCTGCTGGCCGCCGAGCGCCACCGCCGCCGCACCGGCCAGGGCCAGCACGTGACGCTGGCGCTGGAGGACGTGGGGCTGGCGGTGATGCAGCACCTGGGCTTCATCGCCGAGGCGCAGCAGGGCCAGCCGCGCGAGCGCCATGGCAATGCGCTGTTCGGTGCCTTCGGCCGCGACTTCCTCACACAGGACGGTGAGCGCGTGATGGTGGTGGGCCTCACGCCCCGGCAGTGGCGTTCCCTCGTCGAGGCCACGGGGCTGGGCGCGGCGGTGGACGCGCTGGGCGCGCGGCTGGGGGTGGACCTCTCGCGCGAGGGCGAGCGCTTCCAGGCGCGTGAGGCCTTGGCCGAACTGATCGGCCCCTGGATCGGCGCGCGGCCATTCGCGCAGGTGGCGCGGGCCTTCGACCAGCACGGTGTGTGCTGGAGCCGTTACCAGACCGTGGCCGAACTCGTGCGCGACCCCGAGTGCTCACCGGCCAACCCGCTGTTTCAGCGTGTGGAACAACCGGGCGTGGGCGAGATGCTCGCCGCGGGCATTCCGCTGAATTTCGGCGCCGTGCCGCGCCTGCCGGCGCAGGCCGCGCCGCGCCTGGGCGAGCACACCGAGGAGGTGCTCGCGCAGGTGCTGGGCATCGACGCCGCGCAGTTCGGCCGCCTGCACGACCGCGGTGTCGTGCGCACGGCCGACCGCTGATCCGACAGACCGGGGAAACCCCGAGTGATCGCGCCGCACAAACCCTTTTCATATACCGTCCCGTCGGACTATTATTCAACCCATGCAGCGCAGCTTGTGTTGCGCCGTCGTTCCGCCCCCCGCCCAACCCTAGGAGACCAGCCATGATTTCCCGCACCCGCCGCCTCGTCGGCGCCTTGGCGCTGATCGGCGCCTTCGCGGCCGCCGCGCCCGTGTCCGCCCAGACCACGGTCATCAAGTACTCCAACTGGCTGCCGGTGGGCCAGGCCATGCGCATGGAGGTGATCGAGCCCTGGATCGCCGAGGTGGAGAAGGTCACCGCCGGCCGCGTGAAGATCGACACCCTGCCCAAGGTGGTGGGCACGCTGCCCGCGCAGTTCGACGTGGCGCGCGATGGCCAGGCCGACCTGGTGGTCTTCATTCCGGGCTACACGCCCAACCGCTTCGACATCCTCGAAGCGCTGCAGATGCCCTTCGTGAGCGACAACCCCGAGGTGCTCGCGCCCATCGCTGACCGCTTCTTTCGCAAGCACCTCGCCAGCTACGGCGAGTTCAAGGGCGTGCACCCGCTGTCGGTCTACGTCGTGTCACCGGGCCAGCTGTTCAACAACAAGCGGCCGCTGCGCAGCATCGCCGACTTCAAGGGCCTGAAGTTCCGCAGCCCGCAGCCCAGCGCCACGCAGGCGCTCACGCTGCTGGGCGCGGTGCCGGTGAACAAGCCGGTGAGCGAGACCTACGAGCTGCTGTCTTCTGGCGTGCTCGACGGCACGCTGATGCCACCGGAGTCCATCCCCGCGTTCAAGCTCAACGACCTGGTGCCCTACGCCACCATCGTGCCGGGCGCCATCTACAACACCGTGCTGGTGCTGGGCATCAACGAGGACAAGTGGAAGTCGCTGCGCGCCGAGGACCGCGAGGCCATCACGCGCATCAGCGGCGACGCCTTCGCCGCCAAGATCGGCGCCGCCTATGCCAAGGGCGACCGCGCGGCCTTCGAGGGCCTGCGCAAGGCGGGCAAGAGCGTGGAGACCGCGTCGCCCGCGCTGGTTGAGGAAATGAAGAAGGTGATCGCGCCGGTCGAGAAGGACTGGATCGAGAAGGCCAAGAAGAAGGGCGTGGCCGATCCGCAGAAGCTGCTGGACGAGCTGCGCGCCGAGGTGGCCGCGGCCTCGCGCGGGAAGTAAGGCATGGCGCGCGCACGGGAAGGACGCCTCGAACGCGCCCTGACGGCGGTGGGCACGCTGAGCCTGCTGGCGCTCATGGCCATCGTGTTCATCGACGTCGCCGGCCGAAACCTGCTCAACAGCCCGCTGCCCTGGGGCACGGAGGTGATGGAGGTGCTGCTCGGCCTGATGGTGTTCGTGTTCTACCCCGTGCTGGCGCGCCGGCACGGCCACATCGTGGTCGACCTGGTGCCGGTGCCGCGCGGGGCGCGCGCGGCCCAGCGCCTGCTCGCGGGCGGCGTGGGCGCGGCGCTGTTCGGCGTCATCGCCTGGACCTGCGGCCGCCAGGCCATCCGTTCGGCGGGTTATGGCGACGCCTCGGCCATCCTTGGCATCCCCACGGCCTGGGTGCTGTGGGGCATGGCGGCACTGGCCGGCCTGAGCGCGCTGGTCTTCCTGGCGCAGGCCTTCGGCGCCTGGCGCGACGACACGGCCCCCGCCGACCACGGAGCTTGAGATGCTCGCGGTCTCCCTCGGATTCCTGATCGCCTTCGCGCTGATCTTCCTGCAGGTGCCGATCGCCACCGCCCTCGGGCTGGTGGGATTCGGCGGCGTGGTGGTGCTCAATGGCTGGACGCGGGGTCCATTTGATTTCAGTGCAGAAAGTGACGGTTCGTGCCTCCCCGCAGAGCGAGGATTGGCGCGGGGTCTGCTCCAGGGGCGAGCGTAAGTGCTTGTCACGCTTTGAGTTTCTGTTGGTCTCC
>Ga0209958_1001403_pt1 | contig 18657 bp, 16 predicted proteins | sample ThiBio_inoc_plan_FD_183942 | JGI IMG/M metagenome (GOLD analysis project Ga0209958, IMG submission 183942) | Wastewater bioreactor microbial communities from Cape Town, South Africa - Thiocy_inoc_plan (SPAdes) | ecosystem: Engineered > Bioremediation > Thiocyanate > Unclassified | place: South... | reverse complement strand
GAATTCGGCAGCCAGCTCACCAACGTGCTGCGCTGCCTGCAGCTGGAATCGCACGGCTACCAGGTCACCGTCACCGAACTGGTCGGCTGGGAGCACTCGCTGAAAAACGAACTCATCATCGCCACCCATACCGGCACGGCGCGCAAGAACGCGCGCGAGCGCCTGCAGCGGATTCTGCAGGAACTCAATCTGCAGGAGCTCGAAGCGCGCTTTCTCGACCCGCAGCCCGCCTGAAAACAGCCTATGCTGGGAGGAAGCGGGTGTTTGAATGAGATGGCCGAATGCGCGTTTCAGTCCCGAATTTCCCCTTCGCTGAGCTGCTTTTGCTGGGCATGCTGGCAGCTTGCGCCACGCCGCAATACCAGACGACGGTACGCCTGGTTCCGCCGGATGATGCGCAGGGCCAGGCCTGCGTGGAGGGCTGCGAAGCCCAAAAGGCGGCCTGCCAGACCGATTGCCAGGCCCGCTACCAGGCTTGCGCGAAAGCCCTCGAACCGCAGGTGGAAGCGCGCTATGCCGAAGCGCTGAAGGCGTACGAACTCGATCTGCGGCAGTATGCCGCGGCCCTGCGCCAATACGAGATGCAGCTGCGTTTCGAATGGTTTTACAGCCGCCCGTACCGCCACCCGTACTGGTGGGACCCCTGGCCTGGACCGTATTTTCCGCCGCCGTATCCCGAGCCGCTGATGCCGACCCGCGCCGGCGTGCTGGCGCAGCTGGAGAAATCGAATTGCCAGGCCGACTGCGGCTGCCTGCCGGTTTACGACGCCTGTTTCGTCCGCTGCGGCGGGCAGCGGCTGACGGAAACCGTCTGCATCAAGAACTGCCCGCCCGAAAAATGAAACACCCGCGCAGGGGCAGGTCGCGCCTGCATGGCCGCCAAGCCGGTTGCGGCCGCGTTCAGGCAGGCGATTGCAGGGCGGCCAGCGTTACCGGCACGCTCTGCGTATCGGTGTTGATCCAGATTTCGCCGTCCTGCACCATGCATTGCAGGCGCATGCCGCGCTCCGCCAGGGCAGCCAGCGCCTGGCTGGTTTCGGCAGGCAGCTGCAGCACGCTCAGGTTGGAAAACCGCGTCAGCTTGCCGGCGATCTGCTTCCACCACACCTCGCAGCCACTGCCGTAGCACAGCACGACGACCTGCTCGGCGCGGCTGCATGCGCGACGGATGCGCGTTTCGTCGGGCTGCCCGAGGTCGATCCACAGGAGGATCTCGCCGCTCAGGCTCTTGACCCATACTTCCGGCTCGTCGACGTCGAACAGCCCCTTGGTGAAGGCGATGCCGTCCTGTGCGTAAAGGGCATAGGCCAGCACCCGCGCCATCATGCGCTCGTCGGTTTCGGAAGGATGGCGCGCGATGGTCAGCGCGTGGTCGGCGTAGACATGCCGATCCATGTCGGCAATCTGCAGGTCGGCTTTGTAGATGGTGGCTTTGAGCGCCATGGGCAATCACTCGGAAAGGGCGATGGATTGTAGCGTGCGCCCATAAAAAAACCCCGGCGAACCGGGGTTTTTCACATCAGGCCGTAAGGATTACGACACGACCTGGATGTTGGAGGCTTGCTTGCCCTTGGGACCGGTCGTCACTTCGAAGCTGACGCGCTGGTTTTCCTGCAGGGACTTGAAGCCGCTGGAGTTGATTGCGGAGAAATGTGCAAAGAGGTCTTCGCCGCCGTTATCCGGGGTGATGAAGCCAAAACCTTTTGCATCGTTGAACCACTTAACAGTACCCGTTTCCATCTTGTTTCCTATCTATCTAAAAAAATTGAGCGACATGCTCTATCGATCGAATTTCAAGGAAAACGCTTACCAGAGGTACCGCAATTTAAAGCTTGAATCCAACAGACCGTGCATTAATAACATAGATAAACGGGATGTCCAAGAAATATCGTCATTCCCCGCCAAGCGGGCGCAGCATCAGGGTGTCGCCGCGCTGGGTGAATTCCAGATGCTTCAGCACGCTCATCCCCAGCAATATCTGGTCGCCCGCCATCCCGGGGTTGAGGCTGGCGGCGATGCCGCGCAGCGCGAACGGCCCGAACGCCAGCACGTCCACCCGGGTGGCGCGGGTGGCGACCGTGCCATTGGCGGTGATCGACCGCTGCGGCGCGCCCGCCTCCAGGCCCAGTTCGCCCGCCAGATGCGCCGGGATCGACACCAGGGTGGCGCCGGTGTCGAGCAGGAAGGTGACCGGCCGGCCGTTGATCGTGCCGGGGAAAACATAGTGTCCGTTGCCGCTGCGCTTCAGCACCAGTTCGGTCCCCGGCGCGACCTGCAGCTGGCGATTGGGATTGTTGCGCGCCTGCAGGCCGTTTTCGAAGTAAAGATAGAACAGCCCCAGCACCAGCAGGCTGGCGACCAGCGCCATGCCGCGTCCGAGCGGACGATGCGGGTTGTGGGAAGGATCGGGTTCTTTCGGATTCACGACGTGGTGACAGTCTGGCTCGTTCATCGTTCCCCGCACGATAACGTGCCGGGCAATCAAGCCGCATTCATATCACACACGCAAGGCAACGGCCTCATGCCGCCCGCGCGGGCGGAACCGGCGCAGGCCGGGCTCAGGCGACGTGCTGCATGCGCGGCTGGCTGAAGTGGCAGTGCGGCGCATCGCCGAAAATGTCGCGCAGATAGCGGGTTTCGATGTGCAACAGGCGCTTGTGGTCGCCGCCTTCCAGATAGACGTCCGGCTGCGCCATCAAATCGTCGTCCCAAACCATTTCCACTCCCCAGGCATTCGGCAGGCCCGGCACCACGCCGGGTTCGCATTCGCTGAACAGCCGGCTCACGCTGGCCTCATCGGCCAGGCTGAACTCCATGCCGTGATCCAGCCCCAGTTTTCCCAGGTGAATTTCCTGATCGGCGGGGATCATCGCCACCATCTGGCAACCCTGGCCGTCGAGCAGCACGCCCTTGGCCAGCCGATTGGAAGGCACCCCCGCCGCACGCGCCGTTTCGGCGCTGGTCTGGGTGTGCGGATGCGCCACGATGTCGAACGGGATCATATGCTGGTCGAGGAAACGTTCCATGCGATGCAGTGCGTTCATGATCGACTCCTTGCAAAAGCAATTGGATGACTTTCACTATAGTCCACCCCTTCCCGCCAGCAGGGCCCGAACGGATCGCTAACGCCGACCGGGGCGGTCGCCGGCACGAAAATGCCGGCGCGGCATCTTGGGGTGCTCCAGCATCTGGCAGGCGCGGCGAAATGCCAGCAGGGCATCCTGCGCATGCCCCAGCACGCTGCCATGGGGAAAATGCCCCGCCGCGTCCGCTTCGCCCGCCGCCGTCCCCGTCAGCAGTTCGATCCCCTCGGTCACATGCTCCGCGGCATGGATATGGAAAAGCCCGCGCGCGACGGCGTCGACCACGCGCGGCTCCAGCATCAGGTGGCGCCGGTTGCGCGCAGGGATCAGCACCCCCTGGCTGCCGTCCAGGCCGGCGGCCTCGCACACGCGGAACCAGCCCTCGATCTTCTCGTTGATGCCGCCCACCGGCAGCACCTCGCCGTGCTGGTTGAGCGCGCCGGTGACCGCGATGCCCTGCCTGAGCGGCAGGCCCGACAGCGCCGACAGCAGCGCATAGAGCTCGGCGCACGAGGCGGAATCGCCTTCCACGCCGTGATACTGCTGCTCGAATACGATGGAGGCATTCATCGAAAGCGGCGCCAGATGGGCGAACAGCGCGGCCAGGTAGCCCTGCAGGATGAACACGCCCTTGTCGTGGATCGGCCCGGACAGCTCGACCTCGCGCTCGATGTTGAGCAGACCGTCCTCGCCCGCGTAGGTATGCGCGGACAGCCGCACCGGCAGGCCGAAGCGGTAGTCGCCCAGATCGATCTGGGTAAGGCCGTTGACCTGGCCCGCCCGGACGCCATGCAGCTCGATCAGCACGTCGCCTTCTGCAATCTCCTCGCGCAGGCGCTGCTCGGGGTAATCGTGGCGCGCGGCGTGCGCCGCCAGCGCCGCCTCGACGTCTGCCGCCGCCACCAGACACGCCCCCCCGCGGGCGCGGCAGATCGCGGCGCTTTCCATCACCAGCGCCTCGGTGCGGGCGAAGATCGCGCTCTCGCGCGCCTGGTCGCCGGCCTCGCGGTGCGATTCCTCGAGCAGGCGCGCCACCGCCGCCGCCGAAAAATGCGGCAGACCGGACAGGCGGCAGGCATGGGCAACGAAAATCGCCGAGGCGCGGCGGGTAGCGGCGCTGGCGACGAAGCTGTCGGCGAAATCGACCTTGGCGCGGAAATGGCGGGCGAATTCCGGCGCTACTTCCTGCAGTTCGTAGTACTGCTCGCGCGAGCCGACCAGCACCAGCTTGACCTCGGCGTCGACCGCCTCCGGCACCAGCGACACCGCCGCGATCGGCGAGAACGACACACCCGGCTCCTCGATCTGCAGCCGCCCGCTGCGCAGGAAGCGCCGCAGCTTCTCCCACACCAGCGGATCGGCCAGCACGTCGGCGAGGTGCAGCATCAGGAAGCCGCCGTGCGCCTGCAGCAGGCTGCCGGCGCGGATGCGCGTGAAGTCGGTTGCCAGCACGTCGTTCTCCGACTGGTACTCGATGCTGCCGAACAGCGTGCGGAACAGCGGGTTGTCCTCGACGATCACCGGCGCGCCGGAAAGACCGCCGTTGTCCACCACCAGGTTGACGCGGTAGCGCGCCAGCGCGGCTTGCAGGCCATCCAGCCGCTCCTCGTCGCCTTCGCCGCCGCTGAACAGCTCCAGCTTGTCGAACACGTCCTGCTCCAGCGCGTCGAGCCAGGCGTTGAGCTTGGCGGCGTCCTTGATCTGCTTCTTCAGGCCGGCGCGGATCGCCTGCAGTTCGCGCTCGACCAGCGGCTTCACCACCTGCCGCCGCAGCGCCGCCAGCGTCTCGTTCATCGCACGTTCCAGCGGCTGGGTCTTCTCGATGTAGCGGGTGATCTCGGCGCGCAATTCCTGCTCGGCCTGCTCCACCGCGACGCGGCGCGCCTTCGGCAGCGCCAGCACCTCGTCCTCGGTGAGCGCCTGCCCTTTCTTGCCGATCAGCGTGAACACCATGCGCCCGGCCTCGCGGTGCAGCGAAAAGCTGCGCGCCTCGGCAAACGCCGTCAGCTCGGCATAATGCCGCGCCACCTCGTCCTTCCAGGCCTGCTCGATGCGCTCGCTCTCGGCCTTGTAGTCCTGTCCCTCGAGCCGCTGCGGGATATCGCTTTGCAGCGTCTTCACCGCCTGCGCCAGCAGCTGCCGCAGCAGCCGCCCCTCGCCGGCCGGCAGGCGCAATGCCAGCGGCCGCTCCGGCGCGTCGAAGTTGTGCAGGTAGCAGAGATCGGGCGGCACCCGCTTGCTCGCCGCCACCTCGCGCATCGCCTGCTTGAGCAGCGAGGAGCGGCCGCTGCCGACTTCGCCGAGCACGAACAGGTTGTAGTTGGGCTGATCCATGCCGAGGCCGAAGCGTGCGGCCGCTTCGGCGCGCGCCTGGCCGATCCATGGCAGGGTCTCGTCCTGCAGTTCGGAGGTGTCGGCGAACCCCAGCGTGGCAGGATCGATGGTCAGGCGCAGGTCGGCGGGGGGCAGGATGGCGATGGGCATGGGAAGTGACACTGAACTCGGATGAACGGGTTCATTTAATTCTAAACGGCGCGGGCAGCAAGGTAAGCGCGGACAGCAGGGAGGCGAGCAGGCCGCCGGCCAGCGCCAGCAGCCAGTCGTCGAGGTGCAGCGGGCGCAGGTGCAGGAATGCGGCGAGGAACGGAATCTGCACGAACAGCAGCGACAGGGCCAAGGTCCCCCCGACCATGGCCCAGGCCGCCGGGGTGCGCAAGCGGCTGAGGTTGAGGGTGATGCCGGCGCTCGCCGCGGTCAGCGCCACCAGCGCCATCGCACGCGCGTGCTCGACGTCGAAGCCGGCGCCGAGGCTGCGCACGTAGCTCACCGACACGATCACCGTCACCGCCGCGCCGACCGCCGCGATCATCAGCCACTGCCGCAGGCTGAAGAAGCGCAGGCGCCGCGTGCGCACCACCGGGGCAAGCTGCGTGTCGCCCGGCATGTCCTGGAACACGAGCAGCGCCGTCGGGTGGATGATCAGTTCCAGCCAGACGATGTGCACCGGCAGGTACAGCAGCGGGTAACCCGCCAGCGGAATCAGCGCGGCGGTGAGGACGAGCGGAATGTGGATCATCAGGAGATACAGGAAGCTCAGCTGCAGATTGGCGAACAACTGCCGTCCCTCGGCGATCGCGCGCACGATGCTGCGGAAGTTGTCGTCCAGCAGCACGATGGCCGCGACGTCGCGCGCGCTGCGGGTGCCGCGCTCGCCCATGGCGATGCCGATATCCGCCGCCTGCAGGGCCGGCACGTCGTTCACGCCGTCGCCGGTGACGGCGACGATCTCGCCCTGGGCCTGCAGGGCGCGCACCAGCGAGAGCTTCTGCGCGGGAACGGCGCGCGCGATGACGTCGACTTCGTGCAGGAATGCCGTTTCGCCGCGCGCCAGGCGCGCCTCCATCGCCTCGCCTACGATGACGACGGGATCGGCCCCGCCCAAGCCCACTTCTCTGGCCACGGCGCGCGCGGTGGCCGGATGGTCGCCCGTCACCATGACGACCTGGATGCGCGCCGCCCGGCAGATCTCCAGCGCCGCCTTCACGCCGGCACGCACCGGGTCCTCGAAAGCCAGCAGGCCGGCGAACTGCAGGCCGTGGTCGGGTTCGCCGCCCGGCCAGGCGGCCGCATCGAGTTCGCGCCAGGCGCAGGCAATCACCTTGTGGCCGCTGCCCGCCAGCTGCTCGACCCGCGCCAGCCATGCAGCACGTGCGTCGTCCGCCAGCATGCACATGGCAAACAGCTGCTCCGGCGCGCCCTTGACGGCGGACAGCAGCGCGCCGTCAAGGCGCAGGATGCGGGTCTCGCGCTTGCGGTCCTCGGTGAACGGGAACGTGGCCACCGGCACGCCATCGGGGGGATGGCCGAGCGCGTCGAGAATCGCCAGATCCATCGGGTCACCGGTCTCGCGCCGCGACGCCACCGCGGCCAGGTGCAGCAGGCGATCCGGATCGACCCCCGGCGCCGGGTAGTGGTGGGTCAGCTGCAGGCGCCCTTCGGTGAGGGTGCCGGTCTTGTCCGAACAAATGCACGACACCCGGCCGATGTTTTCCACCACCACCGCGCGCCGCACCAGTGCCTGCCGCTTGGCCAGGCGATACACGCCGACGCCGAGGAAGAAGGTCAGCACCACGGGGAACTCCTCCGGCAGCGCCGCCACCGCCAGCGTGACTGCGGAAAGCAATGCATCGAGCAGGCCATGGCCCTGCTGCAGGCGCACCCACGCCAGCATCAGGCAGATCAGCGCCGCGCTCGCCAGCAGCACCGCGACCAGGTTGCCCACCGCGCCCTGCAGCGGGGTACGCGTGGCCGCCCCGCGCGTGGCCGAGCGCACGATCTCGCCGTATAGCGTCTCACCACCGGTATGCACGACGCGCAGCCTGGCCTCGCCGGTGAGCAGGCGGGTGCCGGCAAAGCCCCAGTGCTGGCTGTCGACTTTCGCTTCGTCGTCGAGGCGGGGCAGCTCGGCCAGGGGAAGCTTGCGCACCGGATAGGCTTCGCCGGTCAGCGCTGACTCGTCCGCCTGCAGCGCATCGCCGCGCACCACCAGGCCGTCGGCCGGGAAGGCCTCGCCCACGCCGACCACGACCAGATCGCCCGGCACCAGTTCGGTGGCCGCGACGCTGCTCTCCGCGCCATTGCGCAGCACCGTCGCCACGCTGGCGAGGCGGCTGCTGAGCCCGGCGGTCGACGCGTGGGTGCGGCGATGCAGGAAGGCATCCATCCCCAGAAAAGGCAGCAGCGCGACCAGCATGATGATCGCCTCAGTCCACTCGCCGACGAAAGCGAATAGCGAACTGGTGCCGAGCAGGAACCACACCATCGGGTCGCCCAGGGTGGCGCGCACCAGCAGCCACCAGCCGCCGCGCTCGGTCTCCAGGATCAGGTTCGGTCCGAAACGCTGCATCCGCGCTGTCGCTTCTTCAGCCGTCAGGCCCCAGTCGGCCTCCGGCAGTCCCTGCAGTCGATCAAGCGGCACGGTTCTCAGCATGGCGGGCGCAAACAGGGGCTGGAAAGTTCTGATCTACGCAACTATAGCCGCAGCGCTATTCGGCAGGAGGCGCCACCAACTTGGCCCACTGGGCCAGGCTGTGCCGGTATTGCACGCGCAGTTGCGCCGCATTTTCCTGCAGCATGCTCTCGGGCAGGGCCAGCGCCTGCCTCAGCGCGGGTTCGATCTGCTCGATCGTCACGCTGCGCGGCACCGCGTCCGGCTCCCAGGTTTCGGCAAAGGCAGTCAGCTTGTCTGGACGCCGGCCCTGCTGCGGCGGGAACAGGCTGACCCGCGGCAGGCCGTAGGCTAGTGCGACGATCCGCCCATGCAGGCTGCTGCTGACCACGCCGCGGCTGGCGGCGATCAGGGCGCAGATGTCCCACAGGTACAGCGAGGGGAAGCGCCGCGCCGTGCCGGGGGGCAGCCGGCGCAGCAGCTTCTCATGCAGTTCCGGATCATCGTGCCAGGGTGCGCTGCCGGCACGGAACAGCACCAGCCCCAGCCCCGCCTCGGTGGACGCGCGCAACAGCCCCTGCGCCAGGGCGTCGAGACTGGCGTCGTCGCCGAAATCCGCGCTGAACTGGCACGCCAGGTAACCCCGGGGCCAGGCCTCGCGCAACGCTTTCACCGCGCCCTGCTGCTGGTGCCTGCGGATCACCGCGCCGAAACAGTCCGCCACCATCACGGCCGGGTCGGGACACAGCGGAACGTCGATTCCCTCCCGCCGCAGCGCGTCCCGCGTGACGTGATCGCGCACGCTGGCCCAATCCGCCTGTCCGATCGCCGTCCGTGCTTCGGCGCGCTGGGCGTCGGATAGAAGCGCCCATTCCACCCCGCCGACCGCGTTGAAGATCAGCCGCCCCGCCGGCGCCACGGCGTCGCGCCCTGCCACGTAGGGGAGGCTGCGCGCAGTGCCGAGTTGCCGGGCGGCCCACGCCGCGGCGGCAACCGGATCGTCGTCATAACGCGCAATGGCCGCGGCGGCCGTAGCAGGGTCGAGCAGCATGGCCGCGGCCTGGTAGGCGCTGCAACTCAGTAGTTCGCCGCCGGCATGGATCAGGTGGGCAGGCCGTGCCTTTCCCGCCGCGGCAAGCGCCCGCACCCGGTGCCCGCCGAAGGTCCGCAGATCGCGCGCGGCCAGGCCAGCAAACTCGAACGACGAGCCCGGCAGCAGGGCTGTCATCAGGTGGGGGAACAGCAGGTCGCCGAAGTTATGGCGGTCGAAGGCGCCGAACAGCAGCAGCGGGGTTTCGCCAAGCGATTTCATTTCTGCATGGTCGGATCAGTTCATTCAGACCTGGCCCCTGATTCGCGCGCTGCGCCATTTCCCACTACATTCTAGGAAACCCGGAACCTGAAATCGCTTGATGAAACCATCCCGGCCATCTTTCTTCGTCCTCATCGCGCTCATCGGCGGGCTGGCCATTTTCAGCTCCACGCTGTCGAAAACCCCGGTGCTGCCGCTGTTCGCCCAGTCGCTCAACGCCACCCCCGCCGAGATCGGCTGGATCGTAATGGCGTCGACGCTTCCCGGCGTGCTCATCAGCTATCCCGCCGGCGCGCTGTCCGACCACCTCGGCAAGCGCCGCGTGCTGCTCGCCTCGCTGGTCGTGTTCGCCACCGCGCCTTTCCTCTATCTGGTGATCGAAACCGCGTGGCAACTGATGGCAGTGCGCTTCTACCACGGCTTCGCCACCGCGATCTTCGGCACCGTCGCCTCCGCGGCGATTGCAGAAAGGTACAGCGCCGACCGCGCCGCGCGGCTGTCGACCTATTCCTCGGTCACCATCGTCGGCCGCTCGATCGCGCCCTTCCTCGGCGGCACGCTGATTTCGCTGGCGAGCTTCGGCGCGGTGTACGTCGCCTGCGCCATCGCCGGCGTACTGGCGCTGGGCGCGGGGCTGCTGCTGCACCCGCAAGGGGTGCGCCGCCAGACGCTCGCCCCTGACGGGGCGGTCTTGGCGCAGCGCGACCACGAGCCGACGCCGAAGGGCAAACTCGAACTGCCGCATTTCTGGGCGAGCCTCGCCACCGTGCTGCGCGACCGCGGCATCATGCTGGTGAGCACGGTCGAGGCCGCGCAATATCTCGTCTTCGGCGCGATCGAGGCCTTCCTCGCGCTGTACGCGTCCTCGCTCGGCATTCCCGCCTGGCAGATCGGCGTCATCCTCGGCGTGCAGCTCGTCAGCATCGTGTTCGCCAAGCCGCTCATGGGCCGCGTGTCCGACCGCGTCGGCCGCCGCCGGGTGATCCTGCCGGGCCTCTTGATCGGCGCGACGAGCGTGGTGCTGCTGCCGGTGTTCCCCAACGTCGTCGGGCTTTCCGTGCTGAGCCTCGCGTTCGGTCTCGGCTTCGCCACCGTCACCTCGTCCACCGCCGCCCTCGTCGCCGACCTCACCAAGGATGGCCGCTACGGCGCGTCGATGGGCGTGCTGCGCACCGTGATGGACGTCGGCCAGTCGATCGGTCCGGTACTCACCGGCTTCATGGTCGGTGTCGCCGGCTACGCCAGCGCCTTCGCGCTGCTGGCGGCGATCCTGGCCGCCGCGGCCCTGATGCTGGGGCTGTTGTTAAGGGGTGTGGATAAGGGCGCGCCGGAGAGGCTATAGTGACCGGGCCTGTTGCTCCCAAGGAGATCGTCATGCGCATCCGTACTCTGCTCGCCACGCTCGCATTCGTCGCCACCGGCTTCGCCTTGCAGGCCGTCGCCGATTCCATCCCCGCGCCCGCCGTCCAAGCGGAAGCCCTATCGCCCGAAGCCTGCCTCGCCCGCGCCAAGGGTGACCGCGTCGCCCAGCTCAGCTGCTGCAAGGCCCACAAGGGCGTCTGCGGCTGCCGCGCCGGCAAGATCGTGTGCTGCGACAACACCACCAGCACCGAGCCGGGGTGCACATGTCATAGGGATGAGGGTGTTACTGAGTAAACAGTTGAGCCAACACTAAGAACGCGCTCGACCTTACGCTAACCAAGATGTTGATTCACGGGCCTTGCGCCTATTGCGGAACCCATCACATCAAACGAACGAAGGGGCACATTTTGCCGCGTTCGATGTATCCCGACACGCTCCCGACCGCGAAGCGCCTTACTGTCCCTGAGTGCCTGGAGTGCAAGAAACTCTGGGAGGATGCTGAACCCCACTTTAGAAACATCATTCTCTCAATCTGGGACCCCGTCGCCCTGCCCTCGGATAGCAGGACTGCAAGTATGTTTCGCAGTTTCAAGCAACCTGATGGAAGAAGGCGTGCAAACGACCTCCTTGCGAGAATCAAATCGGGAGAGCAAGAAGCAATCCACCCTGCCAAAGATTCTTTGTTCAATTTGGTATTGCGACGCATTGTGCGAGGACTGTGCCACAAGCACCAAATCGAAACCGCTGTTGAAGACCATCGAGTCCATTGCGATGTTATGCGCTGGGAAATTCCCCAGGAGTTTGAAGCTATGCTCACCTGGAATTCAATTAGCGATAACTTTTTTCGCTATGCGTATGCGGTCATCAACGATCATCAGATCAACTCGTTCTGGCTTCTTCATTTTTCAAAACACATCATGTTTTTCGGTGTGGTTGATGATGAAGTCCAGTGTTGAGTGCTTACGCAACGATTACTTACTCCCCGCCACCCAAACCCCGTCCCACCCCGCTTCCGGTGGCGCCTGCCGGAACGCCGCGATGCGCTCCAGCATGACCTGGCTCGGCTTGTCGCCCGGTGCGTTGACGAGGCAGTCATGGAACGCGGCTTCGGCCGCCTCCCAATCCTGCGCGCGGTAGCGCGCGAGGCCGGATTCGTAGGCCTGCACGGCCTTGCGGGTGGTGTCGCTGACCTCGTCGGCGAGCCCGATCAGTTCAAACACCTTCACCGGCTCCAGCTTGCCGACGACGCGCAGGCTGTCGATCTCGCGAAAGACGAAGCTGTCGCCCGCCAGGCTGCGCGTGCCTTCGCTCACCAGAATCCGCGTGCCGTAGAACTTGTTGGCCTGCTCCAGCCTTGATGCGAGGTTCACGGTGTCGCCGATGACGGTGTAGCCGCGCGAGGTTTCGGAGCCGATGTTGCCGACGGTGACTTCGCCGCTGGCGACGCCCATGCGCACGTTGACTTCGGGCAGGCCCTGCTTCATGCCGAACAGGTCGGGCAGCGCGGCACGGAATGCCTCCATCTTGCGCATCTGTTCCAGTGCGGCGAGGCAGCCGAGACGCGCGTGGTCGGCGGGGTCGGTGAAGGGCGGGCCCCAGAAGGCCATGACGGAGTCGCCGATGTACTTGTCGACGATGCCCTGCCGGGCGCGGATGACGTCGGCCATCATGGCGAAGTAGCGGTTGAGGAAGCGCACCGCGGCGTCCGGGGTGAGGCCTTCGCACATGCGGGTGAAGCTCTCGAGGTCGGAGAAGAACACCGTCATCACCTGGCGCTCGCCGCGTTCGGCCGGAATGCGGTTCTCCAGCAGGTTCCTGACGATGCGGGGATCGACGTACTGGCCGAAGGTTTCGCGGATGCGCTCCTTCTCGCGCAGGCCGACCACCATGTGGTTGAACGAGGTGGCGAGCGTGGCGAGTTCGTCGTGGGTGCGCACCTGGATTTCCACTTCGAGGTCGCCCGCCTCGACCGCGCGCGTACCGCCCAAGAGACGCTTGACCGGATCGACCAGCGAGCGGGTGACGAAAGCGGCGAAGATGAGGCCGAGCGCGGTGGCGATGGCGGTGACGATCCAGTTGAGGGTGGTGGCGCGCGCTTCCTCGGCCTTGGCTGCGGCGGCGGTGTCCTGGGTGAGTTTGTTGAGGAGGTCGATCGTCTTGCCGATCTCGACGTCGACGCGGTCCTTCTCGCGCAGCAGGGCCTCGCGCACCAGCTTCTCGGAACGCGGATTGCCCTCCTCGGCCTCGATCTGGAACAGGCGGAAGCTGCGGTGGAACTGCTGGCGCGCGGTCTGGATCGCCGGCAGCTGCTTGCCCAGCACGGCCAGCGTCACGCGGTCGAGCTGGATAACCTGCTGCGCCTCAGCCTCGCCCAGCATGCGCAGCGAGGAATCGACGATCTGGTCGGCGTTGATGCCGCGCATGTCGAAGCCGGTCGACTCGTTGGCGATGAACTCGGGGTCGGGCCTGGCGGCGTCCATCCCTGCCATCACCCGTTCCATGTGCACCATCTGCTGGCGGATCAGGATTTCCACGCTGGCCACCTGCTGCTGCAGCGGCAGGTACCAGTCGGACAGCGCACGCACCTGGTTGTTGAGCTGGCGGAAGTTGAGCACCGACAACCAGGTAACGACGACCATCAGCACCAGCAGGGCGAGCGTGATGCTGAAGATTTTCAGGCTGATCGGCAGTCGCATGGCGTCACCTCACGGGAATTCATTCACCCTAGCGCACGCCGCGAATTCGTCCAAGCCTACAGCAAAGGCTTCAGCGGCAAGAGCTGCCACAGCCGCACATGCCCGCGCCTGGTCAGCGGCACGTACTGGTCGGGTTCGTCGCGGGCGCTCCAGCTGTTCTCCGGCTGCATGTCGGCTTCGATGATCGCCTGCAGGCGCTGCGCGAGGCCGGGGTGATGGATGACCGCGGCGACCTCTGTGTTGAGATTCTCCGAGCGCGGGTCGAAGTTGAAGGTGCCGACGCAGGCGATCTTGCCGTCGATGACCATGCTCTTGGCGTGCAGCGCGAACACCGGCGGCTCGGTGGGTGGATTGGCGCGCGACAGCAGTTGCGCGCGGTTGGCGGGGTCGGGTTTGTATTCGCGGATGTCGAGGCCCATCTTCAGCAAAGATTTGCGCTGGCTGCGATAGCCGGAGAAGGCCTGCAGGTTGTCGGTCGAGGCGAGCGAGTTGGTGAGGATGCGCACCTTGACGCCGCGCGCGACGGCCGCCTTGAACAGGGCCTTGGCTTCGTCCGACATCACCAGATAGGGCGACTGGATGACGATGGATTCACGCGCCCCGGTGACCAGCTTCGCCAGCGCGGCCGAACTCCGGCCGCCGCCGTCGAGCAGCCAGCGGCGGTCGTTCTTGCCCGGTACATCGTGGATGAAGTCGACGCGGCCCCAGGCCATCTCGCGCGCCAGGCGCGCGAACGAGTCCGGCGTCGCCGCGATGGCGTCGCGCACCTGCGGCGCGAAGTTCTCCGGCTGCGCGGCGTAGGCATGTAGCTCGCGATAGACCTGCTGCACCTCGGCGGCGCCGACCTTGACGTGCTTCTGCATCAGCCCCCAGCCATCGTAGAGGGCCTCTACCGGCACGGACAGTTTGCTCGCCCAGAACGCATCGAAGTTCGCGCGCATCGTTGTCACCGCTTCGCCGAGCAGCAGCACGTCGCGGTCGCGGAAGGTGTAGGCCTGGTCGTAGTCGAAGTATTCGTCGGCCATGTTGCGGCCGCCGGTGATCGCGACCTTGCCGTCGACGATGAAGGTCTTGTCGTGCATGCGTTGGTTGACGCCGCGAAAGTCGGTGACGACGTTGAGCACGCGCTTGTGTAGCGGCGTGCCGACCTGGTGCTTGGGGTTGTAGATGCGGATCTCGACGTTGGGATGTTTGGCGAGCGCGAGCAACGTCTTGTCGGGCGCGTCGATCAGCAGGTCGTCGACGATGACGCGCACCTGGACCCCACGCTCGGCCGCGCGCAGCAGCGCCTCGCTGGCGAGGATGCCGATGTTGTCGCTGCTCCAGATGAAGTACTGCACCTCGATCGAGCGCTCGGCGTGGTCGGCGAGCCAGGCACGCGCCAGCAGCGCTTCCTCGCCGGTATCGAGCAGATAGGCGCCGGTCTGCCTGGGATGGGCGGCGAGCTCGGTGTCGACGACGGCGAGCGAGGCGGCGGCAGCGGGGCCAAGAGCGGCCCACATCAGCAGCGCGAGGAAGAAGCGCCGCATCATGCCGGAAAAACGATCAGCCGGCCTGGCCCGGCACCACCGGGGTGCCGCTCGCGACGTCGCCGCACTGCGCGCGGTGGCGCAGCGCGTGGTCCATCAGCACGATCGCCATCAGCGCCTCGGCGATGGGGGTGGCGCGGATGCCGACGCAGGGATCGTGGCGGCCGTGGGTGACGACCTCGATCGGCTGGCCGTTGAGGTCGATCGAACGGCCGGGCAGGCGCATCGACGAGGTGGGCTTGATCGCGACGTGGGCGACGATGGCCTGGCCGCTCGAGATGCCGCCGAGCACGCCGCCGGCATGGTTGCTCAAGAATCCTTCCGGCGCGATCTCGTCGCGGTGCTCGGTGCCCTTCTGCCGCGCCGCCTGCATGCCGTCGCCGATTTCCACGCCCTTGACGGCGTTCAGCCCCATCAGCGCATGGGCGAGGTCGGCGTCGAGCTTGTCGTACAGCGGCTCGCCCCAGCCGGGCGGCACGTTCTCCGCCACCACGCTGATCCTGGCGCCGACCGAATCGCCCGACTTCCTGAGCGCGTCCATGTAGGCTTCAAGTTCGGGCACGATGGCCGCATTGGGCGAGAAGAAGGCGTTGTTGCCGATTTCGTCCCACGACTCGAAGGGAATGTCGATCGGCCCCAGTGCGCTCATGTAGCCGCGGATCACGATGCCGTATTTTTCGGCCAGCCACTTCTTGGCGATGGCGCCGGCGCCGACGATGGGCGCGGTAAGTCGTGCGGAGGAACGGCCGCCGCCGCGCGGGTCGCGGAAGCCGTATTTCTGCGTATAGGTGTAGTCGGCGTGGCCGGGGCGGAAGGTGTCGGCGATGTTGCCGTAGTCCTTGCTGCGCTGGTCCTCGTTGCGGATCAGCAGCGCGATCGGCGTGCCGGTGGTCCTGCCCTCGTAGACGCCGGAGAGGATCTCCGCCGTATCGGATTCGCGGCGCTGGGTGACGTGGCGCGAGGTGCCGGGCTTGCGCCGGTCGAGGTCGTGCTGGATGTCGGCCTCGGCGAGCGCCATGCCAGGCGGGCAGCCGTCGACCACGCAGCCGATGGCAGGGCCGTGCGATTCGCCGAACACGGTGACACAGAACAGTTTGCCGAGTGTGCTGCCAGACATGGAAATAACCGCGGAAAGAACCGAAACAATGCGCCGAAGTCTAGCACAGGCGCGGCTTCGCACGCCGTCCACCGCATCCCGCCGGGCTCGCCGCGGCAAGACCGATGCGTTTTTAACCGCTATCCTGAACATCTCACGGAACGAGGACGCCCCAATGAATGCCACGCAGCACCTCACCACCCTCGGCCAGAGCCTCTGGCTGGACAATCTCTCGCGCAGCCTGATCCGCGACGGCACGCTGGCGAGGCTGATCACCGAGGACGGCGTGTCGGGCGTGACCTCGAATCCGGCGATTTTCCAGAATGCGCTCGCCACCAGCCCGTATTACGCCGACGACCTGGCGCGGCTGAAAGCCGGCGAATCCGATGCCGAGCGGCGTTACGAAGCGCTGGTCATCCCCGACATCCGGGCGGCCTGCGATCTGCTGTTGCCGGTATTCACGCGCAGCGGCGGCAACGACGGCTACGTCAGCCTGGAAGTCGCGCCGCGCTGGGCGTACGATGCCGCGCGCACGGTGGAGGAAGCCCAGCGCCTGTCCGCCGCGGTGGACCGCAGCAACCTGCTGATCAAGGTGCCGGGCACGCCGGAAGGCATCGACGCGTTCGAGACGCTGACCCGGCTCGGCATCAACGTCAACGTGACGCTGCTGTTTTCGCTTGCCCAGACCGAGGCGGCGTTCGACGCCTACCTGCGCGGCCTTGCCGCACGCGTGCAGGCAGGGGCCGGCGTGCGCCGCAGCAAGGCGGTGGCGAGCCTGTTCCTGTCGCGCGTCGACACCCTGGTCGACGCGCGCCTCGATTCGATCGGCACGCAAGAGGCGCTGCCGCTGCGCGGCAAGGCGGCGATCGCCACGGCCAAGCTCGCCTATCAAAGCTATCTGAAGACATTTCGCGGCGAGACTTTCGCCGCCCTGGCGCAGCAGGGCGCAATGCCGCAAACCCTGCTGTGGGCAAGCACCGGCGTGAAAAATCCGAACTACCACGCCCTGCTGTATGTCGAACCGCTGATCGGCCGGGAAACCATCAACACGCTGCCCGACAAGACGCTCGCCGCGCTGCGCGAGCACGGCAAACCGGCGCTGCGGGTGGAGGACGGCATTGCCGAGGCGGCAGCGCAGTGGGTGGATCTGGCGCGGCTGGGCATCGACATGGACACGGTCGGCAACACCTTGCAGGACGAAGGCGTCAAACTGTTCGAAGCCGCGTACCAGAAACTGCTGCTGCAGACCGGATGAGCGGTGCCCCTGTCCCTGCCGTGCCTGCCTTGTTGATGCTCCGGAAGTTCGGCATCATCGATCCGCCAAGAATCGCACCATCTTTAAATTAAAGGAGCCTGTCCATGAAAGCCCGTGCCGCCGTAGCCTGGGAGCCCAAAAAACCGCTGTCGATCGAGGAAGTGGACGTCGAAGGTCCGCGCGAGGGCGAAGTATTGCTGAAGGTTGTTGCCAGCGGTGTCTGCCATACCGACGCCTTCACGCTGTCGGGCGACGACCCGGAGGGCGCCTTCCCCTGCATCCTCGGCCACGAAGGCGGCTGCATCGTGATGGAGTGCGGACCCGGAGTGAAAACGCTGAAGCCCGGCGACCACGTCATCCCGCTCTACATTCCCGAGTGCGGACACTGCGAATACTGCGCCTCGCCCAAGACCAACCTGTGCCAGTCGATCGCGTCCACCGTGTGGACCGGCTACATGCCCGACGGCACCCGGCGTTTCTCGAAGAACGGCAAGCCGATTTTCCACTACATGGGCTGCTCGACCTTTGCCGAATACACCGTGGTGCCGGAGATCGCGCTCGCCAAGATCAATCCCGCCGCGCCGCTTGAAAAGGTCTGTCTGCTCGGCTGCGGCGTCACCACCGGCATCGGCGCGGTGCTGAACACCGCCAAGGTCGAGCCCGGCTCGACCGTCGCCGTGTTCGGCCTCGGCGGCATCGGCCTGTCCTGCATCCAGGGCGCGGTGATGGCCGGGGCCGGGCGCATCCTCGCCATCGACCTCAATCCCGACAAGTTCGAAATGGCAAAAGCGCTCGGCGCCACCGACTTCATCAACCCGCGCGACGTCAACGGCTCGGTCTCCGAGGCCATCCGCGACCTGACCCAGGGCGGCGTCGATTACTCGTTCGAGTGCATCGGCAACGTCAACGTCATGCGCGACGCGCTCGAATGCACCCACATGGGCTGGGGCGTCTCCACCGTGATCGGCGTCGCCGGCGCCGGGCAGGAAATCTGCACCCGGCCGTTCAATCTGGTCGTCGGGCGCACCTGGAAGGGCACCGCGTTCGGCGGCGTCAAGGGCCGCACACAACTGCCGGGCTACGTCGACGACTACATGGCCGGCAAGATCGAGATCGACAGGCTGGTCACCCACACCATGCCGCTGGAGGACATCAACCGCGCCTTCGACCTGATGCACGAAGGCAAGAGCATCCGCTCGGTCATCATTTTCTGAGGCTGCACATGAAGCAACTCGAACGCATCAAGGAGTTCGGCGGCTGGCTCGAACGCTGGCAGCACGAGTCGGCCGCATGCCGGTGCACCATGACCTTTTCGGTCTACCTGCCGCCGCAGGCGGCGACGCAGAAGCTGCCGGTGGTGGTCTGGCTGTCGGGGC
>Ga0209958_1001402_pt1 | contig 18697 bp, 4 predicted proteins | sample ThiBio_inoc_plan_FD_183942 | JGI IMG/M metagenome (GOLD analysis project Ga0209958, IMG submission 183942) | Wastewater bioreactor microbial communities from Cape Town, South Africa - Thiocy_inoc_plan (SPAdes) | ecosystem: Engineered > Bioremediation > Thiocyanate > Unclassified | place: South... | reverse complement strand
CCGAAGGCGCGCAGGGGGTGTTTCACTTCAGTGGCCATCTGCTTCATCGCATCCGTACTCGCAATTCCTCTCGAGAAGTGATAGCCGGCGGCGGTCTCCGCTAGCACCCTAAACCAGGGTTTCGCGAGAACGGTAGCTGACGCGAGCCTCCGCCTCCTCGATTCGGAACAGGCCCTCGCTCGCCGGGTCATACGGGTTCGGCAGGACCACAGCCCTGGGCGAAGTGCTGAGGACCTCCTTGACGTGCACTATCAGGAACGTCTCCTTGCGGCGCTTTGTCTTGCCTGCGATGTCCATTGCCAGCGCGATTTCCGAAGACCCCAGACTAAAGACGTCACCATCACCCTGCGTCGCTTTGACCTCCACCCGATACTGCCGGCCGTTGACGACAAACCTGAAGTCGCAGCCAAACCCATCCTCTGCCAGGTTTTCCTCATAGACATACCGGCTGTTCTCTGAAATCCAAGCCGACGCCGTCACCGCCTGCTCTCCATAGCGCTGCCGGAGCATACGGAACACGAATATCTCTCCCGCCAGACCGATGGTCTCTTCGACAGACTTCGGCAGTCGACGGGGACGCTTGGCGGCAGTGGGCACTTTGTCCCGAGCCACCGGCGACTTCGCTCGCGGCTTTTCCAGTGATGCTGTTTCCTCCAGGTTGAGCGGCGAGCCCGAAGAAAGTGCTGAGTCTGGGAGTGCGGTCGTCAGAAGGTTCCAGAGGTTCTTCAGGTTGCCTGCTGACGCATCGAACTCCTTGCCGCAAACCTCGATGACATTCTGACGTCTGGCTGCGGCCTCTCGCACGGAGCTCAGCCTGGCTTCAGATTCCTCGAGTTCCTGGTCCGTCACCTGCAGACCTGAACGAAGGTCCTCGAACGAGCTCACACTCGACAATGCGATGGCGAACGCATCGCCGGCAGGAAAGACCGCCGAAAAGGATTCCCTGAGCAACGCGAACACGTGCTCCGGGCTCCACTGCGCAACGAAGGCGCGGGTAGTGAGTTCCCAACTAACGCCTTGTAGCACGCGCTCCACGCAGCTCTCCCATTCAAGCGAGCCCGTAGCACCTTTCAGCAACCACGCGAGCCTGATTCGGTCAAGCTGCTTTGCGGCACTCTGAGCAAGCGCTGCATTCGAACGACCCAGCTCATCAGGGTCAACCTCCAGGTCAACTCCCACCTGCTGCAGGCACGAGGCGAACTCGTCCGCGTCTTGCGTGCGGGCAAGCATGCCGGCCAACCCGGAGTCCGCGAGCCAACCGCCAAACAGACGTCCCAGGACATCAGCAACATCGGAGAACGTGATTCGCCAGCCCGCTTCCTCGAGTGCCTGCGTTTGCGCAAGGGTCGCATACGCGTAACAAAGAGCGGCGTAGGTCCCGCCGGGGTTCTCGTCGGAAGCAATAACATGACGCACGACTCTCTTTGAAATCCAAGCGAGTTCTTCGAGGACGGCACCGAACTGTGAGCGCCACGCCTTGTTCGCTACGCGCGGCAGCTGGAATGAGCTGAGAGTCTCGTTCCATCGTGCAAGCGACGGAAATGAGGCCCAGCGTTCCGCGAGAGCGGCGCCGAACTCGAACATGTCGTTGGTCTCGCGCGCTAGCGAGACAAGCTCTGCGCATTGCAGCGCGTCGAGCCCTCGCTGCTGCATTGCTGTCCGAAGTTGCTCCTCCGACGCTGCGGCCTCAACGTCCGTGACATCCTGATTCGGACCGGCAGCTCGCGCGAGCACTCTTGCGTATCGGACCACATATCCAACATCGCCGCGAAGGTGCTCCACGATGTGGCGGATTTCTTCTTCGCCTATGGTTCCGAGAGGTCGAAGCAGATTGAAGATGTCAGGCTGTTCGTCCGGGAGTTTGCCCAGCGTACTCAACACGAAGCGAATCGAGAGCTGGAGGTCCTCCCGCTCGAGCGCATGTGCGAGCGCAGGGCTCATCTCACCCAGCTGCGTCTTGCACGCGTTGTCGATGAGTAGCGTGCCCGACTCGGCATGCCATAGGCTCGGAACTCGTTTTGAGAGGGGCTCGCGGCCTGGTCTCAATATTGAGAGCTCCAGCCCGGCTACCCAAGCCAGCCTCGCAGAGACGAGAGTCTCTTGTCGCTCGCGAAATGCCGTCGCGTGAACCGGACGCCCTTGGCTGACAAGCACCAGTAGTGGCGTGACGAGCCACGACAGCTCACTATTCGACAGCAACTCGGTCCTTCCCGCAACCCACGGCTCCCCTGCTACGGTCGGGACAACCGACATTTCTGAGGCGAACTGCACCGTTTCCTCATAGTTGTCACGGAACCAGTCGCGAAGTCGCTGGGCGGCTCTCGGTAACATCGCGAGCACAGGAATGCCGAGTTCCTCGAGAACTCCGGCAAGCGTGGCTTGGTCAGGCAGAACGACCGGTTCTTCTTCGCTCGGTCGAACGCGCTGGAGCCCCCCCTCGCGGGTTCTGATAGGAACGTACTTCAACCGTGTCGAGGTTGCACCCGGACGGAACAGTTCCCAGCCGTCGCGCAGCTGACCAAGAAGCACGTTCGCGTCGGCCACGGCATCGGAGCCAATCGAGGCAGTGAGCGCCTCCAGCAGTACCGTGCTTGCCGTCTCTTCGCGACCATTGAACACGTTCATGCCCAATAGGCGCAATTCCTCGACCAGACCAGGGCGCGCCGCCATCAGCGCAGCGGAGGCAGCCGGCACGGCACGAAGGTGCGCGTAGTGTCTGGCCCGGCTCGCTAGCGTGTCGGCGGGAACAAACCACCGTTCGGCCGGGCGATTCCAGGTGAGACGGTCGTCCTCGATTGCCAGCCATGGCCAAGTGCGCAGAAAGACCGACAGTGGGGGCTCGAAGTCAACCCTCCCCGACCACCCGCCCACTTTTGACACAAGGCCAGTATTCCACTTGACCGCTCCCCAGTTTGGCAATGCTCGGAGCACCAACGCCGAGAGCTCCTTGCGCTGCTGCTCGCTGAGCGCCTCATACTCATCAAGACCGGCGAAGGTCCACATCGCCCCAACGCGATACTGGAACGTGCCGGAAAAAGGCAGATGCGCCTTGCCGCTCGCCACGACCACCTCATCCCACAATCGAACCGGGAAGCCGGGGGGCACAGCGGAAGGGAGGTTCAGCACGGATGCGCACTGAAACGAGCTGCTCCAGTCTGCTGGCGAGAGTTCATGCAGATTGAGAAAATCAGATGCCCCACCTTGCAACAGGAGATTCTTGTCCGCGGCCGCCCCTAGGTCGCCAAAGACAGCGTCATCCAAAGGCAGAAGCAGTTTGGCATAGGCGGTTTTTCCAAGTGCCGATGTCAGCGAGCCAAGATAGTGCTCGAGCATGTCGCCGCCTGGGTCCGACCATCCAGCACCGAACATGGTGTCTTTGAGCTTGTACCAGCCGCCGCGGCAGGGCGCCGGCAAGTCACGCAGCAGTTTGAACGTTTCCGGTGCGCCGCGGCCTCGCGCCACGAGGTTGCGCATCAGACGCATCCCCCAGGAAAAGATGTCTCGGCACTGGACAGCATGCGAGCTTCCGTGCGGCACAGGCAGTGGCGGCGTGAGCCTTCTCAGGATGTCCGTGAAGATGGTGTCCACGCGAAACGGCGTGACAAAGCCTTGTCCTCCGAGGTATTCGCGCACGGCGTTCTGCGAGTTGCCTCGCTTCGCGTCGTACAGCTCGATTCGGTCACTTAGGAACGCAACGCTCGTCCTCAGCGTGACCGGCACCTCATTGGTGGCGCCGTCCGTCTCTACGTCCAAAGCATCGGGTGTTCCGTTGCGAGGCAGGAAGAACACCTTGGCGCCACCATCGACTTGGTGCAGCTCACCATCGGCGCCGAGCAGCACTTTGAACTTGGCAAGTTCGCGCTGGCCGTTTGGCAACAGCGTAACCACATCTCGCCAGTATCCATTCCAGTCTGCACCTTCTTGGCGAAGCCCTTCCGCAATCGACGCAGCCAGTTCAGCGACCGCTTTCGTGGGCATCCGGGCAGTGCCCGGGCCAAAGAACTGCTCTTTCAGAAGCACAAACTGCTTCGCCCGAGCGCGGGAGACTTCAGGGTGCAGAAGCGAAACCGGTGAATAGCGTCTTACCAATTCCTCCGTGAAGAACCTGCAAGCCACAAGGTCTGGGACTTGGTATGCACCGCGTAGCGCTGTCCAGCCCCGTTCGGTCAACACAAGTGGTGTCGAGCTCAAATCGACCCCTGCCCGGGAGATGGCCTGTGCCATATGCTCGAACCAGGCCTCACCGGGCCCGTCCTTTGCGAGAGGGCACAGAAGGTCGAGCACTGCGCGGCCTGAATCCGCTGTGGGTACGGCCGTCTGAGCCAGTGCGGCGCTCACGGCGAGGTCCACCGCCATATCCACGAGATGACGGTTGTACGCATTATCGAACGCTATCGACGTGCGGCTCATGTCGCCATAGAAAGGCGCATTCACGTGCACAGCGCTACCAGTCGTCTCGCGCGTGGGCAGATAGATGCTGAAGCGTCCTGCATCGCGCTCACCATCGATGGGTATGGCGATGCTCACCTCCGCGTCATGCATCTCAGGCCATCGCCCTGGCAGCGCCTTCACTGCGGCTCTGACCGGCTCAGGCGCATCAGCAATGCGAACATTCGTACGCCATAGACAGTAGTCGCGTCGGGCGCCGCTGGGTGCCGACAGCGCGACGTGCGTCGCTCCATTGGCGGCTTGAGTAACGGTGCGGTGAAATGTTCGTTGCCCGACTGCACCGTGCTGAATCCTTAGTTCACGCAGGTGCCATAGGAACAGACAGGTGGATGGCTCCAAGGATGCCATCTGCTGCTGCACCTTCTTTGCCGCTTGTGCCGATTTCAGCGGGAGGCGGACCACTGTCGCAAACCCTGCTCGCTCCAGCTCCTGAAGGGCAGCGCTATCTCGACCCTTGACCGCGATGGGAAGAAGATAGGGAGAGAGGTAACCCACCTCTTGCGCCAATCGCTCACGACCCATCGTCGCCACGCGAGTGCGGTATTGGGCGAGCATCTCGGAAGACCAATGCTGAACCAACGGCATGCCAGACGTTTTCCAGATTGGAACGTCTTCGCCAAAGGCAAGGTCGGTCATCGGTTCGACCAATGACGCGACAGTTGAGGGTCGAAAGGCAAAGCAGTAGCCGTCCAAGAACGGGCTAGCGGCGCTTCGGCGCGAGTAGATTTCCGGGGAGTCCGTCACCTCCAGAACGCTCCGAAAGCCGATTCCCTTGTTTCCAATACTCTTTTGCGGGTCCTTGTCGCTTTGTCCAAGCGCCGAAATTCTCTCGAAATTCGACAGACTGAAGGGCTCCCCGTCGTTGGCGACAAGCAGGGTGCCATGTTCAGAGTCGCCTTGTTCCAGCCGAATATGGATTCTTCCGCCTCCCAGTCCCTCACCCAAGGCGTCGTGGGCGTTCTGAATGAGTTCAATGAGAAAGCGACCGTGATACTGATGCTCAACCTGCTCGGTCAGGTTGTGCATGCTTCGGTAGTTGGAGACTCCTTCGGCGACCTCGGTCAGAAACACCCTAACCTTCGAGCAAAGGTGCTCGGTAATGTGGTCGAGGGCTGCCGGTGTTCCCCCTGCTGAGTTAGCGACTTCAAGCACTGCCCTCTCCTCCAGCCCGTTCTTACGAGCGTTCTCCGCCCAGTCATTGAACGGCTTCTTTGACCATTGTTCGCACCCACGGGCGATTCTCCTGGTCCATCTTTCATCTGCTTTGCATCAATGAACCGCTGCATGCGACTCGTTTACCAAGGCTCTATTTAATGCGAATCAAGGCTGCCGCTCGCTTCGCTCGGGTCAGCGCCACATACATGAGTCTGCGCTGGCCACTGCTTTCGTCGGGCGGGCCAAAGAACGCATCAGGCGCAACCACAGCGACTGCGTCGAACTCCAACCCCTTTGCTCGGTGCATGGTGGAGAAATGCACTGCACCTTGAGCATCAGGATGATTGGTCGCTGCCGTCACAGTTACACAAGTAAGTCCGGCAGCCTGTACATGGCTAGCAAGGGTATTGCGCGCTTTCTCGCTGGCGGCAATGACGCAAACAGACGGCGAACCGCTTTCGCCAACTTCGCCAAGAAACGTTTGTACGAACTGGAGAACTTGTCCGCAAGCCCCTTCCATTCCATGTGCGATGAATACGCTTGGAGCTGGCCCATGCGAAAGGGACTTGTACCGCTTAACTTCGTCCAGACCGTCGTCAAGGTCATCGACCTCGCAACCTTCGAGCAAGGCCACCGCCTGCCGCCGAATCTCATCGGTCGTCCGGTAGTTCAGGTAGAGCTTGCGCGAACGCCCACGGATGTCGATACCGCATTTGCTCATCGCAGCCCGGTGCCGGCTGTAAATCCGTTGATGGCCGTCGCCAACGAAAAACAGGTCGTTCGTCCCTGAAGGAGCCATGGCTCGAAGGAGCTTGAGCGCCTGGGGTCCGAAATCCTGCGTCTCATCGACGACGATGGCGCTGTACTCCCCGTCTCCCGGTCGAGCCCCCAGCATCGTTGCAACCTCTCGGTAGGCATCGTCCACTTCCTTCAGCTTGCGCGAGGCAAGCTGGCCTCTGTATTCCTCGAACACCGGCCAGACAGCATCCCGCTTAGAACGGCTGAGCACACCAGCGCGCCCGATGCGTCGGGCGACCCGATATTCGTCGAGCGTCGTGATGCCCTGCGCCAGGATGACTTGCTCGAGTTCCTGCTCATAGAAGCTGTCAGGAAGGTCCAGCTTGGTGTCCCGAGCAGCCATGGCGGCTTGCCACGCTTGGGCTGCGCCTTCCTGCTTGCGGTCATAGACGATGCGATGCTCGAGCTTCTGGGCGCGCATGAACCCATGCACCCAAGCATCCAAGTTTCTGACCTCCAGCTTGGCGAGCGTGCTGGCACCGCACAAGGTCTTCAGGTTCTGCTCGATATCGGTGGCGAGGTTGCGCGTGAACGTGGTGAAGAGCACCTTCTTGCCGGCCGGAGTCCGGTTCTCTGCCAGCCACTTGGCTCGATGCATGGCCAGCACGGTCTTGCCCGTGCCCGCACCACCCAGCACGCGCACCGCCCCACTGCGGTCGCCAGTCGCCAGCTTATGCTGCGTAGGGTGCAGGAAAACCCGCCACTGCGCCAACGGAGCGTTCATGATGGCCATCATCGCCTCGTCATTGTCGACAATGACAAAGCGCGACTGTGACTCCGGCGTCGTGAGCGCCGCGGCGAAGTCGGCCGTGTCGACCACTTTGTCCACGCGCGTTTCGCGCGCTGCCAGCACCTGGCTGACCGTGTCGCCCGCGGCGACCAGGAACAAACCCTCGTAGGCCTCCACGGGCAGTTTTGCCTGCATAGCGTCGAGTTGCTCGTCCGATGCAATCGTTCTTACCGTAGCGAGCAACTCCTCAGGCACGCCCAAGCTCAGGAGTTCGCGGTCACCCAGCGACGCAAAAAACGGCTTGGCGGAGGTCTGGTCGCCTGCGGCTGTGTCCTCGGCGAAGGAAGACCGTTGAGCAACTGGAACTTCCAGGGTCACGCTTTCGAACACCACGAGCTGCATAGCGCCCGTCACCGGATTGATGGCGAGCTTGCGGTTCTCGGCCCAGCGGTAGGCCGCATCATGGTGGTCGACGTACAGCAACACGTAGACGTCACCGCTGCTGGGCTTGAAGACGATGCCACGCCAGTCTCTGTCGAGTCGAACGGACTTCAGATTCGAGTCACGCGCACCATTGATGTTTTCGTAGTTGATACCTGGGCTCATGGGGTCCGACTGGAACTGGATGGCCCACTTCATCACTTTCGACTGCACGCTGACCGGCAGTTTCGCAAGCTGCAGCAGAAAGTCCTGCGACAGTGCCACCTTGGGTTTCAGACTCATGCGACTACTCCTCTTTCTTCTCAAGCCTCAGGCCCAGTCGCTCCGCGATGAGCACATGCCATGGCGTGTCCTGAATGGATGCACCCGAATCATCAAGCAGCTCCACGCTCCAGTCTGCAGCCTTCCACGCATCGGCCAGGTCCTCCTGGTCAGCACGCAGCACGGCCAGCTTCGCGGCCGTCCACGTGAGCTCGGCGTCGGCCAGCACCAGCCCCTTCTCGTTGGCGAGTTCCATTCCCACCTCCGGTAGTGGCGCACCAGCGCTCGCCAAAGCCTTCAGGCCCTCGACGAGGGCGCCCACGCACTGGTCCACCACTTGTTGCCACGCTCCAGTCAGGGCGGCATGCGCATCAGGCTTGGCCGGTTCGACGGATGCACTGCCCAGCGCAGCCAGCAGCTCGTAGTCATGTCCGTCCAACCCAGAGGCCGTGACCAGCAGAGTGCCTGGCAGAAATTGAGCTGTGTTTGACAGTTGAAGCCAGCGACGCCACCCTTGGTGCAGCGCCTCGTCATCGGGCGCATCAGTCTCGTCGAGTACGACAGCTCCCGGCGCCGTCCAAGCTCCGCCCGCAGGAAGCCCTTGCACCAATGCGAGTGGCCACCCACCCACATAGTTGACGGGGCCGTTGGGGCGGGACATCGCCGGGGCAAACCGTGGTCCCGGTTCTCGGATGAAGAGCGGGAGCCGGGGCAGCCATTGCGCTCGCTGTGCGTCGCACTTGGCCTTGTCCTCCTGCGTAGAGGGGACCATCAGGAACGCAGCCCAAGCAGCATTGCGCTGCATGGCCTCCACCGCAGAGTCTTCTCCGACACCTTCGGCGCTGGTCGCAAGCCACTGAAGCAACCTGGCCACAGCGTGCAGCGTAAAGGCCTTCTCCTGCGCCCGTGGCGCCGCCGGTGGGGCCTTTGACCCGTCATGGCGCGACATCGCCGCCAGCGGAGACTCCAGGTCGGTCTCCAGACTACCGTTCAGGGCCGCCGCAACGTCCTGATGCGTCACAGACCAGACCCAGTATCCGCCGCTTGCCAGGATGGCGCTGCGCTTCAGGGCGTCCTGTCGTAAAGAGTCCTTGTGATAGGCCCAGCCGTCACAGAAGACGGCGACTGGCCGCCGCTTCGAGCCACTGGCCCAGGGCCAAACCACGAAGTCGGGCTGGCTAGGCACCTGGACACCCACGTCGCCGTTCAGCACGGCCTGTGGTTCGATGCGGTAGCGCTGGCCCCCTACCTCGAGAACGTAGCCCGACTTGCCGTTCACGACGTCCTGAATCAACTTGACGGTCGGCAGGCCGCCAACCCCGCTGAGCTTCTTCAGGCTCTCGATGAAGCGCGCCTCGAGCACCGAGTCGAAGTTCGGGTTGATGTAGATGTCCGAGATGGTCCTCACACGCTCCAGCGAGCCCAGCGAGCCGACCAGCTCGGAGAGCACGGCTTTCGCGTTGTCGCGTGACACCAGCTCCATGCTGCGGCCCAAGCGGTATTGGTACAGGCAGCGGTAGCAGCCGTCCTTTTCCGGGTCGTCGTTGCATGAACACGAGGTTAGCCCGTCAAGTGCAAGGCGCAGGACGTCGCCAAGCGTCTTGGCGTCCTGCGTCAGCAGCTGATGCAGGTAGCCGGTACCACCGGGCACCGAGTCGTACAGCATCACATAGTGCTTCCGCGGCCCGCCGTCCTTGCCGGGCCCGTCCTGCAATACCATGCGCAGATGGTCGACCTTGCCGCCGAAGCGGCGCTTCAGGCCCAGTTGCACGGCGGCCATGAACGATTGCACCACGTGCTCGTCGACGCCGGTCTTCGTGTAGGGCACCAGGATACGCAGTGCCTCCGACTCAAACTCACGGTAGAGATACAGGCAGTCCAATAGGTTGGCCGGGTCGTCGCTCCCATGCTTCGGGCAGTCGAAGCTATGGTTCTGCTCGGCAGCCTGAGCGCCGCGACGCGGCGGCTTTTGCACCTTGCCGCAGTGCTTGCACAGGCGGAATCCGGGTCGTTGAGCCTCTTTGTCGGCCACCTTGAAGGCGTCACCAGGCTTGGCCAGCTCGCCGAAGTTGACGTCGCGAAAGGTCACGCGCGAGATGAACTCGAAGCCAAAGGGCGTGCCGCCCGTGGGAACCTGCCAGGCCTCGCGGATAGCCGAAGGTTGGAAGTCCGCCATCAGTTGGCGAACGTAGTATTTCGGCTCGCGGTCTTCCGAGCTGTCATCGATGCGAACGTCGGAGTCGTTGCTGTTGGCAATTGCCTGACGGAACCGCAACAGCGTGTGCTTCTGCCCGCCGTCGGACCACATGGGGTCTCCGCAGTTCGGACAGGTTGTGTGCACGTCCGGCTCGACGACCAGGTTCTGCATGTGGTGGCAGCTGGGGCAGAAGCGCCAGTCCTCGGTCTTGGCCAGATTCATGTTTATCTGGTCGACCTCTACCCGCCGCTGGTTGGCGTAGAAGCGGTTCTCCGGCGCGAACTCCGACAATGCCGACTGCGCCGGTCGCTCGTACTTCTGCGTGGCCAGCGACACGTACGCGCCCTGGCCGGGTTCGTCGGCGCCGCGCTTGCGCCACAGCACCGATTTCAGCTGGATGCCCGATTCCGGGAACGCGTAGTTCGGTATCAGCCCGGCGTCGGTCAGCGTGTTCAACAGGTCGCGGCCGTTGATTTCTTTGATGAGCTCGAGCATCTTGTCGCGCTCGCGCAGCAGGCTGTCGATTTCGTGCTGGGTCGCTTCGTCCTGGGGCTTCTGCTGGGCCTTGCTCTTGGCCTTGTCGAGTTCGTCCTTGCGCTTCTTGTAGGTTCGCCGCTCTTCGACCAACTCCTCCAGCGCCTTCATCAGCCGCGTGCGCAAGCCGTCGGACTCGCCCTGCCCCTGCATGAAGTCCCACAAGCGCCCGCGGACGACATCGTCCACATCCTTGCCGAGCAGAGCCATGAAGCCATCGAACAGCCGCTGCTCGTGTTTCAGCACGTGGTCACAGTAGATGTAGGGGAAACGGTCGAGCTTGGTCTGCTCCATCGCGTCGAGCGCCTGCGAAGTCTTCTCGGGCAAGGCCGTGGCGGTGGGCAGGCTCGAGACCCAGTCGTCCATGCAGAACGCAAACAATTGGCGCCGCAACACCTCCGCCGCCTGCAGGAAGACGCCGGGCGGCGCCACCTCGCCCGCAATCATCTCCTCGGTCTCGGCGAAGAAGTACAGGTCGTGCGGGCTGTTGCCGTCAGCCAGCGTGGTTGTCATTGCATTGCCGTCACGCCGACCGGCACGACCCACGCGTTGCAGGAAGCTGGCCTGGTTCGGTGGCACAGAGCACAACAGAACAGACGACAGGTCGCCGATGTCCACACCCATCTCGAGCGTGGGCGTGGCGGACAGCAGGTTCTCGTACCAAGGCCTGGGCTTTTTGTCCTTGAAGCGCTGCTCCAGCGCCTCGCGCTCCTGGCGCTCCAGTAGACCCGTGTGCTCAGCGGCAATCACTCGACGCAGGTCACCCTCACTGAACCGGTGCGCCCACCAATCCGCGGCTTGGGGGATGAGTTGCTCGTACTGTGACTCGACGGCGTCGAGGCACGGCATGCCCAAGAGGAATTCGGCGTCCTGCCGTGGCACCGCCAGGCGCCGCTTGCTGCCCGTAGTGGCTATGAACGCCACTTCGGTGTCGAGCTGCAGCGCCTCCGGATTGATGGCCAGCGTGTCGCCCTGGTGATGCGATGTCTTCAGCAAGATGCCCTCGGCCAACAGAGCGTCGAACGCTGCGCGATAGAGGTCGGGCGCCATACCCGTGGTCAACAGCATCTGCGGGTTCAGCGCCGCGGCAGCCCAGCGGTCGTACCAAGTCGGCCGACTGGTGCCGCTTAGCCTGTCGAAGTCACGCTGCTTGCCCAACGTCAGCAAAACTGGCCGCGGGCCGTAGTCGCCCATCTTGGGCATCCACTCCGCGCGACCAGCACCCTTGGATAGCATCCACACGTTGCCATCGCCTGCGTAGAGCGTCATCTCGGGGTGCATCACCCCACCGCGTCGGCGCATGTGCAGCAGAGTGCCCCACAGCCACTGCGTCAACAAAGGAAGCTCCACCCCCTGGGCCCCGAACTGCTCGCGGAACACGGGCAACAGCTGCGTAGCCACCTCCTGCACACGCTGCCAGGGCACACTCAACGTCGCCTTGCCAACACGCTCCAGCGTACGCCCGCGTTGGCTCTGGTACGTGAGGTCGCTGAACAGCTGCCACAACAGGCGTTTCCTCACCTTTCCTGGCAACCGCGTGCTGGTGGGTAGCTGACCGTTTTTCAGCATTTCGACCGACCAATCGTGCTGCCAAGTCATGTTGGGCGCCAGGAACTCCGCCACCAGCGTCTCGGGTGGCATGTGCAGCACCGAGCCCGCTTCGTCGAAGCGCTTCTCCGCCAGGGCCAGGAACTGGGCCCACGGCATGCTGCCCACCTGCAGTTCGTCCAACACATGGGCCCAGGCCGTGCGCACGTTGTTCAGCCAAGTGCGGGCACCGAAGAACCCAGCCCGGTGCGCCGAGTCCTGCACGGAGTCCGAGAAGGCAATTAGTTTCTTGTCATCGTTGAACACGCTGGCCCAGCTCGCCTCGACGATTTGCGAGCCCAGCGTGGCGTTGCGTGCGCCAAGCAGCAGCAGTTCGTCGCGCGCTCCGCAACTTGGGCAGGCGTCATCGTGACGCGTGTATTGGGCTGTCCCCACCACCTGTGTGCGCTGGGCCGTCACCCGAAAGATGGGCAGCAGCTCTTGGTGCCCACAGGCAAGGCAAGCCCCGTCGCCCGGTTGAACGTTGCCGCAGGCCACACACACATGCTGCTGGACACCATCGACGTGCGGACGCCCGACACTTCGGTCGGCATAGAGCCGTGCAGCCTCGGGCCGACGCGAGAACCACGTGTTGTATATCTCGTCGAGCTGCGTCGACAGCTTGTTGCTGCCCGGTACCAGACGCGACAACCACCCCGTGGTGCGGCACTGACTGCACTGAACCATCGGGAGATAGACGCCGTCGCGCCCACCCGGCAGGTCACGCTCGCTGCGCAGGCGCACGTCGTGCGGGTCCACAGCCAGCTTGCCCACCATTCGCCGCAACTCACGCACCCAGAGCTGTACCCGCAGCGTCACGAGCGACTGCAGGCCGTCCCGGAGTGCCCAGGCCACCAACACCATAAGGGCGTCCAACACGCGTGCCACCTGCGCGCGGGTGGCCGTGGGCATGTTGCGGGCGAACGCGTCCTCCAGCGCGGCATAGCCCACCACGCCGCCCTTCATCAGCCGCAGCAGGTTCACGAAGAGCTGGTGATGCTTCAGCTGCTGGCCCAAGGCCTGGCGCCAAGCGTTGCTCGCGACCTCGGCCTCATCCGCAGGCTGAGGCAGCGCGGGGAACAAGGCACGGAACCAGGCCAGCACGGCCGCTTGCGGAGAGCTGTACTGCGGAGGTGACAGCACAGCGTCCAGTTCCGGCCGCCAGATGAACATGTGGTCCACGGTCGCTTCGCCGAGAAAGGCGTCGACGGACAAGCGGTTTTCGGTGACGACGGATTCCGCCGCAAACGCGGTGCCGAACACCTGCCGCGCGTACTCACGGAGCGGTGCGGCGTCGGAGTTTCCCCCCAACGTCGCCGACGTACCTGCACAGATGAGGTGGTCCTGCTCAATCTTCAGGCGGGCCCTCAGGCGCCGCAGCAGTAGGGCCAGGTCGGTGCCCTGGGCACCATCGAAAGTGTGCAGTTCGTCGACCACGAGGTAGCGCAGCGTGGTCGGCGTGTTGTGCTCCCAGAGCTTGCGGTCCTTGGGCCGCAACATCAGGTAGTCCAACATCTTGTAGTTGGTGAGCAAGATGTCGGGCGGGTGCTTGCGCAGCGTATCGCGGTCGGTGATGACTCCATTGGGTGTCATCACCATGCCCTCGCCCGGTTTACCCGCGACACCGCCCACGTAAAGGCCAACTCGCAGCCCGGCAAAGGCCGGCACCTGCGCCACCAGACTCGCAATCCGCCGTGCCTGGTCCGTTGCCAGCGCGTTCATCGGGTAGATAACCAGCGCCTTGACGCCGGCCCTCCCCGCGGCCCGCTCGCGCGCGCAGTGGTCCATCACCGGGAATAGAAAACACTCGGTCTTGCCGCTGCCGGTACCGGTGGCCACCAAGGTGCTAGCCGCCTGATGCTGGCTGGACAGTCGGCGCCACGCTTGTTCTTGGTGGTCGTAGCCCGGATGCTCGGTCTCGAAGGTGCCGAAGAACTTGCGGCCTGATGAGCCCTGCACGAAAGGCAGCCCAAGTTGAACGTAGGGCCCCTTGAGCCAGGATGCTTCGTCCTCGGCGAAGCGGCTCATCAGGCCGTGCATGAAGGCGTCAGTCGGCTCGAAGCCGGAGACGAGGAACTGCTTGAGTCCATTCTGAATGTCCCGAGCAAGAAGAGAAGGCAGCATTGCGGTTCCGTTTGCCCCGTCAGCAGACAGACTTGTCCACTGGCGATGTTGTCAAATCGTTCTGTCTCTCCGCCGTCACCACCGGCTTCAGCGCGGCGACCCTTTCGAATGCGCCAAGGTTCAGCTGGCTCAATCCGTACGCCACTGAAAGGCGGTCGTAGTCAGCGCTGGACACACCGGGCGCCACCATGTTGGTGGGCAAAGCAAGCTCGCGCGGCTTGGCGCTGAGCCATGTGCAGTTCGGAGTCTTCTGAAGGGTTGTTTTGAGCGCCGCATAGAAAGAGTGACGGGCGCCACCGCCGCATAGGAAAAACGGCATGTCCTTCACATCGTCCTGCGTCAGTAGCTTCTGCTTCCACGCCCCGTAGAGCACGCGCCCAGCGACCTGGTCGCGCACCTGAAATCGGAACTGGTCATCGGGCGAAAGAGCCCCCCCTTCGAGAGTCACTCCAACGCCCTTGACGTAGTTGCTGTAATGCTCCGGATAGCGGCCTCGATATTCGGTTGGGACCCTGAGCCGCTCGAGTTCATCCATCAGCACCAGTATCCGAGCGGCAGTGTTCGCATTGGAGGCATTCAGGGCTTCGCGAGCCGCGCCCAGCTGCGAAAGCCACCAGTCCACCCGACGCCGATTGAGGTTCGCTGCTCCGAGCAGCTCGACCGTGTGCGTGAAGAATGAGAACGAGACAGTCCCGCCGCGGTCCTTCTGAACGTGAAACAGGGACGAATCGACCGTCCCCGCTCCTACGTCCACAAGCAGATAGATGTTGGGTTGCCGCACGTCGAAGTGCGACGAACTCACAAACCCATGCACCTGGGCCGAGAGCTCGGCCATGGGCCGCACTTCCAACTCGTCGCCCACGTCCAGTTGCTCCCGCCGTGCCCAAGCCGCCTCGGCCGCGCTCACACCAACGGCCCCGGCCTTACCCGCCAGGAACCACGCAACCTTGGCCAGCTGCTCGTAGTGCCGTCTGAAGCTTGCCGACGCTGCGTGGTCGGCGGGTTGCCCCAATGCCAGCGTCCACAGGATGTCCGCGCGAAGGTACTGCTCTCGCTTGGCCTGGAACAACCAGGCCCGTGCGCTTCGAATGACTAGCGCCAAGAACGCGCACACCCTTGCGCAACTGGATGAATCGTCCAGCCGCGCCAGCATCGCCAGCTTCAGGTCTGCATGTCGCTCCCCCTCCCCCGAAAGCGCATACATGCCGTCCCCGGACTCGACCAAGGCAGACGGCAACAGGTAGCTGCTCACGCCAACGGAGTCGATGAACGGCACGGCGTAGGCTGCATTCATCGCCCTGTCAGCAACAACGACCTTTGTCGAGGAGGTCCCGAAGTCGAGGCCCATTACGAGTTCCCTCGTCGGCCCTGCCACGGCCTTCGCAGGCGCAAGCCTCGTTCCGAGCGCACTGTCTCGCGGCGTCGGCTGGGCTACAGCAGAGTCGTCAGGCTTCCAGCCCAGGCCGAGACGGTCCGAGACCGTCAGCCGTACCGCGGCCGGTGGTGGGGGTGGTGGTGCCGGCGCTTTGCGTCCGCCCATGGCAAAGATTTCCGCGTACTTTTCCCGTGGCAATGGGAGCGGGTCTTCCTTCAGCCGGTACCCGTCGCCCTGTCGCATGCGGCTGGCTTTGCGCGACTTGCTTGGGCCTCTGCTGTTGTTCATTGCCTCCCCCTTGCTGGTTAGTCAGGACACCCGGATAACGCCGGACGACACATCCTTCTGTCGCGGGTCGAGCGCCTCCCGCTGTCGATTGGCCAACTTCCGCTCTTCGTACTTCTGCTCAAGCTGGCGCAGCTTCGTTCGCTCCATGCCCAACAGGCCCTTGTGACGGGGGTTTGTCGAGGACTGGTAGCGGGCAATGCGCTCCTCGGCCTCACGCCGTCGGCGCTTCAAGTCTGCGTCGAGCGCTGCGTTCATCTCGCGGACTCGGTCTCGGTTCTCGCGCAGTTGTGCCGACTTGCTGGCGTCGAAGTGCTCCTCCACGCTTGCGCGGCAATCATCCTGCAGCGCTGCTGCCTGCGCGTGGTCAACCACGTTCTTCGCGGCCGCCTGCCAGTCAACACCGTGGATGGCGGCCGCATTCACCAAAGCCTCCGCCGCATCGGGGTCAAGCGCCTGCCCCGTCGCCAGGTCCCGCGCCTCGTACACCAAGCGCTCGACGTCGCGCGGACCGGAAAACGTCCAGCGAAGCACGGCATACACATACGTGCCCCCGGCCAGCTCAGGGACGCGACTCTGCGACAGCTCGACGGCGGAGGTAGGGAAGTAGCCCTCCTGCAAGCTGCGCGCCCGCTGCTGCTCCGACACGAAGCGCACCAGCGGATGGTCCTGAGTCACCTTCTCCACATCGCGCGTCACCGAGCCAGCCTGGTTGTCGAACCACAGCGTCTTCGGCCGGTTGTCCAAGATGGTGGTTCGTCCCAGCAGCTTGGCCTCGGCAAGGAAGGCGCCAAACGCGACTCGTCCATCGACCGACAGTTCGACCCGGCCCTTGCGGACCGGCTCGTCGCTGACGATGACGCGCGAACCCGGGAACGCACTCTCCACGCAGTCCTTGACGAAGTGGTACAGGTCATCGCCGCGGATGTAGCGGCCCAGGTCCATGGCCGCCTTGGCCTTGTTCTGGATGAAGTCGCCGTGGCCCAACAGCTCCACGGCCCGTGCGTTGAGCTGCTCCTCCGAGCGCCGAAGGTTCTCCAGCGCCAGCGCAGCGTCTCCGATGCGCCGCAGTTCATCCTCCGGCGTGCGGCGATGCGACAAGAGGTCAATGGTGAGACGCCGCACCTCGGCGCCGAGCAGCTCCTCCATGTTGCCCAGCGCCTGCCTGAAGATGTTCAGGCGTTCCAGCAGGCGCTCGTACACCCGCTCATCGAGCGTGTCCTCGTACACCAGGTTCCAAATCAAAATCTTGGCTTCGGTCTGCCCGATGCGGTCGATACGGCCAATCCGCTGCTCGATGCGCGCCGGATTCCATGGCAAGTCGTAGTTCACGACCAAGCTCGAGAACTGCAGGTCGACGCCTTCCGACGCCACCTCCGACGACAACAGGATGGGCACCTCGTCATCGTTCTCGAACGACCGCAAGACCTCGACCTTCTCCATGCCACCGTGGAGCACCAGCGACCGAACACCGGCCTCCGTCAGCCGGCGCGCCAGGTAGTACAAGGTGTTCCGGTAGAAGGCGAACAGCACCACCTTCTTGCCGGGGTTCTCCTGCCAGTACCCCCTAAGGCTCTTCAACAGCATGTCGAACTTGCTGTCCTCAGCGGCCAGCTGCTCATAGTCTCCGCAGCGCCGCGCTATCGAGGTGAGGATGGCAATCAACTCACCGGAGCGCTGCTGCGTGCTTGGTGCAGGCGCCGGGTCTTGCTCCACCGATTCGCCCTCCAGTTCGGTCACGGTCTCCAGCGTCTCGAACGCCTGCTCGTCCATGCGACGCCGCCAGCCCTGGCACGCCGCGGCCATGCAGCTGGACATCTGCCGTTGCGGGATGGTCAGCAGGAACCCCTCCGCCATGTCCGACGACTCGCAGTACTCGCGAACTGATTCCGTGACGCCGTCATAGAACGCCCGCTCGGCCTGGCTCATCGCCACGCGCAAAGTGCGCGGCTCGCGCGTCACCCGCAGCTCGTCCACGTCGCGCTTGAGCGTGCGCGTGATGACCTTCGCGCGAGGGTTCAGGCGGTCCAGCAACTCGGCATAGTCGGCCCGGGTGCGCACGGTGCGCAGGTCGTCGTCGGTTGGCAGGTTGTTCAGCAGATGCTCGACCTGCTCGCTGTCCTCGAACCATCGAAGAGCAACGGCCTCTTGCAACGCGGCCTTGAACTCCTCCTGAGTCACGGGCGGCTCGTGCTTCAGCCGGTCCCGCAGCGCGACGATGGGCGCATTCGCCTGCACCGAGAGGTCGTAGGTCCACTCCATCGGGAACGCGTCTTCGTCCAGCAGGTGCAGCAGGTTGAAGAGGTCCGTGCTCCGCATCTGGATGGGGGTGGCTGACAGCAGCGCCAGTCCATCCGTCACCGGTCGCAGCAGCGCGGCGAACCGGTGAGTCTGCGTGTCCCTGTTGCGCAGGTAGTGCGCCTCGTCCACCACCACCAGGTCGAGCAGCGGCTCGTCATCGCCCGCCTCCTGGAGAAACCGCGCCAACTTCGCCGCCGCGCTCTGTGACGGTGATTGCTCCGAGTTCCAACCGCTCGGCGGCCGCATCCCCTGCATGCTCGCCACCAGGGCGAACTCCTCGGTGCGGTCAGCCTTTGCCTTGGCCAGGTGGTCGAGTAGCTCCCCGGCATCGACGATTTGCGCCTTGACGCCGAAGCGGTTGGAGAGCTCGGCGCACCACTTCTCCCTCAGCATGGCCGGGCACACCACCAAGAGGCGTCGCGCGTCCTGCCGGGCCCGCAGCTCCGTCCAAATCAAACCC
>Ga0209958_1001399_pt1 | contig 18756 bp, 13 predicted proteins | sample ThiBio_inoc_plan_FD_183942 | JGI IMG/M metagenome (GOLD analysis project Ga0209958, IMG submission 183942) | Wastewater bioreactor microbial communities from Cape Town, South Africa - Thiocy_inoc_plan (SPAdes) | ecosystem: Engineered > Bioremediation > Thiocyanate > Unclassified | place: South... | reverse complement strand
GCTCGCCGAAACCCTGGCGCGCTGCTGGGCCGGGCTGAAGACGCGCCACCGCGACACCCCGCGATTCGCCGTCATCGGTTACGGCAAGCTCGGCGGCAAGGAATTGGGCTATGCCTCCGACCTCGACCTGGTATTCCTCTACGACGACGCCGACGAACGCGCCCAGCAAATCTACGTGCGCCTCGCCCAGCGCATCAACACCTGGCTCGGCACTTCCACTGCGGCCGGCGTCCTCTACGAGACCGACCTGCGCCTGCGGCCGGACGGCGCATCCGGCCTGCTGGTCAGTTCGACCGCGGCCTTCCGCGACTATCAGCTGCACCACGCATGGGTGTGGGAACACCAGGCGCTGACCCGCGCCCGCTTCGTCTGCGGCGATACGGCGATCGGCGCGGCTTTCGAAGCCCTGCGCCGCGAGATCCTGTGCCTGCCGCGCGACGCCGCCAAGCTGCGCGGGGAGGTTCTGGCGATGCGCGAAAAGATGCGCGCCGGCCACGTCAACGATTCAGACCTGTTCGACCTCAAGCACGACAGCGGCGGCATCGTCGATGTCGAATTCTGCGTGCAGTACCTGGTACTGCGGCATTGCGCCGCGCACCCCGAGCTCGCCGACAATGCCGGCAACATTGCACTCCTGCAACGCGCGGGCACAGCCGGCCTGATCCCCGCCGACACCGCTCAGGCCGCCGCCGGCGCCTACCGCGAACTGCGCCGCCAGCAGCACGCGATCAAGCTTTCCGGCGCTGAGTACGCCCGCGTGCCGCCAGCCGCGGTGGAAAACGTGTGCGATGCGGTACGGGCCTTGTGGAATACGGTGCTGGGAGACTGAATTCCCGCGGCGATTGGACATTTTCCGCATTGGAACGCTGACAACCCGGCGCTTTCCGCTTCGAACGCCAACGCGAGCCAGTCCGTCCGCACAAACAGGAAAAAAGCAGGGCCCGCGCCCGGCCGAGCCGGCGGGGTGTGCCAGAATTCCAGGGTCGCCAACCCAACCGGAGTTCCCGTTTGCTCGCCAACGAACATCCGCCACGCTGGCACAGCCTCGGTGTCGACGACACGCTGACCCGGCTGGATGCGCAGATCACAGGCCTCGTCCCGGACGCCGTCGAGCAGCGGCGCGCGCAGTTCGGCGCCAACCGCCTCCCGCAACCCGCCCGCACGCCGGCATGGAAACGCTTCCTGCTGCAGTTTCACAACGTCCTCATCTACGTGCTGCTGGCCGCCGGCGCCATCACCGTGCTGCTCGGCCACGCACTCGATTCCGGGGTGATCGTCGGCGTGGTGGTGATCAACGCACTGATCGGCTTCATCCAGGAAGGCCGCGCCGAACAGGCCCTCGATGCCATCCGCGACCTGCTGTCGCCGCACGCCATCGTCACCCGCGCCGGCGAGCGCCAGGAAATCGACGCCGAGGAACTGGTGCCGGGCGATATCGTGCACCTGGCTTCCGGCGACCGCGTGCCTGCCGACCTGCGGCTGATCGATGTCAGAAACCTGCGCGTCATGGAGTCTGCGCTGACCGGTGAATCGCTGGCGGTCGACAAGCAGGCGGACGCCATCGCCGCCGAGGCCGCGCTCGGCGATCGCGACAGCATGGCGTGGTCGGGCACGCTGGTCACCTATGGCCAGGCCACAGGCGTGGTGGTCGCCACCGGCGTCGCCACCGAACTGGGCCGCATCAGCACCCTGCTGGCGGCGGTCGAGCCGCTCACCACGCCGCTTCTGAAGCAGATGGCGGACTTTGGCCGCAGGCTGGCCGCGGCGATCCTTGTCCTGGCTGTGTTCATGTTCGGCTTCGGCGTATGGGTGCGCGATTACGCAGCGAGCGAGATGTTCCTCGCCGCCGTCGGCCTTGCCGTTGCGGCGATCCCGGAGGGACTGCCAGCGATCATGACCATCACGCTCGCCATCGGCGTCACCCGCATGGCACGCCGCCATGCCATCATCCGCCGCCTGCCGGCAGTGGAAACGCTGGGCGCGGTCACGGTCATCTGCTCGGACAAGACCGGCACGCTGACGAAGAACGAAATGACCGTACAGCTGGCCATCAGCGGCGGCGGCCTCTACACCGTATCGGGCAGCGGCTATGCACCGGCGGGCGGATTCAGCCGCGACGGTACGCACGTTGCGCCCGAGTCGCAGCCGCTGCTGCAGGAACTTGCCCGCGCCGCGCTGCTCTGCAACGATGCCGACTTGCGCGAAACCGGCGAAGGCTGGCAGCTGACCGGCGACCCCACCGAAGGCGCGCTGCTGACCCTGGCGCTGAAGGCCGGGCTTGAGCTGCGCCAGAGCCGCGCGGCGCTGCCGCGCGTCGATGTCATTCCGTTCGAATCCGAACACCGCTTCATGGCCACGCTCAACCACGATCACGAGGGGCGCGGCTTCATCTATCTCAAAGGCGCGCCGGAACGGGTGCTGGCCTTGTGCACGTCGCAGCGCCGCGACGACGGCGACACCCCGCTCGACCCCGAGGCGTGGCACGCACGCATGAACGAAGCTGCCGCGCAAGGGATGCGCCTGCTGGCACTGGCGGTGCGCCGTGGCGATGCCGGAACGGCGCTCAGTTTCGACGACATCGCGGCGGGCGGCTTCACCCTCCTCGCGGTGCTGGGCCTGACCGACCCGCCGCGCGAGGAGGCCATCCGCGCAGTCGCCGCCTGTCGTGCGGCCGGCATCCGGGTGAAGATGATCACCGGCGACCACGTCGCTACGGCGCAGGCGATCGGCAGCCAGCTCGGCCTGGATGACTCCGTGCAGGCGATGACCGGTGCCGAAATCGAAGCCCTCGACGACGTCCGCCTGCGCGAGGTGGTGGGCGAGATCGACGTCTTTGCGCGCGCCAGCCCGGAGCACAAGCTGCGGCTGATCAAGGCCTTGCAGCACCGGGGGGAAATCACCGCCATGACCGGCGATGGCGTCAACGACGCGCCCGCACTCAAGCGGGCCGACATCGGCGTGGCAATGGGCAGGAAAGGCACCGAGGCGGCCAAGGAAGCGGCGGAGATGGTGCTCGCCGACGACAATTTCGCCTCGATCGCCCATGCCGTCGAGGAAGGCCGCACGGTATACGGCAACCTGAAAAAGGCGCTGGTTTTCATCCTGCCGACCAACCTGGCGCAGGCCGGCATGGTGCTCATCGCCATTCTGCTCGGGCTGACCCTGCCGATCACCCCGGTGCAGATCCTGTGGGTGAACATGGTCAGCGCGGTGACGCTCGCGCTCGCCATCGCCTTCGAGCGCCCCGAGCCGAACGTCATGCGCGAGCCGCCGCGCGACCCCGGCGAGCCGCTGCTGACGCGCTTCATGCTGTGGCGTATCGTGTTCGTCATGGTGCTCCTGGTGGCCGGCTCGTTCGGCCTCTACCTGTGGGAGCTCGAGCGCGGCATGCCGCTCGAGGTCGCGCGCACCGCTGCGGTCAATGCCCTGGTGATGGGCGAGATCTTCTATTTGTTCAACTGCCGCCGCCTCACCGCGCCGGTCATCGGCTGGTCAGGCTTCGTCGGCAACCGGGCGGTGCTGGTCGCGATCGGCGTACTGGCCGTGCTGCAAGGACTGTTCACCTTCCTGCCGCTGCTGCAGTCGCTGTTCGCCACCGCCGCGCTCGATGTCTCGACCTGGGTGCGGGTGTTCCTGTTCGGCGTCTTCGTCTACGGCCTGGTCGAGATCGAGAAGGCCTGGATCCACGCCCATTCGTCACGCCCCTTCCCTACCAAGGAGATACCATGACTTCATCCCGAACCCTGCTTGCCGCCACCGATTTTTCGGCACCCGCCCGGCATGCAATGGAACGGGCGGCACTGCTTGCGAAGGCGCACCCGGACGCCCTGCTGATCCTGGCACATGTCGTCAGCAGCTCCGCTCTCGACGGCCTGCGGCGCCTGATCGGCCAGGACGCCACCGCGCTGGAGGCCCGCCTGCTAGAACACGCGGAGCGCACCCTGAACGAACAGGCGGAACACCTGGCGGCCGGCCATCCGTGCGCAATCGACGCCGTGCTGACGCAAGGCTCGGCGCAGACCGCCCTTGTCAGGCTCGCCGAAGAACGCCACGCCGATTTGCTGGTAATGGGTGCGCGCGGCATGCATTTCGTGCGCGAACGTCTGCTCGGATCGACCACCGAACGCGCGCTGCGCACATCGCGCCGCCCCCTGCTCGCGGTCAAGCAACGCCCGCACGCCCCGTATCGGCGCATCCTCGCGCCGGTCGATTTCTCCGATCATGCCGCCGCCGCCATCAACGCCGCCCATGCCTGGCTGCCCGATGCCGACTTTGTGCTGCTGCATGCGTTCGAAGTGGAGATGGAAAGCACTTTCCGCCTCGCCGGCATGGACGACAACCAGATTCATCAATACCGGATTCAGGCGCGCAGCGCGGCGCAGGCTGAAATGGAAGCCTTCATCGGCAAGCTGCGCGTGCCGGCCAGCCAGCTGTCGCGCCAGTTCGTCCACGGTGCAGCCACGCTGCGGATTCTTGAGCAGGAGCAGACGACCGACGCCGACTTGATCGTCATGGGCAAGCACGGTCGCTCGGTCATGGAAGAACTGCTGCTCGGCAGCGTCACCAAGCACGTGCTGACCCATTCCAGCAGCGATGTCTTCATTGCCGGCCAGCCTGCCTGATCCCCTGCTACGATAGGCGTCAGCATTACTGATGACGATGGATGGAAACCGCCATGACAATTCGCTATCTGCCAGCCTTGCTCGGGTTGCTCGCCGCATTCTCGCTGCACGCCGCGGAACCGGCTGCGCCGGACAGGATGGGCACTTACTACGGCGCCAGGACGACCGAGTATCCCGCCTGGTTCAAGAACAGCTTCCTGCACCTGAAGGAGGACATCGACGAGGCGCGCACCCACCGCAAGCGCGTCATCCTGATGTTCACCCAGGACGGCTGCCCGTATTGCTCGGCGCTGGTGGAGCGCAATCTGTCGCAGCGCGAGATCGAGTCCACGATGAAGGAAAAATTCGACGTGATCGCGGTCAATATCTGGGGCGACCGCGAAGTCGTGGGACTGGACGGCAAGCGCTACACGGAAAAAACCTACAGCGCGGCGCAGAAAATCCAGTTCACCCCCAGCCTGCTGTTTTTCGACGAAGCCGGCAAGACCGTTCTGCGTCTCAACGGCTACGTGCCGCCGGCACGCCTGCAGGCCGCGCTCGACTGGGTCGGCGGGCGCCATGAAAACAAGGTTGCCTTCCGCGACTTCGTCGCCGCGCGCGAGGTGCCGAAGCAGGCCTCCGGCGACATGATCAAGCAGGATTTCTTCCTGCAGGACGCCACCGACCTGCGGCGCCGCGGCAAAGCGGCCCGGCCGCTCGCGGTGTTCTTCGAGCAGAAGGACTGCCCCGACTGCGAGGTATTGCACCGCCGCGTGCTGGCCGATCCGGAAACCCGCGCCGTGATCGCGAAGTTCGACAACGTGCAGCTCGACATGTGGTCGCGCGAGACCATCACCACGCCGCAAGGCAAGCGCATGCCGGTGCGCGACTGGGTGCGCCAGCTCGGCGTCAACTATGCGCCCGGCATCGTCCTGTTCGACTCCGCCGGGCAGGAGGTCATCCGCTGGGAATCGTCCTTCCGCGTGTTCCATACCCTGGGCATGTTCGACTATCTGGTGTCCGGCGCCTACCGCAAGGAACCCAGCTTCCAGCGTTTTCTCGCCGCCAGGACCGAGCACATCCGCAAAGCCGGACGGGACGTGAACATCTGGCGCTACGCCGACGAGCCGGTCGCGGCGACCGCACCATAGGCAGCAGCGGACGTATCGAGGCCCCAACGACCCACCCGGGAAAGCAGTCTCTGCCCGCGTACCGGGCAGCACCGCACGCCGGCCGATTTGCCGCGGAACGCTTCCACCGACAGTGAAACTTGCCGACAGCCGGTTGCAATGTTCTACACTTTACAAGTTGCAAACAAATACTGCCGGCAGCCAGATTCCAGATTAAGGACTCGCGATCGCCCCGCGGCAAGAGCCGTCGCCGGGCGCGGGGCCCCGGCCGGCATCACGTACATCGGGCGGGCGCTTTGCAAGCCTGGGAGGAGGCACTGAATGGCTTCGGTTGACCGGGACGTCGTGGCGCTGGTGGACGATGCATTGCACAGCAAGCTCCTGGGCTGCCTGCGGGAAAGGGGCTGGAAACTGCACAGGGCGGCCAATACGGATGAATTGGCCGCGCTCTTCGAACGGCAGGACTTCCATGCCGGGCTGCTGCAATTGCAGCGCGCCGGCAACAGCAAACTGTATGACCTGGTGGGGCGACAGCAATCCCTGCAATGGATTGCGCTGATGGACCATGCGTTTTGGCGGCCCACCCCGCAGCACCGCAATTTTCTGGCGGGGGTGTATGATTTTCATACCCTGCCGGTCGATCAGGACAGGCTGTCCGTCTCCCTGGGACATGCCTGGGGCAAGGGCCGCTTGCTCAAGCAGCCGCCGCCGCGCCCCGACACCCTGGAACAGCATGGCATCGTGGGAAACAGCCCGGCGATGCTGGCTTTCTGCCAGGCATTGCGCAAAGCCAGCAAGGCTGACGCGCCCGTGCTGATCGGCGGGGAGAGCGGCACCGGCAAGGAGCTGGCCGCCCATGCCATCCACAACATGTCCGCCCGCGGCACGAAAGCCTTCGTGGCGGTCAATTGCGGGGCCTTGCCTCCCCATCTCATCCAAAGCGAATTATTCGGCCATGAGAAAGGCGCGTTCACCGGGGCGCACCAACGCAAAATCGGGCGCCTGGAGGCGGCCCAGGGCGGCACCCTCTTTCTGGACGAAATCGCCGATCTGCCGCTCAACCTCCAGGCCACCCTGCTGCGCGTCCTGCAAGACAAAGTGATCGAACGCCTGGGCTCCAGCCAGCCGATACAGCTGGACATCCGGATCATTGCCGCATCCCATATCAATCTCCAGGAAGCCGTTGCCAAAGGCCATTTCAGGGAAGACCTCTACTACCGCCTCAACGTCATCAACCTGACGGCGCCGCCCCTGCGCGACCGGCAGGGAGATGTGGAACTATTGGCGCAGGCATTGCTGGAGCGGTTTTCCCGCGAAGCCAGCGGCAAGGTCAAGGGCTTCACCCAGCAGGCATTGCGTGCGATGAGCCAGTATTCCTGGCCCGGCAATGTGCGGGAATTGAGCAACCGCATCCGCCAGGGCGTGGTCATGGCCGAGCGCCCCTACCTCACCCCGGACGATCTGGGGATGGAACGGCGCGCATCGAGCACCAGCCACCCGACGCTCGACGGGGCACGCGCCAAAGCCGAACTCGATGCGATCCGCTCGGCATTGCGCCGCTGCCAGCACAACGTTTCCGAAGCGGCCCGGGAACTGGGGGTTTCACGCGCCACCTTGTATCGCTTGCTGGAGCGCCACGCGCTGTGCGCCCCCCAAAAGGGAAAGGCCACCCGGGAGCCGGCATGATCGCCGCAACGCCGATGGCAATGAAAAATGCCGCCGCGACGCGGCCCGATCCCGCCGATGCGTGCCTGGAGGCATCCGCTCCGCATTCCCGGGTGTAATATCCGCAAAAAAATCAGCCCTTGAGCAATCGCAAGGGGGACGCGTTTTCAGATCGCCGGCACGCGTCGTTGAATTCGGGCCGTCACAGGCTTGCCCGGTCCGAAGCATCGCATCCAGTCAACAAGGGGGAGTATGAAAATGCCAAAGAAGAGAGCCTGGTTTCACGCCAGCCTGGGGATGATGCTGGGCGCGCAAGTCGCCTACGCTGAAACATTGCACCAGGCGAACCAGGATGCGCCGACCGATGCCGATTACCAGACCCTGCGCCAGCAGCTGGCCGAGCAGGCGAAGAGCCTCGCCGAGCAGCAGGAACGGCTGGTGCTGGAGATGAAAAAGCTGGAAGAAGCCCGGCGCCGCATCCAGACAATGCAGGGACAGCTGGGCATGCCCGTGGAGATCCAGCCGCAGCGCCTTGCCCAGGCTGAAGAATCGACATTCCGCGGTCGCGGCAACGAGGCCGGGCGGGTGGACAGCACCACCCTGGATGTGGCGACCGTGTTTTCCCAGCCCAGCATCCTGACGCCGAAGGGCGCCTTCGTTTTCGATCCTTCGCTGCAGTATTCCTTCAGTTCGTCGGACCGCGTGACCGTGGTCGGTTTCAGCGTGCTGAACGCGGTGCTGATCGGAGCCATCGACGTGCGCAGCGTCAATCGCAGCAACTGGATCGCAACCCTGGGCGGCCGCTACGGCCTGACCAACCGGCTGGAGGTCGAAGCCCGGGTGCCGTATATCTATCGCAGCGACGATTCGCTGTCGCGTCGAATTAGCGGAAGTGCAATCGACGAATCGTTCAACTCGGACGGCAACGGGCTCGGCGACATTGAGCTGGCCGCGCGCTACCAGCTCAATGTGCCCACGGGCGACAACCCGTTCTATATTGCAGGTCTGCGCCTCAAGACCCGCACCGGCAAGGACCAGTACGAAGTCGAATACGATACCGATTTCAACCTGCCGAAGGAACTGCCAACCGGCTCTGGCTTCTACAGCCTGCAACCCAGCCTGAGCATGGTGCTGCCGGCCGATCCGGTGGTGTTTTTCGGCGGCATCAATTACACGTGGAACATCAAGCGTGATGTCGATACCTCGATTCCCTTTACCAACTCCCTGGGCACGGTCACAAGCAGGTCCATTGGCGAAGTCGATCCGGGCGACTCGATCGGCCTCAATTTCGGCATGGGGCTGGGTCTCAACGAGCGCAGCTCGTTCAGCCTGAGCTACGAGCACACCTGGATCGACAAGACCAAGCTCGATGGCCAAGTGGCGGATGGATCGCTGTCGGTTCAGCTGGCCACCCTGCAGGCAGGGTTTTCCTACCGCCTGAACAAACGCACCAACCTGAATCTGTCGATCGGCGCCGGCCTGACCGACGACACACCGGACACCACCGTCACCTTGCGCGCCCCGATCAGGTTCTGAGCATGATCGCAGCACAATGAAAAGCCGGGCATCTGCCCGGCTTTTCGTTGTGCTGCTTGCGCGTGCCCGCCTTAACGCAGGCCATGCTGGTCGAGGATGGCGTTGAGCCGCGCCTGAACCGCCATCATCTGGGTATCGATGGTGATGTTCAGGGTCGTGATATTGCGGATGACCTGGTCGTTCACCGAGTTTTGAATGATCGTGGCCAGCGCATCGGGCGAAGCGCCCGACGGCACCACAAACGCGTTGGCCACGCCATTCTGGATGACGATCATCGAGCCTTGCAGGGTCACCTGCGTGGCCGCCGTGCCAGGGCTGCCTGAGGATTGCGCCGTCTGCGCCGCAGGTAGCGGCGGAGTCGCAGGCGATCCACTTGCGGCTTGTTCGAGCGGCGCCTGGCCTGCCGTCACGCCTGCGCCCGAGCCGGCATTCGCGTCCACGGGCAAGCCGCCTTCGAGGCCGGCCCGGGGTGCGCCTGGCAGCTCGCCGCCGACCGCGGGTGGGGTTGGCACGCTCACGCCGATCTGACCAATTTGCGCGAAGGGAACGAGCGCCTGCGGATTGACTCTCGGCGCCACCAGCGCGCCGTTGACGAAGGTCTGGCCATTGATCTGGGTCAGACGCTCGATGCCATCGATGGAAAACGGCAGCAGGAACTCCTGGCCGTTCCAGTTGACGACAAATCCGCCACGCATGCGGTCAAGTTCCTCGTCGCTGGCGCGCGGCGCATTGTCGAAGGCAGGCGATGCGTGAGTGATCCCGCCTGACAAGAGGACAAGCAGTAGAAAAAACATACGCAGGCTGGGCATCGCCGCCTCCTCAAAAATCACCTGCCGGCCGACGCATCAGCGTGACGTTGGCCAGATCATTGGGACTGGAGGCCATGCCGACGGGGGCTTTTTCGCGGACTTTCCAGTCCTTCGGGTCGTTGAATACCGCTTCGGTATTGCGCCCGTTGATGACGAACAGGATCCGGTTGATCATCATGCGCTCGAATTGCGCCTGATCCATGACCCGCGCACCCTGCGCAGGATCGCCAAAAGCGACTTTGCCGTCGCGAACACCCTTGACAACGACAAAATGGTTGTATGCGCCATCGCGAATCAACACGATGGCAGGGATGCCCACCTTGCCCAGCTTTTCCAGGCTGGCGCTGTAACCGTCGGCCGCATAGCCGCGCAATTCGAGAAAACGCTTCATGTCGAGCATGGAGAAGCCTTCCTTGCGGATTTTTGCCTGGTCGCCCTTTTCCCACATGGTGACGTACACGGCCTCTTCCTTGACCGGGTCGCCATAGTGATGGGTGAGCAGGGTGGAAAGTGCGGCGGAGCCGCAACTGAAATCGTACTGCTGACGCTCGGTGTAGCGGAACTGCCGCTCCTTCATGCTCATGGTCTTGACGTTGAAGGAGCCGGAACCGGCGCCCGGAATTTCGACCATGCCTGCCCGCGCGGCGGGCATCGCAACCAGCACGGCCATCAGAAAAAAGGCGGCATTGCGCATGGGAACTCCTTACTGCATCTGGATATTCAGAATCACTGCGTTCTGGATCAGCACGTTGTTGCCCGAATTCTGGATGACGGTGTTGAAGCCGGCGTTGTTGGCCAGCGATCCGTCGCTCATCAGGTTGTAGCCGGTGACCAGATCGCTCGCGCTGTTGTTATGCACGGCGCCATCCAGGTCATTGGTATTGGTGATCAGCGCCATGCCGCGCTGGCCGTCGAGCAGGTCGTCGGAAATCGCCGCGTCGAACGCGTCGTTGCCTGGAATGGTTTCATCGGGTGCGGCCCAGGCCAGCTGGACAGCCAGCGCGCAAGCAAGAAACGAAAATGGTTTCAGTAATGCGGGAAAGTCATTCATGGCGTCTTCCTTCCGGAAACCCCCGGAACCGCCGCGCGGCGGTTCCGGGGTGGGTGGTTCACTGAACCGTCAGGTTGGCCTGCACCGTCACGCCGATCTGGGTCAGCGCATTGATGCCGGTGTTTTGCGACGCGGAGATGATGCCGGCGCCATTGGTCAGGCTGCCGGACATACTGTTGGAAACGTTGAAGACGCCCGCGTTTCCGCCGTATGAGTGCCCCCCGTTGCCGCCCGCGCCACCCTGGCCTGTCGTGGCGGAAGCCATGGCTTCGCTGCTTGCGCTGCCGCCATCACCACCCAGCCCGCCGGCGCCGCCGTTGCCGTTTGCCGTGGCCGTCCCGCCGCCACCGCCGGCGCCGCCTTCGCCACCGCTACCGCCGCTTGCGCCGTTGCCGGCCAGTCCGCCCTGGCCGGTACCGCCGTTGCCCGCCGCGCCGACCGCGCCATTGCCGCCGGTGCTGATGCCCGCCGCGCCGACTGCGCCCGCACCGCCGGCGCCGCCATTCCCGACGGCCCCAACCGCGCCATTGCCACCAGCGCTGGTACCCGCCGCGCCGGTACCGGTGGCGCCGCTGCCCGTTGCGCCGGCTGCCCCGGCGCCCGCGGTATTGGTGCCGGCCGCACCCGTACCGGCCGCGCCAGTGCCGTTGCCGCTGGATGCGCCGCTGCCTGCGGTGTTGGTGCCGGCCGCACCGCTACCGGCCGCGCCGGTGCCGGCTGCGCCGGCGGCACCCGAGCCGCCACCACCGCCATCGCCTGCGGCCGCCGTGCTGCTGCCGTTGGCCGCACCGCTGGCAGCACCGCTGCCTGCGCCGCCGCCGCTGGCAGTGGCGGTGCTGCCGCTTGCGCCACCGCTGCCGCTGCCGCCTGCGGCAGAGCCGTCGGCGGCGCCGCCCGTGGCCGCACCGCCGCTGGCCGTGGCGGAACTGGCGTTGCCCGTGGTGGAATTGTTGCCGGGGTTGGCCGTATTGCCTGCGCTTGCGGACGAGTCGTCGCTGTCGATCGGGTTGTTGCTTGCGCTGGCATCGCCGTTCGAGGTGTAAGGCTGCTGGCTGACCAGTCCGCTGCTGGCGCCGGAAATGCCGCCTATCCCGCTGGCGTTGCCGCCGTCCGAACTGTTACTGCCATCGCCCCCTGAGCCCTTGCCGCCGGAACCGGTGATCGAGGCTGCAGCGCTGTCGCCGCCATAGCCCTTGCCGCCGGAACCAGTCGCGGCCAGGGCTCCGCTGTCGCCGCCGACGCCGGTGCCGCCGTGGGCGCCGTCGCCGCCGTCGCCGCCGATGCCGATGCCGCCGCTGCCGCCGCCGCCGCTGGCATTGCCATTGCTGCCGCCGTCGCCGCCGGCGCCGGCATAACCTTTGCCACCGCTGCCGGAGCCGCCATAAGCATCTCCGGTGCTGCCACCGCTGCCGCCGTCACCGCCGACGCCGCTGCCGCCAAAGCCTGAGCCGCCTTTGGCCATGCCGGAATAGCCGCCACTGCCGCCGTCACCGCCGACGCCTTTGCCGCCGTTCCCGCCATCACCGCCATCACCGCCATAGGCGCTGCCGCCGTCGCCGCCGGAACCGCCGGAACCGCCGGCACCCATGCCGCCGATACCGCCGACGGCCTTGCCGCCGTCGCCGCCATGGCCGCCCCGGGCGCCATCACCGGCGTAGGTGTCGCCGCCGATCGCCTTGGCCGAGCCGTCGCCGCCGTCGCCGGCCGAGCCGCCGTTGGCGCCCCAGGCTTTGCTCGCCGTATCCTGCCAGGCATCGCCGCCGCTTCCGCCTTTGGCACCGTCGCCGGCTTTGCTGCCGCCTTCGGCGTAATTGCCGATGTCATGAACCTGGTTGTCGAAGACCTTGCCCTCGAGCACGGTCCTGGCCGACACGTCGTTGTTGAAGGATCCGTAGTTCTGCGACTGGTTATTGAACGAGTCGTGGTTGCTGGAGGCGCTCTCATTGTATGAACCGTTGTACTGGCTCGCCTCCGATTCGTCATTGGCCACCGGACCGGCGTTGCCGTCCTGGGCTGCCGTGCGGTTTTTCACGTTCTGATTGGCGGTCGAGAACTCATTGGCTGCCGCACCCGTCTGGTCGGCCTGATCGTTGGTCGCCGTCGCCGTCTGATCGGCATTGCCATTGTTGTCGAATGTGCCGGCGGTGTTGGTCGGGTTGGCCCAGGCCTGGGCCGACATGCCCAGTGCCAGTGCAATGGCCGTGGATAGCAAACTCTTGTTCATTTCACTCTCCTGAATAGGGGTCAACGCTGCGCTTGTTTCAAGCCCACCCCCGGAACCGCTCATGCCGTTCCGGGGGAATCCTCGGCTCACTGAACCGTCAGGTTGGCCTGTACCGTCACACCGATCTGGGTCAGGGCATTCGCTCCCGTGTTCTGCGACAGGGAAATGATGCCGGCGCCATTGGTCACGCTGCCGGACATGTTGTTGGACGCATTGAAGGTGCCCGCGTTGCCGCCCAGCGAATCGCCCCCGTTGCCACCCACCCCGCCATTGCCGGTGGTGGCCGACGCGATGGCGCTGCTGCTGGCAGCGCCTCCCAGTCCGCCATTGCCGCCATTGCCGCCAGGCCCGTTCGCCGTGGCCGAGCCGCCCGCTCCACCGGCACCGCCGTTGCCACCGGCGGCACCGGTGCCGCCGGCGCCCGCGACGCCGCCTTCACCGGTCCCGCCGGTGCCGGTGGCGCCCGCTGCGCCGGCGCCACCGGTGCTGCTGCCTGCCGCGCCGACGGCGCCTGTGCCGCCCGCACCGCCATTGCCGACGGCACCAACCGCGCCCGCGCCGCCCAGACTGGTACCGGTCGCGCCATTTCCGCTTGCTCCGGTACCCGTCGCGCCCGCAGCGCCGGTGCCGGCGGTGTTGGTGCCGGCAGCGCCGGTACCCGCAGCGCCGGTGCCGTTGCCGCTGGCAGCGCCGTTGCCGGCGGTATTGGTGCCCGCGGCACCGCTACCGGCAGCACCGCTACCGGTAGCGCCGACGGCACCCGAGCCGCCTGCGCCACCCGTGCCGGCGCCTGCCGTGCTGGTTCCGCTAGCCGCCCCGCTGCCGCCGCCCGTGCCCGCGCCGCCGCCGCTGACGTCATTGGTGCTGCCGCTGGCTCCGCCCGCGGCATTGCCGGCGGTCGACGTCCCGGTTGCAGCGCCCGCCGTAGCGGTGCCGCCGGTTCCGGCGCCCGCCGTGGCCGCACCGGTTGTGCTGGCGTTGGAGGGGCTGGCCGTGTTGCCGGCGGTGGCCGCGGAGTCGTCGCTGCCTTCGGAGGGCGTATTGGTCGCGCCGGCCTGGCCATTCGAGGTGTCGGGATTCTGGCTCACCAGGCCGCTGTTGCCGATCGAAATGCCGCCCGCCTCAAAAGCGTTGCCGCCGGTCGCGCCATTGCTGCTGTCGCCGGCATAGCCTTTGCCGCCGTCGCCGGTAGCCGACAAGGCGGCGCTGTCGCCGCCGGAGCCTTTGCCGCCCGAACCGGTCGCGGCCAGAGCGCCGCTGTCGCCGCCATAGCCTTTGCCGCCGCTGGCGCCGTCGCCGCCGTCGCCGCCGATGCCTTTGCCGCCATAGCCGCTACCGCCGCTGGCGTCGCCATTGCTTCCGCCATCGCCACCGGAGCCGGCATAGCCTTTGCCGCCAAAGCCACTGCCGCCGATGGCATCGGCCGTGCTGCCGCCGTCGCCGCCGGAGCCGCCAAAGCCGGAGCCGCCAAAGCCGGAGCCGCCGATGGCCGAGCCGGAGCCGCCGCCGTCGCCGCCGGAGCCGCCATAGCCCTTGCCGCCGTCGCCGCCGGAACCGCCGCCACCGCCCGAGGCGCTGTCGCCGTTACCGCCGTTGCCGCCGTCACCGCCATAGCCCTTGCCGCCGATGCCGCCCCAGGCCATGCCGCCGTCGCCGCCGGAGCCGCCCTTGGCGCCGTCGCCCGCCTTGGTATCGCCGCCAAGGGCAAAGGCATGGCCGTCGCCGCCGGAGCCCGCATCACCGCCGTCGGCACCGATGGACATGCTGAAGGTGTGCTGGCTGGAATCCCCGCCATTGCCGCCTTTGGCGCCATCGCCTGCGCGGCTGCCGCCTTCGGCGTAATTGCCGATGTCATGAACCTGATTGTCGAACACCTTGCCTTCGAGCACGGTCTTGGCCGAGATATCGGTATTGAAGGAGTGCTTGTTCTGGGATTGGGTGTTGAAGGAATCGTCGTTGTGGGACGAGGTGGTGTTGTAGGAGTCGTTGTACTGGTACGCGCTGGAATCGTCGTTGGCCGTCGCGCCCGTGTTGGTGGACTGGGTGGCACTGCGGTTCTTCGCGTTCTGGCTGGCGTTTGAATACTCATTGGCCGCGGCACCGGACTGTCCGGACTGGTTGGAGTCCGCCGTCGCCGTCTGCGTGGCGTCGCCGTTATTGTCGAATGTATCGACGGTATTGGTGGGGTTGGCCCAGGCCTGGACCGATACGCCGAAAGCCAGGGCTAGAGCCGTAGAAATGAGACTTTTGTTCATAGTAACCTCCACTAGGCAGTTGAGAAATCAGAATGGCGAAGCCACGAAACACCGACTTCGACAGCCCAACAGCAAGGGGCGTACCAGCACATCTATCCGATTGAATGGAATGGGGTTTTCCTGCAAAAAGCAGGGCGGGGAGGCGAACATCCGCATGAAAGCTGTCCCAACTTCCGGACAGCCCGGATGGGAGAAAGTGCAGCCTTGAAATATAACCATTCAAAATCAGCCGGTTACATTCAAGCGCTGGCGGATCGCCCGCCTGTCTCATATGCGAGAAAGCCCGCGAAGCCGATGCCACGATCAGGCAACGGGATTGCCGCCAGCGCGGGTTGACATGGATTTGCCGGGGCGCCGCTGTTGCCTGCCCCCGCTTCAAGGCGGCCCGCGATGCCCGCGAACAATGGCCGGCGGCGCATGGCGCATGGCATCCACAGGTTCTGCGTGTCGCCGACTCACGTTAGAATGGCCGCGTCTTCCGGCCACAGGCCGCCATCCCGATTCCCGATTGATGACGCTGTTCTTCGCTGTCCTGACCCCATTCGCGGGCGCAGCCCTGGTTGCGCTGGCGTCCCGCCGCGGACGTTCGCGTGCCGCCTGGACGGCGGGCGCGGTCACGCTGGCCGCGCTGCTGTGGCTGGCCCCCTCTTTCCCCCTGCCGTTCGCCGGCACCACGCTGATCCAGCAGCACGACTGGATGCCGGCGCTCGGCCTCAACCTCGCCTTCCGCCTCGACGGCCTGGCGCTGCTGTTCGCCGGGCTGATTCTCGGAATCGGACTGCTGATCGTGCTGTATGCGCGCTACTACCTGTCCGAGCGCGACGGCATGGGGCGCTTCTACAGCCATCTCATGCTGTTCATGGGTTCGATGCTCGGCATCGTGTTGTCGGAAAACCTGATCCAGCTGCTGGTGTTCTGGGAGCTCACCAGCCTGTCGTCCTTCCTCTTGATCAGCTACTGGCAGCACCGCGAGGAAGCGCGCCAGGGCGCGCGCATGGCGCTGGCGGTCACCGGCCTGGGCGGTTTCGCCATGCTCGCCGGCTTTTTGTTGCTGGGCCACATCGTCGGCAGCTACGCGCTGGCCGACGTGTTCGCCGCCGGCGACCTGATCCGCGGCCATCCGCTCTACGTGCCGACGCTGCTGCTGATCCTGCTCGGCGCGTTCACCAAGTCGGCGCAGTTCCCGTTCCACTTCTGGCTGCCGCACGCGATGGCGGCGCCCACCCCGGTGTCGGCCTATCTGCACTCGGCGACCATGGTGAAGGCCGGCGTGTTCCTGCTCGCGCGCCTCCACCCGGCGCTGTCCGGCACCCCGGAATGGTTCTGGCTGGTGTCCGGCGCGGGACTGGCGACGCTACTGCTCGGCGCCTATGCCGCCCTGTTCAAGCACGACCTCAAGGGTCTGCTGGCCTACTCGACCATCAGCCATCTCGGTCTGATCACCCTGCTGTTCGGGCTGTCGACCCCGCTCGCGGCGGTGGCGGGCGTGTTCCACATCATCAACCACGCCACCTTCAAGGCCTCGCTGTTCATGGCCGCCGGCATCATCGACCACGAGGCCGGCACCCGCGACATGCGGCGCTTGAACGGCCTGTGGAAGTTCATGCCCTACACCGCGACGCTGGCGATGGTGGCCGCCGCGGCGATGGCCGGGGTGCCGCTGCTGAACGGCTTCCTGTCCAAGGAAATGTTCTTCGCCGAGGCGGCACACTTTTCCGAAAGCCTCGTCGGCGGCTGGCTGCTGCCAGCACTGGTGACGCTGGCTGGCGCGCTGGCGGTGGCCTACTCGATCCGCTTCATTCACGACGTGTTCTTCAACGGCGAACCGGTGGACCTGCCGCGCACGCCGCACGAGCCGCCACGCTGGATGAAGCTGCCGGTGGAAATCCTGGTGGTGCTGTGTCTGGTGGTCGGCATCGCGCCGGCGCTCACCGTGGCGCCGCTGCTGGCGGTGGCGGCGGCGGATGCGCTGCAGGCGCCGCTGCCGGAATACCGCCTGGCGCTGTGGCACGGCTTCAACCAGGCGCTGGCGATGAGCCTGATCGCGCTGGCCGGCGGCGCGGCGATCTACGCGCTGCGCCGCCCGCTGTTCGCGCTGCATGAACGCAGCCTCGGCCGTCTCGACGCACGGACGCTCTACAACGCGCTGCTCGACGCCCTGTTTGCGCTGTCGGGATGGGCCACCCGCCGCCTCGACAGCGGCTCGCTGCAGCGCCAGGTGTTGCTGTTTCTGGCGGCCGCGCTGGCGCTGGGCTTCACGCCGTGGCTCGGCAGCGACACGCCGCTCGCCGGCAGCCGCGCCGGCCTGCCGCTCGACCCGGTCAGTCTGCTGGCCGGCGCCGTCCTCATCGTCGCCGCGCTCGCCACCGTGTGGCTGCATCGCCAGCGTCTGGTCGCGCTGATCACCCTCGGCGCGGTCGGGCTGGTGGTGTCGCTCGCCTTCGTCAAGTTCTCCGCCCCCGACCTCGCGCTGACCCAGCTGTCGGTGGAGGTCGTCACCATCGTGCTGCTGCTGCTGGCGCTGCATTTCCTGCCGCAGCACGCGCCGCGCGAGCGCGACCGCGGCCGCGTCTGGCGCGACGGCGCGGTCGCGCTGGCCGCCGGCGGCGGCACCGCGCTCTTGGCGTGGGCGGTGCTGACGCGGCCCTACGCCACCATCGCCGGCTATTTCCTGGAGAACAGCGTGCCGGGCGGCGGCGGCAAGAACGTCGTCAACGTCATCCTGGTCGACTTCCGCGGCTACGACACCCTGGGCGAGATCACCGTGCTGGCGCTCGCCTGCTGGAGAACCTGCGCCTCGACGCGCCCGATGCCGACGCCGCCGGGCGCGCCTGGAACCGCGATCCCCATCCCGTGATCATGGCCACGCTGACCCAGCTGCTGCTGCCGCTGGCGCTGCTGGTGGCGGTGTTCATCCTGCTGCGCGGCCACAACCAGCCGGGCGGCGGCTTCATCGCCGGCCTGGTGACGGCGGTGGCGCTGATCGTGCAGTATCTCGCCCACGGCAGCGCATGGATGAGCGCGCGGCTGTCCGGCGCCACCCAGCCGGTGATCGCCGCGGGCCTCGCCCTGGCCACCCTGACCGGACTCGCCAGCTGGGCGTTCGGCCATCCCTTCCTCACCTCCAGCTTCGGCCACCTGCGCTGGCCGCTGGTCGGCGAATTCGAACTCGCCTCGGCGATGGCCTTCGACTTCGGCGTCTTCCTCGTCGTCGTCGGCGCCACCCTGCTGATCCTGGTCAACCTCGGCGCGCTGCACGACAGCCGCAGCCAGCGCAAGGCCGCACCCTGATGGAAGCGCTCATCGCCCTCGCCATCGGCGTGCTGACTGCCTGCGGCGTGTTCCTCGCGCTGCGCGGGCAGACCTTCCCGGTGGTGCTCGGCCTCACCTTCCTGTCCTACGCGGTCAACCTGTTCCTGTTCGTCATGGGCCGGCTCGCCATCGGCGCGCCGCCGGTGATCGCCGACGCCGCCGCCTACACCGAC
>Ga0209958_1001398_pt1 | contig 18780 bp, 12 predicted proteins | sample ThiBio_inoc_plan_FD_183942 | JGI IMG/M metagenome (GOLD analysis project Ga0209958, IMG submission 183942) | Wastewater bioreactor microbial communities from Cape Town, South Africa - Thiocy_inoc_plan (SPAdes) | ecosystem: Engineered > Bioremediation > Thiocyanate > Unclassified | place: South... | reverse complement strand
ATCAACTCGGTGATCGGGAAGTCCATCGCCGGTACCCTCCGGAGTGCGTCACGACTCGTCGTGATTACATCACCAGGGGGGGTGGCCTGCAAGTATCGTCCACCTCTCCGGAATCATGAGCCGAAGACGCCCGCATGAAACTGAAGCGGCTCTACCCCAGAATCAAGACTTGACGGGGCACTAGAACGCCGTTCGCAATGTCGTCTTCGTCCTTCGCCATGCGCCCTCACGCCTCCACCGCCAGGCTATCACGGGCCCCGACGACGCGCGAGGAGGGATGCCGCGCGCACCCCGGATAGGCCCCCTTCTGACATCCGATAATGGAACGTTATCGGATGTCAGGCCTAAAATCCCGTCGCAATCCGCGCGGTTGCGGGCTGCCCGGACCCCGTCGCTTCTTGAAGCGTTAGAGCAGCGAAGCTCGGGTTGATCCACCGAAGTCCGGCAGCTTTGACCGGATGCCGGACATGGGGCATCCTCTCGCCCGTGGCCGTCCTTCAGCTGTTCGAGAACGTGCAGATCGACTGGGAGGCGCTCGTCGCCCCTGGTGTGGGAGACGGGCCCGATCCGCGATCGGACGCGATGGGACCGTCGCCCTCGCTGTCTGATATCCGAGAGGACGACCTACGGTCGGTCCCGTCACTCCGGGGCCTCCACGGCCAGGCTATTGCACGCGGCCTCCTGGTCGACTCGGAGGCCCGCTACTTCGGCTTCCTCGCGACGGCGTTCTATTGCCTCCGGGTCGGAGACCGGCCCGCCGCCCTCTTCGCCTACCTCCTGAGGACGGGCGAATCTCCGGCCGCGCTCGAGGACGAAGACCGGGCGACGGCCGCGCTCCGGGAGGCGCGGGCGGCCGAGTCCCAACTCCGCCGGTGGCTCGCGCCGAAGCGGCCGGCCTGATACGAAGGGCTCGGCCGTTGGGCCGCACATCGGCACGGGCCCGCGTCCCGCCCCGCCCGGCTTGTCTGCCCGCCGGCCTCGTCGTACTGTGCCGCCATGGACGAGAAACCCCGAGCGGGCCGTTCCGCGCTCCTCAGCTTCAAGTTCGGCGGCACCGCCCTGGCCGGCTCCCTGGCCATGGCCCTGGTCGCCGCCTTCGCCCCCCAGCCGGTCCAGATCGCGGCGCTGGGCTCGTGCGTCAGCGTCCTGGCCGGCCTCTTCGTCTCCTACCTCGAGCAGGAGGACCGGCGGGAGCGGCGTCGCGCCGAGCTGCTCGAGCGGCTCCGCGTCCCGGTGGCGCTCGCCCCGGACCACGAGCTGTTCGACCAGTACTGCGTCATCGCCGAGGCGCTGGCCGAGCTCGCCCGCCAGGGCGACCCCGTGCTCCGCGAGGTGGCGCTCCTGAAGCTCGCTTCGCTCTCCGGCGAGGTCCGGTCTTTGGCCCGCGGCACCGTCGTCTTCTCCGCCACCGAAGCGTGGCGCTGCGTCTACGAGCGGCTCCTGGAGCAGCCGGGGCTGGGCGAGTACCAGTCGGTCGCGTGGGTCAAGACCCGCGACTACTGGCAGGACAGGCCGGGCCGGCAGAGCATGCGGGTCAACTACGACCTGGTGCGTCGGGGCTTGAGGATCGAGCGGGTCCTAATTTTGAAGGATGACCTCTGGCCCGCCGGGGCGGTCCTCCCCTCGCCCACCATCCGCCCGTGGGTCGACGAGCAGAACGACCGCGGGATTTGGCTGTCGCTAGTGCGCGAATCGGAGTTGGCCCACGAGCCGGACCTGGTGGCCGACTTCGGCCTCTACGGCGACCGGGCGACCGGGATCCAGGAGCTGGACGACCAGTCGCGGACCCAGCGGTTCGTACTGCAGTTCGACCCGCGCGACCTGAAGCTGGCCCGCGACCGCTGGGAGCGGCTGTCGCTCTACGCGACGCCGTACGCCGACCTGCTGGATCGAGCCGGGCCCGGGCGGTAAGATCCGATCAACGACCTTGGATCGGACTTGCCCGTCCCTCCCCCGCGGGAGGAGCCCCGATGGCCACCGCGCTCTACCTCGACACCGCCCGGCTCGGTCGGATGCACCCGTCGGCACTCGCGGTCGCCCGCGATTTCGATCGGCTCTGCAGCTCCGAGGGCGGCTCGCCGCTCGTCGAACGCCTCATCAGGGCGGGTTCCGCGGATTGGCCGGCGTCCCTCCGCCGACGCTATCCCGGCCTGGCCGGCTGGGGTGGGCTCGACGCCCTGAAGTCGTCGCTCCGTGCGGTGGCGGGCGTCCCGGACGACGCCGACGTCCACTTGGCCGGGCGGTCCGGCGTGCTGATGCGGCTGGTCGCCCGGGCGATGTTCCGCCGCTGCCGGCGGGCCTTGCTCACCGATCTCGAGTGGCCGGCCCACCTCGCTGTCCTCGAGTCGGAGCGGCGGAGGGCCGGGCGGGCGGCGATCTTCTTGCCGGTCCGGGACCGGATCTTCTGGGACGGGATGGACTCGGGAGAGCTGGCTGCAACGGTGGCGGATGAATATAGGACGCGCGGCTGCGACGGCCTGTTCCTCACCGCCGTCAGCCATGACGGCGTCCGCTTCCCGCTAGGGGACCTGGCCAAGGCGCTGGCCTTTCTCCCCTCCCCCCGGTTCGTGGCGATCGACGCGGCCCAGGCCCTCGGCCATGCCCCGGCCGCCGACTTCCCGTGCGACGCCCTCCTGGCCGGCGGCCACAAGTGGCTCCGGTCGGGCCGACCTTTGGCGATGGCGTTCGCCCCACGTGGCGGCTCGCGGGGGCTGATCCGGGCGATCGCCGGCGAGATGGAATCCGACGGCGAACTGGACGACCCGCTCCTGGGGATGTCCCGGCAGCTCGGGGACGGGACACCGAGGCCGTACGGCGCGACGGCCGAGCCGTCCGGGCTGCTCTGCACCGCGGCCGCGATCACCGGGGGCCCGCCCGGGCAGGACGGCTCCTTCCCCACGCTCATCGAGAACGCCTCGGCCCTCGCCTCGGCCACGACCGGATGGCGGCCGGTGGTCCCGACCTCGGCCTTGCGCTCGGGCATCCTCCTGCTCCAGGCCACCCGGGAGCGGATCCGCGACATACCCCCACATCGGCTCCGCTGCAGCTTCCAGCGACGAGGGCTGGCCCTCACAGCGTACGACGGCGGGGTCATCAGGCTCTCGATGCCCCCCCGGCCTTGGCGTGATGGCGACCTCGACCTCGTTCGGTCGTTGCTCCGTAGGGTCCAATGAGACTCCCGCGCCAACTCGCAAGGCAAGAAAGGCAGAGCCGTGTGGCAATCCTTAGAGGCTCGGACAAAACCTCTGGAATTCCGGGGAAAGCGCCCCTTGCATGGGGGTTTTGTCCGAGCCTCTTAGGGAGCAGGACAGCCGGTGAAAAGCCTTGTCGATCGGTGACGGGGGCCCGCTGCCTATGCGCTGTCCTGTGCGGCTTTACGGGATGAAACCGATCGGCGGGATGCCGTCTTGTGTCGAGCGGCCAGCGGTTGCAGGTCCCGCCAGCCTATCTCCCGAATGTCAGACCATTGAAGTCGTCCGGACTCCTATCGCTGCAGGATCGTCCCGATCCGGAGGTTAGTTTGCCGGTCACAAAGCTAAGCCTCTGGATCAGGAGCCTCAAAGAACCGAAGCTGATGTCCCGCGCCTTGAACCACCAGAGCGCCAGCAACCCCCGGGCCCGGGTCCAAGTGGTAGAGAGACCAGCGCCGAGCCGCGCTCGGGTGCCCTGCGACACGCAGTAAGCAGGGCGGCAAGCATGGCGACAGCGTCACATCGAAGCTATCGAGCGAGTTGGCCAGTCCACTACCCGTTGCTTTGAGAAAAGCCTCTTTTCGGGTCCAGCCATTGAAGAACGCTGAGAGGCGAAGTCTCTCCGGCAAAGCGAGGAATTCCGCGATCTCGGCCGCGGAGAAAAACCTGCTGACGATGTCTCCGGCATCGGGGAGCGGGCGAATATGCTCTAGATCCACCCCGATCGAGTAGCCGATAGTGACGGCCAGCAACCCACGGGGCCCTGAGTGGGCCAGATTGAACTGGATTGATGGGATTACTCGGGGCCTCTCTAAGTCCGGCTTGCCCCACGGACCGTATCGGAACTCAAGCTCGGCGGGCCGGCGTCCGAGGTACTGGGCAAGCAACATTCTGAGGATCCCGCGCCCGACCACGTAGTGATCGCGGAGGCGGGTCATACTGAACCGATTGGCCCGCTCGAGTTCGTCTGCGGCGAGCCATGTTTCCACCTGGCGAACGATGCCTGCCGGCCGGTCAAGAGCGAATCGCCATACGTGCACCTCCCCGAAAGCCAGTGTCCGACATGCTGAGGGAGTCTGCCACGCTTCTTGCATCGCGCACGGCCTCGTCCGGCAAACTCAACGGCATTGCATTGTGACCGCGTAGACCTGACCTCGTTCAACTAGAATAAGCCGGCGAGCGGAAGCCGGGAACGGATGCAGGCAAGATTGTTCGGCGCCAGTGCCATGAGACGCTGCGACGGCAAACTAGTCACATAAGAATCACAGCTCTGTGGCCCGGGCCTGGTGGTCCTAAGCCGTCTGGAGGTCGAGACCAAGGCCGAGGAACTTCTGCGCATCCTCCCCGAGTCCTCCACACGGGAGCCGGGTGCAGGTCCCGCCGCCCGGACGACCGTCTGACGCCCCGAAGGGTTGCGGAAGTGCCTGAATGGGCCACCGAGGAGTAGGTCAAGGTCTGATCGGTCCTCGAATTTCCTACTTGCCGCAGGCACCGAGTTGACGTGTGATCTTTTAAGAAAGCCTAAGGAGTCTGCGATGCCCCGCTCTTTCCGAGAAGCCACGAGATTGCTCCGCGCGACCGCCCAGGAACAGGGCGGCTGCTTCATCGCGAAGCAGGCGATAAGGGCGGGCCTACGACTACCTCGAATACCGCGTCTCGATTGGCATGGTCAAGTGGGTCGAACACGGGCTCTACCGTCTCGCCGACATGGCGGTTGACGAGTGCGACGACCTCATCCGGCCCTCGCTTTGGAGCCGCAATCGAGCCGACGAGCCCTCGGGCGATCGTCTCCCACGAGTCGGCCCTTGGTCCTCCACGAACTGATGGAGCTTCTGCCGGAGTTGGTCCACCACACCGTCCTGCAGGGATTTCGCAATGAGCCGCCCCGGGGCTGCGTCCACCACTGAGCGGCCCTTGCCCTCGCAGGGTCCGAAGAGCGGATCGGGTTCCGGGTCACTAGCCCGCTCCAGACTCCTCGACGTCCGAGCGAGGAACAACTCGAGAAGGCCCTGCCGGATGCCCTGCGCCGGGGACTCGTCCACAAGCGACAACTCGTGGAGGGGATTCGCTCCACCCGGAAGCCGGAGCGCATTGAAGTGGTCCTGGACAGACATCGCGGACAATCATATAAAATTTGGAAATAAGCTATATATCGAAACCATCGCATTCGCGGCGGCGTTCAAGGCTTCGCTCTAGGCTCGTCTCATGACACTGGCTGGCCACCGAAGCAGGTTGTCCCCCCCAAGTGGTCGCCTGGACGTCGCCGTGACAGACAATGGCCACTACACGTGACTCTGGCGTGACCAGGAAGCGCCCTGAGGCACCGATGATCGCTCAACATCAGGAGAGGCGGCACGGGGGGGTAATCTTCCATTGCATACCTGTCGTCGAGCGCCCGGTAACTTTGGAGTGTGAAACCGGTAGCGGACTGGCACGTCAACCGCCAAGGCGACGCCATAGGTGGCCGAGTACGGTGGTTGGAGAGTTCACTTGCTCGACAATCTTATTCCAGCAATCGAACTCCTCGTCGCTCCACGAGTCGGCGCTCCGTGTGATCTGCATAACCAATTCCGTCGGAGGGCGTCCGTTGGCATCCCGATCCTGGAAGGAGCGGAGGACGAACTGGACGCGCTCGGACCATTCCCGAGAGTCTCCCCGGGCTCGCAAACCGAGCTGGATGGCGACGCGTATTATCGACGCGAGGAGCCTTCGCCGGGCGATCGTCCAGCATCGGGGATCGGACCTCAGTTCAGAGATGATTGCGTCGTAAAAAGCGATCGACCGACACCCGAGAGCGCCGCCCAGCTCCTCCGTTGCTGACAACAGCCAGGCTGCGGCGAGGGCATCGTTCTTTGGATCCCGGAGCGGCGTCGCGACGGCTCTGATCGCGCCGGGGAGTAGGATAGACCCCGGCGATGCGTTCCTCTGAAACCTGAACTGGACCGAGGCCCTGTGGAGTCGGTCCAGGTCCATGACAGGAGCGCGAAAGAAGGCCTCCAGGGCGAGCCTGTTCCTCAAGATCTCGCCCGGCCCCCTCTTACCTTCCGGCCGAACCGCCAGGCTGGCGATGCCGTCGAGGAAGGCACCCAGGCTGCCGTCCCGAGCAATCTGCTCGGAAGGCGTCTCGTCGAGCACCCGCAGGGCGAGCCGCTCGACAGAGGGCGAGCATCCATGACCATCGAGTGCAGGGATGCCGCCGAAACGGACGAGCTCCCCCAGCGAGGCCCGGGTTTCGAGCGAGAGCGCGTCCAGGCAGACTTCGACGAATGGCCACAGGCGTGGATTCCGGGCGCCTCTGTCGACGAGCGACCTGAGCAGGTCCAGGGGCCGGGGGGCCGAGCGTGCCACCGCTGCGACGAGAGCGCTCGTTGCACTGGACTCCGTCCCGGAGGGCACTGACTCGATGAACGCGCAGACTCTCCCAGGTGACAGCCGCGAAGCCGCATCGGGGAACGTACCGGTCAGCGAGTAATAACGGGCGGCCGCCTCCCAGAGGTGGGGCTCGGCCAGGGGATGGGCCATGAGCGACTGCACATCGCGGCCCGTCCTCAGCCGCGTCAACAGGTCACGGACGAGTTCGTCGGCATCCACGGGGTCAAGACGGGAGAGGGCGAACGCGATACAGGCCGGAGCCTGGATCTGCGATGCAAGCGGAGCGAGGCGCGCTCGCCACACCCCCGGGGCGAGCGCCTGCCCGATGGCCGGGAGAAGTTCATCAAAGCATGTCCTGACACGGTCGAGGTCCCCGGATGCGAGATGGACAAACCCCCGGCTCACGATCACGCCGGCAACTTCCTGGCGGCCGACGGCGTTCAGGAACTGATCGTCCTTGAGGACGCTTACATGACCGCTGGCGACCGCCCTTGCAACGAGGCCTTCGAGCTCCTCCGGCGAGGTCTTCAGGAATTCCACGACCTCCGGACGTGCGGCGAACCGGGTGAGGAGCGTCGACGATCTCAGGATCCGGAGAACGACCGGTTCGGCGGCGGGCAACCCCAGGGCGTCCGACTGCGTGAGCAGCGCAGCGACGTTCACCGCCCCGATGGCCCGGGCAAGCCAGGATTCCCGCGGTACTCCCGACGATGCCAGCCGCTGGAGCAGACCTGCCAGCACTTCAGGCCTCGCGGCGACCCGCGCGGCCACGGCCTCCGGCACGTCCTTGCCGTCAGCTACCGAGCGGAGAACCGCCTCGGTCTTCCAGCCCGCCGGTACTGGCAGTTCGAGAAACTCGGGCAGCTCGCCGGGCTGCACGTCGAGCCATCCCGACCGCGCGGCGTCCCCGACAGTGGCAAAGGCCTGCGGCAGCCTGCCGATCAGGAGACTCCTGAGTGGCCCGGGGAGAGTAGCCGGGTTTCCGACCCTGGCGAACAGCTGCCGCATCTCCTCGCCTGGCGGATCGCCTGCGACCTTCGGGAGGAGAACTTCGAGGGCACGTCGGCTCCGCTCCATGTCCCCTGCGCGAACCGCGGAGGCCCCCTCCTCGATCACGGCCTCGGCGAGTACAGCCCTCAACTCCGGGGCGTCCTCCTCGAGGAGCAGGGATGACAGCTCGCTCGCAGACGGGTCTGCAGAAACCGCCCGCGCGATCAACCTGCTCCTTGCGGCCTCATTCCCGACGACCACCCGGATCGTCTCCGGGCTCCGGACAAGGCCGTCCAGAACGCTGTCCTCCATCACCTCCGCTGTCTGGAACTCGAAGAGGCTGCTCAGGACCCCCGCATCTTGAACCCGGCAGCGCTGGCACAGCTCGATGAAATCGTCGATCGGCTGATTTCCGATGAAGCGATCGACGATCCCTCGGGTGAACCGGAGAGCGGGCAGAGAGCTTCCCCGCCCTGTCACCAGCGAGAAGTGGGCGTTCGGTGGCGCCGAACATGCAGCGGGCAGATTTTCCTGCAGCGTCCCGACGATCCGCGCCTCGCACGGGCGAGGGTGCCCCTCATAGGTTGAGAAGGTCAAACCCTCGATCAGGGTCCGCGGGAGCAGGCGGGTGAGGCCGTAAATGCTCCACGCCACCCCTTCGGACTCGCCGATTAGGAAGAGCCGAGCGGTCGCCGGCAACTGCAGGTGTGCGTCGATGAGGAACTCCACCGCGGAACGGTGCTCGGTCCTCTCGCCGATGAAGCGGCGCAAGCCGTCATCGGCCAGTGGTCCGGGCTCGACCCGCTCCAACTCGGGTAACTCGAGGTCTCCTCCCAGGTCCTCCCGCCTCCAGTCCGGAGAGCCCCAGGTCCGGATGGCACGTGCGGCATCGAGGTCACCGGGGGGCTGTACCAGGAGATGCGTGAAATAGTTCCCCGCACGCTCCTTCTCGGACCGCTCGTATGCGACGCTGTGGACAAGCACGGGCACGCGCCTCGGCGTCAGGAGCAAGGCGAGACGCACGGGGGCGGAACCTCCGTGCGTCGAGTCGTCAGGCCCCGTGAACCTGACGCGCTCGACCAGGTCCGGGTACTCGGCCTTCGAGATCCCCGCCGACTTGGCGCGGATCCCGAACCCGCGCCCTCCGCCGTCGACGCGCCTCCCTTCGGGACAACTCGTATAGTAAAGCTGCTGCACGTGATGTCCTCCCTCGATCGTGGCGGGCAAGCGAGGTCCGTCAGTCAGGACGCACGGCCTTCAGATGCCCGAACTGGTACAGCAGCCAGAGGAGCGGATCGGCGACCCGTAGCGGGTTGTAGTGGGTGATGCGCTCATCCTCCGGAGCGGTGCCGAGCGAGGAGATGCCGAAGAAGCTGCAACGCTTGAAATGGGTGAGCCCCCTGACGAGATTCTGCTGTCCCCAGCGGGTCAGCATCTCGCGGATCTCGGCGGAAGTGCGTCTCTGATCATCGACGTCGAAGCCGGAAGGATGATGACTCCGGCGGAGGAATCGAGCGCCGCGGTAGGCGACCGAGCGAAGCTCGTCGGTCTTCGTGAGGGCGACGGCGAACGGCATGGTGCTCAGTCGTCTCCCCATCCGGGCGTCCATGTTCAGGAGGTCCGAGAAGAGCAAGTGACCCTGGCTCGAACCGATCTCGTTCCGCTCGCGGGCGGCGAGCGGGAGCCGCTCCCAGACACCCGGCAGCCTCAGCGGGTCGATCAGGAAGATCAGGCCATCGAGCCGGGTGAGGAACCCGTAGCGCTCCGTCCGGATCTTGTAGTTCTCGAGATCCTCCCCCGGGGTATCGAACAGCGCCAGGATGAGGCTGCGTCGAGACGTGGACTCGTGACCGGTGAGGGCGGACAGGGCGCTGGGCCGATCGAAGTCGAGCCGGTAGATCAGCGGGATCCGGAGCTGCTTGTTCGTCAGCACGCTGTCGGTCTGCCCGAGCTTCTCGCGGGACGCGGGGCCGTGGACGCCGCTCATGACGGACGGGCCGTACAGCTTCTCCCAGAGGTTGTGAGAGGGCCGTTTCTCCCCCTCGCCGTAGTCGAAGGTGTCGACGGAATGCACCGAGAAGCCAGCCCGGGATGCGGCGGGACCGAAGATCAGCTGCTGGATCAGCGCGGCGATGAAATGGCTCTTGCCGACCCCTTTCTCGCCGATGATGGCGATCGTTCGCGAGTCGCACTCGCCCCTCGCCTGCTCGATCGGGAGGTGGACCCCGCAGCGAGGGCAGATGAGGTCATGGCGCTCCAGTGTGCGATCGTCGAAGAGATCGCAGGCGACCTTCCGCAAGTTCCGTTGCCAGGAGTCGGGCGCCTCCGGGGCGAAGACCCTCGGCAGGAGCATGAGGTCCCTCTCGTCTTCCGTCTCGCTGAAATACCTGGGAAGCGGGTCGTCGAACTGCGCCGGGGGCATCCTGTCCGCTCCACTCGATACGGCCGCGCCTTCCATGCCGTCGCCGTCGCCTTGAGTCGCCGGGCGGCCGACGGCCGACGTCAGCACGCCGCCCTCGGCCTTGAGCTCGCGCCTCGGCGCTTCCGAGCGGCGGATGGCCTGCTGACAGACAAGGCATCTTGTCTTGTGCCTGGGGAAAAGGAGAAGGCGCTTCACAGGTCGGTCCTCGATGGATCGCCTCAATAGATCGTGTACCCGCTGATCCTCCGGCTCACGATGTCCAGCCATCCCCACGCCCGCGGGTCCGCCGGGAATAGTCTGGCGTAAAGCTTTCCCGAGCCGACCCGCCTCGAAAACCGGCACCGGAAGGGCAGACGCGGCTCGAGGACCGTGCCCTCGGGCACCGCAACGAGCTCGATCCCGGCTTCGGGTCTCTCCGGGGGGAGGTCCGAGGCAGCTACAAGTCTCAACCTGGGGGACTCGACGGTCTCTGAGGCATGCAGGCGGAGCTCGTACTCGTCGGGCGCGAACGATCCTGGCGGAAGCCATCGCCGCCAGGCCGGACCGTTCCTGATGGGGACTATCTCGTAGGTCAGGCGGATGTAGCCGCCCGGCCCCTCCCACCGGGACCCGGGCCGTCCAGCCGGGGAGTACCTCACCCCGTCGTCGGTGTGCCGGATGACATGGACGCTGACGAACAGGGGCTCATCCGGGCGTCCCGGGCATGCACCCTCGAAGCCACCCAGCGCCTCGAACTGTTGCCTCGTGATCTCGAACTGTCGCATCCCGTCGTTCGCGTCCGCCGCGAGACGATCGGTGCGCATCACGACCCGCGCCAGCCTCGAGTCGGAGTCGGGCCAGGTCCAGTCCGCGTAGACGCGACCGTGCCGGACGACGACGTCGAGCCCGCTCACGTCGGGGACGTCGGTCAGCGCGATCCCGTTCCCGTAGACGATCAACTCGACACCGCCCGAGGTCTGCACTCGGGTCGCCGCCGCGATCCGCCGCGCGGCGCCGGCTGCGACGGGCACCCGAGCCGAGGAGCCCTCACTCTCGATCGGATATCCGGCAGGCGGGAGCGCCCTTCGGGAGAACACCCTGCCGCAGGGCGGAAACGGGGCATCGACGAGATCGAACAGCTCGACCAGGCCCCCCGGGGCTGGTAGCTCCCAGTGAACGAGGAAGGCGTCGGACCCGGCCGGCTCGGCGCGGAGGTCTCGGACAGCTGGCAAGGGTTGTGCCCCGAAGAGTAGACGGGCTGCGTTCCAGCGCCGCCCGGCATCCGCGACGAGGCACCCCTCGATGATCGTCCGCCATGCCGGTGGCACCGCCTCGAGGGGGTCCGGAGGTCGAGGAGCGACCGGGGGAGGCACGGTCAGGCCGCGGAGGAAGCTCAGGAGCACGAACTTCGTCGACGCATGCCTGTCCGACGCCGCCTTCAGCGCATCCTCGAGCCCGCGAGTCAGCCGGGTCGGCGGTTCGGGCCGCGCAGCCTGTTGGGGGGGTGGGGCCAGAACACCGAGGCAAGCGCAGATGAGTCGCCCGAAGCCCTCGACATCCGCGGCCTCTCCCGCCGCGTCGTCCATCCACCTCGGCTCACCCACCGACAGTCGCCACCCCGCATCTGGCCCGTCGGCCCAGACCACCGACGCGGCATCGAGATCGGTATGGTGGTACTTCTGTTCGTGCAGGAGGAAGATCGCCGGCGCGAGCGCATTGTACACGTCGAGGAGTTCGGGTTCGGTGAGCGCCTTGACGCTCTCAAGCCGGTCGGCAAGGGTCTCCTTCCAGGGTTCCGTGACGATGGCGATGCTCCCGCGACGGGGGCCGTCGAGGACCTCGCCTGCCCCGTAGACCCGGAGCAGACCGTGTTGCGCCTGGCGGGTCAGGAATTCGGCCCTCTCGAGGAGGAGGACGCGGAGCTGGGGGGTTGTGGGGCTGTACAGCTCGAGGTTGTACACCGAGAGGTCGCGCTCATCGATCCGTTCCGCCTCGTCAGTCGCCAGCCGGACTGCATAGCGCTCTCGTTCGCCCGCGAGACGCTCCTCGAGATGGTACGTGATCTCGACGCGACCGAACTGGCACCGCAGGTGGGTGCCCGTCATTCTGTTCCGGCCGTCGGCTCTGCCGTTTCGCTGAGTTTCGGATGGCGATGCAGACACCGGGAAGGGAGGTTCTTCCACCATCATCGCTCCTCGATCTCGATCGACGAGTAGTCGCTGGTCGGGCGGATGATCAGTGTGGGACCCGCCCCCTCCCCGCGCTGGTAAAGTCCCCTCTCGAAGATGTACCCCGTCAGCTTCTTCAAGAGTTTGTCTTCCATCAGCGTGCGGACGCGGCGTCCGCCCATCTTGAACTCCTCGGCGTTAGCCGTCATCACCCGCTCGATCATCGCGGGGATCTGTCCGTCCGGGAACTCCAGGACGAGGCCCAACTGCTCCCTGGCGCTCTCCGTGAGCAGGGACAGGAACTTCTCGCAGATGAGCCGGATCGACCCCTGTCTGAGGATATCGAAGACGAGGATATTCTCGTCCCCGATCCGGTTGAGAAGTTCGGGGCGACCGAGGCCGCGTCGCGAAGGCGTGGCGGGGAGGGTGATGAACTCGCGAACGGCCTCCTTGTAGTGGCTCGTGACCCGGTCCCGGTCGGGAAGGGACGCGTCGTCGACCGTGCCGGGCTCGGCCGATCTCTCGGGCCAGAAGGACATGCTCTCCGACCCGATGTTCGACGTAAAGATGATGCACGTCTGCGAGAAGTCCGCCGTCTGTCCCTTGCTGTCGGTAAGCCTCCCGTCCTCCAGGATCTGGAGGAACTTGTCCATGATCTTGCCGTTTGCCTTCTCGATCTCGTCGAACAGCAGGAGGCTGAACGGCCGTTCCATGACGCGGTTGGTCAGCTGGCCGCCCTCGTTGTAACCCACGTACCCGGGGGGGGACCCGATGAGCTTCTCCGCCGCGTGCTCCTCAGAATATTCGCTCATATCAAATCGGTAAAACGCGCTATCGTCATTCTCGTCCTTGCCGAAAATGAGAGCGGCTAGCGCCTTCGCGAGCTCGGTCTTGCCGACGCCCGTGGGCCCGACGAAGAAGAACACGCCCTTCGGACGGCTCGCCTTCGAGCCGCCGGCAAAGCTCAGGCCGACTTTGGCCGACCGGAGCATGTCGACCAGGGCGTTGATGGAGGCATCCTGACCGATGACCCTCCGGGTGAGTCGCTCGCGAGCGGTGCTGATCTTGCCCTCGTCAAGGGCGAGCCAGGGATCCTCCTGCTGGCCGTACTTGTACAGATCCACCAGCTTTTTCGGCGCGACCTCGCCGAGCGATATCTTGTGGAGCCTCGAGGTGCGGCGGATGGCATCGAGGTCGTGGACCATCAGCCCGTCCGTCAAGTCAGCGAGTTCCTGGACGACCGGTTCGGCAGCAGTCTTGTGCAGCACGTCGCCGCCGAAGAAGCGGGAGATCTGGGAACGGAGCGCATGAGCCCGCTCCTCACGCCGGGGGCGGGTGGCGTGGATGAGCGCGAGGAGAGGGTTGTCCTGGTAGAGCCAGGTCGGAACACCCCCGAGTTGCCCGGCGACGATGATCAGCGCGTTCCTCTGGTCGACCAGCGGCGGACGATCGATGAGTTCCGCCTCCTGGATCAGCTTCTTCAGGAGGATCAGGCGGGGGAGCTCCTTCTCGCTCTGGCGCTGGGAGTCCGAGAGGAGCTTGTCCGAGAAGTGGATGATGAATGCGCAACCGACCTCGGCCTGCCGGACGGCCCGGCGGATCTCGGGGAGCGCGCGATCCGGCTCCGTGAGCGTCGAGAGGTCATTCGTAAGTGGTTGCAACGAAGGTGCCGGCGGGTTGGCGGCACCCGCATGGGCAGGGGAGACCGCACTCGGCCCCCCGCCCTGCGCAAGCGACCTCTGTGGCCCCGGGGCCAGGCCCGTCCGCCTCACAACTTGCTGGGATTGCCCGGTCTCGGGCGACGGCTGGGCCCGGACTTCCGTCGACCGGCGGCCGCGGTCCGCAGAGGCTGCCCTGGCCCGTTCGAGGTCGGCACGCATCTCCGGGCTGGCGAGCACGACCCCGTCGACGATGTCAAAATGTGCGACAACCGGGAACTTGCGCTGGGTGAAGTACCAGGTCAGGAATCGTCGGGTCGTGATCTCGTCCTTGCCCAGCGTGACGGAGCCGTTGAGCAGGTGGAGGTCCTCGACGTTCCCGTGCAGCAGCACCTGCTTGCCGCGCAGGAGTTGCTTGTGCATCTCCGCCATCCACCGGGACGACGACCTCGGCTCGAAGGGATAGGCGATGGAATCGTTCATGGGCGGGCTCCCCGCTGCCGCTCGCCCGGCCGCTCTTCGGGCCGCTCACCCTCGTCCGTCTCGGGGAACTCCATCTCCTCCCATCCCGGCGGTCTGTTCGGCATCCCGGGCCAGGTCGGTCGCTCGGCGAGGATGCCGAACTCCTTGAGAAGCTTGTTCATCCGGAGGATCTGCGACTCCGCCTCGTCGCAGCGGTGGACGGGCCTGCCGACGTCGTCCCGCTCTTCCCGCTTGAGCTCCTCGTCGACCTCGTACCGGATGGCGCCCGACTGCTCGACCAGGACGTAGATCTTCGCCCGATCTTGGCGGGTGGCGTGGAGGATGTGGGGTGAGCCGGGATCGTCCTCCGACTGGGGGCCGGACTCGACCGAGAGCCCCAGGCGGACCATCGCCTGCTCGATCCCCTCCACGATCCGCTCCTGGATGTTGGCCTGCTGCTGTCGAGGTTCGGCGTCGGCGATCACCCGGTCCGCCTCGGCCGGCAAGCGCAGAGCCTGTTTGCGGGCCGCGTCGAACTTGCCGTCGCGTACGAGGGATTCGGCCGTCGCGAGATCGCGCTCGAGCTCCTCGATCCTCGGCCGCATCCACCGGAACGCGATGGTGTGGGCGCGCAGTGAGGAGACCTTGTCCCGGGCGGTCGCGATGGTGGCGAGGGCGTCATCTCGCTGGCCATGCCACCGCGAGGCCTCCCTGGCGACCGTCTGCACGTGGAGCCTCAGCCTGGCCCGAGCAGTCTCAATCGTCGCGGCACAGGCGCGGGTGTCCGACCGGCTGAGCTGGAGCCGGGACGCCTCGAGGAACTTCTCGACCTGCCGTGCACCGGCGGTGTCGAAGCCGGACGCCTGGCCGTCCTGTTCGGCCCGAAAGCCTCCCTCGACCTCGCGAATCGCCTCGTCCAGGCCATGGCACTCGACCGCCCGGGCGGCGACCGCCTGCGCGCTCGCCGCCACCTCCCGCGCGGTGGCGACGGCCTCGGCGAATTGATCCCTCCGGACCTGGTTGTCGAGCTCGGCCAGACGGGACGAGAGTGCGGCGACATCCTTCGCCACCCACCGGGCGAGCTCGGGCGACTCCCTCACCGAGTCGACGAGAGCCAGGGCCTCATCCCTCGCCAGGTTCGCGGCTCGCTGCCGCTCCAGGAACTGGCCCCGGCGCTCGGTCACGGTCGCGTAGTGCGTTGACCAGGCGTTCCGGCAGCGTTCCAGCTCTGTCCGCGCGGAATCGAGCTGCCCTGACTCGATGAGCGATTGCGATCGGCCCAGGCCGTCCTCCAGGGTCCGCCTGCCCGCGTCATCGAACCGCGAGGAGGCCGCCGGGTCGAGTCCCGCGACGAGCTGCCTGAGCTTGGCGAGCTCGGCGGCCTCCGCCTCGAGACTGGCGCTGAGCTCGGCGGCCTTTGCCTCCGCCTCCGCACCGGCGAGCACGCGCCTGGCCGTCTCGCCCTCCGCACAGGCCGACTCGAACGCCTCCCACGTCGCGGCCGCGGCCGCGGAGGATTCGGCGGCGTCGAGGGCCTTCGCCACCTCATCCGCCCTGTCAACCGGGAGATGAACGGCGAGGCTGCTGCTGCGGAATCCCGCCCACCGCGACCGTAGGCCGCGGATCTCTGCGACGAGCTTCTCCGCCTCGCTCCTTAAGGCGGTCGACCTCGCGGTGCCGCGGGAGAACTCCCCGCGAACCCCGGCGACCGCGGTCGCGGCGGCGCGGAGCTGGTCTCCGGTGCGCGCCTGGAGGAGCAGCCTCTGGGAATCTCTGACGCAGTCGGACCATGCGGTGCGGGCTTCGGGCGTCGCATAACGGGCAGTCGGGCTCGCGAGGAACCCCGTCAACTCGCCGTCCAGGACTCGAAGCTCCTCGGTCAGCTGAGTCTCCGTCTCTCCGAGTGACCGAGCGTCGGCCTTCAGCCGCCGCCACTCGGCGCCCAAGTCCTCCAGCGCTCTCAGGGCGTCGCGCGCGGCCCCCTCCGTGCTCGCGTCGCCTCCGCCCCCACCGAGGCGTTCGGACTCCGAGAGGAGCTCTCGTGAGCGCTGTTCGGGCAGAAAGCGTCCGGCGGGGCCTGCGAGGACCGAGGCCACGTCCCTCGCGACCTCGGCCGCGCGAACGGTCGCCTCGTCGCGAAGGTTCTTCAGTCGCACCCGGGCCAGCCTCTCCTCCTCCGCCCGGCGGAGTTCCGCGGCCTCCTCGGCCTCCCTCTGGAGGCGCAACCGCTCTTGCTCGCGACGTTCGGCATCCAGGGACGCCTGGCTCCTCTTCGGTCCACTCATACCCCACCTCCCTCCGGACTGAGATTGATACCCTGAGCCCTCATCAGCTCCTCGAAGTCCTTGCGGAACCCGGGCCGTGGGATGCCCATCCAGGCCACGCCGCCCGCGTGGACCTCGAATTCGATCCAGGTGCCGCGTTCGTCGAGCTTCTCCTCGAGAGACCGGTGCCGTTCAGTAAGCAGGATGACCCTCTGATTGTCCGACCCTCGCCAGATCAGGTCCGTGTGACGCGCCCTCACGTATGGACCGTCAACCAGAATGTCCAGACGCTCGAGGAGGGCCCGTTGCGAGCGTGTCCCCCGTGACCGGAGCTGTTCGAGGGTGAAACCCGTGTACGACATGAACGAAAGGTCACGAACCGCCCGGATGCGATCGACGAGCTCACAGAGCCCGGCGGCCTGGGACATCGGCTCACCTCCGGAAAACGTGACTCCGTCGATGTCGTTGTCCGCCACGATGCGCCCCGCGAGTTCAGCCACGGGATAGGCCACGCCACCGGAAAATGGGAGGGATTCGGGGACCACGCACCCTGGGCAGGAGAACGGGCAGCCTTGCACCCACAGGACGCTACGCCGCCCGGGGCCGAGGACCGTGGATCGGGTGGCGATCCGGAAGAGAGTCAGATGGTCCGGTCGCTCCGGCCAGCCGACGGTCGAGTTCATGTGGCGATCCCCCGCACTACCTACCGACCTCTAACCGCCCGGCGCCTCCGCGGCGTTACGCGGGATCTCGCCCGCGCAACTCGCCTCCCTACTATGGGAAGCGACCTCCGTGGTGCCGGGGGACCTCCATTCTAACCGCCGTAGCGACCCGGGCATCAGCCGGGTGGAGCGCCTCTGCTCCGATTTCCCGAGCGAGCCGGGACATCCCCGTCGAGCCCTCGTTATCGGGCTGTCAGGCAGCTTGGTACGCTCCTCGACCCGAAGACGGGAGCCCGAGGGTGGTCCTGGCGTGTTCTGGGTGCAGTGCCCGGGTGCTCGACGATCCCCCTCAAGCGTAACGCGATCTCCATCCGCACGCGTTACGAGCCCGGGAGAGACTTCGTACCGTCAGCCGTGACGGCGCTTCACCCGGCAACCTCAAGGCCGGTCGGCCGGAGCCGTGTGACCCGTCGTCCCACCAAGGGGGACATCCCGGTGAGAGCGAGAGCGGAGATCGGATTGGTTCCCGAATGGTATCAGGATCGACGATACCTGTTCGGCCAGCGAGACATCCCACTCCGACCCCGGAGGACCAAATGCGGCGTGTTCGGCAACGCGAGGCTTGCCCGGCCGGGCGACTTGACGGACCTTCTCACACCCCCCGAGGGTCAGTGCGGTTCTCTGGCATTCGACGGTGTGGCTCTCCTCCTCGAGGCAGCACCGGACGGTTCCCGCCTCGAGCCCTTCCTGGCACCCAGGCTGACGATCTCCGAGTCGCTACGGGAACGGCACGTCCTCGTGATTGGTAACTCCGGTGGTGGCAAGACGATGCGCATCGTCTTGCCCGCGCTCGCTTCCGACCTCGCGAACCCCGGTCGGTCCGTCATCGCCCTGGATGCAAAGGGCGGGGTCCTGTACCCCTTCCTCTCGGCGCTCGCAGGCAGGGTCCGGCCGGGAACGACCGTCCGCTGCATCAACATGAAGCAACCCGATCGGGGCAACTCGGTCTGGAACCCGGTGTCTCGCCCTCTAACCCGCGCGAGGGCGATGGAAGTCTCCCACTCCGTCTGCCTGAACGTCAACAACGCGGCGCCGGGTATCGGCGGGTCGAACGAAGCCTTCTGGCTGTTCTCGTCGGTCAACCTTCTTGCGGATATCCTGCTGGCCCTCGCCGACAACCCCGATGAACCTCTCTCGCTCGCGCGGGCGAAGAGTATCGCTGACCTCGAGGTGTACGGGCTTGCGGTCTTCGCTGACAACCATCCCCACTCGAAGGAGTTCGCGAAGCGGTATCCCGCGATCACGCGCGTCCTCGAGAGGAGCAGCCATCAGACGCAACAGTGCGTCGTCGCGGACCTTGCGATGAGACTGGAGTTGTTCGGCGACGAGGGGGTGATGCGGGCGACCTGCGAGCCCGATGACCTGGACCTGCCTGGCCTGGTCTCCGCCGGTGGCGTCCTCGTCATCGACACACCGGAGGCCTACTGCCCCGTCAAGTCTTGATTCTGGGGTAGAGCCGCTTCAGTTTCATGCGGGCGTCTTCAATCCGGAATTGCCAATCGACGCCCCGTTGCTTGGCATTGGTCTTGTCTGACCAGATCGCGATCTCGTG
>Ga0209958_1001397_pt1 | contig 18798 bp, 18 predicted proteins | sample ThiBio_inoc_plan_FD_183942 | JGI IMG/M metagenome (GOLD analysis project Ga0209958, IMG submission 183942) | Wastewater bioreactor microbial communities from Cape Town, South Africa - Thiocy_inoc_plan (SPAdes) | ecosystem: Engineered > Bioremediation > Thiocyanate > Unclassified | place: South... | reverse complement strand
CGTCCTTCGAAGGTGGTTCTGGCATTCTTGTGGCTGTTCATCCGGGGGGATTCCTCTGAGAGTTCTGAAGCGTGGTAACTCCAGTCTCCCAGACCCTTCCGGGTGAACAACCTATTGAGACATCACAACTAGCGCGCGCCGACGGCGGCAGCGACGCCAGCGAGGGCTTGTGGACGCTGCGCAGCCCGATCGCGGGCCGCGTGATCGCGGTGCACCGCGACAGCGCGGGCCCGGTGGGCGCAGGGCAGGCCCTGATGGAGCTGGGCGACACCACGCGGCTGGAAGCCATCGTGGACCTGCTGTCGGGCGACGCGGCGCGCGTGCCGCCGGGCGCGGCGGTCACGCTGCAGGCGGGCAGCGGCCTGCCGGCCTTGCCGGGGCGCGTCACACGCGTGGAGCCGGTGGCCTTCACCAAGGTGTCCGCGCTCGGCATCGAGGAGCAGCGCGTCAACGTGCACGTGGAGCCGGCCGCCCCCTGGCCCGGCCAATTGCCGCTGGGCGAGGGCTACCGCGTCGAGGCCCGCATCGTGACGCTGGCGCAGGCCGACGCGCTGCTGGTGCCGAACGCGGCCCTGGTGCGCACGCCCACCGGCTGGCAGGTTTTCGTGGTGGACGGGGACGGGCGGGCGCGGGCGCGCGCCCTCACCCTGGGGCCGCGCGGCACCGAGCAGGCCGTCGCCACCGATGGGCTGCGCGCCGGCGAGCGGGTGGTGCTGTACCCGGGCAACGGGGTGCGCGAGGGACAGCGCCTGCGCGAGCGCTGAGGCCTGGCATCCGCTGCGGCCACCACCGGCGCGGGTCGCTAGGCCCGCAGCGCCGCACGGACCTCGCGCACCAGCGCCTGCGCCGTCAGCGACAGCGCGCGCCCGCGCTTGGTCACGATGCAGATGTCGCGCGAGACGCGCGGCGCGCTCAGCGGCAGCACCGCCAGTTCTTGCGGCCGCGCCGCGCGCGCATACGCCGCCGGCATGATGGCAATGGCCATGCCGGCGCGCGTCATCCACAGCGCGGTGGAGAGGAAGGTCACCTCGTGCACCACGCGCAGCCGCACGCCCGCGCGCGCCGCGCTGGCATCGATCAGCGGCCGCACGCCGTAGCCCGGGCGCACGGTGATCACCGGCTGGCCGTCCAGGTCGGCCCAGCGCAGGCGCGAGCGGCCCGCCAGCGCATGCCCCGCCGGGCAGACCACCGCCAGGTGGTCGCGCACCAGGGTGTCGGTGTCCACGTCGGCACCGGCCTGTTCGGGCACGCCGATGCCGAAGTCCACCTGCTCGCCCACCACGCGCGACACGAACTGGTCGGGCGCGCAATCGTTGATGTCGACGTGGATGCCCGGGTGGCGCTCGCGAAAGCGCACCACCGCCGCCGGCAGCAGCAGCTCGGCCAGCGTGGGCGTGACGGCCACGCTCACGCGCCCGCGCCGCAGCTGCGACAGCTCCAGCGTGCCCGCGCCCAGGGCCTCGGCGTCGCGCAGGATGCGCTCGGCCAGCACGATGGCCTCGTGCGCGGCCTGGGTGGGCTGCAGGGTGCGGGTGGTGCGGTCGAACAGGCGCGCGCCCAGGCCCTCTTCCAGCTGCCGCAGCGACAGGCTCACCGCCGACTGCGTGACCGACAGCTGCTCGGCCGCCGCGCTCACCTTGCGCAGGTGGTAGACCGCCGCGAAGGCGCGCAGCTGGCGCATGCTGGGGAGGAAACGGGCGTCTGTATTCATGAGTTCAAATAATAAATGGTTCGATAAGTTTTACTTTACGCATGAATCGAGAGCGGGTTGAATCGCGGGCGGACAAGCACCACCAGAAACAGGAGACAAGTCAATGAAGCCTTCCGCCCTCCGGCGCGCGCTGGGCGCCGCCCTTGGCGCCAGCGCCCTGCTCGCGCTCGCCGCCCCCGCGCTGGCCAACGAGGCCGCCTGGCCCACCAAGCCCATCCGCGTGATCGTGACCTTCCCGCCCGGCGGCAGCGCCGACGCCATCGTGCGCGCCATCGGCCCGCGCGTGAGCGAGAAGCTGGGCCAGCCGCTGGTGATCGAGAACCGCCCCGGCGCGGGCGGCAACATCGGCCTGACCGCCGTGGCTAAGGCCGAGCCCGATGGCCACACCGTGGGCCTGGGCGCGGCCGGCGCGCTGTCGGCCAACGTCAGCCTCTACCCCCAGATGCCCTACGACCCGGTGAAGGACTTCAAGCCGGTCTCGCTGGTGGCGGCCATCCCCTTCGTGTTCGTGGGCCACCCCTCGGTGGGCGTGCGCACGCAGGCCGAACTCATCGCCCTGGCCAAGCGCGACCCGAGCAAGCTGACCATCGGCCACGGCGGCAACGGCACGGCCATGCACCTCACGGCCTCGCTGTTCGACCAGATGGCGGGCACGAAGATCGTGCAGGTGGCCTACCGCGGCTCCGGGCCCGCCGCCGTGGACGCGCTGGCGGGCCAGATCCCGCTGGCCGTGACCGACCTGCCCGCCGCGCTGCCGCACATCCGCGCCGGCAAGCTGCAGGCCTTCTCCGTCACCAGCGACAAGCGCGTGCCCGCCCTGCCCGACGTGCCCACCGTGGCCGAGGCCGGTCTGGCGGGCTACGAATCGGTGGGCTGGTTCGGCATCGTCGCGCCCGCGGCCACGCCGGACGCCATCGTCAACAAGCTCAACGCGGCCCTGGTCGAGGCGCTCAACGACCCCGCCACGCAGGCCACCATCCGCGGCCTCGGCGTGGAGCCCGCGCCGACCACGCCCAAAGCCTTCGGCGACTACATCAAGTCCGAAACCACCAAGTGGGCCAAGGTGATCCGCACCGCTGGCATCAAACTCGAATGAGCCCCTCCTCCCCCCTGACCGATACGACCGGCGTGCCCACCACCGATGTGCTCATCGTGGGCGCCGGCCCCGTGGGCCTGACGCTCGCCATGGACCTCGCCGGACGCGGTGTGCGCGTCACCATCGCCGAGCTGCGTGCCTACAAGGAGCCGCCCAGCGTGAAGTGCAACCACGTGGCCTCGCGCACCATGGAACGCTTCCGCCAGCTTGGCGTGGCCAACCGGCTGCGCCAGGCGGGCCTGCCCGACGAACACCCCAACGACGTGGTGTTCCGCACCGCCATGACGGGCATCGAGCTCACCCGCATCCCCATCCCGAACCGGCTGGAGCGCTTCGTCGACAACGGCGGCCCCGACACCTGGTGGCCCACCGCCGAGCCGCCGCACCGCATCAACCAGATCTACCTGGAGCCCATCCTGCTGGAACACGCGGCGGCGCTGCCGAACGTGACCCTGCTCAACCGCACACGCGTGGACGGCTTCGAACAGGACGCCGATGGCGTTACGGCCACGCTCGTCGGCCTGGACGGTGGCGCCACGCGCCGCGTGCGCGCGCGCTTCCTGGTCGGCTGCGACGGCGGCGCCTCCGGCGTGCGCAAGGCCATCGGCGCGCGCTTCGAGGGCACGGCCGTGATCCAGCGCGTGCAGTCCACCTACATCCGCGCCAAGGACCTGCTGGGCCGCCTGCCCGGCAAGCCCGCCTGGTGCTATTACTCGGTGAACCCGCGCCGCTGCGGCACGGCCTTCGCCATCGACGGCCGCGAGACCTGGCTGGTGCACAACCACCTCAACCCGCACGAGACCGAGTTCGACTCGGTGGACCGCGACCAGAGCATCCGCCACATCCTGGGCGTGGGCGACGACTTCCAGTACGAGGTCATCTCCAAAGAGGACTGGGTGGGCCGCCGCCTGGTGGCCGACCGCTTCCGCGACCGGCGCGTCTTCATCGCCGGCGACGCCGCCCACCTGTGGGTGCCTTATGCCGGCTACGGCATGAACGCGGGCATCGCCGACGCACTCAACCTGTCGTGGCTGCTGGCCGCTCAAGTGCAGGGCTGGGCCGACCCGTCCATGCTCGACGCCTACGAGGCCGAACGCCAGCCCATCACCGAGCAGGTGTCGCGCTTCGCCATGGACCACGCGCAGAAGATGATCAAGGCGCGCAGCGCGGTGCCGCCGAACATCGAAGCCGCCGACGCGGCCGGCGCGGCGGCGCGCGCCCTCATCGGCGACGAGGCCTACCAGCTCAACGTGCAGCAGTTCTGCTGCGCGGGCCTGAACTACGGCTACTACTACAGCGGCTCGCCCATCATCGCGGCCGATGGCGAGGCCCCGCCGGCCTACACCATGGGCGACTTCACGCCCTCCACGGTGCCGGGCTGCCGCGCGCCGCACTTCTGGCTGGCCGACGGCCGATCGCTGTACGACGCCTTCGGCGCCGGCTACACGCTGCTGCTCACGCAGGCCGGCACCGAGGCCCAGCCCCTGCTCGACGCCGCCGCCGAGGCCGGCGTGCCGCTGACGGTGCTGGACGTTTCCCGCGAAGCGCAGCGCCCGCCCGAGTACCGCCACGCCCTGCTGCTGTGCCGGCCCGACCAGCACGTGGTCTGGCGCGGCGACACGGTGCCCGCCGACGCGCGCGCGCTGGTGGCGCTGCTGCGCGGCGCCGCCCGCACGGACACCAGCGCCGCGCCCAACCCCAGCGCCGCGCTGGCCTGAGGCCGCCCGCCCCCGCCGGCCCCGCGCCGGCGGGGGCCCCCATGCCGTGTACATTGGCGCACCCCGCGTGCACCCCATCGAACCGGCCATGGACCTCCCCACCCACCAGCTGAGCATGACCGTGCTCATGACGCCCGACATGGCCAACTTCTCGGGCAATGTGCACGGCGGCACCATCCTCAAGCTGCTAGACCAGGTGGCCTACGCCTGCGCCAGCCGCTACGCGGGGCGCTACGTGGTCACGCTCTCGGTGGACCAGGTGATGTTCCTGCAGCCCATCCACGTGGGCGAACTCGTCACCTTCCTGGCCTCCATCAACCACACCGGCACCTCGTCCATGGAGGTCGGCATCAAGGTCGTGGCCGAGAACATCCGCTCGCAGGTGGTGCGCCACGCCAACAGCTGCTTCTTCACCATGGTGGCGGTGGACGACGGCGGCAAGCCCGTGCCGGTGCCGCCGCTCAAGCCCGCCACGCCCGACGAACACCGCCGCCAGGCCGCGGCGCGCGTGCGCAAGCAGCTGCGCCAGGAGTTCGCGCAGCGCACCGAGGCCCTGCGCCAGGCGAGCTGAGCCGCGCCGCCCGGCCTGCCGGGAAAGCTTGACAGCGCGCGCCGCCCCGTGCCGGGAAAGCTTGCGACTTGCGGTCAAACCTCAAGAAAACCTGAGCCCGAAACCCGCGCGCTCTAAAGATAGATTGCGGGCCTCCGAGATCGCAGACAGGCACGCACCCCACCCGGACCGTGCGGCTGAGGTCTCGATGTCTGTACAGGAGGTCCCCATGTCCCGCTGTCACACCCCCATTCGCCGCACCCTGGCCGCCGCCAGCCTGTGTCTGGCCACGCTTCCCGCGCTCGCGCAAAGCAGCGCCACCTTCGGCGTCACGGCCACCGTGCTGGCCAGTTGCACGGTGGTCGGAGGCATCCCCCTGGCGTTCGGCATCGTGTCGCCCGGCGTGCAGGCCGACAGCAGCACCGTCGTCACCGCCACCTGCACCGTGGGCACGCCCTACAGCCTCTCGCTCGACGCCGGCACCGGCAGTGGCGCCACGGTGGCCGACCGGCGCATGACCAGTGGCACGGACACCCTGGCCTACCGCCTCTACCGCGACGCCGGGCGCACCCAGCTCTGGGGCGATGGCACCAACGGCACTGTGTTCAACAGCAGCACCGGCACCGGCCTGCTGCAGTCCTTCACCGTGTACGGTCGGGTCCCGTCCAGCGCCACCGCCACGGTGGGTGTCTACGCCGACACCATCACCGTGACCGCCACCTACTGAGGCGCGGTGCGGCATGAAGCGCCTGCTCGCGCCGCTGCTCGCGCCAGTGGTTCTGGCGCTGGCCTTCCCGCCGGCCGCGTTGGCCTTCCAGGTGCGGCCCGTGCGGCTGGAACTGGGCAGCCGCGCCACGGCCTCGCAACTGACGGTGCACAACCCCACCACCCGCCCCCTGCTGCTGCAGGCCGAGGCCTTCGACTGGAGCCAGGACGGCGGGGCCGACCAGCTCAAGCCCACGCAGGCGCTCATCGTCAACCCGCCGATCTTCGAGCTTGCGCCGGGCGCCACCCAGGTGGTGCGCGTGGGCCTGCGCCAGGCGGTGGAGTCGGGCGTGGAGCGCAGCCACCGCCTCTGGCTGAGCCAGGTGCCCACGCCCGGGGACGCGGACGACGGCGTGCAGCTGCTGCTGCGCGTGAGCCTGCCGGTGTTCGTCACCGGCGTGGCCACGCCCGCCGCCCAACCGCAATGGCAGCGCCACGGCGACACGCTGGAGCTGCACAACGCTGGCGGGCGCCACCTGCACGTGCATGGCCTGCAGCTCGTGTCGGACCAGGGCGGCAGCACCCGCTTCGGCCCCTGCTACGCCTTGCCCGGCCAGTTGTGCCGCTGGACGCTGCCGGCCGGCTGGTCGGCCGCCACCACGCGCTACGACGCCGACACCAGCGCGGGGCCGCTTCGCGGGGTGGTCGATGCGGTGGCGCCGCGTTGAGGCCCTGCTGCTCACCCTCGGCCTGTGCGGCGCGATCACGCCCGCGCGCGCCGAACCCGCGCCGCGCCTGCTGGAGGTTTGGCTCAATGGCGAACGCGTCGACGGCTTCGCTCCCCTGATGGAGGATGACGGCCGCTGGTATGCCACGGCCGACACCCTGGCGCGCTGGCGCCTGCGCCCTGCCGATCCGCCGCGCACCATCGCCGGCGTGGCGCACCATGGTCTGCAGGACTGGTCGCCCCGCTTCGACAAGGCCCAGCAGCGGCTGGCGTTGCAGGCGCCGCCCGAGCAGTTCCTGGCCCAGCGCCTGCGCCTGGACGGTCGAACCGACAGCGAGGCGCCGCTGATGGAACCCCTGCCCGGCCTGGCCATGGACTACAGCGTCAACGCCGAACGCAGCGGCGGCCAGAGCAGCACCGCCGCCCTGCTCGACCTGCGCGGCTTCGGCTGGAGCACCGGCGGCCTGGCGCGCGCCAGCGGCGTGCTGCGCGCCGGCGCCAACCCGGCCGGACTGCCACGCTGGCAGCGGCTGGACACCAGCCTGCAGCACAGCGACCCCAGCGGCCTGTGGCGCGCCAGCCTGGGCGACGCCATCACCTGTGGCGGCGAGCTCGCGCCCGCGCTGCGCTTCGCTGGCGCGCAATACGGCACCGACTTCAGCCTGCGCCCCGACCTCGTCACCCAGCCCCTGCCCTCGGTGTCGGGCAGCGCGCAGGTGCCCAGCGGCGTGGACCTGCTGATCGACAACCGCCCCGTCGGCAGCGCCCAGGTGGGCCCGGGCAACTACACCCTGGACCAGCTGCCCGGCGTGACCGGCGCGGGCGAGATCCGCGTGGTGCAGCGCGACCTGCTGGGCGTGGAGCGCGTGCAGGTGGTGCCCTACTACAGCAGCCCGCGCCTGCTGCGCCAGGACCTGCGCGAGCACTGCGTGGAAGCCGGCGTGCTGCGCCGCGGCTACGCCTCGGCCAGCGACACCTACGGTGGCGGTTTTGTCGCCGGCAGCCTGCGCCACGGCCTCAGCGACACGCTCACCCTGCTGGGCCGCGCCGAGGTGGGCCAGGCCGTGCGCGCCGTGCACCTGGGCGCGCATTGGGTGGTGGCGGGCGCGGGCGTGCTCAGCCTGCAGCTCGGGCGCAGCCAGGCCGACGGCGCTGGCGCCGGCCAGCGCACGGCCATCGGCTTCGAGCGCGTGGCGCGCGCCGGTAGCCTGAGCGCCACGATCGAAACCGCCGGCACCGGCTTCCGCTCGCTCGATGGTGCTCGCCTGCCGCAGCGGCGCGCCACCCTGTTCGCCGGCACCAGCATCGGCCAGACCAGCGTGTCCGGTGGCCTGGTCTGGCAGCGCGGCGCGCAGGGGCAGGACACACGCGTGCTCACGGCCGGCCTGCAGCGCCGCCTGGGTGCGCACTGGCACGCGGGCCTGAGCCTGTACCGGCGCGACGGCCAGCTCAGCGCGGCCGTGCTGTTCACGCGCGCGTTGAGCCCCGACACCACGCTGGCCGCGCGCGCGCAGGCCGGTGGCGACGCCGGCCTCACCGTGCAGGCGCAGCGCAGCGAGCCCGACGCCGGCGGCCTGGGCTGGCGCCTGCAGGGGGGCAGCGACGCGCTGAGCGCCCTGGCCGGCGTGAGCTGGCTGGGCCCACTCGGCCGCGTGGAAGCGCAGGCCACGAAATGGCGCCACGACCCCGAGGCCCATCTGCGCGTCGCGGCGCAGGGCGGCGTGCTGTGGATCGGCGGCCAGCCCATGCTGGGCCGCACCATCGGCGAGGCCGCCGCCGCGCGCGTGGACATCGAGGGCATGGGCGGCGTGGGCGTGCGCCTCAACCACCGCGACACCGCCGTCACCGACGCCCAAGGTCGGGCCTGGGTCTGGGGCCTGCAGCCCTGGCAAGAAAACACCCTGGGCGTGGCCGCCGACGTACTGCCGCTGGACGTGGTGCTGGGCGTGCCCGAGCTGCAAGTGCGCCCGCCCGCGCAGACCGTGGTGCGCGTGCGTTTTCCTGCCCGGCGCACGCGCTCGGCGCTGGTCAGCGTGCGCCTGCCCGACGGCAGCCCCGTGCCTCCGGGCGCGCGCGCCTACCGCATGCCCGCTGGCGCCCCGGCCAGCGACCAAGGCGCGCCCTTCGCCCACGGTGGCCAGGTCTGGCTCACCGATCTCGGGGACCTCAACACCTTGCGCGTCGAAGGCCCACAGGGCCTGTGCCGGGTGCGCTTTGCGCTCCCGCCGGACCAGGGCGCCGCCGCCACCCTGGGCCCATTGACCTGCACACCATGAACACCAAGCCCCTCCTGCGCGCACTGCTCCTGCTGGCCGGCCTGCTCTGCGGCACCGCCGCCCGGGCGCAGAGCTGCGGCGTGAGCGCCACGGCCCTGGCCTTCGGCAACTACACCTCGCCCGGCGGCGCGCGCGCCGACAGCAGCGCGGCCGTGCTGGTCACCTGCACGCCGCAGTACCTGCTGCTCGCCTGCAAGAGCAGCTACACGCTCTCGCTGTCCGTGGGCGACCACGCCAGCGGCGCCCAGCGGCAAATGGCCGCCGGCGCGGGCCGCCTGGCCTACGGCCTGTTCAGCGACAGCCTGCGCCAGCAGCCCTGGGGCGATGGCGGCGCCAGCGGTCCCACCACCGGCGGCACCATCACCACCAGCCTGCTCAACCTGGTGTGCCTGCCAGGCAGCAAGTCGCACACCCTCTATGGCCGCATCCCCGCCAACCAGAGCGTGCCGGCCGGCAGCTACAGCGACAGCGTGGTGCTGACGGTGACCTACTGAGGTGAGGAAAAAGTGATGAGCCGCGCAGGACGTGGAGGTTACTGAAGGCGCTTCCCATCCGCTCGCGCTTTCCCTCGACATGCAACGCTTCTCCTCCTTCTTCTTCTCGACCCCCAAGCCACCGTTCATCCCCCGCGCCGAGCACAAACCCCTCATCAACCGAAGCGGCACCGAGGCCACCGTCAAACCCCTGCCCTCCAGCCGCAACGAAGCCAACCGACGCAACGCGCGGTTCCTGGAGGAAGCGCTGAACATCCAGGACCAGCGGGTCCTCGCGCAGGCCACGCAGGCCTTGGAGTCGACGCTCAATGCCCTGCTCGACAGCCGCCCCCCGGTGCTGCGCGTCTGGGATGGCAACGGCGGCTGGCACTGCAGCGCCACGCCAGCGAATGCGCAGCAGGTGGAGCACCTGCTGCACCTCGGCCAGTTTCTGCTCCAGCACCGACAGAGGACGGCCGTGTTCGTGCTGTCGGCGACCGTGCTGCAACTGAAAGACCCTCACCACCCCCACATGCCCAGGCTCATGCTCGCCTGCGGCCAGGCCGTTCGCCAGTCGAGCGAAGCCATCGACCCCCACCTGCTGCAGGCCCTGCAGGGCTTGGCCAGCGACTGCGCCCAGGCGAACCGGCTGTCGCACGATGAACTCGCGCTGTTCCTTTCAGCAGAGAAGGAAGCGCCGCCCCACCCCGCCTTCGACGCCCTGCTGGACCAGCTCGGCGCCAGCGCCGAGCAGCGCCGCCAGGCCCTGGAGCGCGACGACCTGCGGCAGGCGTTCGACACCCTGCAGTCGGGCGAGCCCCCAGCGCTCACGGTGTGGGACGAGGGCGGCTGCCGGCACTGCCTCGTGCCTCCGGGCGACGAGCGTGGGGGGCGCTTCGACCAGTTGGTCTGGTTCGCCCACCAGTTGCAGGCACTGCAGATTCCCGGCGCGGCCGACCTGCTCGCGGCCCTGAGCCTGGCCGCCCACCACCAGGGTGGCCGGGAAATCGACCTGATCGAAAGCTGCGGCAGGGCCCTGCTCGGCCGGCTCACCCCACCGCCCCACGGCCGCGCCCGGCCCGCGCGGGCCGGCGCCCTGCCCCGCGGGGTGTTGAAGGCGCTGTGCGCACGCGTTGGCGAACTGGTCGCCCGTGGCGCGCTCCCCGCCGAATGGCTGCAGACCTTTGAATCGATTGCCCAACAGCACCAGGCCCCGGGCTGCGTGGCCGGGCTTCGCCTGCGGGGCATCAGGCTGGACATCCAGCGCCTGGGCGCCATGGGCGCGGCAGAGGAGCGGCAGGCACTCGCGGCGCGGCTGGTGCTCGACATCGAGAAGGTCCACCGCCTGCTGGGCGCCCATGGCCTGGACGGCAGCAGCGCCCTGGCGTTGATGCGAACGCTGCACGCCGTCTGTGGGAACGACGCCCAGGCCAAGGCCGTGCAAGCGGCCCTGGACGCCATGGGTCAGAAGACCCCGCAGCAACTCGCGCTCGAACAAGGCATCGACGACACGCGCGAGGCGATGGCGTCCTGGCTGCCATCCTTCGACAAGCACCCGGTGGACGGCGCGGTGCGCCTCTACCTGTCGCGCGACGACGCGGCCTCGACCAAGCTCATGCGGCGGCGCCAGAGGCAGCTTGTGCAATACATCGAGGATCTCGCGAACGGCCCCCAGCCCCCCCGCAAGCTCATCGAGCGGCTGGTGGAGTTCACCCTCAGCGCCTTTCCCGCGCCGACCTCGACGCCCATCGACGGCGCGCTGCGCCTGCTCGACCGGCTGGACGGCGCCCCGCTCACCGAGCGCCTGACCCAACTGCTGAAGGCCCTGTCCAGCGGCACCCCATGGACCACACCCCAGCGCGGGCGCCTGATCGCCCTGGTGCTGCGCGCGCCGCTGCCCAGGGCCACGCTGCTGAAGCTCTGGCTGGAGCGGGGGCCCTTGTCGAGTGGCACCCGAACCGAGCAAGAGGCCGTTGGCGCCCTGTGCTTCGGCCTGAACCAACTGGCCAAAGGCACCAAGCCCGAGGCGGTGATGGCGCATGTGCTGCACAGGCTCGACAAGAGCGGCGTCGCCGACGTGCCCGAGTGGCGCCCTTTGGCCCAAGGGCTGCTGATCGCCTGGCTGGAGCAAGACCACGGCGCCGCCCGCCTGCAGTCGCCCGAGCTGCTGCGCTTCGTCGTCGATGCCGTCGTTCCCCCCGCCGAGCACACCGCCATGGCCGAGGAGGCCTGCGCCGAACTGGCCCGCGCGCTGCACCCCACCCTGCTGCGGCTGGACCGGCGCGAGCCATCGAGCCGCCAGGCCGCACCGGTCGATCTGTTCGGCCGCGCGCTGTTGCAGCCCGACCCGCAACACCTCACGCCATTGCAGCGGCCCGAAGGCCTGGGCCTGTTGCAGGCGGCCTGGCGGGCGCTGGTCCCCGAACGGCCCGAGGCCACCGCCCCCCTGCCCGCGACCGACACGCCGGCCACCGAGCCACCGCCCTTCGCCGGCTGACGCCGGGCGCGGCGCACACGGCGCGCCCCGAGGCCCTGGGGCGCCATGCGTACACTCGTGGCACCCCATGAGCCCGCAAGACTACGTCCAGCAGAAGGCCGCCGCCTCCGGCAGCAGCTTCTACTACGCCTTCCTCTTCCTGCCGCCCGAGCGGCGTGCCGCCATCACCGCGTTCTACGCCTTCTGCCGCGAGGTGGACGACGTGGTCGACGAGGTGAGCGATCCGGGCGTGGCGCAGACCAAGCTGGCCTGGTGGCGCGGCGAGGTGGCGCAGGCCTTCGCGGGCCAGCCCAGCCACCCGGTGACGCAAGCCCTGATGCCGCTGACCGCCACCTACGGCATCGAGGCGCGCCACCTGCTGGGCGTCATCGACGGCTGCCAGATGGACCTGGAACAGAGCCGCTACCTCGACTTCGCCAACCTGCAGCGCTACTGCCACCTGGTGGCCGGCCTCGTGGGCGAGGTCGCCGCGCGCATCTTCGGCCAGACGCAGGCGCGCACCACCGAGTACGCGCACCGCATGGGCCTGGCCTTCCAGCTCACCAACATCGTGCGCGACGTGGGCGAGGACGCGGTGCGCGGGCGCATCTACCTGCCCATCGACGAGCTGCAGCGCTTCGACGTGAAGGCGCACGAGCTGCTGCGCCGCGGCGCAGCGCCGGGTGGCGAGACGGCCGACTTTCAGCGCCGCTTCACCGCGCTCATGGCCTTCCAATGCCAACGCGCACTGGCCACCTACGACGAGGCCCTGGCCCTGCTGCCCGACGCCGACCGCCGCAGCCAGAAACCCGGCCTGATGATGGCCAGCATCTACCGCACGCTGCTGCGCGAGATCGCGGCCGAGCCCTTGCTGGTGCTCACGCGCCGCGTGAGCCTGACGCCGCTGCGCAAGTTCTGGCTCGCCTGGAAGGTGCAGGCGCTGGGGCGGCTGTGACCGGCGGGGGCGCCGTCCGGCCGCCCGAAGGCGCCCGCGCCGAGGCCGCCAGCGACGGGGCGTCGGTGGGCAGCGGCCCCAGCGTCGCCATCGTCGGTGGCGGCTGGGCCGGCTGCGCCGCCGCCGTGGCCGCCGTGCAAGGCGGCGCCCGGGTCACGCTGTTCGAGATCACCCACACCCTGGGCGGGCGCGCCCGCCGGGTCGACATCGCCCACCCCGACGGCGCGCCCCTGCCGCTGGACAACGGGCAGCACATCCTCATTGGCGCCTACACCGCCACCCTGGCCTTCATGCGCGCCGTCGGCGTGAACCCGCGCGAGGCCCTGTTGGCGCTGCCGCTGTCGCTGCGCTTCGCCGACGGCCAGGGCCTGGCGGTGCCGCGCTGGGCCGCGCGCTGGCCCGCGCCGCTGGACGCGCTGGCCGCCATGCTCGGCGCGCGCGGCTGGCGCACCACCGAGCGGCTGGCCCTGCTGCGCGTGTCGCTGCGCTGGCGCGCGCAAGGTTTTGCCTGCGGCGCGTCGGACACCGTGGCCACCGTCTGCAACGGCCTGCCCCCGCGCGTGATGGACGAGCTGATCGGGCCACTGTGCGTCTCGGCCCTGAACCTGCCACCCGACCAGGCCAGCGGCGCCACCTTCCTGCGCGTGATGCGCGACGCGCTGTTCGGCCGCGGCGCGCCGGGCTTCGCGCCCTCGGCCCTGCTGCTGCCGCGCCACGACCTGTCCGAACTCGGCCCCGACCCGACCGCGCGCTGGCTGCGCGAGCGCGGCCACGCCGTGCACCTGGGCCGGCGCATCGAACGCATCGAGGCGGACGGGCAGGGCTGGCGCCTCAGCGGCGAAGGCCGGAGCGAGCGCTTCGACCGCGTGGTCTGGGCCACGCCCGCAGCGGTGGCGGCCGACACACTGCGTGGCATCGCCCCCGACTGGGCCGGCACGGCGGCCGCGCTGGCCCACACCGCCATCACCACGGTCTACGCCCTGGGGCCGCGCGAGCACCCACCCTTGCCCGCGCCCATGGTGTCGCTGCGCGGCGGCCCCGCCCAGTTCGCCTTCGACCGCGGCCGGCTGCGCGCCACCGACACCGGCGTGCTGGCCTTCGTGCTCAGCGACAGCCACGGCGAACGCGAAGACCTGCAGGCCGCCACGCTGGAGCAGGCGCGCGCGCAACTCGGCCTGCAGGGCCTGATCCCGCTGCGCACCATCACCGAGCGGCGCGCCACCTTCGCCTGCACGCCCGGCCTGCGCCGCCCGCCGGCCGCGGTGGCGCCCGGGCTCTGGGCCGCGGGCGACCACGTCGACGGCCCCTACCCCGCCACCATCGAAGGCGCGGTGCGCAGCGGCCAGGCGGCGGGCCAGGCGGCCGCGCGCGGGCGCTGAAAACGCCCCATCCGTGACGTACGGCGGTCTCATGGACCGCTTCGCCCCTCGGCACGGCGAATCGGGGCTGTTAACCTTGGCCCCTCGGGGGAACCTGGGCCGCGCGAGCGGCTCCCACCCCCTTTGTTGTTTCTTGACCCGAGGAAAGGAGCCCATCGCCATGCCGGTCAACACCGTTGCACGATCCCTGTTCCGCGGCCTGTTCGCCCTGAGTCTGGGTGTGGCCGCCATCAGCGCCCATGCCCAGAACATGGTCAGCATCAGCGGCAGCACCGTGAACATGCGCGATGGCCCCAGCCTGCAAAGCACCGTGCTGTGGGAACTGCGGCGCGGCTTTCCGCTGCAGGTGACCGAGCGGCGCGGCAACTGGCTTGAGGTAAAGGACTTCGAGGGCGACACCGGCTGGGTGGCGCGCTCGCTCACCGGCGACGAACCGCACCACATCGTCACCAGCAAGATCCTCAACGTGCGCAGCGGCCCCGGCCTGAACAACGAGGTGGTGGTGCAGGCCCAGTACGGCGAGCTGCTCAAAACCCTGGAAAAGCGCGGCGACTGGGTGCGCGTGGAGCGTGAGACGGGCGAGTCGGGCTGGGTGTCCGAGCGCCTGGTCTGGGGCTGGTGAAGCGCGGGCGGGCGCTCAGTCCTCGCTGAGGTAGCCCCGCTCCAGCTGCTGCTGCGGGTTCGAGAAGATGGCCATGGCCGTCTTCATGCGCAGGAAGCCGAACTTCCGATAGAACGGCTCCTTGCCGGGCACCGCGTACAGGATGATCTTCCTGTGGCCGCGTGAGCGCTCCACGAGGTGGGCAACGATCTGTTTGCCCAGGCCCGTGCCCTGGTGGCTGGGCAGCACGGCGATGTCGCAGAGGTAGGCGCAGTCGGCGCCGTCCGCCAGCGCCCGGCCGGCGCCGACCAGGCGGCCGCCCTCGAACACGAAGCACTTGAACAGGCTGTTGCCGAACACCGTTCGCAACAGATCCGGCGGCTTGTCGCCCAGCGGAGCGTCCCGGTAGAGCGCGCTCAGCTCATCCCAATCGATGCCTTCGGTGGTGTGCCGCCAATCGAGTGCCATGCGCCCGCTCCCGTCCGTGAACTCAGCCGCTCTCGCGCACGCGCAGGTAGGCTGGCCGCTCCAGGCAGCGCCGCACCCATTCGTGCATCAGCGGGTGCGCGCCCAGCAGGGGCCGCGACACGCGCACCCAGTTCAGCACGCTGGCCACGCACAGGTCGGCGACGGTGAAGCGCCCCGCCGCCAGCCAGTCCTGTCCCGCGGCCTGCTGCCGCTTCAGGTGCTGTTCGAGCACGCGCAAGGGCACCGCCAGGCGCCGCTCGGCCGCCAGCGCGAGCTCGGGCTTGCGGCGCTCTTCGGGCATGGCGTGCAGGTGCGCCAGCACCGTGAGCGCGTCGCGCTCCACCTCGTTGACCACCCAGAACGACCAGCGCAGGGCCTCGGCTTCCTCGCGCGCCGTCGCCGGCGCAATGCCGCGGCCATCGGGCCGGCCGTGCACGCGCGCCAGGTACAGGGTGCAGGCCATGCTCTCCCAGACCACCACCTCGCCTTCGGGGCGGCGGTCGATCAGCACCGGGATGTGGCCGTTGGGGTTGAGTTCCAGAAACGCCGGCGTGCGCGTGCTGCCGTCCGCGTAAGGCGTGGGCACGTGCGCGACGTCCAGGCCCAGCTCGGCCGCGGCCCACAGCGGGCGCAGGGCGCGCGACGCGGGAATGCCGTGGATGGTGAGGCTCATGGGGCGAGCGACCTCAGGCCAGTTGGTTGCACAGCGTCATGAGGTCGGCCACGGTGGTGTGCGGCGCCAGCGGCGCGTGGTCCCAGGCGTGGCCGTCGCGGTTGAGCCAGGCCACCTGCAGGCCCGCCACCAAGGCGCCCAGCGCGTCGAGCTGCGCGTCGTCGCCGATGTGCAGCACCTCGCCGGGGCGCACGCCCGCCGCGCTGGCCGCCGCGTGAAAGATGCGCGCGTCGGGCTTGGCGACGCCAAACTCGCGCGCGCTGATGGCCGCGCGAAAGTGCTGGCCCAGGCCGATGCGCTGCACGTCGGCGTTGCCGTTGGACAGGGCCACCACCGGGTAGCGCCCGGCCAGCCATTCGAGCGCGGGCAAGGCGTCGTCGAACAGCTCCACGCGCTGGCGCTCGGCAAAAAACACGTCGAAGGCCTCCTCGGCGAGCTCGGGGTCGTCGCCGGCCTTGAGCAATACGAAGCGGATGGACTCGCGGCGCAGCGCGCTCAGGTCGTGCGACAGATCGGGCCGCTTGATCTGCAGGAAGTGCCGCGCCTCGCGCAGCGACTGCGGGTTGGCGGCGAGGATGGCGGCGGCCGGCGCGTGCTCGCGGAACCAGGCCAGCAGCGCGGCCTCGGCGCGCTCGATGGTGGGCGCGATGGGCCAGAGGGTGTCGTCGAGGTCGATGCTGATCGCGCGCACGCGCGACGGCTCCAGCGCGGCGGCGCCGGACCCGGCGGGCTCCAGACTCAAGGAATCGTCTTTCATGCTTGCGAGAGAATAGCGCATGCCCTTCGCGACCGAACCGCCCCTCCCCCATGGCCGCGCCGAGCGCACGGCAGTGATCTGGTGCAACCTGGGCACCCCCGACGAGCCCACGCCCGCCGCCCTGCGGCGCTACCTGGCCGAGTTCCTCGCCGACCCGCGCGTGGTCGAGATCCCGCGCCTGCTGTGGTGGCCCATCCTGCACGGCGTGATCCTGCGCGTGCGGCCCGCGAAGTCGGCCGCCAAGTACGCCAGCGTCTGGACCCCCGAGGGCTCGCCGCTGAAGGTCTGGACCGAGAAGCAGGCCAAGCGCCTGCTGGGCCACCTGGGCGAGCGCGGGCACGCGGTGCTGGTGCGCCACGCCATGCGCTACGGCCATCCCTCCATCGCCTCGGTGCTCGACGAGGTCAAGGCCCAGGGCGCCACGCGCGTGCTGATGCTGTCGGCCTACCCGCAGTACAGCGGGGCCACCACCGCCAGCCTCATCGACGCCGTGAACGCCTGGAGCGCGCGCCAGCGCGCCGTGCCCGAGCTGCGCTTCGTCAACCGCTACCACGACGACCCGGGCTACATCGAGGCGCTCGCGCGCTCGGTGCGCCAGCACTGGCAGGCCCACGGCCAGGCCGAGCGGCTGGTGATGAGTTTTCACGGCGTGCCCGAGCGCACCCTGCACCTCGGCGACCCCTACCACTGCGAGTGCCACAAGACCGCGCGGCTGCTGGCGCAGGCGCTGGGCCTGGCGCCGGAGCGTTTCGTCGTCACTTTCCAGAGCCGCTTCGGCAAGGCCCAATGGCTGCAGCCCTACACCGAGCCCACGCTGGTGAAGCTGGCGGGCCAGGGCGTGAAAAGCGTGGACCTGATCTGCCCCGGCTTCGTGGCGGACTGCATCGAGACCTTGGAAGAGATCGACATGGAAGCGCGCGCCGCCTTCCTGCAGGCCGGCGGCGAACGCTTCGCCTACATCCCCTGCCTCAACGACCGCCCCGAGTGGATCCAGGCGCTGGGCGACATCGCCGCGCGGCACCTGCAGGGCTGGCCCACGGCGCCCGCCGACGAGGCCGAGCGGGCCGCCAGCCGCGAGCGCGCACTGGCCCTGGGCGCGAAGGACTGAGCCCGCGCGCTCAGTGCGCGCGCGGATCGCTCAGGAAGCGCTGCACCAGCTCCAGCTGATCGGGCACGTTGAGCGCGGGCGCGTGTCCGCAGCCGGGGATGGTCACCACCAGGGCGCGCGGTCCGCGGTCGCGCATGGCCTCGGCGGTCTCGGCCAGCAGCAGGTCGGACTCCGCGCCGCGCAGGCACAGCACGGGCACATCGATGGTGTCGAACACCGGCCAGAGCTCGTAGTCCTCGGGGTGGTGCTCGAACTGCTGCACCATGGCCGGGTCGTAGTGCGGCGTCACGCGGCCGTCGGGCAGCCGGCGCATGGAGCTTTCGCTGAGCAGGCGCCACTGCGCGTCGGGCAAGTGGCCGTAGGGCTTGTAGACGGCGCGGAAGTACTGCTCCAGCTCGCGCATGGTGTTGAAGGCCGAGGGACTGCCCGCGTAGCTGCGGATGCGCTGCACCGCCGGCGCCGCGAGCTGTGGGCCGATGTCGTTGAGCACCAGCCGTTCGATGCGCCCACGCAGCGCTGCGGCCGCGCAGACCATGCCGATGGCACCGCCCATGGACGTGCCCACCCAATGGAACTGCTTCAGGCCCAGCTGGTCGACCAGCGACTTCGCCAGGCGCGCATAGAAGTCCAGACAGTACTCGGCCTTCGGGTCCGGGCTCCACTGCGACAGCCCGCGCCCGATGGTGTCGGGGCAAATCACCCGCCAGCCCTGGGCGCACAGGTGCGCGGCCAGCGGGTCCATGTCGCGCCCGGTGCGCGCCAGGCCGTGCCAGGCCACCACCACCGGGCCACCGGCCTGCGCGGGCACCCAGTCCATGAAGTGGATTTCGCGCTCCTCGCAGGTGATGTAGCGCGAGCGCGGTTCGAGAGCGGCGAAGTTCATGTCGACTCCTTCGTCGCCTGGTGCGCCGCGCGCTCGCGCAGCTTGCCGACGACACCCGTGGGGAAGTGGTAGACGGACAGCACAAACAGCAAGCCCAGCCACAGCAGCCAGCGGTCGGGCGTGAGCAGCGCGGGCAGCAGCGGCAGGCCCTCGAAGAGCCCGCCGAGCCAGCGCAGCAGATCTTGCAGGTAGCTCTGCGCGACCAGGAAGACCACGCTGCCGATGATGGCGCCGTACAGCGT
>Ga0209958_1001393_pt1 | contig 18882 bp, 13 predicted proteins | sample ThiBio_inoc_plan_FD_183942 | JGI IMG/M metagenome (GOLD analysis project Ga0209958, IMG submission 183942) | Wastewater bioreactor microbial communities from Cape Town, South Africa - Thiocy_inoc_plan (SPAdes) | ecosystem: Engineered > Bioremediation > Thiocyanate > Unclassified | place: South... | reverse complement strand
ACCTCGTCGATGTCGTGCCCCAACGACTTCAGCATGGAAGTCAGCAGGGCCAGGCCGCTGGCGTCCGGGCAGACGTTGAGGAGTCTTCGCTTGGACATTCGGGTGCCTTCTCGTGGGTGTCGCCGTCCGGGGACGGCCGCGCGACCGGGCGGCGGCCGTCCCCTGTCCGATCATCGCGCCGCAACATCGCTTCGCGTCTTCGGTTGCGATGCGGCGTCGGCTTGAGGGATCGACCGTCCCTCACAATCAACGTCTATGTCACCGATGCAGCGTCGTCAAAAAAACGTCCTCTCCGGGGCACGGCCGCCGGTCCAGGCCCTCAGGCGCGCGGATGGGCCTCTTGATAAACGTCCAGGAGCCGTTCCTGTGTCACATGCGTGTAAATCTGGGTGGTCGTGAGGTTGCGATGGCCCAGCAGCTCTTGCACGCTGCGGAGGTCGGCGCCGCGATCGAGGAGATGGGTCGCGAAGCTGTGCCGCAGGGTGTGGGGGCTGGCCTCGCTGCGGATGCCGGCGCGGGCGAGGTGCTCCTCCAGGAGCCGGCCGACGCTCCGGGCCGTCAGGCGGTCGCCGTAACGATTCAGGAAGATGGCCCGCTCCGACGCCGAGCGCGGCTCCCGCGTGGCCAGGTGCAACCGGATCCAGTGCACGGCCATCGAGCCGATGGGGCTCATCCGCTCGCGCCGGCCCTTGCCCCGCACCCGCACCAGCTCCTCGTCCAGGTCCAGGTCTTCGATATCCAGGCCGACCACCTCGCTGACCCGCAGCCCGCCGCCGTAGAGGGTCTCGAACATGGCCCGATCGCGGCGGCCCAGAGAGTCGGCGACGGGGATGGAGTCCAGCAGCTTCACCACCTCGTCGACCCGCAGCAGCTTCGGGAGCCGCTTGGGCTGCTTGGGATTCCGGAGCGAGGCCGCCGGGTCGGCGGCGACCTCCCCGTTGCGCCGCATGTAGCGGAAGAACGACCGCAGGCTCGCCAGGCGCCTCGCCACGGTCGAGGCCGCATACCCCCGGCCGCTCAGCCACGCCGAGTATCGTCGCAGCCGACGGGCGTCCGCCGACGCGGGCGACGGGTCGCCGCCGGCCGACCGCGTCTCCTCCAGGAAGCGTTCGAAGAGCGTAAGGTCGTCCTCGTACGACCGCAGCGTGTGTTCCGAGGACTGCCTCTCCACCCTCAGGTGATCCAGGAACGATCGGATCGAAGCGTCCACGTCCGCCCTCCTCCATCCGCTCCGCCCTCCCCCGGGCGTCGCCCGCTCCAGGTAGTTCTTTCGACCCGCGAGGCCCCTCCCCCACCGTCCTTTTCCGACATCCCGCACGGGACCCCTTCCAACCATCAAAGCGTGCCGCGACAGCCGGGTCAATCGGGCGATCGAGCGGCCGCGTCCGGGTCGAGGCCGGCGAAAATCCCCGCCGGGGGCTTCCCCTGGGGGGCATGGTCTTGTATTATCCAGGTGCGCCGTGGAGCAGCGGCTAGCTCGCCAGGCTCATAACCTGGAGGTCGTAGGTTCGATTCCTACCGGCGCAACTTCGATCGAATTCTGGGGCCGGCGTCAACTCATTGACGCCGGCCTTTTTCATTTCCGGAACGCGATCCTCTCCTCCGCCGTTCCGGGAGAATCGGCGAAGAAATTCGGTAGGGGCTTCCCCTGGGGGGCATGGTCTTGTATTATCCAGGTGCGCCGTGGAGCAGCGGCTAGCTCGCCAGGCTCATAACCTGGAGGTCGTAGGTTCGATTCCTGCCGGCGCAACTTGGGGATCTCCCCTCAAACACCAAGGGCCGACGTCATCGCGATGACGTCGGCCTTTTTCATTCCCGGACTCGCGACCGCGTCGGGCGTCGTCCTTGCGACGGCTGTGCCGCGTTGCAGCCCGGGGTGCGGCATGCTAGATTGTCGAGGCGGGCTTGCGGCCCCACATCTCGTACGTCGCGGCCGATCTTGGGGATGGGACGAGCATGGCAGCTTCGGACTCGCAACACGCCGAGACGCTCACCCACCGCCTCGTCCTCCCTCGCGACGCCAATCATCACGGCACCCTCTACGCCGGCACCCTGCTCTCGCTCGCCCTGGAGGCCGGGTATTCGACCGCGTATCGCGCCGCGGGGCTCGACGCCAACCTCGTCCTCAAGCGCGTCCTCGACCTCCGCTGCTACGTCCCGGTCCCCATCGGGCGCGTGATCCAGATCCGGGGTCGTCAGATCCATCGCGGCTCCGCGCAGATCGTGGTCGCCCTCTGGGGAACCCCACTCGGCGACCAGACGAGCCCCTGGATGGACGGCCTGATGCAGTTCGTCCACGTCGACCCCGACGGCTCGCCCGAGCCGCTCGCCGACGAGCCCGAAGAGGTCGCCGTGGACCTGGGCCCCCCCTGGTCCCGACTCCGCGACAGGACCCGGAAGCTCCTGCACCTCCGTCGCTGATCCGGTCGCCCGCTTTCCACACCCAAGCATCCATCACTGCCTTCGCTCGTCCTGCGAGCGTTCTCGCGATCGGGGACGGCGCGGGCGTCCATTTTCGGGACGATCCATGAATAGCCCGCCGCTCCCGCAGCCGATCGGCGCCCCCTTGACGCGCGCCGCGCTCTTCCTGGTGGCGACGATCCACCCCGGCGACGGGCCGCGCTCGAAGGTGCGATCCCTGTGCGGCGACCTGGCCTCGCTCATCCGGGCCGTGGGATTCCGGGCCGCGGAGCCCGAATTGTCCTGCGTGATGGGGGTCGGGAGCGATGCGTGGGATCGCCTCTTCGGCCGGCCGCGACCGAAGCAATTGCACCCGTTCCGAGAGATCCGCGCCCCGGGGCGTCACGCCGTCGCCACGCCGGGCGACCTGCTGTTCCATATCCGAGCCCAGCACTTCGACCTATGCTTCGAGTTGGCGTCGCAGATCGCGGAGCGTCTCGCGGGCGCGATCGCCGTCGTGGACGAGGTCCACGGGTTCCGATACTTCGACGCCCGTGACCTCCTGGGCTTCGTCGACGGGACCGAGAACCCGACGGGGGAGGTCGCGAAGGCCGCCACGCTCGTCGGCGATGAGGATGCGACGTTCGCCGGGGGGGGCTACGTCGTCGTGCAGAAGTATCTCCACGACCTGGCGGGTTGGAATGCCCTCTCCACGGAGGATCAGGAGCGCATCATCGGCCGGGCCAAGCTGTCGGACGTCGAGACCGAGGACTCGCGCAAGGCCCCGTACGCGCACAACGTCCTCACGTCGATCGAGGTGGACGGCGAGGAGGTGAAGATCCTGCGCGACAACATGCCCTTCGGGCGCGCGGGGGGCGAATCGGGCACCTACTTCATCGGCTACAGCCGGTCGCCCGGCACCATCGAGCAGATGCTCGAGAACATGTTCGTCGGCAAGCCGCCCGGCAACTACGACCGGCTGCTGGACTTCAGCCGGGCCGTCACGGGCAACCTGTTCTTCGCCCCGTCCGCCACGTTCCTGGAAGGCGTGACGGCCGACGAGGCCCGCGCCGAGACGCCGACCGGATAGCCCGATGACGGGCGGCGCTCGCCCCGCCCGCCCGGCGTCGCCGCCCCGATTTCTTTCGACGCCCGACCGATTCGCGCAACCGGGGAGGCTCGGCCGTGCAGTACTCCTGCGGTCATCCATTCGAGGAGGGGGCGGCATGACGGGGGTCAAGGGTCCGCAGGGCCACGGCTACGCGACGGCCGTCGAACGCCTGCTCGACGACGGATCGGCGGTCGGGCTGCCGGACGCGGAACTGCTCGATCGGTTCGTCGGGCGTCGCGACGAGGCGGCCTTCGCCGCGCTGGTGGACCGCCACGGGCCGATGGTCCTGGGCGTCTGCCGACGGCTGATACGCGACCCGCACGACGCCGACGACGCCTTCCAGGCCGTGTTCCTCATCCTGGCCCGCAAGGCCGGGGGGATCGGTCGCAAGGAACTGGTGGGGAACTGGCTGTACGGGGTCTCCCGCCGCGTGGCGACCCGCGCCCGCGTGCTCGCGGCGCGGCGGGCGAAATCCGACGGCCTGTTCGATCCCGACGCCCGTCGCGTCCCCGGCCCCGCCGACTCCCTGGCCCACGACGAACTGGGCGCGCGGCTGCACGAGGAGGTGGGCCGGCTGCCGGAGCGCTATCGCGCCCCGGTCGTCGCCTGCTATTTCGAGGGGAAGTCGTGCGAGGAGGCGGCGGCGCTGCTCAGGTGCCCCGTCGGCACGGTCAAGGGCCGGCTCGCCCGCGCCCGCGACCTGCTGCGGAGGCGCCTGGAGCGACGAGGCGTGACGGCCCCGGCCGCCGCGCTGGCGACGGCCCTGGCCGCGCCCGACCTCCGCGCCGCGATCTCCCCCGTCCTGGTCGCGCAGGCCGCCCGCGCGGGCCTCGTCGCATCGTCCCCTTCCGCCTGGCTGACCGCCGCCGTCGCGTCGTCCGCTTCCCGTTCCCTCGCCGAAGGAGTCATCCGGGCCATGTTCTACTCCAAGCTCAGGTCGCTCGCCCTACCCGCGGGCCTCGTCGTCGCCGGCCTGCTCGCCGCCGGCGCGGGCCTCGCCGCCCCCCAGCAAGGGGCGCCGAATCCGCCGGCCGAGACGCCGAAGGCGTCGGAGGAGGCCTCGCAAGCGACCGCCTCGCCACCCCAGGCCGCGCCGCCGGGACGGCCATCGCCGCCGAGAAGTGGGGTTCCGGGCGTGATGGGTGGCGGTGGCATGGGCGTGGGGGGCGGCATGATGGGCGGCGGGGGTCGATCCCCCAACGTGGAGGTGCCGAGCATGGGCCCCATCTCGGCCCCTCTGGCCATCGCCCGGCATGCGGCCTTCCTGGAGGCTGAGGTCGGCGGCGGCGAGGCGAACGCTCCGATCTACGAGGCGCTCGACCGCAAGGTTTCGTTCCGCCTCGGCGAGGACGCGACCCTGACCGACTTCTTGAAAGGGGTGCGTGCGGTCGAGGTCGCCGGGGGCAAGCGCCTGCCGGTCTTCGTCAGCCGATCGGGGCTGGCGGAGGCCGAGGCGGCGATGGACAGGCCGGTCGAATTGGAGTTGGACGACGTCCCCTTGAAGGCGGCCCTGCGGCTGGTCCTGAAGGATCTCGGCCTGGCGTATTGCGTCCGCGACGGCGTCGTCATCATCAGCTCATTCGAAGAGATCCGCATCGAGCTGAACGAGGCGATCTTCGAATTGCTGGGGCGGTCGCCCGGGACCTACGAATTGGGGCCCCAGGGGAGCGTCATCAAGTTCGAGTGATCTCGGCCGTCGCGGAGGCCCGCGCGCGGATTCCGGCGTGGCCGGCGATCCATGCGATATACTACCTCCAACAGCCGGCTTCCCCCACGGGGCGGCCGGCCGTCGGTTCCCTCGGCGACCGCGCCGAGGGCAGGCGGACGTGATTTTTAGGACCTTGCCGCGTTGCGGCGGCAGCGATTGCACCTGCGAGCCTCAACCACCCGCAGCCGGCGGGAAACAGCCGGGATTCCACCTCGATCGTCAGTCCGGTTTTTCAGGAGCCTGAGACCGGGCCTCTTGATTCCGACTTCCCCGGGCGGCGACGCTATGGGAAGATCGGGAAAGAGAGGCCCGGGCCGACGTCCCTCGTTCTCCCGTCGAACCGCCCTCCTCGCACCCCGAGAGCGGAACGACGTTGTTCGTAACTCCAGGCCAGAGCCCCCAGGCGACCGGACGGCCCGTCGAGCCGGCTTCCGACCATCCCATACCGCAGACCCGCGCGCGAGGCCCCCGCGACGCGATCGTCATCCTCGCGATGCTCGCCCCGGCGCTCGCGGCGATCTGGCTCGTCCCCTGGTTCGTGACCCAGGACGGCCTGGCCCATCTTTACAACGCCGAGATCCTGGTCGATTCGCTCCGCGGCGGGCCCAGGTTCGGCCGCTGGTATGAGGTCCGCTGGGAACCCCTGCCCAACTGGGGGGGGCACCTCACGCTGATGGGCCTGCTGGCCCTGGTCCCGCCCCGGACGGCCGACCGGATCATGACCTCGACCACGCTGGTCGGCGTGGCGCTGGCCGCCTCGTGGCTGCGCGGCACGGTCGGCGGCCGGCCGACGTTCGCGGCCAGGGCGCTGGCCGCGCTGGCCGCGATGAGCTTCTCCTGGCTGATGGGATTCACGAGCTTCCAACTGGGCGCCGCCCTGTTCGCGATCACGCTGGGGGTCTGGTGGAAGGGCCGGGACGACCTCCGACCGGGCCGGATGGCGGCGCTGGCCGCGCTGCTGACGATGGGCTATTTCTGCCACCTGGTCAGCGTCGGGCTGACGCTCTGCTCGCTGGGGTTCCTGGCCCTGGCGACGCCCGCCTCCCCGGGCGGGCGCCCGCGGTTGGTCCGCGCGGGCAGGCTCGCGATCTGCGCCGCGCCGCTGATGGGCCTGGTGGTGGTCTATCTCCGGCTCTCGCGGCGGGGGGGCGAGATGACGCCGCGCCTCCCCAGGCCGGACGAGTTCGCCACGATCGGCGGCTGGATGCGGCGGCTGGGATGGGTGGACCCGATCTCCTTCTCGGTCAAGGATGCGCTGCCGTTCACGTCGACGACGGGGACGGCGTTCATCCTGCTGAATTCTCTGGCCTGGCTGACGATCGCGCTGTCGCTGCTGGCGTGGGCCGGTTGGGCGCGCGAGACCCCGGCGGGCGGGCCGACGCGAGGCGAGCGTCGCGCCTGGCTCGGGCTGGCGGCGGTGCTGGCGGCGGCGGGGATCTTCGGCCCGGATTCCATGGGATCGGGCCACGGCGACTACCTGCCGCAGCGGGTCGCGCTCCTCGGCCTGATCGCGGCGATCCCGGCGATCGACCCTCGCAGTTCATGGGCCGGCCGGCTGGGCTCGGGGGCGATCGGGCTGGCGGTGGCGTTGCAGGGGGTGAGCGTCTGGGACTACGCGCTGCACGCCCAGGAGACCGTGGCGCCCGTGGCCGAATCGGCGCCGAAGGTCGGGCGAGGCCGGCGGGTGGCGGTGTTGCTGGGCGACCTCACGACTCGCTTCCGGGTCAGCCCGCCGCGGCACGTCGGCTGCTGGCTGGGCGTGGCGGGGGGGAACGCGGTCTGGAACAACTACGAGACCCGCCACTATTACTTCCCTGTGCAGTTCCGCCCGGGGGTCGTCGGCCCCGACTCTTTCGACCTGGAGGACATCGCCCTCCGGGGCCGTCGCCTCCGCGCCGAAGGGGTGCAGATCTGGGAGCAGGCCCTCGCCCGCCACCACGACGCCATCGACGTCCTCGTCGAATGGCGGAGCGATGCGGACCTCGACGCCGTGGCCGCCCCCTGGTTCGAGACGGCCGAGGAGGACGGCGAGGTCCGCATCCTCCGCCCCCGCGACCGGCGCTGAGCCGGCGGCCGCGAGGTCACTTCGCGTCCGGCTTCCTGGTCAGCTCGAACAGGTAGATGTCCGACCCGAACGGGTTGAAGTCGACCGGGCGGTCGTTGCCGGGCGCGGCGATGTTGACGTCGAGCTTGTCGCCGTCGACCTTGTAGACGCCCTTGGCCGACTTGCCGACGACCTCGCCGGGCCCTTCCTTGATGTCGATCGTGAACGCCGGGTGCGGCTTGGCCTCGGCGTCGATCGTCACCTTGCCGGCATACTCCACGCCGTTGACCAGGACCTTGATCGCGTCCCCCTTGATGGTCCACTTCGCGCTGACCTCGGCGTCGTCGCGGGTGGTCCACGTCCCCTGCACGGCCTTCAGGGCCGGGCCCGGCTCGTCGGCGCGGGCGGGCGCGGCCAGGGCGGCGAGGGCCGCGACCGAGAGGAGGAAGGCGGCCGGGCGGGAGGGCTTCGAGACGACTTGCATGATTCGGGGTCTCGCGGGTTCGAGGGAAGGGGGCGGGCTCGCGGCCCGTCGACCGGATTGGAACACGAGGGCCGGCGGGAGGCAAGCCCCGCGCCGAACCGGGGCCCCCTCGCCGAGCCGGGGCGGCGCCGGGTATGGTGGATCCGCACGGCGACGATCCCACATCGCGTCCCTTCACCGAGGCGGATCGACATGCGACGATCGGTTCCAGCTCGGGCGTTCCTCCTCGCGGCCCTGGCCGTCGCGGCGGCGCGGCCGGGCGAGGCCCGGGCGCAGGCCCGCCGGGGGCGGGGGCTGGACGAATCGCGGACCCGGCCTTCGGCCGTCGCCGGGCCGACGCCCCCCGCCTCGCCCCGTCGCGACGCCGTCCGGCCGGGCGACGACGCCACCTTCCGGCCGACGGTGGTGATCCGCCGCGGGACCTCGCAGGGGACCGGGACGATCGTCGCCACCGCCGCCGACCGCTCGCTGGTCCTGACCGCCGCGCACGTCGTCCGAGAGGCCGGGCCGCTCGTCGTGGAACTGCACCGCTACAACGTCGGCCTGGAGAGGTCGAAGGGGGGCGAGTGGCCGCTGGTCATCCCGGCCGAGGTCGTCGGGGTCGACGACCAGGGGGACGTCGCGATCCTCCTCCTGCGCGGGCCCTCCCCCCTCCCCTTCATCGCCCGCCTGTACGACGACGACCCCGCCGGGCTCGCCCCCGGCGCGCTCGTCACCTCGCTGGGCGTCGACCAGGGGGCCCGGGTGGCGAGCTGGGACACGAAGCTGGTGGAGCCGGCGCGGTTCCGGATCTCGGAGGAGGCCGAGGAGCGGCCGTTCCTCATCACGATGAAGATCCCCGACCACGGCCGGTCGGGCGGCGGACTGTTCCTCGCCGACGGCCGGCTCGTCGGCGTCTGCGTCGGCCACGCGGAGATGTACGAGGGCCGTCGCATGGGCGTCTTCGCCTCGCTCGCCAGCGCCCGCCGGCTGATCCGCGAGCACGGCCTGGAGGCCGAGGTCGCGCGATCCCAGGCCCGCCCCCCGGCGTCGGCGTCGGCGTCGCGCTGAGGGGCGAGCCTCAACGACGCTTCTCCAGCTTGATCCGGCCCCAGAAGCAGAGCAGCGCGATGATGGCGGCGGCGCCCGAGAGCTGGGTGTTCTGGTCGAGGAAGCCGACCAGCAGCAGGAACAGCGCGATCGCCAGGCCCACCCCCAGGGCGGCGCGGAGCGCCTTCGGCTCCGGCTCGGTCCGGGGCTTGGGGAGGACCAGCCCGCGCGACCACATCGGCCAGGCGGCGTCCGGGACGTCGCCGGCGGCGATCCACTGCTCGGCGCGGAGGCCGGCCCCCGGCCTCGCCCCTTCCCGCGCGACCTCTCGGGGCGTCGGGACGACCAGCCTCGGCGCGGGCGGCTCCGACGCGCGCCCGCAGGCCGGGCAGGCGACCCAGCCGCCCCAGCGGCCGATCGTCCATTCCAGCTCCGCCCGGCAGTGCGGGCATTCGTAGCAGACCACCGCCTCGCGCCGCAAGACCGTCACGCCGCACCTCCTCCCCTCGCAGGGTATCCGACGTCCGTCCGAAAGGGAAGCGGCCGGGCCGGCGGATCGAATCCGCCCCGCCGTCGCGTTACGATGAGGCCAGCCCTCTCAACCCAGGAGACGACCCATGCGCAGCCTCTCCGTCGCCGCGGCCCTGACGCTCGGGGCCCTCGCCGCCCCGGCGTCCGCCGCCGACTTCCCCCGCTTCGAGGTCCGGGAGATCGACCCCCACGTCGGCGAGGTCTGCTACGCCCTGGCGGTCGCGGACGTCGACGGCGACGGCCGCCCCGACGTCGTCGCGGCCTCCGAGGACGCCGTCGTCTGGTATCAGAACCCGTCGTGGACGAAGCACGACGTGATCCGGGGCGCGACCAAGCGCGACAACGTCTGCATCCAGGCCCACGACGTCGACGGCGACGGCCGCATCGACTTCGCCCTCGGAGCGGGCTGGAAGCCGTCCGACACGAACCGCGCCGGCACCCTCCAGTGGCTCGGCCGCGGCGAGGACGGCGCGTGGCGGGTTCACCCCATCGAGTGCGACGAGCCGACCATCCACCGGATCCGTTGGGGCGACGTGAAGGGGGCGGGCAAGGACCAGTTGATCGTGGTCCCGCTCCAGGGCCGCGGCACGCGCGGGCCGAACTGGGGCGCGGGGCCGGGCGTGAAGGTGCAGGTCTACGACGTCCCCGGCGACCCCGCCCACCCGCACTGGAACTCCGAGGTCGCGGCCGACTCGCTCCACACCATCCACAACGCCCAGGTCGTCCCGGCCGGCGAGGGCCGCAGCAAGATCGTGGTCGCCGCGTGGGAGGGGGTCTTCGCGCTCGAACGCTCCGCGGACGGCGAATGGTCCCGCACGCAGCTCGGCGAGGGGGACCGCCGCGGCGACCCGTTCAAGGGGGCCAGCGAGGTCAAGGTCGGCCGCATGGCCGACGGCTCGAACTACATCGCCACCATCGAGCCCTGGCACGGCCACCAGGTCGTCGCCTACGCGCCGCCGAAGGGGGATGCGCCGCTCTGGCGTCGGGGCGTGGTCGCCGCGCCGACGACCTGGGGCCACGCCGTCTGGTGCTCCGACCTCGACGGCGACGGCGACGACGACCTCATTATCGGCCAGCGCGACCCCAACCCGGCCGGTTCCCCGGGCCCGAAGGGCCCCGGCGTCTTCGTCTTCGAAGCGAAGCCCGGCGCCGACGGCCCCGAGTTCGTCCGGCACGACGTCGACGACGGCGGCATGGCCTGCGAGGACGCCCTGGCCGCGGACCTCGACGGCGACGGCCGCCCCGACCTGATCGCCGGCGGCCGGGCCACGCACAACGTCCGCATCTACTGGAACCGCGAGCCGTGACGTTTCCGTGAAAACCTCCGGCGACGGTTGCAATCCCGGCGCGATCTGGGACGATCGACCGTCACCGAGGACCCCGACCAATCCGCTGCGAGGCGAACGAGCATGGCTTACCTAAACGGCCTGATGGTGGTGCTGACGATGGCGACGACGGCCCTGGGCGGCGAGACCAAACCGGTGGAATTCGTCGCCCATCGCGGCGAGTCGGCCGACGCCCCCGAGAACACCATGCCCGCCTTCAACCTGGCCTGGGAGCGCGGGGTCAAGGCGATCGAGCTGGACGTCCACCTCTCCCGCGACGGCGTCCTCGTCGTCGCCCACGACGCCGACATGAAGCGCGTCGCGGGCTCCGACCTCAAGATCAAGGATTCGACCTGGGACCAGCTCAAGGGCCTGGACGTCGGCCGCTGGAAGGGCCCGAAGTACGCCGGCACGACCCCGCCCCGACTCGAAGAGGCGTTGGCCTCCATCCCCGAGGGCACCCGCTGCTTCATCGAGGTGAAGGTCGGCCCCGAGTCGATCCCCGCGCTGGTGAAGTGCGTCCGGGAGTCCGGCAAGAAGCCCGAGCAGATGTGCGTCATCAGCTTCCACGCCGACACGGTGGCCGAGGCGAAGAAGCAGCTCCCCGAGCTGAAGGCGTACTACCTCGCCAGCTTCAAGCGCGACGAGAAGACCGGCGTCGTCAGCCCCACGGTCGACGAGCTGATCGCCAGGGCCAAGGAGCAGAACGCCGACGGCCTCGACCTGGCCCACAACGGCCCGATCGACCGCGCGTTCGTCGACCGCGTCAAGGCCGAGGGCCTGGCCCTGTTCGTCTGGACCGTCGACGACCCCGCCGTCGCCCGCCGCCTGATCGAAGCCGGCGTCGACGGCGTCACCACCAACAAGGCCCGCTGGCTCGCCGATCAGCTCCGCTGAGCCGGCCGCCCTCGCGAGCCGCCCTCCTTCCCGATCGCGGATTCCCCGCGCCGCGACGAGATCCGCCCGGGACCCTGTCCCGTGGAGGTTGACTTACCTACCCGCCCCGCCGCCGGATCTGCAAGGGATCCGGCCCCGGGGCCTCGCGACCGCCGTCGCCGATCCTCCGCCCGAGCCGCATCGCGGGCTCCCGCACCGGGTCTCCACGGCGGAGGCCCGCCGATCGTGCGCATGCCCGCGACCACGGGCCGCGCCGCCGCGCGCGATCGCTCGAAGGAGCTCGCCGATGAGCTTGTTGCACGCCCAGATCCATCGTCCGGACTCCGCTCCCCCCGTCCATCCCCGGGGCCGAAAAGCCCGGGTCCTGCTGGCCAGCGTCTGCGGCCCGTATGCGCAGGACGACGAATACGGCAGTCGAGCCCTCAACCCGATGGAGCTGTACCACAACCAAGTGACGCGGGTGCAGGGGCCGTTCTCGCTCCGCATGTTCCACCGCAGTTGGGGGCTGATGCTGATCCAGGCCAACCTGTCGGCCCCCTGCACCGTCCTCGACTTCCCCACCTGGGAGCGCTTCGAGGAGGAGATCCGCGAGAACGACTACGACGTCGTCGGCATCAGCAGCATCGTCCTGAACCAGCGCAAGGTCCGGGCCATGTGCGAGATGGTGAGGCGTCACCTGCCGAACGCGACCATCGTGATCGGCGGCCACATCGCCAACGTGCCGGACCTGGCCGACCGCGTCGACGCCGACCACATCGTCCGCGGCGACGGCGTCGTCTGGTTCCGACGGTTCCTCGACGACCGCGTCGGCGAGCCCCTGAGCCACCCGCTGATCGCCTCGGGCTTCGGCACGCGCTGCATGGGGATCACCGTCCAGGGCCGGCCCGAGGATACCGCCGCCACCGTGATCCCGTCCGTCGGCTGCCCGCTGGGCTGCAACTTCTGCTCGACGTCCGCCATGTTCGGCGGCAAGGGCCGGTTCGTGAACTTCTACGAGACCGGCGACGAGCTGTTCGACGTCATGGACCAGCTCTCGACCCGCATGGGCGTCCGATCGTTCTTCGTCATGGACGAGAACTTCCTGCTCCATCGCCCCCGCGCCCTGCGCCTGCTGGAGCTGATGGAGCGCCACGGCAAACCCTGGGCCTTCTACGTCTTCAGCTCGGCCAACGCCCTGCGGAAGTACACGCCGGACGAGCTGGTCCGCATCGGCGTGTCGTGGGTCTGGATGGGCCTGGAGGGCGAGGAAAGCTCGTACAAGAAGCTCTCCGGGGTCGACACCTTCGAGCTGGTCCGCGGCCTCCAGGGCCACGGGATCCGCGTGCTGGGGTCGAGCATCATCGGCCTGGAGGAACATACGGCGGAGAACATCGACCGCGTCATCGACCACTCGGCGCGGCACCGGACGGACTTCCACCAGTTCATGCTCTACACGCCGATCCCCGGCACGCCCCTGCACGCCGAGCTCGCCGCCGCCGGCCGCATGCGGACCGACGCCGAGGTCGACCCGGCCGACGTCCACGGCCAGTCCGTGTTCAACTACCGCCACGCCTCGCTGCCCCCGGGCTGCGAGGGCGAGCTGATGATCCGGGCCTTCACCCGCGACTTCGAGGAGAACGGCCCGAGCGTCGTGCGGATCGCCGAGACTACCCTCGCCGGCTGGCGACGCCACCGCGACCACCCCGACGCCCGCGTCCGCGACCGCATCGAATGGGAGTCGCGGTCGCTCTGCACGCAATACCCGGCGATGGTCGCCGCCGCCCGGCGCTACTTCCGCGACAAGCCCGCACTCCGCGACAAGATGGACCGCCTGCTCCGCGAGCTGACCCGCGAGTTCGGCTGGAAGGCCCGGCTCGCCGCCTCGCTCGGCGGTCGGTTCCTCCACTGGACCTCCCGCCGCGAGTCCGATCGCCTGGCCCGCGGCTGGGCCTACGAGCCCCCCACCTTCTACGAGGTCAACGAGGCCGCCGCCGCCCAGCCCCGACGTCGGGCCTTCACCCGCTGCCAGAGCGTCCGCTCCGACACGACCGACGCCGCCCTGTGCGACCCCGTCGTCGCGACGGGGACCCGGACGACTTGACCCCGCGCGGGGATGTGTCTAGCTCTGCTCCCCGGATTTGGCTCGGTGCCTCGGGGCGAAAGGTGGTCCGGGCGGCCCGCCCGGACCACCGTGGAAGGGTCGCCGACCCCAGGTTCGAGGGCGACGCCCCGCGGGCATCGACGCGACGGCCGCGGCTCTGTTAGGTTGGCGTGAACCGACGCCTCATCCCCGATGGACCGCAACTCGCGACACACCCCATGAACACGATCGCCCGCATCGCCGCCGCGTCGCTCCTCATCTTCGCCGCCCCCCACGCCCGGTCGGACGAGGACCCTACGACGTCGCCGGTGACGATCCCCGGCGCGTCGCGGTTCGACGTCGCCAGCAAGGCCGGCCAGCCGTATCGGATCTTCGTCTACGTCCCCGACGCCCCCGCCCCGGCGGCCGGCTACCCGGTGATGTACGCGCTCGACGGCAACTCCTCGTTCGGCATGCTCGTCGAGTTCGAACGCATCCAGCGCCGGATGAACGGCCCCGTGGCGATCGTCGGCGTGGGCTACCCGATCGAGGGCCACATGGACCTGGATCGCCGATTCCTCGACTTCACCCCCCCCACGCCCGAGAACCTCGTCCGCCGCTTCCCCGGCGCCAAGCACACTCCGAAGACCGGCGGCGACGACGCCTTCCTCGACTTCCTCGTCGACGAGCTGCGGCCGATCGTCGGCCGCAAGGTGAAGGTCGACCCGAACCGGCAGGCGATCTGCGGCCACTCGCTCGGCGGCCTGTTCGTGCTGCACGCCCTGTTCAAGCGGCCCGGGGCGTTCCAGTCGTACGTCGCCGCCAGCCCGTCGATCTGGTGGAACGACCGCTCCGTCGAGGCCGAGGCCCGCGCGTTCGCCGCCGACCCGACGAAGGTCGCCCCCGCGCGGCTGCTGATGACGTTCGGCGGCCTGGAAGGGGAATCCGTCCCCGGCGACTCGGCCGAGAAGAACGAGGCGCGCCAGCAGACCCGGATGCCCGAATCGGTTCGCAAGATGGAGGCCGACCTCGCCCCGCTGGCCTCCCGCGGCCTGGCCGTCCAGGTGGCCGAGTTCCCCGGCGAGAACCACGGCGGCGTGATCCCCGCCGCGCTCAACCGGGGGTTGGCGCGAGCCTTCGCCCCGGCCCGCTGACCCGGGCCGGCGACCGCCCGATTTTGATACTCCTCGCGGAACACCACCAGGGATCGACGTAAGTCTTGAAGGGACAGTGGCCCGGCCGGCCCGGCCGGGCGTCCGCGACTCATCGGGAGACGATCCTCCCCGCGCCTCGGCCCTCGACGCCCGGCCGGGCCGGCCGGGCCACTGGTCCCGATCGATCCCGGTGGTGTCTGGCGAGGAGTGTCCCGATTTTGGGTTTGATCGTGGGAAGGCCCATTCCCATGATCAACAACCATGCCCTTGATTACCAACATCTTGCGTCAACGAAAATCTGGCTCCGATCGTCGTTTTCGAACATCGCGCCGATCGTCGTCGATCGACGCCCTTCGGCCGGCCCTCGCCCTTGCGACGCCGGGCGACCTGCCGGGCCGTTCGCCGTCGCCGGCCGGACTCGGTAGGTCGGTGAGCCCTCGCGATCCGGCCGAATTGTCAAGGAACGATGGAACCCGTCGACCGTCATGATCCGCGGCGGCGGTGCCGGGATTTCAGGATTTCGAAGAAAAGAACCGGTCGTCGCCAGAATCTCGGAGAATCCGGACCGATCGCGTGCCGCCCGTGCATTATCCTCGGAATCCGAGACGAGGAGGGCCGGCGCGCGATGAGGACGGCGAGCGAGGGGGCGGCCGGGCGTCACATCCGGACGCTGCTGGAATCCGGCGAGGTCGGCGGGCTCCCCGACGGCCGGCTGCTGGAACGGTTCGTCACCGGCGACGGCGCGACGGCCGAGGTCGCCTTCGCCGCCCTGGTCGACCGCCACGGCCCGATGGTCTGGCGCGCCTGCCGCGCGATCCTGGCCGATCCCAACGACGCCGACGACGCCTTCCAGGCGACGTTCCTGGTCATGGTCCGCCGGGCGCGATCGCTCTGGGCCCGCGAATCGCTCGGGCCCTGGCTGCTCCAGGTCGCGCGTCGGACGTCCATGCGGGCCCGATCGCTGGCCCAGCGGCGTCGCCTCCGCGAGTTCACGGCGGCGGGCCTGAAGCCGCGACTGGCGGCCGAGCCGCCCCCCGACGAACTGGGCGCGGCGATCCATGAGGAGGTGGGCCGACTCCCCGAGCGTTATCGCGAGGTGGTGGTCCTCTGCCTGCTGGAAGGGCTGCCCGATTCGCAAGTTGCGACCCGCCTGGGATGGCCGCTGGGGACGGTCCACAGCCGGCTGGCCCGCGGTCGCGAGAAGCTGCGCCGCGGCCTCACGCGCCGGGGGCTCGCCCCGGCCGTCGCCGCCCTCGCCTCGTCCCGGGCTCCGACGGAGGCGGCCTCGGCGGCCGTCCCCGCGCGACTGATCGAGGCGACCGTCCGGTCGGCCTCGCGCCTCGCCTCCCTCGGCCTCCGCGACGCCGCCCTGCCGGCGGCCGTCGCGGCGCTCACGGAAGGAGTCCTCCGCATGACCTGGATAGCAACGATCCAATCCGCAGCCCTCTCCCTGGCCGCCGTCGGCTGCGTCGCCGTCGCCGCCCTCGCCTCGCCCGGCGAGGAGCAGGAGGCCCCCGACCCCGCCCCGAAGGCCGGGTCGCAGGAGATACCGAACCCTCCCGCCGCAGAGACGCCGATCCCCACGTCGAGCGTAGTCGACGTCGTGGTCCGATCCGCGAGCCGGCCGGATTCCCCGGTGCGCAGCCTGGGGACGGTCGTCGCCAGCACGCCTGAGGCGTCGTTCGTGCTGACCAGTTTCAACGGCGTGGAGATCGCCGCCGACTCGGCCGGTAAGTCGCAGGTCCGGGGCGAGATCCGCGTGGCCGGCGTCGTCGGCGAGTCGGTCGACGTCGAGCCGACGAGCCGCCTGGCCCTGCTCCGATTCCGCCCGGGACGCCTCTTCCCCACGGCGAGGGTCCTCCCCAGGAATCGTCCCCTGAGCATCGGTCAGAACATGGCGCTGGTCGATGGGTTCGATCCGGCACAGGTCCCGTCGACCCGCCCCGCCCGCATCCTGGAACTGTCCGGGACCGAGCCGCCCGAGGCCGGGCAGGCCGGTCCGCCGGGCGTCCTGGCGCTGCTCTGCGACGCCTCGCCCCCCGGCGTCGACAACGGCGGGGCCGGCCTGTTCCTGAAGGCCCCGGACGGCTCGCCGCCGCTCGGCGACCTGGCCGGCGTCTTCCAGCTCATCCTCCCCGAGCGCCCGCGCGGCATGTTCATCGGCCCCGAGGCCATCCACCGGCTGCTGGATCGCAACGGCCTGGGCCGGGCCGTCGAGCCGAAGGCGGCGCCCACTTCGCTGTCCGCCTCCCCACCGCCTTCCCCGAAGGTTGAAGAGTCTGCGACGGCCGCCATGTTGGCGAGCACCGTGAGTGTGATCGCCTTCGACGGCAACGAGCCTGGATCCAGAAGCTATGCGGCGGGGACGGTGATATCCAGCACGTCGGACCGATCCATCGTCCTGACGAGCGCCCACATCGTCCTCGGCAGGGCCGCCGACGCGCCGGGGGGGCGCAAGAAGGTCATGGAGACGATCCGAGTCGTCCTCGATACGAAGGATTCCCCTCAAGGGGCGTTCGCGGCCGAGGCGATCCAGGTGGACGAGGATCGCGACCTGGCGGCGTTGCGGATCCGGCCGGGTGCGATCATCCCCACGGCGAGGGTCGCCCCCCCCTCGCGTCGACTGGTCGTCGGAGCCCCGGCGTCGCGGCTCGATCGGCCGGACCCCGACCGTGACCGCCCCCTGGAGGTCAAGCCGACGACGATCGTGGCGCTGGACCATAAGATCACGAACCGCGCGAGTTCCTGGACGTCATGCACCGGAGCCCCGAAGGGCGGGCTCTCCGGGAGCGGCCTGTTCGTCGCCGATTCCGTCGCGGGCGGTGCGTCGCCGATCCTGGTGGGCCTCTGCAACTATGCCGATCCCGCGACCGACCGGGGCTTCTACGCCTCGCCCGACATGATCTACGCGGCGCTCGACGCGGCCGGCCTTTCGGCCCTTTACCAGGACGAAGCTTCGAACGCTCCGCCCCCGGAGGTCGCCGGCTCCGAGATTGTGAAGCAGGGTTTCGTGGCGCTGGCCGTCGAGGGGGCCGTGACGCCGATCGCGCTGGGGACGGTGATCTCCAGCACCGAGGAGGAATCGATCGCGCTGACGGCCGGCTCGATCTTCGCGGGCCCTGGTGACTCTCCGGCCGACCCGAAGCGTTTCGATCGCAAGGTGACGGTCTACTACCCGCGGCCGAGGACTGAGCATTCCGTGTCGATTCCGCCGGTATGGGGGACGGCCGGCGAGGTCGTCGACTACGACGTGGCGAGGAACGTCGGCCTGGTCCGCTTCCGTCCGGGGCGAAAGCTTCAGGCCATGGGTATCGTGCCGACGAGTTGGAAACCGACGCGTGGCGCCTCGGCCTTTCGATTCCTCAACCTGTCCGTCAACGAGGCCCCCGGGGCGATCCGCGAGCCATCGGTCATGGACAAACTCGGTGCCGGGAATTACGAGGCGATCGAGTGCGAGGGGGCGCCCGCGCGGACGAACGTCGGCGCCCCGCTGATCGTCATGGCCAGCGATGACAAATCCTCGGCGATCGCCGGGGTATGCAACTATTCCTCGCCGCAGGACGCCGCCGGATACTACGCCGCGCCCGCGATGATCTACCACATCCTGGACGCCAACGGCCTGTCGGACCTTTATCGCAAGGGCAACGAGGCGTTCGGACTGGCCCCGCCCCTCCCCTTCAATCACGATCGACGTCCCCCGACCGTCGAGGAGCCCGAACGGATCGACCGTGTCGAACGCCGGGTCGACGAGATGGATCGGAAGCTCGACCGAATTCTGGAGGCCCTCGAACGATCGACGCCGCGCTGATCGGGGCCATTCCACCGAACGGACTGCGTGGCTTCATAGAGAAGCCACGCGGTCCTACAGAATCAAAGGGCGTCCGGTGAGAGTGGACGAACCCTCGCAAGATGCAAGAAGAAAGCCCCCCGGCGCTGAAGGAGGGGACGAACTCTCGCAGAACGCAAAGAAAGCCCCCCGATCCTGGGGGGATCGGGGGGCTTTCTGGGATGGAGGATCCCGGCGATGACCGACTTTCGCGCTGACGCACTATCATGGGCCCCGCGGGCTTAACGGCCGTGTTCGGGATGGGAACGGGTGTGGCCCCGCGGGTATGGTCGCCGGGAAGTCGGCCGGCGGGG